>Ga0209013_10004977_pt1 | contig 11565 bp, 9 predicted proteins | sample Cruoilmetagenom2_FD_187291 | JGI IMG/M metagenome (GOLD analysis project Ga0209013, IMG submission 187291) | Oil polluted marine microbial communities from Coal Oil Point, Santa Barbara, California, USA - Sample 2 (SPAdes) (version 2) | ecosystem: Environmental > Aquatic > Marine > Oil seeps ...
TGTGAAATTGGGTGCAAACGGTGTTGAGGAAATCATTGAAATCACCCTTACAGCCGAAGAGAAGGCCGCACTTGAAAAATCAGCCGATGCGGTGAGAGAACTTAAGGAATTGTTGAAAAAACTGTCGTAACCATTTTTACGGTACAATTTGCCTTTACATCATGACACTTGCCCGAAGTCGCGGCGTTGGGTCTGTGTCTTTAGCACTTTTGAGACAAAAAATATCTTTTTTTTGGGGAGCGGTTAGGCCATTTAACGGGTTGACCGCTTTCTTTTTTTGCTCCTGAGTATGAGGTGCAGCCCCCGAGGTTCGGTCCTTTGTTTTACTTTAAAACCAGGTCTATGACCTCCGACAGTTCATCAATGGTGATAATTTTCAAATCTTTTTTAACATCTTCGGAAATATCTTTGATGTCGGCTTCGTTTTTGGCAGGAAAAACCACCGATTTTACCCCTGCTCTGTGAGCTGCAAGAACTTTTTCTTTTACGCCCCCCACAGGAAGAATTCTGCCGGTTAACGTCAATTCACCTGTCAGTGCAACGTCCCTTTTACAGGGACGCTCCTTCAGCAAAGAAATCAGCGCAACGGCGATGGTCAGGCCGGCGGATGGGCCATCTTTGGGAATGGCGCCTGCTGGTACGTGAATATGGATGTCGTGTGTTTCGAATATGTTTTCAGAAATATTTATGGAATCGGCATGGCTGCGGATATAACTCATGGCTGCCTGGGCGGATTCCTTCATCACGTCACCCAATGAACCGGTTAAAATGAGATTCCCCTTCCCCTTCATTTTTGCGGCCTCGATGAACATGATCTGTCCCCCCGCCTCGGTCCATGCCAGCCCTGTGGTTACACCGATCCGATCTTGTGCTTCAGCGACTTCGAAATAAAACTTTCTGGGCCCCAAAAGATTTTCTACAACCTCAGGAGTAATCGTGGTTGGTGGGCCTGTTTTAGTCTTGCGCAAGGTTTCACGAACAATTTTGCGGCAGATGGAAGCAATTTGTCGCTTGATGTTTCTCAATCCTGCTTCCCGGGTATATTCTCTTATGATTTTGCGGATTGCCTCTGAAGTAAAAACAGGCGGGGTGTCGGAAAGTCCGGCTTCTTCGACTTCTTTAGGTATTAAATAGTGTGTAGCGATTTTGACTTTTTCTTCTTCCGTATATCCCAGCAGGGTAATCACCTCTAGACGGTCCAGTAGCGGTCCGGGAATCAGGTCCAGTGCGTTTGCGGTGGCAATAAACATGACATGAGACAGGTCAAAGGGAACATCCAGGTAATGATCCACAAAATGCGAATTCTGCTCCGGGTCGAGGACTTCCAGTAACGCTGCCGCCGGATCTCCCTTGAAATCCCGGCCGATTTTGTCGATTTCATCGAGCATAATCAGTGGATTCTTGGTTTCCGCACGGCGAATTTCCTGAATAATCCTCCCCGGCAAAGCACCGACATAGCTTTTTCGATGCCCCCTTATTTCAGCCTCATCTTTCATGCCGGCTAGAGATATACGGACGAATTTCCGTTCCAAACTCTTGGCGATGGACATTCCCAAGGAGGTTTTTCCGGTTCCCGGCGGTCCGGCAAAACAAATCACCGGACCCTTTGGCTCCAACCGGACCTTTTTCTTGAACAACGCTTTCTCAATGGTTGACCGGATTTCATGGAGCTTTAACGGCTTCGTCAGATAGTGGTACGATCCCTTCTTCATGGCCTCAATGGCCGTGGACACCGTGGCGTATCCGGTGATGATAACCACTTCGGTACTTGGGTTGACTTGCTTGGCTTTTTCAAGGACCGCCATACCATCGACTTTGCCCATTTTAAGATCCGTTACGATAACATCAAAGGCGCTTTCTTCCAGAAAATTCAACGCTTCTGCTCCGTCGGAAGCGGTATTGACGTAATAACCGTCTTTTTTAAAAACATGCTCAAGATTCTGACGGGTAATCTTTTCATCATCCACCACCAGCACTTTATGCTGGCGGGACATTTTCAATACTCTGACTGCAAGATGCTCTAAAATCCGGTCTTTTATTTTGGTGAGTCCAAAATGATCTTCATTGAGAATCGACTCCGCCCGTTTAATATCAAGGTTGTCATCGGTCATTTTGTTCCAGGGGAGACTCACCAAATAATCGATATAGTTGATGCCGATGGTATATTCTGCACTTGAAGGCGAAGTCTTTGTCAATCGCTCTATTTCTTTATAAGCGACTTTTTCCACCGGTTCGGGCATCTTGGTTTGCCGAACGTCTTCTCTTAATTCCTCTATCTCCGATGGCAGTTCCTTTATTTGTCCTTTTTCTTTTTTAAATATGCGCATGATAGGATTCCATTATTATTTCGATTAATTGAAGTTATAAAAACAGATTCAACTCCGACACGCAATGATTTTTTCTTGAGCGAACATAAGAAACCATTCGACGTTACAATCTGCAACGAAGCATTCTTTTTTTGCAATACAGTTTAACATATTAATATTAATATGTATTGTTATCGGCACGAAAAGAAGTGCTGCAAATTGTAACTATTCCTTCACAATTTTGGCTTCATACCAACAACAGTTTTTAATCAACTTTATCAATGTGTTAACATCAATTTGGTATTATTGGCACAGGAGTTGCTATATCAATGATCAAAAGCAAAAAAACAAATCGCACCAAGGAGGGATTCAGCCATGTTTAAGTTCAAAGAGATGTTCGACAGATTGATGGCAGCCATAACATTTGCCCAAGCCAATGAACATGAAATTGCGCTCGATATTATGCATGACCGGCCGGAAAGGGAAAGCCGGAAAAGGGTCGATGCCCATATTCGACGCAGCGAAGAAACCCGGCCGCAGATGCGCATTTAACCGGGCCGATGGGTAAGAGGGGATAAAAATGGAAAAAGTATTATTGGCCATAGACGGTATGACACCCGACCGAAAAGCATTTCGTTACGCGGTTTCACTTTGCAAGCGAATAAGGGCGGAGTTGAGCATATTTCAGATTATCAGGCCACAGTATTATCGAGAATATAAAAAAAAGATCCGAAAGAAAGGCTTGTTCGCGAGAAAGTTTGTTGAAGGGTCCATGGTGGCGGCCACCTTTGCCGAAGCCGGTGAACATGAGACCGCTTTGGATATTATGGCCGAGGTTTCAAAGGAAATCAGACGTCTCTTGCAGGAATCCAAAGAAGCAGGCGTTCATTGTCATTTTTCGATCACGTCGGGGAATCCTGAAAAGGAGATTGTCAATTATGTAAACGACCATCGGAACGTTGTTTTGACCATTTACGATGTTTCTGATCATGATGTCAATGAAGCCAACAATATTTCCAGAAAGAAAAATGCACTCGCAAAAATAACAAAAGGATTATCCGTTCCCCTGGTCATGGTTCAAAATTAGAAATCAAATAAAAAAAATAGATATAAAACAGAAGAGGAGATAAAAAATGGCAGGAATCTTTGGAAGAATCAAACAAAAGTTGAGTAGAGCCGGTGATAAAATGGAAAAGTATCAGGAGGCGATCACCTTTGCCGAAGCCGGTGAATCCGAATATGCCATGGAGACAATGATAGAGGAAAGAGTAGAGCAAACATCTACAAAACTGCTGGTTATGGGCAGAGAAAGCACTTTTTCAAAAGAAATCATCGACTATGCTCTGGAAATGGCTCAGCGGATGTCCTATGATATTCTGGCCTTAAATACTGCTCCTTTGTCCTGCGAAACATTCAAGCTCTTTTCGTCTTCTTACAATCAGGTCTGTGAAGAGTTTAAGAGCATGTCTGAAAAAAATGCCGGTCTATTTCAGGAAGCTGCTGCTGAGAAAGGGATCGCTTTTGATCATATCGTTATGTTCAGCGAGTCGGAAGAGGCGCTGCAATCCATCACCAAAGAACACAGAGATATCTCTTTTGTGGTTTCGGAAACGGTGGAGGATCGTGGTGAAAACAGAATAGAAGAGGGTGAACGACTCCGCACCAATCTTTTCGTTTATTCCATGGTATAATATGGTTGTTTGTTGTTCGCGGTATGTCTTTGATTTTACCTTGATAAAGTTATTTGTGATTGCTGTCCGATGACAAGCAGCAGACAAATTGAAATTGTACACTTTATTTTTTGACAGAGCAGAAGATCCGGGTTTTTATCCCGGATCTTCTGCTTTTTTTTTGTAAAAGCTTTTTTCATATTGAAAAATAACTTTTTTTATGCACTATATAACCGCTTAAAACCTTAATAAAGGAGGGTGAAATGGATGCACATTTCATTTTTGGTCTGGTATTGGTGGGTTTTTTCTTCTGGCTGTGTTTTAAATTCAGAAATGAAAATAAAGACCAATAACCCTTTGTAATAATACTGGACTTTGAAACCAAATACAGTGAGCACGAACAGGGACCTTTAAAAAATGTTCCCCGTCTTTAGCGGGATTCAAAGCCAAGTCGAAGATCCCGGGCCCTGAACCTTACGTCTCGCAGTTGGCTGGAGATGGAAGGGGGCGTTTTTCAACGGTCTCGATTAATTTGCAGAAAGGAATGACTCCTAATGACACCTGAGATGATTTTGACAATGATTGTTCTGGTTTTTGCTATTATCCTGTTTGTTTTTGAGTGGGTAAGAGTCGATGTGGTTGGAATTATAATGATGGTCATGCTCCCCCTTATCGGCCTGGTATCTCCTAAAGAAGCTTTTGTGGGATTGAGCAGTAATGCAGTCTGCTCCATTATTGCCGTAATTATCATCGGTGCCGGGCTCGATAAGACCGGCGTGATGAACAAGGTTGCCGGCCCCATTATCAAACTGGCCGGCAACAGCGAAAAAAAGGTGATTACCCTCATATCCGGAACCGTAGGAATCATCTCGAGCATGATGCAAAACATCGGTGCCGCCGCACTGTTTCTGCCGGCGGCCCAGCGGATTGCCAAAAGAATGGGGGTGCCCATATCCCGCATTTTGATGCCCATGGGCTTCTGCGCCATCATCGGAGGAACCATCACGCTGGTGGGGGCCAGTCCCACCATTTTGTTGAACGATCTGATGGTGCTGGGCGGAGAAAAACTGGAACCCTTTGGGCTTTTTACCCAAACGCCCATCGGAATCTGTCTGCTTTTAAGCGCCATCATCTATTTTTTGCTGCTCGGCAAGTTTGTTTTACCGGCGGCCGAAGGCGAGGCGGATCAGGATGTTACGGCCATGCTGATGAATGAGTATGAGGGACTTGAACATGTATTCGAACTTCATGTTCCGGAAACGTTTACCAACCCCAGATCCCTGGAAGAACTGGGCATCAGAGCGAAATTTCTGGTAACCGTCGTTGCCATTAATTATGCAGCCAAAAAGGACAAAATTTTCGTACCGCGCAGCAGCGACGTAATTTCAGCCAATGACGACCTTGCCATTGTGGGCAGAGCCAAAAAGGTCCGCAGACTGGCCGAAGAATACGACTGGGTCATCAAAGACGGCCTGGAGGTGTTTGGCGAGTATCTGGCTCCGACCAACGCCGGCATGGCCGAAACCGTGGTTTCACCCCGCTCGGAAATGATCGGCAAAACCATGAGCGAAGTCAACTTCAAAGAGCAGTACAGTGTGAATCCGGTGGCCCTTTTTACCGGCCAAAAGATTATATACAGCGGCCTGACCCATGTCCGCTTGAAAATGGGCGATACTCTGTTGCTGCACGGCTCCTGGGAGCGGTTTCATATTTTAAGAAACAAGCCGCAGCCGCGTGCGCTTACCTTTGCCACGGCTTTGGAAGGTGAAATTATGCGTCCTGAAAAGGCCAAGCTGGCCCTTGTCTGGCTGGCGGTTGCCTTGACGCAAATTATTGTTTTTAAGATTCAGCTTTCAGTGGCCCTGATGTCCGGCGCCCTGGGAATGATCATCACCGGCGTGCTTTCGGTGGACGAAGCCTATTATGCCGTAGACTGGATGACGGTTTTTCTGCTGGCCGGCCTGATTCCATTGGGGATGGCTTTTGAAAAAACCGGAACAGCCGCTTTTATTGCCAAATTTGTCTTGGGAATGCTTGGCCACCCCTCTCCCATCGTGCTTCTGGCCGCCGTCGGGGTAATGACATCTTTTTTCACCCTGGTGGTTTCCAATGTGGGCGCCACTGTTTTACTGGTTCCCTTGTGCATGAACATGGCGGTCATGGCCGGCGGGGATCCGCGGATGGCCGCACTGGTGGTGGGACTGTCGGCGTCCAACACATTTGTCTTGCCGACACATCAGGTCAATGCGCTCATTATGAGGCCCGGGGGGTACCGAACCGTAGACTATGCCAAGGCGGGTGTGGTGATGACCGCCCTCTTTTTAGCGGTGGAGTTGACCATTCTCTATTTCTTTTATGGAGTTCAGTAAATATCCGGTCGATCCATTCTATAACGTGTTTGAATTATGATATTGTAATTAATATCGGAAACTTGACAATTGGAAATGCCTGTGAAATCATCTGTTTGGCAGCCCGAACCGAAAGCTTCCGAGGATCGATGAATCGAAACAGGCTTTCGACGATCGTGCTATTTCAAGTTATTTGCGGACGATAATTGACGCTCCCTGCAGCCCCGTTGAAACGGAATTTCTGTGAAACCGAAGTCTTTGTAAAAAATGGAAATATCCAGCTTAACATCGCTGCAAAGGGGAGAAATAAATCAGGCTGAGTAAAACACGATGAAAATCAGTATCAGAAAAAAGATTTTTCTCGCTTTTGCCATCTTTATCGGTCTTAGTGCGCTGGTATGGGCGCACAGTTACTACAGCCAGTATATTCTCAACCAGAAGATCCAGATTATTGAGAGAAAATACGATCTTTTTAATGCCATCCTGGAAGCCCGGCGGTATGAAAAAAACTATTTTTTATCCTTTGACAAAGAAAATATTGTTCAAGCCCTCGGCTATGCCCGTCAAGCAGAGGAAATCCTTCGTGAGATATTGACCCAATACGGGAAGTACACACTGGCAAAAAATCTCGATGAGAGTATTGCAGAACTGCTGACATACAAGGAATCCCTCACAAACCTTTTAAAGCTGCAGGAAGAAGGACACCTATTGGCGCCTCCGGATACCATCAAATTAACCCGAAAACAGGGAAGAATTCTCACCAGTGAACTGGAAAAAATCGTAAAAAAGGAGAGTGAGTTTACACGGGACCTGATCGGAAAATCCAAGACGATTCATTTGTTGGCGCTGGTTCCTGTCTTTATCCTCTCTGTTTCAATTGCCCTTTTTTTGGTCTTCAATGTCAACCATCCGCTCAAAACCATCGAGAACGCCATTACCAAAATCGCCCGCGGAGATTTCGACAATATCCCGGAAATAAAAACCGGCGATGAATTTGAATCTTTGGTGTCCAGCCTCAACAATATGATCGATGAGCTAAACCGGAGGAGCAAACAACTCGTACAGGCTCAGAAGTTGGCTTCTCTGGGAAGATTGACGTCGGGTGTGGCCCATGAATTGAACAATCCTCTCAACAATATATCCACATCGATTCAAATTCTCATTGAAGAAATAGAAGAAAATGACCTGGAATATAAAAAAGAACTGCTGGTCGGTGCCGAAAAAGAAGTGGAAAGGGGGAAGGACATCGTTCGTTCACTTTTGGAATTCGCCAGAGAAAGAACTCTGACCCTAAAACAGGTAAATTTTCTGGACCTGGTTAACAGCGCAATTAAACATGTCAAATCGGAGATTCCGGATAATATACATCTTAAACTGGAGGTGCCTGATAACATACAGGCCACTGTTGGTCTACGTATTAGAAGCGTTATAATCAATCTTATTACAAATGCCGTCCATGCTATGAAAGACGGTGGAGAAATTACTATCAAGGCTAAGAACGAACTTGACAGAGAGGGATTTTCCTTTCAGGTGACAGACACCGGTGAAGGAATTCCTCAAAATATCATCACAAAGATTTTTGACCCTTTTTTCACCACAAAAGACGTCGGCAAGGGATCAGGGCTGGGACTTTCCATCACTTACGGCATCATAGAACAACATAGCGGCACTATATCCGTTTCCAGCGAAGTCGGAAAAGGAACGACATTTACCAGTTTTCTGCCGTTTCATCAGCCCGATCAACGGAATATATAGAAGGATCATTGTGGAAAAAAAGAAAGAGGTTATTCTGGTTGTTGAAGACGAGGATATTGCACGTAAGAATCTCGAGCATATTCTGGTGAAAACCGGTTACGATGTCGTTTCCGTAGCCGACGGGAGCAAAGCCATCGATTTGCTTCACTCAAAGAGCTTCGACCTGGTCGTCACCGACCTGAAGATGGAGAAAGGGGACGGCATGCAGGTTTTAAAAAAGACAAAAGAACTTCAGCCTTACACGGAAGTCATTATGATTACCGGTTATGCCACCATTGAAACGTCTGTTCAGGCCATGTATGCCGGCGCATACTATTATATCGCCAAACCCTATAAAATCGGAGAAGTTCGCCAGATTACCAAAGAGGCACTTTTAAAACGGCAGCTTCGGCTTGAAAACATTAAACTGAAGGAAACACTAAAAAAGCAACGAAAGATTTCCGACATTGTCGGACAGAGCGCGGTCATGATGGATGTTCAGAAAACCATCCACCAGATTGCCCCTTCGGACATCAATGTTCTGATTCTCGGTGAAAGCGGAACCGGCAAGGAGCTGGTCGCTCGATCCATCCATCAGCTGAGTTCCCGTTCGGAAAAAGAATTCGTCGCCTTTAACTGTGGTTCGTTTACCGAAGAGTTGATGGCCAATGAGCTGTTCGGTCATGAGAAGGATGCATTTACCGGCGCCACAAAGGCAAAGGCAGGATTGATCAAAGTGGCCGGCGGCGGAACGGTGTTTCTGGATGAAATCGGGGACATGCCCCTGAGTATGCAGGTGAAGCTGCTGCGGGTCATTCAGGAAAAAGAAGTTTTGCCGGTGGGCGGCGAAACGTCCGTTCCCGTTGATGTTCGCTTCATCGCCGCCACCCATCGCGATCTCAAAGAAGATGTGGACCACGGCAATTTCCGTCAGGATCTGTTCTACCGTTTGAATGTCATTACCATAAAACTTCCCTCTCTCACCCATCGACATGGTGACATACCGCTTCTGGCACACCACTTCCTTTCCCAAAAAAATAAAACCATGAACACAGATGTTCAAAATATTCAAAAAGAATCCATGGAGTTACTTCGCCAATACAGCTGGCCGGGGAATATCAGAGAACTGGAAAATGTCATTGAACGGGCCGTGGCCCTAGCGAAAGGGCCGGAAATAACCGTCGACGAACTGCCGGAATATATCAGCAATCTTTCGGTTGAAACCTACCGCCGGATGGATTCAGAGATACCGACACTGGAGGACCAGGAGAAAAACTACATTAAATGGGTACTCGACAAATGTGAGGGAAATAAAACCAAAGCAGCCAAAACAATGGGTATTGACCGGGTCTCACTCTGGAGGAAAGTGAAGCGGTTTGGGATGAATGATGCATCCAATGTTTAGTTTGAATCCATTGACCCCAGTCGGAGGTATTGAAAGGGCTTCAAGTACCCCGTGAACAAAAGGGGGTCGCCCGACACGATTTTATGGGGTCTGTTTTAACGTCCGTTTAACATTTTCGGCTGTTTTTCGATTGAATCCAGGCAGCGCGCAGAGTTCTTCCAGTGTTGCTGTCCGGATTTTTTTAATGCTTTTGAAATGTGTTAACAATGTTTTTTTTCTCTTTTTCCCAATGCCGGGAATTGAATCCAGCGCCGAGTGCACAAATGTCTTCCTGCGATGCTTGCGGTGAAAAGAAATGGCAAAATGATGGGCTTCATCCCGAATTCTTTCTAAAAACAGGAGGAGGTCCCCTCTCCTGCCTAAATTTGCGGGATTGGTCTGCCCGGGTTTAAAGATTTTATCTTGGGTTTCCCCCTTTTTTTCATTTTTTTTAGCGATGCTGATAATTTGAAAAATTTGTTCAAGTTTCAGGGATTTTATTACCGCCAGCGCAACATTGAGCTGCCCTTTACCGCCGTCGACCATCAGCATGTCCGGATAGGGTTTCGATTTTTCACCTTTGCCGTACCTTCTTTTCAGGACTTCCGCCATATAGGCATAGTCGTCCGGTATGCCTGTGCCCTGAAGTTTGTATTTTCGATATAATGATTTATTGGGTTTCCCCTTTTCAAAAACAACCATCCCTGCAACCGCCGATTTTCCTGAAATGTTGGAGATATCAAAACACTCGATCCGCCAAGGTATTCGGTCCATCCTCAATTGATGCCGGAGTCGGGAAAGAAGGTCAACGTCGTTTGCAATCAAAGCCTTATAGGCTTTCAAGCTGTTTTCCGCATTCTGAGATGCCCGTTGAACAAGGCGGACTTTTTCACCTCTTTTGGGAGCTAAAATTCTTACCCGCCGGCCTTTCATATCCCTGAGCAATTCTTCAAGCAGCAATGTGTCTTCAGGAAGGGAGGGAACCAGAATTTCATTGGGTACAAAAGGGGCCTTTTCATAATACTGTCGAATAAAAGTACCGGTCATTTCATTTTCAGTCGACATTGTTTCTGAAAATTTAAAATCCCGTATCCCAAGAAAAAATCCGTTCCGGATAAAAAGGAGTGTGATCAGAGCGGCGTCATCGGACCGGGCAATGCCGATCACGTCCCGATCTATAAAATCATTGGTAGCCGCCACCTGTCTTTCGAGTGTCTGCTCAAGGGCGAACATTTTGTCTCTCAGAACCGCCGCCCGTTCATAATCCTTCACCTCGGCTGCGGCCATCATTTTCTGTTTTATTTGCTCGATCAGATCCGGGGTTTTACCCTTTAAAAACTGGATGACCTCATTGACCATTTCGGTGTACGTATGTTTGTCAACATCGAGGCAGCAAGGTGCAAGACAGGCATCCATTTGGTAGTTGAGACAGGGCCGCAATCTGTTTTTGAAGTATTCAGTTTTACACTTTCGGAGTTTGAACGTTTTATGGATGATTTTAAGTGTTTTTTGAACAGCCGCGGAAGACGCAAACGGACCAAAATAGAGGCCCCCGTTTTTTTTGATTCTTCTAACGACCTTAAGGTTGGGATAGGGATTTTTTATGTCCAGGCGTAACGAGGGGTATCGTTTGTCGTCTTTTAAAATAACGTTGTAGCGCGGGCGGTGCCGTTTGATAAGATTCGATTCGAGAATCAGCGCTTCTTTCTCACTGCCGGTTATAATGGTCTCAAGGTCCGATATTTTTTGAATTAGAATTTCTGTTTTTATGTCCCTTTTTAACGTGTGGCCACGTGATTTTTTAAAGTATGACGCCAAGCGTTTTTTCAGGTTTCTTGCTTTGCCCACATATATCACGGTTCCTTGGGCGTCTTTCATGAGATAGACGCCGGGGGAAGACGTAACTCCGGACAATTTATCCTGGATGTCTGTTGCTAAACCTTCCAGGGTCGGCCGCAGTTCAGTTGTCATTCTCTTTTTCGACATTTTTTAGAACTTGTTTTAATATTAGTTGTTGTCTACAGTTGACAAACTCGTAAAAAGTCTTTTGTGAGCGATATCTGATCATTTGGGGATCCAGTGTTTCAAGCGGTGATGCGTTAAAAATTTCAAGCTGTTTGAGG
>Ga0209013_10004978_pt1 | contig 11565 bp, 12 predicted proteins | sample Cruoilmetagenom2_FD_187291 | JGI IMG/M metagenome (GOLD analysis project Ga0209013, IMG submission 187291) | Oil polluted marine microbial communities from Coal Oil Point, Santa Barbara, California, USA - Sample 2 (SPAdes) (version 2) | ecosystem: Environmental > Aquatic > Marine > Oil seeps ...
GCCGCGTACAACGTGCCAACACTGTCAGTTTCCGGACCATTCAGACTGTCCAGTAACAATAGATAAGCCGGCAAAGCCTCGCGCACCAGTTCGGGGTCGTCCTGGTTGAGTATCGCCTCCGACAGGTTCGCTGCCATGCCACCCGTCGCCCTGGACATCAGCGCACTGCAACCGGATAACAGGGTGGAAATGAGCAGCAGCAACAGAGGCCAGGTCAGACCCGGGCGCGGCGATGTCACCAGCAGGAGGTGCACGTGCTGGCCATACCAGGCCAGGATGCGGTGTGTGACTAAGGTGCAGCTATTCTTCATGTCCAAGTTCTCCCCGGGATCGGTTTCAATTGCTTGTATGGAACTATATGAAGTTAAAGGTAAAAAGTTGCATGTTTATAAATTCAAGGCAAAATCAAGATATCGAAGGAAAATGGGTTTTCGACCAAAATACTCCAAGATTTTGATAGAGAAAATTGGGTAAACAGCCTTAATTAAGCCTATTTAATCTATATATTATTGTATCTATCTATAACTTACTGGTCTCTTGACAGTTGTGAAAATATGGATTATATTGCCTTATAGTTAAGCTATGTCAAGTAAAAAACAGGGAGGGAAAACAGCACAACATAAAAGACCCGATGGAAAGCGTTTGGGTCTTAAAGTCAGTGATGGTCAAAAGATTGGTGCCGGCATGATAATAGTAAAACAAAGAGGGACTAAATTTCATGCGGGGGAGGGAGTTAGAGCCGGCAGGGATCATACCCTTTATGCATTAAATAGCGGAATAATTGAATTTGGGAAAAAACAGGGGAAAAAGGTAGTAAGTATTAAGTAAGATGGCAGAAGAAGTTATTCAAATTGATATAACCGAGCTGAATCCGAATCCTCTTCAACCTCGTGGAGCAATAACACCGGAGAGCTTGGTTGATTTAGTTGATTCAATTAAAGAACATGGCATTTTAGAGCCTTTGGTAGTTGCAAAAACACCGGCAGGGTATCAAATAATTGCGGGTGAGCGAAGATGGAGAGCTTCAAAACTAGCAGGGTTCACACATGTTCCTTCAATAATTCGTGAGACAACACCCAAAGGAATGCTTGAGATGGCTTTGGTTGAGAATGTCCAAAGAGTTGATCTTAATCCTCTTGATCGTGCAAAAGGATTTGAAAGACTTCTAAATGAATTTGGTTTAACCACTTCAGAAGTTGCAGTAAAGATTGGAAAATCAGTTGCATATGTTTCCAACTCAATAAGATTACTAAGACTTCCTGATGCCTTAAAAGACGGACTTTTATCAGGTCTTATCACCGAGGGACATGCGAGAGCACTGGCTGCAATTGACGATCCTGAGCTTATGATTGAAGCGTATAAGATAATTCTTCGTGAGAGCGGATCGGTGAGAAGGGCAGAGGAATTAGCAAGAAGGATGAAGCACAAATCAGATCAACCATTAAAACCAAAGACGGTTAAAAGTCAGCTGAGGATTGTTAATGAGGAAATTGATAAAATGCAGGAGGGAATGCTTGAGTCTTTGAAGAAAATCAATAAAGATGAAGTTGATGGAGCAACCAAGGTAAAGCTTGCAAGATCGCGAAGGGAAACAAGGGTAACCTTTATACTTAAAGGGTCACTGGATGATACAGAGGAAAAGCTTCAAAAAATCTACAAATCGGTTACAAAGTAATTAACATTTCCAGTAAAAGAGTGTATCAGTAGTTAACGGCTTCGATGGCGCCTGCATATTGAGGAGGCCAGTAAATAAACCATGCTCGTCCTGTAATTTCTTTTTTAGGAACCAAGCCCCAAGCCCTTGAGTCAGATGAATAAGATCGATTGTCTCCCAATACAAAATAATTACCCTCTGGAATTAATACGGATTCTCCCTCTTTGTTAAATAGTCCACCACTGGTAAAAACATCACTACTAAGATAGCTTTCATCCAAGGGTATGCCACTAATTAGTATTTTACCTTTTTCTATCGTTAACGTTTCTCCTGGCAAGCCCATTATTCTTTTGATATATTCATCTCCTTCTGCACCGGGTGCTTTAAAAACAACAACATCACCACGTTTTGGTTCCTGGAAACGGTAAGTTACCTTATCAGTTAAAAGATACTCCCCGTCAGGATAATTGGGTTGCATTGAGTCTCCTTTTATTTTATGAGGCTGTACTACTAAAAGGTACAAGAACAAAAATATTGAAACTGCAAAGATAACAACCTGAAGCATCTCCATAAAAAAAGAACCCATCTTTCTTAAAATTTCCATACGTTAATTATGGGGACTTTAATTAGATGTTACAAGAGGAAAATGGTAAAATTTAAAAAATTTGGATACGTAGCTCAGTTGGTTAGAGCGTTCGGTTCACATCCGAGAGGTCCCAGGTTCGAATCCTGGCGTGTCCACAGATGAAAAATAAAATTGTAAAATATTTTCTTATTGGTTGGTCTTTAGTTTTCTTAGGGATACTATTTCTTACCATAGGGAGAATTCCATCAATTTCTGAACCCAGCTTTTTACCCCATATATTTAATGTTATTCAAAGATCATCAGCACTTTTTGCATATTTAATGCTTGCGGTACAGATTGTATTAGGGGCATTTATAGTAAGATTCAGAAATAAATGGGGTGATTCGGCAGATAAGATACACAAAATTCAGGGGATTGTAATTTATACACTTATCTTTTCTCACGCGTTCTCTTTAATCCTATTTAACATATTTGCAAGAAATATTATTGATCCTTTTTATGTTTTTGTTGATTTTTGTGTGATATGTCCTACTAAACCTGAGTTGTACATAAGTTTAGGTAGATTTTCGTTTTGGATAATTACGGCAACCGTACTTGCAGCCCTTTTAAGAAACCATCCCAGCTGGAAGAATAATTGGCGCTATGTTCACTTACTTAACTATCCATTATTTTTATTGGTTGCCTTTCATGCTTTGAAAATGGGAAGTGATATATGGGGTGGTATATTTGTAGTTCCATTTGTAATAGGATTTATTGCAGTCGTATTTACAATTCTTTATAAGATTTATCGCTTTTTTAAAGATAATTTTAGATTGTCTTAACCTAATTCTTACAATTAATGAAAGTCTTAATGCTAACCCGCCTTTTTTATCCCCATGTAGGTGGTGTTGAAAAACATGTCTTAAGGATAACTCAGGAATTAATTAAAAAGGGCTTTAATATAACAATAATAACTGAAAGGTATAAACAGGAACTTAAACAGAACGAGAAAGTTAGTAAGGCAAAAGTAATTAGGATTGATTACCCCAAAATTAAGTTAATTGGCCTTCTTGTTATTTGGATCGAATTAATTAAAAAATATAAATTAATAAAGGAAGCTGACATTGTTCATATTAATGATGTTTTCATTTGGTATTTACCACTAAGATTTTTTTTCCCCAGAAAGAAGGTTTATATGACCTTTCATGGATGGGAAGGAGAATATCCTATCTCAACAATTAGTATCATTCAAAAAAAGATTGCAAACATATTAACCAATGGAAGTATTTGTATAGGAGCCTACATTGAAAAATACTTTGGGATAAAGTGCAATCAGATTTCTTATGGTGCGTGTGATAAGACAGTGGTATCTAATGAAAATAAAACTGGCTTAGTTTTTATTGGAAGACTGGAGAATGATACTGGCTTATCAATATTTCTTGAAGCTGTAAGAGACCTTAATTTGAAAAAAGTAATTTTTATTGGAGATGGAGAACTTAGAAATAAATGTGCAAAATATGGAGAGGTTAAGGGGTTTGTTAAAAATGCAATAAAGTATGTTTCAAAAACCAAGATAGTTTATGCAAGTGGTTATTTAACAATACTTGAAGCCTTATCTGAGGGATGTATGGTTATCGCTGCATATGATAATCCCTTAAAGGAAAACTATTTAAAAGATGCTCCTTTTTCAAAATCCATATTTATAACTGATAAATCTGATAAGTTAGCAAGCTATATTAGTAAAATCTTAAAGAGTAAAGAGAAAAAGCAATATAAGGATAGTAAAGTACAAGATTGGTTAAAGAAGCAGACGTGGGATAAATTGGCAAATGACTATATAAAACTTTGGAATGTTTGAGTAACTGTGACTATAATTTTTACGTAATTCTCAATTCGTTTTAATAAGATACACAGAGTGATAAAAATATTACCCAATGGTTATTAGTATTAATTTTGTATTATAATTTTAGTTAATGGCAACTTCTGATCAACCAAGAGGTAAGGCAGGTCAATATATTTCCAAAGAAGATGCAGAAAATGTAACTGAAAAGGATTTACCGAAGTTGGTTCACAAATCTTCAAAGATGACAGGTGCCCTGAAAGATTTAAAGGAAGCGAAAGAAGATAAGGAACTAGATAAACCATTAGTATCACTGAGTTTAAATAATCCGATTGCCTGGTTTATGAAATGGCTTAATAAATTAAAGAAAAAACAAACCACAACGATTACTTTTAGATTAGGCGTACCCTTAATTGCTCTTCCGGTACTAGTTATTGCGCTGGCAACCGTGTTTTACAGCTTGGGCAAGTTAACACAGGAGAACGAAATTCAAGAAACTCCGGTAGCAACAGAATACCCATTATCAAAAGCGGGTTTATTAAAGAATATTGTTAAGGGTGATGAAATGAGGTATTTTTTAATTCTATCAACTGGCGAGGTTGTTGAGCTAAGTGTTAATGAAGATATTGATTTAAGCTTACTTGACGGAAAAAGAATATTGGCAACAGGTAGTTATAACAGTGAAGATAAAATCTTAGTAGTTTTGAGCGTAGCTGATTTAGAAATATTACCTGATTCACCAAATCCTTTACCTGATGAAGTTATAACTACACTCACGCCTTCACCTACGATATTGCCAACGATGACACCAAGTGTAGATGAAGTATCAACTGCCACACCTGCTTCTATTCCTGATTTATAGAGAAAACAAATGAAAGTATCTGTTTGTATAACCATCTTCAATGAAGAGAAAAGCATAGCAAGGCTTTTGGATAGCCTTTTGGTTCAAACTAAAAAACCCGATGAAATTGTAATTATTGATGGGGGATCTAAGGATAAGACAATAAAGATTGTAAAGCATTACCAGAAGAAGGAGCGAAGAATAAAACTAATAAGCGAACCCGGTTCACTGTCTCATGGTAGGAATGTTTCTATTGAGCTTGCAAGAAATGATGTTGTTGCTTTGACTGATGCTAGCTGTGTGGCAAGGAAAGACTGGTTAGAATTGATTACAGAGCCTTTTAAACACAAATACGTGGGGTTGGTAGCAGGTTTTTATGACATGTGTGCATCTACTCCCTTAAATGAGTCATTAAACGTATTTCTTGGGGTTCCCTCTGAAAGATTTGATCCTACTTCGTTTATTCCCTCAGCAAGAAGTGTTGCTTTTAGAAAGGATATTTGGGAAAGGGTGGGTGGCTTTGATGAAAGATTAGATAAGGCAGGGGAAGATACCAAATTTTTCTATCAATGTGTGAAAGCGGGCGTGAAAATAGTTAGGGTAAAGCAGGCTAGGGTAGAGTGGGAGGAGAGTGCTGATATGAGTTTTTTTGATGCCATAAAGAAGTTTAAACAATATGCCAAAGGTGATGCACAAGCAAAAATATGGTGGCACCCTGAAAAGCATTTAGCGTCGCACAATATAAAGATATCAATGATTTTTGTAAGGTACGCACTTGGTTTGACTGTTTTGGGTTTGTCTTTTATCTATCCCCTACTTTTATACCTATTAATTATCGGATTTATACTTTATCTTTTTTGGTCAATATGGAAATGGAGAGATGTAATAACTGACTTTAAGGCGAAGCTGTGGCTTCCAATAATACAAGTAACTTCTGATTTGGCAGTAATGTATGGATTTGCTAGCGGGACACTAAGTAAATGAATAAAAATACTATATTTTTATATCTTCATATTCCAAAAACCGGAGGTACGAGTTTAATTAAACATATTGAAAAAAATTATAAACCTGAAGAGAGGATGTTTTTGGATGGAAAAACATTAGGAATTGATATCAAAAAACCCAAAAAAGATCATGAATATTATATGGGGCATTTTAAAAAGTATTTAAGTAAATATAAAGAAACTGATTTAAAGAAAGTAAAAGTGGTATACAGCGCCATTATTCCATACGGGATTCATAAGTATTTTTCCAAGAATCCCAAGTATATTACTATCATAAGAGATCCTTTAAAAAGAGCGATTTCTTACTATAACTACTACTTAACAACTTATTACAATGAGAGTTCAAGTAGAAGGAATACTGACTTTTTCAGATATAAGTTTTTAGTTAATGGGAAAATCCCCTCCTTTAAGGTGTGGGTATCAAAAAAATACGGGAATAGTAATAGTTTAATAGAACAAACTACCATGTTTCAGTTTTTTAACTCTCTTGGCTATCTTAATAATGAAGAATTAGCTTCAATTACTAGTAAATTTTACTTTGTTGGAATAACTAAACGATTATCGGATGATTTACCCTTTTTGTACCATGAAATGGGTTTTAATAAATATTTTTTAAACCAAAATATCTCAAGAAAATACTATCAACTAGAAGATAAAGACAGTGAGTTAATAAATATATTAAACAAAAAAAATGAGGTTGATAATAAACTTTACAACAATGCTTTAAGATTCAACGATCGTTTTAAAAAGGATAATCCAGACTTTAAAAAAAAGGTAAATGAAGTTAAAAGAAAAAGGATATTTATTCTTCCTTACACACAAATAAGATATGATTACAAGGATACTTTACGTCATATATCACTTAATATAAAGACTCGCTCGTCTACTTATACCAAAGCACTTGATTATATTAAAGTGAAACTAAATCGTGATCCCTTGATACAATAAGATAATAATTAAATTAAATGGGATATTATAAAGACACAATTCGGGGGTTGGGGTGGATGGGTGGATTAAGAGTGTCCGTGAGGGCTTTGGGATTTGTAAGAATAGCAATATTAGCGAGACTTTTAACTCCAAATGAGTTCGGATTATTCAGTATTGCAATGTTGACATTGTCTTTTTTGGAGATTTTAACTGAGTCTGGGATAAATGTTTTTTTCATTCAAGGTGAAGGAAAGATAAAAGAATACATAGATACGGCCTGGATAATATCGATAATGAGAGGGATATTAATAACCCTACTGATAATTCTTTTTGCTAAACCGATAACAATCTTTTTCAAAAACCCGGATGCCTATTATCTACTTCTTCTTGTTAGTATGGTGTCATTTATTAGAGGCTTTATTAATCCAGCTATTGTTAAGTTAAGAAAGGATTTGGAGTTTAATAAAGAGTTTCGGTTAAGGTTTGTTGTATTAATTGTAGAAACAACCGTGGCAATAGTATTAGCCTTTGTTACACGATCGGCTGTAAGTTTGGTTTGGGGCTTAATTGCTGGAGTTATAGTTGAGGTAGTAATATCATTTGCCCTTATTAAACCAAAGCCAAAACTTAAGTATGAAGTTAAAAAGGCATCAAAGATTGTTAAAAGAGGGAAATGGATAACCTTGGCTGGAATATTTTCATATCTATTTAGAGAAGGTGATGATATTGTTGTGGGTAGATTATTGGGAACAGATGCCCTGGGAGTTTATCGGGTAGGATACAAAATATCAACTCTTCCGATAACAGAAGTAAGTGAGGTTGTTAGAAGGGTCACTTTCCCTGTATATAGTAAAATCGCGAGTGATAAACTCCGTCTTAAGCGCGCCTTTGTTAAAAGTATAACTGCAGTGTCTTTGGTTTCAATTCCTTTTGGATTATTTCTATATCTATTTGCTTATCCTTTTGTAATGATTGTCCTGGGTAGCAATTGGTTAGAAGCGGTGCCGGTAATTAAAGTATTGGCTCTTTTTGGGGTTGTAAGAGCAATTACTACCATGACCTATCCTTTGTTCTTGTCAGTTAAAAAGCAAGAATATGTGATGAAAATAACATTAGTTGGAATATTGGGATTGGGTCTCACTATTTACCCTATGGTTATAAGATACGGTCTTGTGGGTGCCGGATACTCATCGTTAATCGGTGCCATATTTACAATACCTATGGTATTTTACTATGTGAGGAAGGTGTTTAGATAACAAATGCAATTATCAGCAGCAATATTAACTAAAAACGAAGAAGATAATATTAAAAGATGCATTAAGGCGGTATCTTTTTGTGATGAGATTATTGTAATTGATGACAATTCAAGTGATGATACTAAAAAAGTAGCCGAGAATTTGGGAGCAAAGGTGTATCAACGGTATTTGGGTAATAATTTTTCAAAGCAAAGAAATTATGCTCTCTCAAAAACTAAGGGTAAGTGGATATTGTTTGTTGATGCAGATGAAGTGGTTTCTGAAGGATTGAAAACAGAGATTATTCAGGTTGTGAATAATCCATTAGCTACATTTTCAGGCTATTATTTAAAAAGACAGGATGTTATATGGGATAAGAAGTTAAAATATGGAGAATCAGGAAATTCGAAAATATTAAGATTAGCAAAAGTTGATGTTGGGAAATTCAGACGAGGAGTACACGAGTATTGGAATATTGTAGGGAAAACGAAAACACTAAATAATACATTATTTCATTATCCCCATATTAATCTAAGAAGTTTTATTAAAAACATTAATCATTTTTCAAGCTTGCATGCCAGGGCAAACTTAAAAGAAGGCAAAAGATCTAATTTAGTAAAAGTTATTGTATGGCCACCGGGTAAGTTTTTTTACAACTATTTTCTTAAACTTGGGATTTTCGATGGAGTTATTGGATTTGTAGTTGCGTTAATGATGAGTTTTCACTCATATCTATCTTGGAGTAAATTATGGATAATGCAAAAAGAAATCTAATCACAAGGGGTATTATCTTCGTCTTTTTAGTTCTTTTTCCTTTTGGACAAATATTAAGACAAACTATTAACATTGGATCTTATGAAATCGCCTTACATCCGATTGATATCGTGACTTTATCAGCACTATTTGTAACCCTTTTTGGTGTCAAGAACCTACTTAAAAAGATTAAGGTAATCGAGGGTTTGATATTTGTATTCGTTTTTTCATTTATTTTATCTCTTACCATTTTTAATGCTGGTGAGGCAGCAATCGGCTTTCTATACTTATTAAGACTAGTTTCATATACGTCTTTTATTTATCTTTCTTGGCTTTTAGTAAAAGAAGAAAAGAGTATAAAACCACTTATTTATAATTCACTGATACTGGTTGTATTTTTTGTATCAGTTTTTGGTTGGATCCAGTATTTATTCTATCCTGATTTAAGAAGCTTGATATATTTAGGATGGGATGATCATCTCTATAGATTAGTAGGTACATTTTTAGATCCCGGATTCACTGGAATTATAGTCACATTTGGATTATTGGCTACATTAGTTAAATATCTTAAAACTAAAAATAACTTTCTTATAATATTATTTACTTTCTTTCTGGTGACTCTTATGTTTACTTATTCCAGGGCAAGTTATCTTTCTTTTATTTCAGGGCTGTTTATTGCAGCCATCCTTCTTAGAAAGGTAAAAGTTACTGTGATAATTACAATAGTCTTTGTCACGGGAATATTATTACTGCCAAGACCGGCTGGGCATGGAGTTAAACTTGAACGTACATATAGTGCAGTATCGAGAGTTGAAAATTATACAAAGACACTAGTTATTTGGAAGAAATCACCGGTTTTTGGTGTCGGATACAATAATTTATGTGTGGCAAAGAGTAATATGTGGGAAGAAGTAAACATTGATTCTCATGCATGTTCCGGTTCCGATTCATCAATTTTAATGCTTCTTGCAACTGTTGGGATAGTGGGATTGTTTGTGGCTATTTCCTTTATTGTAAGAGTTATTAGCAGTCTTAATAAAGATTCATTTGGGATTGGTTTTATGGCTTGTTTTACAGCACTTATCATCCATTCTCAATTTACAAATAGTATCTTTTATCCTTGGGTAATGGGATGGATGGGATTACTACTGATATTGGGGTTAAAGAAGTTAAAGCCAGAAATGTAGTGTGATTCCGTCTTCGAATACGTTTCCGGCACGATCTACTACTTTAAAATGAAAATTATTGTCACCTTCAGTAAGTGTTGATGTAAACATAAAAGTTCCGTCTGATTCAAGTACAACCAAGTGATCATTAACAGTTACAGTTGCATCATCTTCGGTTTGTCCTCTTATAATAACTTGCCTTTGCTGGGCTCCATAATATGATTTACCGTCTTCAGGCTCAGTAACTACAAGTTCTGGTGGTTCTAGATCAACAATTACTCTATAAACCTTTGATTCCTGACTTATATTACCGGATGAGTCTTTTGCAATTGCTGATACAGTATTAACTCCGTCATTTAAGGCAAATCGGTAAGAGAACTCACCGCCTGTGTCTGCTATAATTTCGCGCTTATTATCATTTAATTGAAGAATAACAATTACTCCAGGTTCAGTTGTTCCTTTAATGTCAATATTGGGTCTGTTTGTGTATTGAGGGATATCTTCTAAAAAGGGTGGTGCTGGTGGAGTATTATCATTTACTCCTATGGGTTCACCAGAACTTCGAAGATCATTTAGAAATCCGGACAATCTTCCCATTGCGGGTAAACCAAAAACAATTATTAATACAATTGCGAAAATTGTTAAAACGACATAAATAAATGCACTTTTAAAATTCTTTTTCTCTTCAGTTTTTGCAAGGCGTGAGTAAGGTTTTCGCACTAATATAAATTGTATTAAGTTTAGGGATAATGTCAAATATTATTTGTGAGCCAGGAGTGGGATTCGAACCCACGACCCCTGCTTTACGAAAGCAGTGCTCTGACCAACTAAAGCTATCCTGGCAAAGTTTTTGAGCGGCGGAAGGGATTTGAACCCTCGACCTTCTCCTTGGGAAGGAGACATTCTACCACTGAACTACCGCCGCATTACCTTTGCGGTTTCTATTATATCAAAGAATATATGATTATTAAGGAAGTGTCAGGGTATTTCCAGGATGGATAAGATTAGGGTCGGTTAGATTGTTTTCGTTTGCAATCGCAACCCATTTGTAACCGTCACCATAGGTTTTTACAGCTATTTTCCAAAGATTATCACCGTAAATAACAGTATAGGTTTTGCTTTCAACTTCTACGTCTGTTTGAGAATTCAATGTAAGCGCTGGTGCTAGTTTTGATTCAACATCAGGAAGTTTTAATTTTTGACCTTTTTCTATCATTTCGGGATTATCAATGTTGTTTGCCCTGGCAATATCAATCCAGTTATAACCTGATCCGTAAACCGCCTCGGAAATGCTCCAAAGCGTTTCTCTTTCACTAACCTCATGTATTTCACCCGTAGATAAATTTTTGTCCAATTCTTCAATAATTTCGGTTTCAGATATAGGGAGAGTTTCACCAGTATCACTTTGTTTGAAGTAATTAACAACCAATATTCCAACCACGATAATCACGATGGCACCTAAAATCATACTAATTGATGATTCATTTAATTTTAAGGTTTTTAATATGTCTTTTATACTATTCACCCCCTCAATATAAGCAGTGGATACACAAAAATACGAAATCAAGAAGAATTTAAGT
>Ga0209013_10004979_pt1 | contig 11564 bp, 10 predicted proteins | sample Cruoilmetagenom2_FD_187291 | JGI IMG/M metagenome (GOLD analysis project Ga0209013, IMG submission 187291) | Oil polluted marine microbial communities from Coal Oil Point, Santa Barbara, California, USA - Sample 2 (SPAdes) (version 2) | ecosystem: Environmental > Aquatic > Marine > Oil seeps ...
ATGGACTATTCTATAACTAGTTATCCCTGTTATTAAGAGTCCGTTCTAAATTAAATAATTAACTTTAAGTCAAATATAAAAATCATTACTATTTAAATTATGAAACCATCTAAACCTCCAACGAAGAGATCTAACCGAAGAGATTTTATCAAGAAATCAACGCTGGCTGTGAGTGCTTTAGGAACCATGAGCACCGGAGTATTTGCAAATAACGTTAATACCTCACTCCAAAATGAGACGAATAGTGAGGACCTAAAATTAAATATTGCGGGTTATCCGGTCAACCGGGTTAAAGCCATCATCAACAATAAAGTAAAAATTAAAGGCTGTTCTATCAGTTTTACAAAAGCCGCCATAGGGGATATAAATACTAACATACTTAGCGGTGCCCAGACCTATGACGTTACAGAAATAGGTTTACATCCGTTCATGTTAGCTTATGCCAACGATAATTTTAGGGATTACACCCTGCTGCCCATTTTCCCATTGCGTATATTCAGGCAAAAAAGTGTTTTTATTAGAAATGATAGAGGTATTAATTCCCCAGATGATTTAAGAGGAAAAACCATAGGTACAGCAGGTTATTCTTCGACTTCATTGACTTGGCTACGAGGAATCTTTCAAGATGAATACGGTATAAAGCCTGAAGATGTTAATTGGGTGATCTCCAATAAGGATTCATCAACGGAGGCATCAGGAAAAATATCAAAACAAGAGCAGGTTGCTCCTGAGGGTATTTCTCTAAAAATGGGTACTGTGGGTTTAGACGAATCTGAATTATTAGTGTCGGGAGAAGTGGATGCGCTCTTCCACGCAGCTGAACCAAAAGCATATATTGATGGGAACCCTCTGGTGGTACGCCTTTTTCCTGACTCAAAAAGAACAGAGCAAGCCTATTATAAAAAAACCGGAGTCTTTCCAATCATGCATGTAGTGACAATAAAAAAAGCACTTATAAAAGATAATCCATGGATAGTAAAAGCTGTTTTTGAAGCTTACTCAAAAGCAAAAACAATGGATTATCAGTTTATGAAAAAACTGGGATGGGCCTATGACAGCCTACCGTGGTATGGACAAGAGCTGGAAGCAACTATTAATATAATGGGTAAGAATTTTTGGCCATACGGTATTGATCCAAATCGCAAAGCCTTAGAAACTTTATTTAGATATTCTTACGAACAAGGCCTTAGCAGCAAACATCTAACCATAGAACAACTATTTGACTCTTCGTCATTAAAATTAAATGAAAAATGAAATATCAAAATGTTAAATTAATCGCGCTTAGCACCTTGCTAATATTTTTTTTTACAACTGTAAATAACGCACAAGAATCTGATGCCACTGAGTCTGAGGAGGCAGCTTTGGCCAAGGCTACCCAAAACCCTTTGGCTGCTATGTACAGTTTGCCATTTCAGAACAATACCACTTTCGGTGTTGGAGAATATAACAGGGCTCAAAATGTTTTGAATATTCAACCGGTGATACCAATTGGTTTAGGTGAAAATATTAATTTGATCAACCGTATAATAATACCGGTGATTACCCAGCCATCTTATATTGAGGATAAAAGCAGTACCGGTGTTGGTGATATAAGCTATACTGCCTGGCTTTCACCAACGAAAGCATCAAAAATAATATGGGGTGTTGGTCCCGCTTTTCAGATTCCAACAGGGTCTGAACCTGATGAATTCGGTTCCAGAGAATTTGGTGTTGGGCCGTCCCTAGTTGCTTTAACCACATTGGACCAATGGGTAGTGGGTATCGTAACCAATAATATTTGGACTTTTGGGGATGTGGCAGAAAATAAATTCCTTTTTCAGTATTTTGTGAATTACAATTTACCAAAAGCTGTATACTTAGTCTTTGCACCTATCATGACCGCGAACTGGAACGCTGCAAGTGGCGAGAAATGGGTAGTACCATTTGGAGGTGGTATTGGTAAAGTTTTTAAAATTGGTAAACAACCCATAAATGTAAATGCACAGGGCTATTATAACGCTGTGAAACCTGATGCTTGGGGAGCCTGGCAAATGAGATTGCAATTGCAATTATTATTTCCTAAAAAGAAAAAGTAACGTGCTGTAAAAAAAAGACAACATATTTTACACTTTTAGCACCTATCAATAACTTTGGAATCTATAAATACAAACGAAAATAAAAAATAAAAACCTGTCCTTATCTGTTATACTGATCGTATCAATATTATCCATAGCCTATACCATACTCAGATATCATATAGTAGGCAATACCCCCTGGGGCCAGTTTCCGGTATTTATATTGAATAAAGGCTTGTCACTTACCGGATTTATTTTATTAGGAATTAATTATTCTATCGGTCCATTAGGCAATATAGGAGCAGGTATTGATAAGCAATGGTTAAGTATTCGTCCGGCTCTTGGTGTAAGTAGCTTTTTATTGATCTTTACTCACCTTTTTCTAAGTCTTATCCTTCTTAACCCTGCAAATTATCAAAAGTTCTTTATGGAAAACGGCTCGTTCACAATTAATGCAGGGCTTAGCATGCTTGCCGGTGTAATTGCATTTATAATTCTTTGGATATACACTATAAGTTTCCAGACTTTTTTAAGAGAGGACAAGGGATTTATTAAGTTTATCACCTCACGCAAAGTTATTTTGATGGCCATGGCCTTTACGGCAGCACATATTTTCTTTATGGGCTATCAGGGCTGGATGACGCCTCAAAATTGGCCGGGAGGGCTACCACCAATAACTTTAATAGCTTTTGTGATTTTTATTATTACTTATATTGTCAATCTATTAGGAAGAAAATGAATAATCAAGAACCAACAAGAAGTGCTCCCTATACTTTAGTACCTTTAATGCCCTCTGATAAAATCATTTAAAGTAAACTAAACATAATTTAGATATTAATTCCAAATAATCTTAGGTCTATATTTTCTAATAAGTATTGAATTATTTATTACTTTTGACAAATCATTATTCGGAATAATGCAGTTTAAAAACCCGGAAATTCTATATTTACTTTTTCTATTAGTTATTCCAATACTCATTCATTTATTTCAATTACAAAAGTTTGAAAAGGTTCCTTTTACCAATGTTAAACTTTTAAAACAAATCGAACAACAGACCCGCAAAAGTTCAAAACTTAAAAAATTACTCATACTCCTAAGTAGATTATTACTCTTTGCGGCATTAATTATTGCTTTTGCACAACCCTATTATGCAGCAAATAAGAGTCTTTCCAATCTGGAAACCATAATTTATTTGGATAATTCCTTAAGCATGCAGGCCAAAGGAGAAAAAGGAGAGCTATTACAAAAATCAAAACACGACCTCATTGCTTCCTTGCCTAACATAGAAAGTACCATTTCACTTATTACAAACAATAGTGTGTATAAAAATCTGGAACTTAGTAATTTAAAAAATATACTCTTAAATGTGGGTTATTCGCCCATAAAAAAGGAATTCAAAACGATCCTGTTACAGATAGATAATTTGCAAAATGACAAGTCAAGATCAAAGAGGGACATTATTTTAATTTCTGATTTTCAAACCATAAATGGAGACTTAAACAAATTGAATCTGGACAGTTTAGCTACCTATAATTTTGTTCAGGAAAATCCCAATAAAACAGAAAATGTATCTATTGACTCCGCCTGGGTAGCAGAGGAAAATTTTCAAAGTATGCAGATTAAAGCACTTATCAGAAGCCATCAGGTCGTTGTGGAGAACTTGAGTATATCGCTATTTTTGGATAACAAATTGTTCGGAAAAACTACAGTATCTCTTGAAAATAATGCATCAGAAGAGATTGTGTTCACCATACCTAATTCAAAAGATATTGCAGGTAGATTTACTTTAAATGACAACCAATTAGTATTCGATAATACGCTCTACTTTGCGGTTAATAAGAACGAAAAGACTAAGGTACTTGCTATTGGAGATAGCACTGTTTATTTACCTAAAATTTACACAGAAGATGAATTTGAGTATGCATCTTACCCGCTAGACCAGTTGGATTACAGTCTCATCCCTGATCGAAATTTAATCGTACTAAATAGCCTCCTTTCATTTCCTAACCCTCTTATTAGCAACTTACAAACCTATGTACAAAACGGTGGTAATTTGGTAATAATACCCAATTCCGACAGTGATCTTATTTCCTATAATAAATTATTTTCTGCGCTGTCCATTGGAAAGATCAATGAAAAAACAGAGTCTGAAAGATTGGTGACAACTATTAACTACAGACATCCATTCTTTAAGAATGTGTTTCGAAAAGAAATCAAGAACTTTCAATACCCAACTGTAAATCTTTTTTATCCGGCAAATCTTAGAAATGCCTCCTTTTTATTGAGATTTGATGATCAGAGCAATTTTATTTCGGAAATGAGAAATAACAACAGTAAAATATATTGGATCGCCTCTCCTATAGACCTGGATCATTCAAACTTTACATCTTCGCCTTTGGTGGTTCCAACATTCTATAATTTTGCAAGGCAGAATCAAAAACAGAATGAAATATATTTTACCGTCGGAAAGAAAAATGAGTTTGTTGTAAAATCGGTTACTGATCAAGACGTTGTACTCCATATCAGTAATAAAAATTTCGATTTTATACCCCTACAGTCGAAAACAACAAATAACATTAAAATAGAAACAGAATTAGATCCTTTAAAAGATGGGATTTATCAAATATCAAATAATATAGATTATAATAAAAATATAGCCTTTAATTATAATCGAGAAGAAAGTAAAATGGAGTATTCATTAATAAATTCACTCTCAAAAAATCACCATAATATTAATTATTTTGACTCTATTGAGGAGGCAATAACGGTACTAAATGACCAATATAAAAAACATAATTTATGGCAATTATTTGTTATTTTTGCTTTGTTATTTTTAGGAATCGAAATTGTTTTACAGAAATTCTTAAAAAATTAACTCATATGAAATTTGGTATTTACATATAACCAAGTGATTATAAAATTTTAAACAGATGAAACAAGTGAAATTACTTATTAAATCAGCTAAAATAATAGATAAGAACTCACGTTTTCACAATCAAATAAAGGATGTATCCATCGAAAATGGTATTATTACGGCAATTGCGAACAGCATAGACCAAACAAAGGGATTTATTGAAATCAAAAAAGAAAATTTACATGTATCCAACGGATGGTTCGACTCTAGTGTTTCTTTTGGTGAGCCGGGTTATGAAGAGAGGGAAAATATTGAAAATGGTCTTATGGTGGCGGCGAAAAGCGGATTTACGGCAGTAGGGTTAAATCCAAATACAGACCCTTATATAGATAATAAATCAGCCGTTGAATTTGTAATTTCTAAAAGTGCTTTTTCTCCGGTAAAACTTCATCCCATAGCTAATTTAACAAAGAGATCAGAAGGAAAAGAATTATCTGAAATGTTCGATATGAAGAACTCAGGTGCAATTGCATTTGGTGATTATAACCACCCGGTAGAGAATGCAAATCTTTTAAAAATAGCGCTATTGTATGCGCAAAATTTTAATGGCTTAGTTCTGAGTTTTCCACAGGATATGAGTATTATAAGAAATGGCTTCGTTAATGAAAGTGTAAATACTACCCGTCTGGGGTTGAAATCTATACCAAATCTATCTGAAGAACTAAGGGTAGCGAGAGATTTATTCCTTCTGGAATATACCGGAGGTAAACTACATATCCCTACAGTATCAACAGAAAAATCTGTAAAATTGATCAAAGATGCACGAAAAAAAGGATTGGATGTTTCTTGTAGTGTATCTGCACATCACCTCATACTTACAGATAAGGAGTTAAGTTCTTTTGATAGCAGTTATAAAGTTAGTCCGCCTTTGCGATCTGTCAAAGATACAAGAGCATTAAAAAAAGGCTTAAAGGATGGTACTATTGATATAATAACCAGTGATCATAACCCAATTGACATAGAGAATAAAAAATTAGAACTGGAAAATAGTTTATATGGTACTATAGGACTTGAAAGCTTATTTGGTAGTGTTAATAACATCCTAGACTTAGAACAAACGATAGCCTGTCTAACAGAAAACCCTCGAAGACGATTTGGCTTAGAACCAACAAAAATAGAAAAGGGAGAAATAGCTGATATCACATTATTTGATCCGGAGATCCATTATACTTTTACCGAAGATAATATTTTATCGAAATCAAAAAATTCAGCGTTTTTAGGAAAGGAATTAAAAGGAATGGTTTATGGTATTTTAGCAAATAGACAACTTGTTCTGAATTAGAAATATTGTTAGTAGCAAAAGTGAAATATGATAATGCAGATGCCCCGAAGTCTATCGAAAATGGAAACATGCCTGTCGGCCTAATTATTAATTAATTGTTGGATCGAACAGTTTTACTCATTTTTGTGACCAATTAGCTATTAATAGTTAAATTTATAAAAAATCTATCATGAAAAACTTAACAATAAAAGAAGGCAAAACAATTGCGATTATTAGTTATATCACTATTATCGGTACCGTAATAGCTTTCGTGATGAACAATGACAAGAAAAATTCATTTGCATCATTCCATATCCGACAAGCTATAGGAATTTATCTTCTGTTTTTTCTTATTAACTTATTAAGCAGGTATGGTTTTGGCGGGCTGGGATGGATAGACGATATTTTATATTTTATTGCCTTTGCATTCCTGGTAATTGGAATTGTTGGTGCTATTCAGGAAGAGGAGAAAAAAATTCCTTTTCTTGGAGATCAGTTTCAGGAGTGGTTTAAAAATATTGGGTAATAACGAATGAAAAACCTCTCCTTAGAATATTTAGTTAGACAACCAAAAAGCGAGGTTGAAAACGCCCCATTAATTATTTTACTCCACGGCTATGGCAGCAATGAACAAGACCTGTTTTCATTTGCTGATGAATTACCTGATTCTATGCTGGTGATCAGTGTACGAGCACCACTGAATATGGCCTTTGGAAGTTATGCCTGGTATACGATACATTTTGAAACGAATGATTCCAGTAAATTTTCCGATATTCCTGAAGCAAAGCAGGCACTTCATAAAATTGGTGTTTTTATAGATGAAATAATCAGTGAATATAAAGTTGATAAGGATAATGTATTTCTTTTTGGATTTAGCCAAGGAACTATTTTAAGTATTGCCTTTGCACTTAACAACCCCGATAAGATACATCACGTTATTGCTTTAAGCGGTTATGTAAATGTTGAGTTGTTGAATAAAGATGTTGGTATATCTAATTTTCAGAATCTAGATTTTTTCGTTTCTCACGGTAATGTGGATCAGGTTATTCCGGTAATATGGGCAAGAAAAACTCCTGGTTTTTTGAATAATTTAGGTATTAAAAATTCGTATCAGGAATATTCTGTTGGACATGGGGTAGCTCCTCAAAATTTCTATGATCTAAATGATTGGATCAAAGAAAGGATTTAAACAATTAATAATTATATTAGTTCTTCAAAACATATAACTTTATGAGATCACATGTATTCAAGTTCATAATATTCACTTTAGTTTTTTTGCTATTTTCATGTAATAGATTCAAGGTGAAAACTTTGACCTATATTGAACTAAATGATAGCATTAAAAATATTTATGCACCCGATGGCAGAGTAGCTTTGTACAACCTCTCATTTAAACCAAATGTAAAGTATCTAATGCTTGGTGGAGAATCGGACCAGCCAAAAGCTGTAACTATACTAAAGCAAAAATTAGATGAACTTGGAATTCCTTATTTAGACAGCATATCCATACTTCCTGAAAATAGCGTAGGTGTGTTTAAACATGCCGTCGTTAATAACTCGGTGGCGAATATCCGTTCCGAACCGAGACATTCAGCAGAACTTGCCACACAGGTTATATTAGGCACAGGATTGAAAATTCTAAAGAACAATGGTGATTTTTATTTAGCTCAGGCTCCAGACGGCTATATCTCATGGGTTGATCACGGTGGTGTTGTTTTAATGAATGATAGAGATTATTCTATTTGGTCCGGCTCTGAGAAAATTATCTATACAAATCCAGTGGGAAGTGTCTACAATATTAAAAACAACGAGACAGATATATTATCCGATATTGTTCTTGGTGCTCAATTAAAATTATTACATACAGGTGCCGGCTACTATAAGGTTGAATTTCCGGATAAACGTGTCGGATTTATAAATTCTGATGAAGCTGAAATATATAAGGACTGGGTACAAAATGTGCAGCCTTCCGGAGAACTTATTGAGAAATATGCCCGTGAATTTCTTGGATCTCCGTATCTGTGGGGTGGCACTTCTCCTAAGGGAATGGATTGCAGTGGATTTACGAAAACTGTTTACTTAATGAATGGTTTTATTATTCCAAGAGATGCCTCTCAGCAAATTAATGCAGGATTGGATATTGATAAGGATCTAAGCTTTAAAGACCTTGAAAAAGGAGATCTCATGTTCTTTGGAACAAAGGCTAAAGCCGATAAGAAACAAAGGGTTACGCATGTTGGAATATGGTTAGGAAATGAAAAAAGTGAATTTATTCATTCTGCGAGTCGGGTGAGACTGAGTTCGATAGACCCAAGTTCTGAATATTATGATGAAGCTAATGCTAAGAGGTATTTAGGAAGCAGGCGCTATTTAGGGAACCCTGATGAATTAATTACAAATTTAAAAGTGGATAAAGTCCTTACAGACATAAAACCATAGACTAAACCTTGAACAGTTAGTTTATCAGATTAAAAGACTGCTTTGTAAAATTATTACAACAACAAGTTTGAGTAATTTAGTGTAATTCGAGTCCGAAATTATTAGAAGCTATAGCTCCCCTTTTTAATTGATTATCACTATCTAATTCCACTCCCATCCAAAGCCGGTTTCAAATACATAATCCCCTTTTGTGGCTCCTTCAACAGGCTGGCTGTCATAATTATATGTTGTACCCACTTTTACATATAGATCCCAGGGAAGATCGTATTTCAAGTCTAATTTAAAATCTGTTCTAAACCTACTGCCCTCTGTAAGACTGGGCGAAAAAACAACGGATGTAAGTACGCTAAAATCATTAATATCATATTTATTGAAGTACACACCTAAATAAGCCTCAGCACTTGTATTTGGATCAACAAGAGGATCTGTGGAAGACTCATTGTTAAGGGCAAAACCGGCACTTGCTGAAAAAACCAGAGAATTATTCCGCGAAAAATAATAACCGGGACCTATCCTGGTTGTTGTTCGCAATTTAATTTTTTGTTCATTATTAGATAGAAAATTTACCGAGAATTCTGCATACCAATCTTTAGGCAGGAACCATTGAAAACCAGTAGCCGCGTCCATTCTATAAATTTCTTCTGTATTGTCCTGTGTACTTCTTATTAAACCAAAGTTTCCATATACACCCCATTTATTAGCGTCATATAAAAAGCTGCTATTCATCGATACCTGCTTCAAATTATTTGCCTTGGTCAAGGTAATTCCAAAATCTATATTGAATTCCAATCTGCTAAAAAAGCTACTTCCATAAGGATCTAATAATATAACCTTGCTAAGGTCCTCGGAAAAAGAAACTCCTTCATTTATTAGTATCACCTTTTTAATATCAGTACTATCAGTTCTTATTGAGCTTTGGAATCTCTTACCGTTGGTAAGGGTAACGGTAAAAGTTCTATCGCTATATACTTCTTTTACTCTATGCCATTTGATTTTAAAATCGCTATCACTGTACGGTGTTTCAAAAACTAAAATGTTTTTCTCCATAGATTCAATTTTACCAATTAAAACATCCTTATTTATTAAAATAAGGGAATCCTTTTGGGAGAACATGAGATTACTGATAAGTAAGAGTCCAGCTAATGCTAAATATTTTAATTTCATTTTTATGAGATTTGGTTGGCAAAAATAAAAATAATTACACCTATTAGCAACTCTAACTTTACAAAACTTTAACGTTTTTTAGCTTTTCAATTAACAATTATATAACAGAAACCCTCTAAAAATCTATTTACATTGCTTTCTGAAAATCAAAACATTAAAAAATTAACCTAAAATCAATCATTATGCAATTAAAAAACATTATTACTCCATTTTTATTTATGGGGATCATCAGTTTCTTTTCAAATCCAGTTAACGCACAATTAGATCTCCCACAGGGAAGTCAAAGGGCTACTGTTAGCCAAACAGTTGGAATTTCTGATATCAACATCAACTATTCCAGACCAAGTGTCAAGGGAAGAGAGATCTGGGGAAAATTAGTTCCCTACGGCATGAATAATCTGGGCTTTGGAACTGCTAAAGAATCTCCCTGGCGTGCCGGTGCAAATGAAAGTACCACCATAAGCTTCTCAGATGACATGAGTATAGAAGGCAAACAAATTGAAGCGGGAACGTATGCCTTATTTATGGTAGTTCATGAAAATGACAATGTAGATATTATACTGTCGAAAAATTCTACCGCCTGGGGTAGCTATTTTTATAATCCCGAAGATGACGTCTTGAAAGTTACCGTTAAAGCAAATAAAACAAAGCATACAGAACTGCTCACCTTTGACTTTATAGCAGTTGATAAGACCTCTGCTACCGCAGCTTTACAGTGGGGAGAAAAAGAAATTCCATTTAAAGTAGAAGTTCCTGTTTCGGAAATCGTATTAAACGATATCAGACATCAATTGGAAGGTTCAGCTGGATTTTCAAATACAAGCTGGGTGCAGGCCGCCAATTATTCTTTAAATAATGATGGTGATCTAAATGAAGCTTTGGTGTGGGTTGATGGTTCACTCAGTGGGAATTTTTACAGCCAGGTGAACTATAATAATTTAATGACCAAATCCAGGATATTGCAAAAAATGGGGAAGACAGAAGAATCCTTGAAAATAGTAGATGAAGCAGCTTCTATGGCTAATAAAAATCAATTGAATGCTCTTGGTTACCAAATGCTTAATCAAAAAGAAAATGATCTGGCTATTAAATTCTTTAAAATAAATGTTAAGAACAATCCTACGGATGCTAACGTATACGACAGCCTTGGAGAAGGATACAAAACTATTGGCGACAATAAGAAGGCTATAAAGAATTTGAAAAAATCTTTGTCTTTAAATCCTTCACCAAATGTAAAAGCGAACTCGGAAAAATTATTGAAAGAGATGGGTGTTGTAATCTAGTTAATACACTATGAAATTGGATCCTATGACTTGAGTACAAGTATAATTCACAAGCTCAAAATTGAGATAGTTTTGGACAGGAGAGGGATAAACTTATTCTAATTCTTTTCGTTTATAATTAGATACCACCCCGGCTCCATCTATCGATGAATCCACCCCTCCTTGTATAAGGAGGGGAATTTTGTGCATCGGTTTCGAATTTTAAACAACATAAAAAAATCCTTCCCTTACCAAGGGAAGAGCCTGTACCCAACTCGATTGGGTATGGCTTTGACGGAGTCAAGGACGGAAGGGTAAACTAATAAGTAGAGAAATATTACTTCCATTAATTCAGCTCATTTAATCAATAGAGATACCACGCCGGCTCCATCTATCAATGAATCCACCCCTCCTTGTATAAGGAGGGGAATTTTGTGCATCGGTTTCGAATTTTAAACAAAATAAAAAAA
>Ga0209013_10004980_pt1 | contig 11564 bp, 10 predicted proteins | sample Cruoilmetagenom2_FD_187291 | JGI IMG/M metagenome (GOLD analysis project Ga0209013, IMG submission 187291) | Oil polluted marine microbial communities from Coal Oil Point, Santa Barbara, California, USA - Sample 2 (SPAdes) (version 2) | ecosystem: Environmental > Aquatic > Marine > Oil seeps ...
AGTCCTTTTTCCAATAATATCTGTGTCACTTCATTATTTAATTCAATTGCAGAAGTTATGCATTTCGAATTAAACGACACGATATCATTCCTAAATATTTGAGGTAACGCACCCGCTTGAGTCGCCAATCCAGCTTTCGTCATATTTTTAACATATTTTAAACAAAAAAAGTCTGAATACAAACGTTTGGCACTTATGTTTACATCTTCTTCTGTAAATCCTTGTGGAACTTGTATTTCTTCATCTCTAAAAATTTTCTCAATACTTTCAACATGCTGTTCGGATAAGTCTAATGAATGTTTTACTACTGTTTTTATATTTGCATCCTCAATGTGTTGAAGAAAATACTTAAATACACAAATAGACATGGTATCACTAAGATATTGATCCCATAAATAACCTATTTCTGCAGAAGTTAAACGAGGATTATGTTCGATATTCAGTTTGATCATCCTTCCAATGTTCTAGACATAGGGTTAGATTTTCCCTCCTCTTTGAAATTATGCATGTACATTAAGCCTTAAATCCATGTAAGTGTGGCGGATTGGGTAATTTCACCATAATATAGGATGATTGTATTTGCTTGGTAATTCAAGGAGGAGTCCTCTTGGCCAAAAAAATCCTTTTATTTGGTGATATTGGAATTGATGATACAGTCGCATTAACTTACGCTAATTTAAATGATGAAATCGATATAGTTGGCGTAGTAGCGGATTATGGAAACGTATCAAGGGAAGATGCAGTATCGAATATTTATTATTTGTTTAAAGAGTTCGGTTTTCGTGAAGACATACCCATTATTCGCGGTGCTGAAGTCCCAATGACGGGGGAGCAACCTACATTTTATCCTGAAATCCACGGTCAACATGGTCTTGGTCCGATCATCCCGAATAATCATGTAGTGCCGTTTGAAAACTTTTTAGAAATCGTGAAGATCATTGAAACGTATAAAGATGAGTTAATCATCGTAAATATTGGCCGTCTAACTTCACTTGCCACGATGTTTATTCTGTATCAAGATTTAATGAGCACTGTGAAAGAATTTTATATTATGGGCGGTGCCTTTTGGGTTCCAGGAAATGTAACTGCTGTAGCAGAAGCTAATTTTCATGGAGACCCTATTGCTGTTGAAATCGTTCTTACTTATGCACATAACGTCACTGTCATTCCATTAAACGCCACACAAAAAGCGATTGTCACACCTGAAATGGTCGATTATATTGACCATTTCGGTAAAGCCAAAATCATCAAACCAATAATGGACTTCTATTATGATTTCTATAAAAAACGCGACCCCTCTCTACAAGGAGGTCCAGTGCATGATGCACTTACATTGATGGCAACGATCCATCCCGAAGTATTCACGTTTAAATCATACCCGATAAAAATCGTGAAGCAATTAGAAGGGCTGGCAAGGGGGCAGAGTATAGCTGATACAAGGTCTTATACCGATATGGAAAATGGTGAAAGGAAACAACGCATTGCATTTGATATAGACTATAAAATGTTTTTCCATCACTTCCTGCTAGTTATGTCAGGCAAACCCTCATAAAAGGAAGTGTTCTAATCAAGTACAACGTGTACAAAAATAGAATCCGTGTTCATCGATTATTCAAAAACACCATTCCTAAGTATTGTGAAATCAATATTTATGTTTACTTTTGCGTCTTTATAGAGCTCATCCCATTTTTCTTGTGTCAACTTAGAATTTCTAACAGCGCTTCTATAATATTCTCCAAATCCAAAAATATCCGAACCAACTTCCTGGCAGTAAGCAATTACCCTCGATAGCTCATTAGATAAATTTTTGCTTATTGCTTTTTCAAGTTCCGCAACAGTTTTAGGATCACCGACATTAATATCTGTTCTGATTTCTAATAATCTTGCTTTAAGTGTAAGGTGCAAGTCGAATTCTGGTGTTGTTTTGTCGATTAACTTAAAATCTTTTTCTGATCGAATTGTATCGAATACCAATGGAATCTCATCAGACTTATTTTTCTTTAAGGAAGGTGGTATATCATCCCCTTTTAAAATCGTTTCAATCATTCCAGAGTCATATTTATCTCTGACAAGCTTCAGATAAAAACCGTCTGCGATTGAAAGGTTACCTACCATTTCCCCTTCTTTAAATAGGGCTACACCATTAATTTCAATTAACTGATCGTCTCTTTTTAGAATGGGCATCGCCATATCTCTGCCGAGAGAATGATAATCATGAGAGACTTCATGTAGGGTAGATGAAACCGTGAGCTCCTCTTGAATGTTTTGTTCTAATAGTTTGAATATATGTTGGCCAATATCCTCAATATTTTCATATTGGAATTCAAGTAGTGATTTAGTTTGTCCTTCCACTACCGCTGTATAAAGACTATTACTTACGTCGGGGTTTTGCAGAAGAGTATCAGTTAGATGATGAACTCCATTTTTAGCTAACTCATCGCCAAACAAGACTACCCTCATCTGTCCGTTTACGAGTTTTTTAGATGATTGGCGAGTGGCTTTTATATTAGTACCTTTACTGGTTGCATCTTCATTTGTGAAAATCACTACATTACTTTGAGCTTCTGGATTGACTTGACGAACAACCGCTGTAACAGACAATTTCTCTTCATCCCCTTGATCATAGCCAACCAATGTTGTTAACCCTATTTGTTCGAGAATTTTTGTTTCCGCACACCCAACTAGGCTGACAAAGAGAAATAGGAATATGACATAAAATCTAAATTTTTTCATTCTTTTTGCTCCTTTTGTGATGTGAATTTCTTTTTCAACGCGGCGACCACATATAGGAAAATGGGGTAGACAAATACAATATAAAAAGCCACCTTAGCAAATTGATTATTAATCATATTTATTTGGGTACGCGTTTGAACAGCAATTGAGAAGATGAAGATGATAACTGAGAAAATCCAAATGAATTTCTTGGCACTTATATTTACTAATCGTGAAAACCCCCTATAGGCAGCCCACATATATAGACAAAGGTTAGGTAATATTATTAACATCCAATAGCAAATCGCTATAAACTCAAATCGTTCGATAAACGGAAACCTGACAATACTGAACAAAGTTAAAGTAGCCCAAATCGTTTTGGCTAACTCTCCACCGCTAAAGTATGTGAGCGAAACCAACATAATGGATAGATATAATACTGTGGTCGCTAATAAGCCTAGATGAACATGCTTCTTCACGTTTTCCTTGTCCTTTATAAAAGGATAGATGATATTAAGAAGTTCAAAACCGATAATCGTAAAAGTCATGGAGTATGCGCCTTTTAATATAGGGATTATATTGGTTTCTAAAATTGGGAATATACTGGATGATATTGAAAACTTGAACGGAAATATTAACATTGGAATAAGCCATACAGAGAGAATAATGCTAAAAAAAGAAATTCCAACCATCAAACGTAGTCCCCCGGTGAATGCATAAATCACAACTAACAGCAAAGAAGCTGAAAGGAACCATGTACTTAGATTTGGGAAAATCCATGCATGGATCACTTCAATATAATTTCGCAAAACAGAAAAAAATGCAGTTGAACAGTAGAGAATATAAATTATATTTAAAAGATTCCCAACCCATTTACCAAATACATCCTGGTGAATCCCATAAAGATCATTCGAATCATACATCTCTAAAGTTTTAATCATAAAGATCACGATGATATGTGAGACGACCCCTATCAAAAGTACTGAAATCCATGCATCATGTTTTGCATCTTGGTACACAATGCGCTGAAAGCCATGTATTCCAACCCCAACTTGAGTGCTATGAATCACAAAGAAAAGCAGAAAAGCATTGATCATATCTTTTGGACTAAGTTTTTTCATTCCTATCACCTTCAGTTCAACTTTTTTCAGGATTTACTGGTTCTGGATTAAACTTTTCATGATCTTCTGCTCTTGTACTTGTGGGTCTTTTAGCTGTAAATGGTATGGGTAATCTGATGATACTATCACGCCAATCTTTCAGTCGGGGAGGATAAAAAGGTGACATGTACGGTGTACCTAGACTCGATTGACGTAAAAGATGAATAAGCATAAAACAAAATGCAAGCATAATGCCATAAAAGCCCCAAAACCCTGCCAAAATAATGATTGGGAATCGAATGACTCGAATAACATTCCCCATCATATAACTTGGTGTTGTGAAAGATGCCAATGCGCTTAAGGCAATAATAATAATTAATACATTACTTGTGATACCTGCTTGTACGGCGGCCGTTCCAATTACGATACCGCCAACGATACCAATGGTCTGTCCGATTTTTGTTGGTAATCTAGCACCGGCTTCTCTTAGTAATTCAATGATAATTTCTAGAAGTAATGCTTCAAATATGGGTGGGAAAGGTACTAAAGCCCTTGATTCACTTAACGGGACTAAGAAAGCTTGTGGAATTACTTCATAGTGAAACGTCAATGCTGCAACATATAGTGGCGTAAAAAAGATAGATAGAAAGACGGCACTAAATCTCAATAATCGAAGAAATGTGGCAATTTGCCACCTAAGATTTTGATCTTCCCTACTTTGGAAGAATTCGATAAACGATTGTGGGCAAATGATTGCCATGGAACTACCGTCTACAAGAACCCCTAATTTCCCGTTTAATAGACTATCGCAAAACCTGTCAGGTCTTTCAGTTAGTAGCAGTTGTGGGAAAATTGACAACGAGTTGTCATCAATCATTTCTGCGAGAACCGCACTATCTATTAGAGCATCAATATCAATGCCGGTAATCCTCTGTCGCAGGGTATTCACCATATCCTCTGAGGCGATCCCTTTTATGAACATTAATGAAACCGTTGTATTCGTTCGTTTTCCTACTTTGATTTTTTCATTACAAAGATCAGGACTTACTATGTACCTTCGAATCAATGATACATTTGTGGCAAGACTCTCATTGAAGCCAACTTGGGAACCAATAACTTGGGACTCATTTTCCGGTGCTGACAAACCGCGTGATTCTCTAGCGGCGATATTTGCCAATACAACTTCTGAATATCCCTCCACATGAATGAGTACCGTTCCAGTCACCATTGATGACACAGCATCATCTAGTAGATTAGACATTTTTAACGAGGGAACAGATAATAAAGACTTGATAAGTTCTGGTGATTCATTCGGTTTTTTGTATAAATCATTTATGATATGATCATTTAATGTCCGGTCATCCACAAGATTTTCTATATAAATGAGCGTAAGATTGGGAGGGATTGATTTGACTATTAAGTCTGCTGTGTTATTAACAGCATCCTTAATCGCCTGGATAAATGAATTCTTTCCTTGAGGAATCATGTTTACATTTTGTTCTTTTCCTTCATCTTCACGTTCAACTTTTGATTTTTTCTTTGATAAAGATAGTTTGAATTTATTATTAAACATGATAACCCCCCTTTCTTACTTTGTTTTTAGAGTAGGCTTTAGGAAGATATTCTATACTTGATTTCAGAGATAAATACTCAACTTTCCATATTGCAAAAGTAGGCTTCCCATAATATTTACTTTGAACCTGTTATACTAATAATAGGAACTTCTAATGAATAGACTGTCGAGTTTATTGAAAATGTCATTCAGAAATGTAATGTATGAATTGAAGTGAAGTGAATAACCGTGAGGGAAAGAGGAGACATCATGCAACCAATGGAGAAACCACATATTTTATTAGTAGATGGGATGGCTTTATTATTCCGGTCATTCTTTGCAACATCTGTATTTGGTCAATATTTTCGAAATGAACAGGGGATTCCGACAAATGGTGTACAAGGATTTGCACGTCATGTATTGACGGCAAAACAAATGATGCAGCCAACTCATATGGCGGTTTGTTGGGATATGGGGAGTCAAACTTTTCGCAATGATTTATTTGATGGATACAAGTCAAATCGACCTGCACCACCTGAAGAAATGATTCCACAATTCGATATGGCAAAGGATATTTCCAGTATGCTGGGCTGGCAAAACTTTGGGGAAGTGGGGATGGAAGCGGATGACTTGATTGGCTCTATGGCATGCAAATGGGGAAATGACGCGAATATTACGATCGTTAGTGGGGATAAAGATTTGCTGCAACTTCTCAGTCCTACGACTAAAATTGCCTTTACGAAAAAAGGGTATGCCATTTACGATGAGTATACATACGAGCGTTTTCTAGCGGAATATCAAATCGAACCATCTGTGTTTGCAGATGTAAAAGCATTTATGGGGGATTCTAGTGACGGTTATCCAGGAGTAAAAGGGATAGGACCAAAAAGTGCACTACAATTAATTCAAACGTACGGTTCAGTAGAAGGTGTCATCGATGCTTTACAGGAATTAAAACCAGGACAACAAAAGAAGATTCAAGAAAATCTCGACATGCTACGGCTGTCTAAAAAACTTGCCACCATTCATTGTGAAATGGACTTACCAATAGAGCTGGATCAGTTATTGATTCCTACCTATAACCAAGATCATTTACACCAACTTGATCAAGCTGGGTTTGGCATTACAAGTAGACATGCACGTTCATTGTATTCAATTTGATAGATAAGGAGATATTCTATGAATTCTAGTGCGCATCTCATTCATATGAGAAATTGTATTTTACAACAATCACATGATCTGTCTCGAATCATTACAGATGAGCAAAGTTCTCGATATCCAGAATTAAAGCAAGTAGAAACAGACTTGCATCCTTTGAGAATTGAACTTGTAGAACTATATGGTAATGGTTTAGGGATGACGGAAGAACATCGCGTGATGGTGTTAAGAGAATGGGGAGAGAAGGCAGGGACTCATACAGCTAAAATGCAGCAAGTGACGATTGACATGATGCTGCGGGAGGTTCCTCATTATCGTAATACAATTGGAAGTTTAATAAAATATGAATCACAAAAACTAGAACTAAATGCCAATGAACTTTACGACATCATTGATGTGTTAGACCGTTCGATCAACGATATTGTTTACTTTTTCAGTGTTCCTTTCGTACGTCATGATAAAGAACAATTGGCCATTACTCAACAAATGGTTTTGGAATTGTCCGTACCAGTTGTCCCAATCAATGATGACATTGCAGTGTTACCGCTTGTTGGAAGCATGAATGAAGAACGCTCACGTGTATTACATGAGCGAGCTCTAAATGAAGCATCACGCTTGAAAATCAAGCATTTAATCATTGATTTATCAGGCGTTCAGATCATTGATACATTTGTCGCGCAACAATTATTTCGCTTACTAGATTCATTAGCTCTTCTCGGTGTAAAGGGCACAGTCAGTGGAGTTTCACCAATCATAGCTCAAACGCTTGTTCAGCTTGGATTAGATTTCGGGAGATTTGGAAGTTATTCTACCTTAAAACATGCACTTTCAGTTATTCAATCATCTTAGAAATTGGCATGATTTTAACAAATGTTAAAATATCCTGATTCTGTTTATAAGAAACATATCGAATGCGACTTTCCCGATTTCTTCCACCATTATCATGGAGAATCAGTGTTAAGTCGTTTTCATTTTCTTCAAAACCGATTAAAGGAACCCAGTGATAGGCATATTCATATTTGCCAAACCAGTGAAATGAAAAGTAACGATCAAATTTACAGGCAACGGGGCGACCTTCAAATAATTCGGATTTAGCTTCGTCTATAGAACATATATCAATCTCCCATGAAGAACCGAGGAGTTTACGTAAGTTGTTCTTTAATCTCCATGTGAATAACCCAATCCGAGTAGTTTTTAGTAAGCGATACAATTGATTCGCATCATAGGGAGAAGAGTTCGGCATCCAATATCGTAAAATGGTTAATGCTGTCACGGCTCCACAAGCAGAAGGCTGATAGTGGGCTTTTATTGATTCATCATATTGAGATAATCCTTTAACATTCAATTGCACACGCATTATTTCACCTTCCTTGAAATCATAAAGTACTGTTTTAGTGTTAAAAAAGAAAAAGGGTTTTCCCCCTGACTTAACAGTACGGAAAAACCCTTTTTTATTCAAATATTATAGATAACGAAGTACGTCTACGTTTGATCCTTCTGCTAGTGCCAGACCAAGAGATTCATCTGCACGATATAAATTGGCAATTACTCTACCGACAATATCACGATTTTCAATACTAGAGAATTGATCTAACAAGTTTTTGATAAGGTCTTGTTTTGTAGATTCATCATAAGTTCTATAAATCTCCCCAGCTTGACCAAAGTTATTCGTTTTCTCGATTGCATTTTTACCCGCAACACCATAGATTGGTTGATCGGCTTCTTTATACTCAGGCGCTTCTTTCGGTTCTGAGTCGAAACTATTAGGCTCATAATTCACACGAGAAGTTTGTTGTTTAAACGGCATAGCACCGTCACGTTGATTATTTGCAAACGGACATTGTGGCGCATTAATTGGTAATTGTAAGTAGTTCGCCCCAATGCGATAACGTTGTGTATCTGAATAAGAGAATAAACGACCTTGTAACATTTTATCTTCAGAAGGTAGGAAACCTGGCACTAAAACGCCTGGATTAAAGCCAACAGATTCTGTTTCAGCAAAGAAGTTGTCTACGTTACGGTTTAAAGTCATCGTTCCAACTAATTCATATGGGAAATCTTTTTCTAACCAATCCTTCGTAGCATCTAGTGGATCGAAGTCATAGTTATCCATGTCTTCTGGTTTTAATGTTTGCACATATAAATCCCACTCTGGATAATCTCCACGTTCAATCGCTTCATATAAATCACGTGTTGCATGGCTGAAATCTTTAGCTTGCTGTTCAGCCGCTTCTTCAATGGATAAGTTTTTAACTCCTTGTTTCGGTACCCAACGAAGTTTGATGTATGTAGTTTTGCCTTCCTCATTAATCCATTTAAATGAATGTACTGAAGATCCACGTAGATGACGGTAATCTTGAGGAATCCCTTCATTAGTGAATAAATGTACTAACATATTAGTAGATTCAGGAGTTAATCCAAAGAAATCGAATAGTCGAGCTGAATCTTGTAAATTCGTTCGAGGATCTGGTTTTAATGAATGAATAACATCCGGGAATTTGATGGCATCACGGATAAAGAATACAGGTAAATTATTTCCGACGAAATCATAGTTGCCTTCTTCTGTATAAAATTTAACTGAGAATCCGCGTGGATCACGAGCTGTTTCAGGTGAATGTAAACCATGAATTACAGTTGAAAATCGAGTGAAGACGGGAGTTTCTTGACCTTCATTTTGAAGGAATGCTGCACTTGTATATTTTTTCATACTATTTTTGACCACAAATGTACCATGTGCTGCCGCACCACGAGCATGAACAACACGTTCTGGAACACGTTCACGGTCAAAATGAGCTAATTTCTCAATTAGTTGATAATCCTCCATTAATGTAGGTCCACGTCGACCAGCTGTCCGTGAATTTTGATTATCTCCGATTGGAACACCTTGGTTTGTTGTTAACTTTTTCATAATATCGACTCCTTAATAATAATCATTCTAAAAAAGAACTAATTCCAATGTAAAGTATATTAAACTAATTATCAAGTAAAATGAAATGAATTTTAATAGAATATGATAATTCATTAGTTTACAGATGATTCTAAAACTTTTAGACTGTTCTAATCAGGGGGAATGAACATGATTCGTTTACTTACTCAAACAGACATGGTGCAAGCGGCAGAGATTGTAGCCATGGCGTATCCAGGAATGAATATTTCACAAGTAACGCAACAAGCAGAATTTTCAGAACGGTTGACGACGGAACAAGAAACAGATAATGATTTACGCTATTATGGATTTTTTCATGAAGAAAATAAGTTAGTAGGTTTGTACCGGTTGCATGACTTTCAAGGAAATATAAATGGAAGAATGGTTCGACAATTTGGGATTGGAATGGTTGCCGTTCATTTATTTCATAAAAAAGAACGAATTGCTTTTCAATTATTACAACATTTTCATGAATTGGCACAAAATGAACATGTATCAATTGTTTCATTGTATCCATTTAATACCGGGTTCTATCGGAAAATGGGCTATGGCTATGGACCAACAAGATATCAATACAAGTTAAAGCCAACAAGTTTTCCGAGTGGTGGAGATAAACACCGTGTGAAGTTGTTATCGCCTGCAAATGAAGAAGAGATTGTTCATCTATATAATGAATATGCGGAAACTCATCATGGAATGATTAAACGGACGTGGAATGAAAGAAATCTAATTAAGAAAAAAGCGTCTTATTATGCTGGTGTATACGAAGAAGACAAATTAGTTGGGGCAATTGCATATATTTTACAACCGGTCAAAGATAGTCATTTCCTGCATCATGAGTTAATTGTATTCGAATGGTTTTGGATAAAACCGAGTGCATTCTTGGCTATTAGTGCATGGCTAAATTCCCAAGAAGATCAAGTAGATCGAGTGGTTATTCGAACGCATGATGAAGCTTTTATGTATCAGTTGGACAATCCGAAAAATGATAGCAATCGCATGATTCCAAGTGTATATCATGAAGTGGCTCAGGTCGGGAGTGGCTTGATGTACCGATTGATTTCACTAGAGGGGTTTGTAAAACAGTCGAATTTCAGTTCGAACATTCGACCTCATAAAGATAGATATATTCTCATTTTTGTTGAAGACACGTTTTCACAAGAGCTTCATGGTGGCTACAAGTTAACTTTTAAAGATAATAATTGGGAAGTGGAACGAAACTTACTTACTAAAAATTTTGCTGATTTGAGTATTTCGATCGGTGACTTAAGCTCTTGGTGGATGGGCTGTGTAAGTCTAGAACAACTGATTAAATACGGTAAGGTCGAGTTAAGTAATTTCTCAGCAAGAGATTTAGATCATTGGTTTAAGCCATATACGAAACCAATTTGTTTCACATCATTTTAAGGGTGGGCCCAAGTAGAATGAAAACCTATTAATAAAAAACAACCATCTTATCACGCAAGAGTGTGAAGAGATTGGTTGTTTTCTTTTAATAAACGTTGGAGTGCCATACGGAAATTAATATACGTTTCAAGTTCTACTTGAATCCCGGCCTGAACAATTTCTCTAACAAAGCGTGGATTAAAACCGACATATATGGAGCGAATGCCCATCAATTTTAGTGAATTATTGAGGTGGTATAATTCGGTCGCTAAATCATCATAATCAAATGAGGCAACATCCTCCACCGTTACACCTGTAAATTCAAATACTGCTTGTTCAATTTCACGATGAGTTTCAACATATTTAAGTGTTTTCTCTTGGATCATTTTAAATCGTTCTTTAAACATATAACCAGCAATTGGAATCATGATGGTTTGCGGTACGATTGAAGTAATTATAGGAGCAGACATGTGATTAATAATATTTTCATAGTATTTTACTTTATCTTTTAATTCTTGTAGGTCCAGCTCATTTGACATAATCCACCTCGTAACGGTTTTCTTTCCTATGAGTATAGCATAATTATTATGGTATCAAAAATTCATGGGAAAACAAGAAAAGCGCAAAGCGCCACTCTAGCCTGACGCCGGCGCTGGAAGGGCCGATTCGAAAGCTTGCTTTCGCATGAGGGCCTGAAGCTTAGGTGCAGGCTGGCGCTTGGAGCTAGAAA
>Ga0209013_10004981_pt1 | contig 11563 bp, 13 predicted proteins | sample Cruoilmetagenom2_FD_187291 | JGI IMG/M metagenome (GOLD analysis project Ga0209013, IMG submission 187291) | Oil polluted marine microbial communities from Coal Oil Point, Santa Barbara, California, USA - Sample 2 (SPAdes) (version 2) | ecosystem: Environmental > Aquatic > Marine > Oil seeps ...
AGCGGATGACCGGATTCGAACCGGCGACCTCAACCTTGGCAAGGTTGCGCTCTACCAACTGAGCTACATCCGCGCAGGCGCGAAGAGTAACACGGCGCCGTTTGAACAGCCTACGCGCCGGTCGATCCGAATCCTCCCGATCCGCGTGTGGATTCGGGTAGTTCATCGACCGGGATGAACTCCTGAACGGAAACCGGGACGACGACAAATTGAGCGATCCGATCACCGCGGTCGATGTCGAACGCCTCGCTCGACAAGTTGACCAGCACGACCTTGATCTCACCCCGGTAACCAGAATCGACCAGACCCGGCCCGTTGACCACCGAGATTCCGTTCCTCGCCGCGAGACCGCTGCGGGGCGTCACCAGACCGGCGAATCCGTCCGGAATTGCCACTGCGATACCTGTTGGAACAACCGCCCGCTCTCCGGCGTCCAGCCGCAATGACTCACGAGAATAGAGATCAACGCCACCGTCACCCGGGTGCGCATGGGCTGGGATCGGGAGTTCGTCGTCGAGCCGCTGGAGCGGAATCCTCATGTAGTTGCACCTCCATCGATTGACCGGGATGGTATCGGCATTGGGACTCCCCGGTGCCCAAACTGTCGACGCATCGGCGGTATCGTCCTGGCAACCGACCAAACGGACCCATGGCCAGGAAGAAACCAGAAGCCCCGCTCCCCGGCAACGACGGCCGGTGGTTCCTCGAACTCGCCGGCATCGTCAAACCGGCTCCGAGTCCCACCGAGACCTACACGGAGCTCGAAGCACTCGACCAGCCGCCGGCATTCGTCGCGTCCGAAAGTGCCGCAGTGACCGCAGGCGCTGCAGCCGTAAGCGGTTCTCTCTCCCCCGAGTCCAACGGCGACGCCGCTGGCGAAGACACATTCGTGCCCGTCGCTCCACGATCCGACGACGGGCTCGACGATTGGCAGCCCGATGATGTTTCTCCCCGACTGTCGCGTCGGGGATTCGGGCGGTGGCTCATCGCCGCACTCATCGTGCTTGCTGTTGCCGCCGTCGCCGCTGCCGTGATCCTTCTCCCGCGTGCTGTGCAGAGCGAAGCAGACCTGCTCGCTGCCGACTACACGCAATCACTCACAGATCTACGCAACGAACTCCCCGACTCCCAGGTCACCCTCGCGACGCTCACCGACCCGGCGAGCACTCCAGAAGCCGTCTCAGCGTCCGTGCCCGCGATCGGAGACCTCAACACACGGGGAACAGTTGTGATCAGCCTCGCGACAACGCCACTACCAGCGACGCTCGCGTTCGTCCCTCGGGGTCCGCTCGAAGCGCTCGAGCCAACTCGGACCACGATGCTCATCCTCGGCGCCGAAGCCGAAGCCATCTCCGGTCGCCTTGCAACGACGTTCACGTACCACTCCAGCGTGCCCGCTCTCTTCGCCACTCCGGAGCTGCCCGTTGAAGCCGATTCGGCAACGACAGATGCTCTGAGCGTCACCCTCGCTGAATCACTCGCCGACACGGCACGTCTCGTTGCGGACCTCCCACCGGATCCGACATTCGCAGAGACGCGAGACCTTGCCACACAGGCATCGGAACGCTACGCCCCTTGGCAGTTGGAGTACCTCGATGCACTCAGAGAGGGCGACACCGAGCGCGCGGCCGACCTGATCGTCGAGCTCGATACGGCACGTGACGATATTGCCGCTGCGATGGACCGTGCACTTGATGTCGTACGAACCGAAGTTGATCCGCGAATCGTCACGCTCGCCGTCGAGACCGAGACCGCAATCAACGACATCCCATCTAGCTAACCGACGCTCCGTCGTTCCCCTGTTCGAGAGCCGCCGCTTCCCGCTCGAAGTCGCTCGCACCCTGGAACTCCTTGTACACCGACGCAAACCGCAGGTAGGCGACTTCATCGACGTTACGGAGCTCCGCAAGCACGGCCTTGCCGAGCTCTTCGCTCGTCACGAGCGCTGAACCGGCACGTGCGGAAGCCTCGATTCTCGCAACGATATCGTCCACAGTTCCTTCGGGCACCGGCCGATCGGCGAGCGCGAACTCGAGGCCACGGCGAATCTTCTCCCTATCGAACGCTTCACTACGCCCGCTCCGTTTGACCACGGTCGCCACGATCACCGGGCGTTCGAACGTGGTGAATCGATCCCCGCACACCAGACACTCACGTCGGCGCCGAATCGCTCCACCGCCCTCAGCGGGTCGCGAGTCGATCACTCTCGTATCTTCTGTAGCACACAGCGGACATCTCATCGTGCACGAGAGCGTACTCCCGAACGAGACCGAACCGCCGGTAGACATATGAGTCGATCTCGTCCGGGTCAGGCCTCGGAGCGAGACGGAACCAGCAGAACCTCACCGGTACGTATCGCGGACGTCGGCAGATCGTTCAGCTCCTGAATCGTTGAGATCATGGAGCGGACGTCCCCACCCGGCGTGACCGTTTCCGACGCTATCGACCAGAGCGTGTCACCTGCGTGGACCCGATAGTCGACTGTGGCGAGCGGGCCGCCGCCGGTCATCGCATGAACGGCAGTGGCGAGGAGGAGCACGAATGCTGCAACAGTCGTGGAGATGATGACCAACGCCCTGGCGCTGGTGCTTCGTTGCGAAATCATCCGTGTTCCTCCTGGTCGCCAATCTGCCATTCGCCAGCTCTCGCCGGCCCTGTGCGGTGAGCTTCTGCCCACGATGCGAACGTACCGTCCAGGTGTGACAGAAAACGGAGATCCCCACCGCCACCGAACGTCTGTTCGCTTCATGTCGAACTCTATCGAACATCTGTTCGCCCGTCAAGTCGAACATATGTTTGGTCCTTGGATCGGTTTGCACTACCGTGAGAGTCACACGACCGAGGGGCACACCGTGAGCGAACGGCACGATCTCAGCGACCGACAACGACAGATACTCGATCTGATCTCAGAGACCGTGAGCAAACGCGGCTACCCCCCTTCAGTGCGCGAAATCGGCGAAGCCGTTGGCCTCTCATCTCCTTCCACCGTGCACAGCCACCTCACGGCGCTTGAGAAGACGGGCTACGTTCGCCGTGACCCGAGCAAGCCGCGAGCGATCGAGATCATCGACGACGGATCGAACGTGGAGGCCCTCCACAGAGCGCCCACACGCGATGTCCCTCTCGTCGGCCGGATCGCCGCCGGCTCCCCGATCCTCGCCGATGAGGACATCCAGGAGATCTATCCACTCCCCACCGAACTCGTCGGCAACGAACCCGTCTTCATGCTCGACGTCCGGGGCGACTCGATGGTCGACGCTGGGATCTTCGACGGTGACTACGTGGTCGTCAGACGTCAACCAACTGCAGCCAACGGCCAGATCGTCGCTGCCCTCGTTGGCGAGGATGAAGCCACCGTGAAACGCTTCAGACGAAAGGACGGACGCGTCATCCTCGAAGCCGAGAACCCGGCATACGCCCCGATGGTTTTCACCGAAGGCGTCGAGATCCTCGGGATCGTCGTTGCAGTCCTTCGCCGCGTCGAGTAATTCAGTCGACCGTTCCGCTGTAAACGATCGATGCTGGACCCATCATCCAGGCACCCGCGTCGTCGAACTCGATCAGCAGTTCGCCGCCCGGGAGGACAACGGTGATGGCACCGCCAAGTTCCCGAGCGGCCCTGGCCGCGAATGCAGCCGCCGCTGACCCTGTTCCCGATGCCTGTGTCTCACCGACGCCGCGTTCCCAGACGCGAACTTTGATGCGATCCCCCTCATCGAACTCGACGAACTCGACGTTCGATCCGTCGGGGAAGATGGCATCCTTCTCGATCATCGAACCGATCGCTTCAACAGCTGCTTCGTCGACATCATCGACGAACAGGACGGCGTGGGGGTTGCCAACACCCACCGGACGCACGGAGTGGCCGGCCACAAGCAGCTCCTCTGTCCGGAACGCGTGAGGCACCCCGACGAGCGCCCGCACGATGCCGTTGGGGAACACCGTCGCAGGATGGTCGGATACCGCCGAACGAACCGTCAGCGCCGGACCCTCCACCATGCCTTGCTCGACAGCGATAAGTGCAACACAGCGCAAACCATTGCCGCACATCTCCGCCTCTCCGCCGTCCGCATTCCAGTAGCGCATCGCAACAAGCGTTCTGTCGATGCTTGAGATTTCCAGAATCCCGTCGGCACCGATGCCCGTCTTCCGCTCGCACAACTCAACGATTCGCTCTCTCGATATCACAAGTGGTTCTGTCACAACGATGAAGTCGTTGCCGAGACCTTCTGCTTTCACGAACTCCATGACGTGTCCTTTTCGAGTTGGTCGAGGGCTGAACGGAGCATCTGGTCGGGTGCATGGTGCCACGGAATCCATCGAATGCGAGGGTCCCTACGGAAGTAGGTCCTCTGGCGTTTCGCGAGCGATGCAGTCACCCTGATCGCTTCGTCACGCGCCACTGTCAGGTCGGTGCCTTGCTCAACCACCGGGAGGAGCTCGCGGTATCCAACGGCCTGCCTCGCCGTCCGCCCCAGAACTGGCGCAAGCGCCGCCACCTCGTCGACCAGACCGTCCTTCAGCATCCCGTCGAATCGCTGCTCGATTCGCTGTCGAATCCCGGTTCCCGGATCGACACCGATCGCCATGAACCCTCTCCTCGGTTCATACCTCCGCACGGCTTGTGCTTCAGGCGAAGCTGCCCGCGATGTCGGTGTGGCACCCGTGAGACGCATGATCTCGACGGCACGCAATACACGACGCGGATTCGCCATGTCGATGGCCTCCGCAGCCGCCGGATCAGAGTCGATGAGTTCGTGTGCCAGATCTTCGACGCTGAGTGATTCGAGCTCTGCTCTCAGATCAGCATCCGTCGGGGGGAACTGCAGCGGGTCGACGAGAGACCGGAAATGCAGGCCCGATCCGCCGGCGATCACAACCGACCCCGCCGATGACTCGATTCGATCGAGAACCCTGGTGCCGGCGGCCTGGAACTCAGCCACCGTGTACTCAAACGCCGGATCTGCGATGTCGACGAGGTGGTAGCCAAATCGCTCCCGGACAACCCGGCCCGGTTTCGCCGTCCCGATGTCCATCCCGCGAAACACCTGCATGGAGTCGACCGAAAGGATCTCAGCCCCGAGACGGTCCGCGATTGCCTCGGCGACGTCAGACTTCCCGGCCGCAGTGGGGCCGAGTACGGCGATGATGCTCAGACCAATGTCCCTTCGAGATAGTGCGGAGCGGCCCTCGTGATCCTGAGGTCGAGGAACCGACCCGGATCGTGAATCCCGCTCACATGGACGATCCGATTGCCTTCACTCCGAGTGGTTGCAACGTTCGGATCTCTACGGGAAGGACCCTCGGTGAGGACCCGCTCGATCATCCCGACTCGATCCCTGTTCCGTTCGTAGGTGATGGCGTTCTGAATACCAACGAGGCGATCGAAGCGTTCCTGAACGACAGAGGACGACACGTGATCCGGCATGTCCGCTGCCGGTGTACCCGGGCGCGCCGAGAACTGGAACATGTAGGCACTGTCGAATCGAGCTTCCTCCACAACGGCGAGTGTTGCAGCGAAGTCGCGGTCCGTCTCGCCAGGGAATCCAACGATGATGTCGGTGGAGACGCTGAGATCAGGCACGAGTTCACGCGCCATGGCGAGTTTCTCGAGGAACCGCTTCGCGGTGTATCCCCGGTGCATCGACGACAGGATTCCGTCGCTGCCCGACTGGAGCGGGAGATGGAGTTGGGCGGCGACAGCGGGTGTCTCTGCCATGGCTCTGGCGACGTCTTCCTGAATGTCCTTGGGATGTGGACTCGTATATCGAATCCTGTCGATCCCCTCAACCTCGCCCGCACGCCGAAGGAGATCGGCGAACAACGGCTGCCGTCCGTTGAGATCGAGATCGCGCCCATAGGAGTTGACGTTTTGTCCGAGGAGCGTGATCTCGACGACCCCTTCATCGGCCAGGCGTTGGATCTCCCGGATGACGTCGCCGGGTCTGCGACTGACTTCAGGGCCCCGCACGATGGGCACGATGCAGAACGTGCAACTGTTGTTACACCCGGTGGTGATCGTCACCCATGCGGAGTGCTCAGACTCGCGACGGGCGGGCAGGAACGACGTGGCATCGTCGGGGCTGCTGGACTCTTCCCAGATCTCGGTGACTGGGCCCCACTCGTCGACCCGATCCAGGAGATCGACGACCCGGTGAATGTTGTGGGTTCCGAAGACGACGTCGACCCATGGCGCCCGCTCACGCACGATCTCCTTGTCCTTCTGCGCAGTGCATCCGCCAATAACGATTCGCATTTCGGGGTTCTTCTGTTTGTCCGCCTTGAGGGACCCGAGGTAGCCGTAGAGGCGCCGGTCGGCGTTCTCACGGATCGTGCACGTATTCAGAACGATGACGTCGGCGTCGGCAGCGGCGTCGGTCCGGACCATTCCATCGGCTTCGAGAAGGCCCGCGATCCGCTCCGAGTCGTGTTCGTTCATCTGACAGCCGAACGTGCGGATGAAGTAGGAACCGCCCGCTCGCCGCGGAACACGCGGCTCGCGCACAACCGGCAATCCAAGAATCGCTGCAACGCTCATATTGGTCGTGAACCCCGCCCGCTCAGCGCGCGTAGTCTCGTGCCCGGTACTCCCGGATCACGGTGACTTCGATCTGACCGGGATACTGCAGATCCTCTTCAAGTTTTCGAGCGATCCGCCGTGCCAGGTCACCGGCTTGCAGATCGTCGACGTTACCGGGATCGACAACAACCCTGATCTCACGACCCGCCTGCAAAGCGAAGACCCTTGAGACGCCGGAGAACGCTCCTGCGATCTCCTCGAGACGCTCAAGTCGCCGTACATACGACTCGAGGGCTTCCCGCCGAGCCCCTGGCCGGGCAGCCGACACCGCATCTGCGGCCTGGACGAGAATCGCCGTCAAGGTCCGCGGTTCCACCTCGTTGTGATGCGACTCGATCGCGTGAACGATGGCGGGATCCTCGCCGAACCGGCGTGCGATCTCAGCACCGAGAAGCGCATGTGAGCCGCCGACCTCGTGGGATACGGCCTTGCCGATGTCGTGCAAGAATGCCGCTCGTTTCGCTTCCTTCTCGTCGATACCAAGCTCTGCAGCAAGCATCCCAGCGATGTGTGCTGACTCCACAAGGTGGTTCAACACGTTCTGGCCGTAGCTCGTGCGGTACTGAAGTCGACCGAGGAGTGTGATCAGTTCGGGGTGCATCTTCGTCAGACCAACCTCGAGAAGGGCCCATTCCCCTGCATCGCGAACCGACTGATCGACATCCTGACGCGATTTCTCGTACGCCTCTTCAATCGATGACGGATGGATGCGACCGCCTTCGACGAGCCTCTCCAACGCTCGTCGCGCGACCTCGCGCCGAATCGGGTCGAACGTCGATACCGAAACAGCTTCCGGTGTGTCATCGACGATCAGGTTCACACCCGCAACGGCTTCGAACGTTCGAATGTTGCGGCCATCACGACCGATGATCCGCCCCTTCATGTCATCAGATGGCAGCGGCACGACCGACACGGTCGTCTCTGAAACGACTTCGGCGGCGAGCCTCTGAATCACCGTGCCCAGGATCCGTCGTGCTCTCCGCTCCGACTCTTCGCGCGCTTTGACCTCGAGATCACGGATGAGCGACATGGCGTCACGTCTCGCCTCCGTCTCAACCTTGTCGAGCAGTTCGGCCTTCGCTGCTTTCGAATCGAAACCGGCGATCCGTTCGAGCGTTCCTCGAGCTTCCTCCCTGACGGATTCCGCTTCGCCGACGGCCCTCTCAGCGGCATGCTCTCGTGCGATCATGAATTCCTCGCGCTGAGCGAGGTTCCCTGCTCGCTGTTCGAGCGTCGCTTCGCGCTGGGAGAGCCGGGATTCCTGCGAGCCCATCTCTACGCGGCGGTGTTCGAGTGTCGCGTCCTCGCGATCGCGGTACGTCTCGGCCTTCGAACGCGCCTCCTCCTCTGCCCGCGCGAGAATGCGCTGAGCATCGAGCCGGGCGTCGGCCAGGGTCTCGTCGGGGGTCGGTTCGCTACTACCCCTCCGGGACAGGACGTAGCCTGCAACGAATGCAAGTCCGACGACAGCGATTACCAGGGCCGCTACGAGCCACTGCATCATCATGTCCTCGTTTCTGCGATCCAGAACGCAGCATGCCGAGCCCATGGGCTCGGCACACACCGGGAACAGCGTCGAGTTCCGGGGCCTAGCCCCGTTTGTTCACTTCGTTCGCTGATCTCCGTGTCGACATCTGCGTTCTGGTCCGCTTTCGTATCAATGTTTCTGTGTGTGTCTGAGGCGATGCTACCGCAAAACGGCTCCGCGCGGAACGCGAAATCTCAGATGTTCACTCAGCGGACTCTTCCTTGACGTCGGCATCTTCGCCCTCGTCCTCCGTCTCATCAACGATGAGACCGACAGCGCGCAGGGCCTGATCCTGAAGCTGAACCGCGAGTTGAGGGTTCTCACGAAGGAACAGCTTGGCCTTCTCACGCCCCTGACCGAGCTGGTCACCGTCGTATGTGTACCAGGCGCCGGCTTTCCGGACGATGCCCTCTTCGACGGCGACGTCGAGCAGGCTTCCTTCTCGCGAGATGCCTTCACCGAACATGATGTCGAACTCCGCGAGCCGGAACGGCGGCGCAACCTTGTTCTTGACGATCTTCGCTCGAACCCTGTTTCCGACGTTGTCGGTCCCTGCCTTGATCGCTTCGATACGTCGGACGTCGATCCGAACACTCGCGTAGAACTTGAGCGCCCTCCCACCTGGGGTCGTCTCAGGTGAGCCGAACATGACTCCGATCTTCTCGCGAAGCTGATTGATGAAGACCACGGTGGTCTGAGACCGGTTGATCGTGCCAGCGAGCTTGCGCAACGCCTGGGACATCAACCTCGCCTGAAGGCCGACGTGCGTGTCGCCCATGTCACCCTCGAGTTCTGCTCGTGGCACGAGCGCGGCGACCGAGTCGACCACGATCACGTCGAGCGCTCCCGACCGAATCAACATGTCGGTGATCTCGAGCGCCTGCTCCCCCGTGTCGGGCTGCGAGATCAGAAGTTCGTCAACATCGACACCGATAGCCCGCGCATAGACGGGGTCGAGCGCGTGCTCGGCGTCGATGAACGCGGCGAGGCCACCGGTGCGCTGCGCCTCTGCGACGACGTGGAGCGCAAGGGTGGTTTTTCCGGAACTCTCTGGCCCGTAGATCTCGACGATTCTGCCGCGTGGTACACCGCCGATACCGAGGGCGAGGTCGAGAGAAAGCGCACCGGTGGAGATCGCATCGATCCTCCGGATTTCCTCGTCGCCCATTCTCATGATGGCGCCCTTGCCGAACTGACGCTCGATCTGGGACATGGCCATCTCAATGTTCTTGTCGCGGTCGCCCTGCTTGTCGGTCACGTTGTCTCCTTCTTTGACGTTCCCGTAACGTATCGGGCGCCTGTGACAGATTCGATGTCGTGAATCACAACGATGGTATTCCACGACCAGGAACTACTGTAGTCGAACACCTGTTCGGTGTCGAGGAATTGGGCACGACGCCACGTCATGCCGTCCTACGAACCGACAACTCAGAATGCGAGGAACGTCTCGAGTTCTCCCTCGTCCTCTTCTCCGGTGTCGACGAAACCGAGACGGTGATAGAACTCCCCCGGTCCTCCGGCCAGAGGAACGTAGCTGGTGGCCAGGCCGTTCGCATCGGGCAGATTTCGGACGTACTCGATGATCAAGCCCATCGCTGCTTCGCCGAACCCTTTCCCCTGATACCGCTGATCGATCATGAACCGCCACAGGAAGTAGCGGCATGACTCGCCTTCTTCGTCGGCAAGGAGCACGTATCCCACTGGTGTCTCATCTGCATAGACAGCGCGCGTCCATGCCGTGGTCGCGAACGCGTACTGGGCGAGTGAGACGGCGTTCGGAGCAACGAACGCCCGCTGGTGTGGGGCAACGGCAAGTCTCATGATCGCCCTGACATTGTCTCCCCTGATCTCTCGGAGTGTGATCGCTGCTTCCCCTCCGACACCAGCGGGGACTTCTGCAGAGACATCGATCAGCTTGTGGAAGCGAAGGACGGCGCTCTTCTCTGAGAACCCGGCGGCTCCATGGGCCGCTCTTGAAGGCTCGTTGCCAACGTGGGCATCCGACGCGAGTTCAGTGGCACCGTGATCTCGTGCCCACTGCTCACCTGCCTCGAGTAGGGCGATCCCGACGCCCCGGCGACGCAGTCCGGCTTCGACCCACCAGCCCTCGAGATATCCGACCGGCGACGTCGTGCAACCCGGCGCACGGTCCCGCATCGACACCTCGGCAAAGCCAATGAGACCATCCCCGGTCTCGGCAACGAAGACTCCCAGCAGCCCGTGGGCCCAGTCGACGCTCTCCCCCACGAGCTCCTCTCGAGGGCGATCGGGCCAGAGCCGGTGCCGCATATCGATCCAGCTCTGAACGTCTTGCGTCTGAAGGGGCCGAATGTCCATGATCGTCGAGCCTACGCGATCGTTTGTGTCTACAGCATTGATAGTCATGCCCCTAGGTACAAACGATGCTCGGTCAGAGGCGGATTTCGTCGAGAGCCTCGTATCTTGCACCGCTGCGACTGAGGTGGCTCCGGTAGACCGTCAGTCGGTCGACTTCCATCTTCAATGGGAACGCTTCGACCTGCTCGACGACCCCTTCCACGCTCACGGGCGGGCGGATGCGTGAGAGCGTCAGGTGGGGATGGAACGGTCGATCTTCCTGCTCGAATCCTGCCGAAGTCGCAGCCTCCTCGCACACCGCCGCCATCGCGGTCAGTTCGCCCCTCCCCCTGCCGATGCCGAGCCAGAGGACGGTCGCCCGCGACGGCTTCGGAAACGCCCCAAGGTCGGTGAAGCCGAGTATGAACGGCTGGACGATCAGATGCTCGTCCAGAAACTCAAGGACACGATCTCTCTGAAGAGCATCCGTCGACCCGAGGAACCGAAGGGTCAGGTGCCAGTTGTCGGGTGGTGTGGGCCGACCCGGCAAGCGGATCACCCGCTCACCCAAGAACGCGGCGAGACCGTGGCGAACCTCGTCGGTCAGAGCGACCGCGAGGAATAGCCGATCGCTCACCGACTCCCCCAGTCGACCCCCTGGAGCGACATGCGCAGGAGCTGAAGAGCGGCTGTTGATGCAAACGTACGGATGCGCTCCCGGTCACCGGGCAGCGTGAGCGTGCGGACCCGTGAACCATCCGGCGTCACCACCGACACCACGACCGTCCCGACCGGACGATCCTGCGGATCGGGTCCTGCAGATCCCGTGACCGCCACAACCACGTCGGCGTCCAATCGCTCACGAGCGCCTTCGGCCATCGCGATCGCCACCGGTTCGCTCACCACCCCGTGTTCGGCGACGAGTTCCTCCGGGACATCGAGCAGGGATACCTTGACCTCTGTTGCATAGGAGACCACCGAGCCTCGAAATACCCGACTCGCACCCGGAACCGAGGTGATCCGACCGGCGACGAGACCACCCGTCGCCGATTCGGCTGTTCCCAGGGTCCATCCCCGCTCTTCGAGCATGCGGAGAACCACGACTTCGACGGTGTCGTCATCGACGCCGAAGACCCTCT
>Ga0209013_10004983_pt1 | contig 11562 bp, 8 predicted proteins | sample Cruoilmetagenom2_FD_187291 | JGI IMG/M metagenome (GOLD analysis project Ga0209013, IMG submission 187291) | Oil polluted marine microbial communities from Coal Oil Point, Santa Barbara, California, USA - Sample 2 (SPAdes) (version 2) | ecosystem: Environmental > Aquatic > Marine > Oil seeps ...
AAAAGTTCTTTTTAGTCCATTTGCTTTCTTAGGAAAGTTGGAACATCCAAGATATCTTCATTGTCTCCGTTGTATCCACCTACTACCATTTTGTTTGCAGAACGGATAGTATTAATATTAGACGTGTTAGGACTCAACAGTGTCTCTTGTGTTTTTACAGTGGGTGCAGCAATAGCATTTTTATCTTCAAATCCAGTTGCAACGATAGTGATCTTGACTTCATCTATCTCCATGTTCTCATTAGTAGTTGTACCAAAGATAACTGATGCTTCTTCATCTGCACTCTCTTCAACGATCATCATCGCTTCACCAATTTCCATAATAGGGTAATCAGGGTGAATATCAAAGTGTACAAGTACACCCATCGCACCATCTATAGAGACATTGTCAAGGAGTGGTGACTCAATAGCTGCTTTTGCTGCATCATACGCTGCATTGGTACCCACAGAATAACCAGCACCCATAAGTGCAAGACCTCTGTGTGACATTACCGTTTTAACATCGGCAAAGTCAAGGTTGATATCATTGTCTCCATGAGAAAGGATCACTTTAGAGATACCGCCGACAGCTTGTGCAAGAATGTCATCTACCATTCTAAAACTCTCTTTGATACCAAGGTTCTTCTCTACGATAGAAAGAAGTTTCTCATTAGGTACTACGATGATAGAATCACTCTCTCTTTTGAGTTCTTCTAAACCTTCTTTTGCAAGTTTCGTTCTTTTACGACCTTCAAACTTGAAAGGAGAAGTGACGATAGATACAGTCAGTGCACCTACTTCTTTAGCCGCTTGAGCGATGATTGGTGCAGCACCTGTACCTGTACCACCACCGAGACCAGCAGAGATAAATACAATGTCTGAACCTTCAAGTGTATTTTTGATATCTTCAAAACTCTCAAGAGCGGCCTCTCTACCTTTGTCCGGTATCATACCAGCACCAAGACCTCTTGTTGCATTGATACCAAGTTGCATCTTATATGGTGCAAGTGATGAATCCAATGCCTGTTGATCTGTATTGGCTACGATCAGATCAATACTGTGAATACCCTCTGCGATCATATGGTTGATCATGTTACCACCACCACCACCAACGCCTATTGCTTTTATCTTAGCACCATTTGTGTGGCACTTTGTCTCGATTATATCTATTTCAAACTCTTCCATGTTTTCCTCCCTTTAGTTGTTGTTTTTAAAATACCGTTAAAAAAGCTGTTTTGCCCAGTTAGCCAACTTTTTTATTGGATTTTTATTCTCTTTGCCTATATCTGGTAGATCATCAAACGAAAATGACATTGACTCTTCCGTATCATTGTCAATTTTCTTAGGTGATTCTTTTGGTGCTTTTGCGACTTTCGTCTCTTTCTTAGTGTGTGTTAATTTAATATCTTCAACATCATTTACTGTGTTAGCTATTTTGATATTGCTTAGATCTTCTTCAAACACGACTTTTGAGTGGAGCACTTCTTGTTGAAAGTCTATTTCATACTGTGTATGTCCACCTGCTTTGTAGAGGAGTAGGCCAATGACTGTTGCGAACGAAGGATCTTTAAGTTCATCAAATAGTCCATTGACCTTATCTCCAGGGTATCCTACTCTTACAGGCATACCTGTGAAGATCGCCTGTGCCAATTCTCTGATACCTTTTAACTTGGTCATACCTCCTGTCAATATGATACCTGCACCGATCTGTTCTTTTAATGCAGATTTTTCAAGTGATTTTGATAAGATCATCAGTGCTTCTTCCACACGTGCGAAGATCACTGAGTGAACGATCTCCAGAGAAACACCATTACGATTTTCTTCATCTCCTATGATAGGGAGTTCTATCACTTCATTTGAACTCTCTATAAGGTTTCCATGACGTATCTTTACATTTTCCGCTATTTGAAGCGGGGTATGCAGTGCCATGGAGAGGTCATTGGTAATATGATTTGATCCTACACCAAGGAAGTCATTATATCTGATCGAGTTTCCTGTATGTATCACAAGGTTGGATGTCTGACCGCCCATATCGATCACGGCTACACCAAGTTCTTTCTCATCTTCACCCATGACTGCGATTGATGAAGCATAGCCTGAGAGAACGATACCATCTATCTCTACACCTGCAGAACGAACTGCTTTTTGAAGATTTGACAGGTTTGACTTTTGTGTCATGATGATGTTGACATCTACCTCCATACGTGAAGCATTCATTCCGAAAGGATCTTCAATAAAGTCCTGGTCATCTACTCTGAAATTGTAAGGCAGTACATGAATGATGTCATACTCTGTAGGTACATTGGCATTGTAAAGCGCTGTCTGCATCACACGATTGATCTCTTTGATGGATATATCTTTATGCGGTATGTTGACAATACCTGTAGAGTTCAAAGATTTTGCATAAGCATTAGAGATGGAAACCGTAGCAGAAGTGATATTACTTCCTGCTATACGTTTCGCATCATTGATCGCTTTTTTAATAGCTTTAGAGGAGAGCTCTATATTGGTGATGGCACCTTTTTTGATACCTTGGGCTTTAGCAATACCATGACCTTGTATAGTAACTTGGTTTGAGTCATTGATTTCAGCAATGATAGCACATATTTTGGTAGAACCGATATCAATAGCTAAAATTGTGTCACTCAATTTGTAAGCCCTCCCATGTAGACTTCTGTTGGATATTTTTTATCCAGCATTTTGATAAGGTTTGATTCAAATGTGTTCTGCTTTAACTTGTTGACAGTTTCTGTTACGAAATTTGTCTCGTTAGCATCCACTGGATCAAGTTTTTGTTCCAATATATTGTAAACTATAACTTTATCCAATACGCTAATGATACCCTTTTCTTTAGTCGATGTAAAGAGTTTTTGTAAAAATTGTAAACTTTCTTGATTATTTAATGATTCCATGTTGACATTCTCTTCTAATTTTACAAAATCAGAGACGATCGCATCGTTTTTATCAAAGTTTTTAAGTGTTGACTCAGCCAATGCTAAAAGTGCTTCTTTTTTCGCTTGTGCAGTGTAAAGAAGTGTGACTTCTTCTTTTGCTTCTTCATAAGTTTTTATTTGTGCTAGAGTAACATTTTCTATTTTGACAGTTGCGTAACTATCTGCAACAACTTTTGGTTTTAGGATGTCACCTACGGCTTTTTCTTTGATAATTGACCAGATCTCAGCTGTAAGCTTAAGATCATTGATCGGGAGTGTCAGTTTTTCACTCTGGGTATTTTCACCTTTTTTATATGCAATGTATGCTCTTTGTGCAGCTTTTTTTGTTTTCTTTATTTTGAGATCACTAGTCACTAAAGTTTTTGCTTCATCATAGGTGAGTTGTTTCCCTTCAGCATTGCTGTAGTTAAAACTGTTTGCATCAAAATGTGCTTTAAGTTCGTCTTCTGTCACTGCTGTTTCTTTACTTGCAGTCCAAACAACTGAAAGATCATACATCTGTGCAGTCATAAAGTTTTCTTTTTGTAACTCCCAGTATGCTTTTACTTTTGTTTCATCAAGTACAAAGTCTACATCAGAAGCTGTCAATATTTTATAGGCAAGTTTATCACTCACATTCATTGCTGCTGAAATAGCTTCTTCTTCAAGTGGCAAACCTTCAACGCTTAGAAGTGCAATGGTCTTTTGAATCATAAGCTCTTCTCTAAGTGTCTCTTCAAATGCTTTTGCTTTAAGTCTTTGGCTTCTTAGGTATCCGTCATAGATCTCTCTGTTGAAAACACCTTCTTTATGAAAAGATGGAATTCCCTCTAATCTTTTTGCCACTTCTGCATTAGAAACTACGATACCTGTATCTTTGGCAAAGTTAAGGATCTTCGCTTGTGTTGCCAATCTCGCAAACGCTTGCTGTATCAGTCCCATCTCTTTTGCTTTTTTATCATCAAGTGTACCCTGCATCGCCTGGTTGTACTGATTATAAAGAGAACTGTAAACCATGTTGAGCTTTACTTGTTGTATTTCTACATTACCTACCTTGGCAACATTTCCGGCTTTAGAACCAAAACTGTAACTTCCCCAGCCTACAAAACCTGCACCGATAAACGCGATAGTCGCTATCCATATCGTCCATACCAGATATTTGTTGTGTTTTTGCATCCAACTTATCATACTTCATCTACCTTCAATCGAAAAATTTGTACAATATTTTATCTAAATAAATTGAAATGGAGAGTGTATTTTTCTATGCAGAGTAAAAATAATGAAATGATGCAGCGAGACCTTGAAGTCATCTGGCATCCTTGTACACAAATGAAGGATCATGAGACACTTCCTCTTGTGCCTGTAAAGTCAGGGAAAGGCGTCTATTTATATGATTTTGAAGGAAATGCCTACATCGATGCAGTGAGTTCATGGTGGGTAAATATTTTTGGTCATGCCAATGAAAGTATAAATGCAAAGGTAAAAGCACAACTTGACACACTGGAACATGTACTTTTGGCTGGCTTTACGCATGAACCTGCCATCGAACTTGCACATAAACTTGTAAAGATCACGCCAAAAGATCTGGCTAAGGTCTTTTATGTTGATAATGGCTCTTCTGCAGTTGAAGCAGCTTTGAAGATGAGTTACCATTATCATTTGAATAACGGTAAGCGTAAAGCACTTTTTCTTTCATTGACAAACTCTTATCATGGTGAGACCATTGGTGCTTTGAGTGTAGGAGATGTCTCTTTATATAAAGAGACCTACGAGCCACTGCTCATAGCAAATACACAGGTACCTGTACCAAAAGACCAGAGTGTTGAAGCAGCAATTGTTGCCTTGGAAGGACTAGAAAATGTATTAAGAGAGAGGTCTGAAGAGATCGCTGCCTTGATAGTTGAACCGTTGATACAGGGAGCAGGGGGGATGCATATGTATCATCCTGAATATCTTGTGGGAGCAAGACGCTTAACTAAAGCATACAATGTACATCTAATAGCAGATGAGATCATGACAGGCTTTGGACGAACAGGAAAAATGTTCGCCTGTGAGCATGCAGATATATCTCCAGATTTCATGACACTCTCAAAAGGATTAACCGGTGGTTACTTGCCTCTTTCTGTTGTCATGACCACTGATGATGTCTACAGTGCCTTTTATTGTGACTACAATGAACACAAAGCATTTTTACATTCTCATTCTTATACCGGTAATCCTTTGGCATGTGCGGCAGCACTTGCAACACTTGATATATTTGAAAACAATGATATCTTGGGTGAAAATGAAAAGAAACGACTTTACATTATAGAGAAGTTGGATAAGTTCTTTGGTTTACAAAATGTGAAAGAGATACGACAACAGGGAATGGTCACTGCTATAGAGTTAAAAGGATATGAGGCTAGTGAGCGAGTGGGTGTAAAAATTTATGAATATGCTTTGACGCAGGGTGTTTTACTTAGACCTTTGGGGCATGTGATCTATTTTATGCCACCATATATTATTAGCTATGAAGAGATAGATAAGATGATAGAAGTAGCTTATGAAGGCATAAGGAACGTTATAAAATAACGTTCTTTATAAGGCTTACTTTTTAAAAAAACCTTTGTTTTGTTTTTTCAAACGGGTATAGTGTTTTTCTGCTCTTTTGATGCCCATATCCATCGCTTTTTTATAGAGCTCTTGGGCTACCTTTTTGTTTCTCCCTGTACCGATGCCATTTTCGTAAAATTGACCAAGGTCACAGAGTGCTTCAGGGTAGTTGTCATCAGCCATGTGTGTGAGAATATAAAAGGCTTCTGAGACCTTTTTTCTTAAGAGTATGCCCCTGTAGAGTTCTCTTGCTAACATAAGTTGTGCAAACTTGGATTCTGTGCTGGCACAAAGCAGTTGAAGTTGACCCGCTTCAGCAAACTTTTCTTCCTTGATAAGCTTTTCTACATAGATAAGTGTCTCTTCTATCTCTTTTTCTTTATATCCATCTTGGCTGATCGTTGTCAAAAATGTTTCAACTGTGGGAAATCGGTCACTGTTTTTTTGTATAGGTTCATATTGTTTTCTCATACTTACGAATTTTTGTCGTATATAAGAAATGGCAGGATAACTTTCAGGTACTGTTTTTACTTTCGGTTGTCGAGTAAGCTCATTTTCTAAAGGGTTATGGGATGCTGTGTCTTCAGGTTTTTGTGTTGTTTCTTTTTTAACTAAAGGAGTTTTTTCCAAAGAAGTTTTGATCGAAGCTTTTTTTCTCAAAGCTGTTTCTTTTAAAGCAGATTTTTGCGAACTTTTTTCTTGCAAACTTTTTTCTGTTGCAGCTTGTTTTCGTAAAGCATCTTTGATCAAAGATGCTTTTTTGCTTGTCTTGACTTTCAGTAATGTCTCAAAAGGATCTTTAGGAGGAGGTTCTTCGATAAGGGGTTCTTCTAGAAATGTTTCTTCTTCAGGTGATTGTTCGGCTTCATCTATATCAAAGAAGGTGTCTCTGGGTACATTTTTTGTATTTGGTGTTGATCTCTCTTCTTTTGCAGTGATATTAAAGAAAGACTCATTGGGATCTTGGCTAATGTCTATCTCGATATTGTCAGGCATCACGTCAGTAGCTTCAAGATTAAGAAGTGCATCAAAATCTGCTGTCTGTGTGTCTTTTGTGATGTTTGGAGTATCAGATACATCTGTGAGGTAATCATTGATGTCGATCTCTTTTTTCTTTGTCTGTGTTGGTCTGTTGTCATCATCTGTAGTAAAGAGTTGAAATTCATCTATGACTTTTTGGTCTTCTTCCGAGATGATCGTCTCTTTTTTATTTACTGTAGTTAGGTCTTCTGCCTCAAGGGTTTTTTGTTGGGAAGCTCTTTGTAAGATATCTTCTATAGGAGTATCTATATAGACTTTGATCAACCTTTGTGCTTTTGCATAATTTTCAGCCTGCAGTACAGCAATGATCTCTTGTATTTTTGTGTCGGTCTTAAGTAATCCAAGTTTGAGGATCTGAAGTTGTATGGTTTCAATATCAGTAATGGATATAGCAAGGTTAATGATACTTAATCGTTTTTTAGTCTGATTCATGTACATGTCCTCTAAAGTGTCTTGTATTTGATGGAGTATATCAAAAATATACTTTACTATACTGTTGACATGGTATTGACAATACAAGCAGAGTATTTTAGATAAAAGGTGAAGAAAAATAAAATAGTTTTATTATATTTACAAATAATAAATAATTACAAAAGTTTCTATTCAAAGCAAAATATAATCGTTTTATGGTTAATATCAAATTATGAAAAAACACATACTATATAATATACTATTAGCCTTATTGCCTTTAAATATTTGGGCAGTAGAGGATATAGATGCACTTTTAAATCATTATGAAGAAGAGAGTGCACTGGATCTAAAAACAAAAATGGACAGTTCCGGACATAATATTGTGTACACCCGTGATGAACTTGATAAAATGCAAGCACATACACTAAAAGACGTTATAAAATCCATAAGACAATTAACAATGATGGATAACGAATTTGGTGCAACTGAGCTACAACGTGCCGGAGCATATTGTGCCAATTCTGCCTGTGTGCGTGTTTATGTCAATGATCAGGAAATGACTTCTGGATTTTTTGGTGGGGCTTTGGGTATATTTTCTAACTATGATCTTGGACATATAGACCATATTCAAATTTATCTGGGAGGTAATGCCATTGAGTTTGGAAATGAATATGGGTTTATTACCATTAAGATGTATACGAAAGATCCTGACCGTGAAAAGGGATCTTCTGTAGGTCTCTCCTATGGTACAAATGACAGTTACCGCGTGAATGCTTTAACCACAGGTAAATTAGATAATAATATTGGTTATCTTCTATATGCAAGTAAATTGAAAAACAATAAAGACACCTTGGAACATAAGGGATATGATGTCCCAAGATATTCAGATAATCTTAATCTTTTTGCCACTTTTAAAAGAGAAAATGACTTTATTTTTGAGGTGTCAAGGTATGAACGTAACCATGATGGTCTTACGGGGTTTGGAGATCAGAAAACACCTACTAGGTCAGATAGAGAGTCTGTCTACCAGTACCTTTCTTTGACCAAATATTTTGATACAGTGAAATTACAAATTTCATATGCCCAAGAGGAACTTGGAATCATCAATAATGACTATAACGGCATCACTCTGTATGATGGCTCTTTTACAACAGAACATGATATCGGATTTGATAATGAGATCTTAAGAATGAATGTAAAAGACAGTAAAGTTTTTGGCAAACACAGATTCTTTTACGGCGTTGAATATCAACATAAAGGGATTAAACCAAGTTTTAATATAGACGGTGTGAATCGCTCAAATGAACTTGATGGACCTGATGGTTTAGATCTTTATTCGGTATTTTTAGAGTATCAGTATAAGTTTAGCGAAGATACTGTGCTGTTGGCAACAGGTAAGCTTGAACGGTATGACCAGCATTATAATGATAGAACGGATAATCTTAGTCAATCACGTCTAGGTATCATTTCTAATCTTAGTGAGAATTTATTGTTTAAAGGGTTTATCTCTGAAAACTATATCTATCCTTCATTAGAACAGCTTTCAATCACGCCACGACCTGTAAAAGGTAATGTTGACCTAACCCCTACGGATATAGATACGATCAGTGCAGAGTTTACGTATAAGGCTGAGCAGTATCAGTTTGGCTTAGGGTATTTGAAAATGTACACGATAGACCCTATTAAAATAAATGCAGATAAAACGTATGTCAATAGGAAGATAGAAGCTATTTTTGATGACTTTTTTGTGAATTACAGCTATAGTTTCAATAAAGACAACAAAGTCATGCTTGAGTATTTTTGGACAGATCATAATAGACCATTTAATCAAAGTCCCTCTGCAGGCGGACACATTAAATTGTTTAATACCTATGAAGACTTTGATTTCTATACAGAATTTATTTATAGAGAGGGGTATACGCATAAGGTCTTTGATATGGAAGTTGATGATGGTTATGATCTGACAGCAGCTATTACCTATCATATGGACAGTACAACAACAGTTTCACTAAAAGGACAGAACTTACTTGATAAAGCGATACTCGCACCTATTAGAGGGTTGTATCCTGTGGGCACTTTAGATAAAAGAGTTATGTTAAATGTAGAATGGTTTTTTAGATGATAAAAATCATTACAGTACTTCTCATCCTAAGCTTAACGTTAAATGCTTCGGAGAAAGAGTATGCTGCAAAAATTATTAAAAACCTTGTAGAAGTGATAGATAGCTCCAACACTTCAGTATGGACCGATGATGATTCAGACATGACGGGCTTACTAGAACGTAAACAGTTGCATGTGGTAAAAACATGTAAAAATGCAAAGGTTCTGATACTTTCAAGTGATAAAAGTATACCAAAACACTGTATTGATAAACCGATATTAGTTTTAGACTATGCTCTACTTGAAAAGCATAGTAACGCTGTTTCTGCTTTTTTCTGGCAAAAAGGAAGACCCAATATCGTTTTTATAAAAAAACGTTTACAACGCTTTTCCATTTCTTTGCCATCTACATATGATAAATATCTGGAGGAACAGATATGGTAAAAGGCAATAACAGAGCAGTTATTGTATTTATACTGCTTGTTCTTATCGGATTTTTGATATGGATAAAAATGTATATCACCCAAACACATGATACACTTTATAAACGTTTAGAATCAAATGCATTACAGAATATGAAAGGTATTTCTAAAAATATTGAAAGAAGTATCTCTGAAAAGTTAGATACTGGAAATACCCATACCTTATATGATGTTTTTAAAAATAATCCTAACCTACGTGAAGAGATCGAAGAAGAATTAATGCTCTTTATCTCTACAAATGTACAGTATGTGTATCTTGTGTATAAAGATAAGAAAGACCGTTTTCGTTTTTTAGCAGACGGTTCAAGTAAAGATAAAGCACGTTTTAACCAGAAGATAGACTTTGACAATGATAACTATATAGACATTTATACAATTAAAAAAGATGTTGCCATTACACAGAATACACTGGAAAAACTCTCCATTACATACTTGTATCCTATCGTAAGACAGGGGGAAGTTGATTCTTTACTTGTATTTGACTTTTCAAGCAACCTGAAGTCAGATCTCAAAAAGATCCTTGAACCTGTGCAGACACTGTTCATGTTTATCTATATATTGATTGGTATATTTATTATCGTTACACTCATACAAACATTTTATTATTATCAGGCACGCAAGCGTAGTTTCGTTGACAAGTTAACACAAACTTACAATCGACACTACTTGAGACATTATCTTAAAACCATAGATATCAGTCAATACCAGATCATTATGGTTGATTTTGACTATTTTAAAAAAGTGAATGACCATTACGGACATGAGACGGGAGATATTGTTTTAAGTCAAAGTGCAGAAGTAATGAAAACACTTATTAGAGGTGAAGATAAGATCTTTCGGTATGGGGGTGAAGAGTTTTTACTATTGATCAAAAGTACAGACATCGTGGTAGTGGAAGAAGTAGCAGAACGCATCCGAGTAGCCATTCATAGTTATGATTTCTCTGTGTATGATATGCCTACACAGTTAAGTGTATCACTGGGGATCAATACAGCTCCTGCAAAAGCGAGAAATATAGGTGAAGCCATTAAAATAGCGGATATGATGCTCTTTAAAGCAAAAGATCAGGGACGGAACCGTTTGGTTTCAAACAAAGATCTGAAGAAAGTATATGTTGAAGATACATATTCCATTCGTGATACGATACACAATCTAAAAGAAGCCATAGAGAATGATAAGATCATGTGTCATTATCAAAAGATCGTAAATGTTGAATCACAGACATATAAATATGAAGCTTTGGTACGTTGTATTGATCATGAAGGTGATATCTTATATCCAAACCATTTTTTAGCAGAAATTATGCATACCAGTGTCTATGTGGATCTCTCGAAACGTGTAATAGACCTCTCTACGGATATGATACGAGAACGGAGTATTTCAGTGAGTATCAATTTGTCAATTGTAGATCTTCTTAATGAAGAATTGACAGATTACCTTATAGAAAAGTTGGATAGCTTAGGTGAACATTCATCTCACTTAAGTATAGAGATCCTTGAGCATGAAGAGATCCACAATCTTGAAGGACTTAAAGCAATCATTGATAGATTACATCAGTATGGTGTTATGTTTGCTATTGATGATTTTGGAAGTGGGTATGCCAATTTCCAATATTTGATAGAATTAAAAATAGATTGTCTCAAAATAGATGGTTCACTTATAGAGAAAGTTTGTGTTTCGGAAGAGAGCAGGCATATAGTCAAAGCGATCATTAATTTGGCTCAGGAGATGAATATGTTGACCATCGCAGAATTTGTAAGCAGTCAAGAAGTGCATGATGAAGTTGTCTCTTTAGGTATAGATTATATGCAGGGGTATTATATATCAAGTCCTGAAACGTTGTCATAAGTGTATATGCATATAATGAGGATATGTCTTTCAAAGAAAAGGGTAAAATGAAAACTTTATTGATAGTAATGTTATTTCTAGTCGAGCTTCATGCTGTAAACCTCAATGCATTATATGGTAAGTGGTACTCTACAGAACAGACCACAAATCAAGGTACTCTCACGATAGAAAAAGAGT
>Ga0209013_10004984_pt1 | contig 11561 bp, 9 predicted proteins | sample Cruoilmetagenom2_FD_187291 | JGI IMG/M metagenome (GOLD analysis project Ga0209013, IMG submission 187291) | Oil polluted marine microbial communities from Coal Oil Point, Santa Barbara, California, USA - Sample 2 (SPAdes) (version 2) | ecosystem: Environmental > Aquatic > Marine > Oil seeps ...
TAACCGCAACATCATGTTTAACAACAACTATCGGTCAAAATCCTGGATGAAGCAATAAATCATACTTATCAGCAAGTTATCTCCTTTAGTACCAACGTACAATTGCTAAAATACCCATAAATAGTAAGCTGTAATCGAGCTAATCTTTCTTCTATTCATACCGCTCGGGAGGGTAGCAAGATGGCAAATCCAGTCGGAAAAGTTATCGTCGCCGAAGGTGATGTGGCTGTCGCCGCTTCTAACGGCGAGACACGCGTACTACAAGTTAACAGCCCAATATTCGAAGGAGATGAAATCATTACAGGGGTTGATTCGAGAACCCTGATACAAATCTCGAATGGTCCTGAACTGGTCGTAGGACAGGAATCAAACGTGCAGGTCGATGCGGATGTCATCAACAGCGGTGTCAGCGAAGAAGCGCTACAGGATCAGGCAGCCGAGGTTGAGGCGATCCAGGCAGCATTGGAAGCCGGTGAAGAACTCGACCTGGATCAACTGGCTGCTACTGCAGCAGGTCCTGCCGGACCCACAGCTGCGGGCGGCTCTCGTGAAATCGTACAGTACAGCAAGGACCTTAATGAACAAGACCCAGATGGCGAAGCACCTACTGTTGGTCCTGCTCTGACTTTTCTTGCACCAGAGTCCGAATTTGATGCTGAAGAACCTGCACCACCTCCACCAGAAGTGGCACCACCGCCTCCCCCGGAAGCAGAAGAACCTGGCGGGGAACCCCCACCACCTCCTCCGCCACCACCCCCTGATGGCGAACCGCTTATTGTTGGCAGCGAGGTTATCGTGGATGAAACCTTCCTGGATTCGGGTGATGCAGATACTGAAACCGATGCTCCGGAAGAATTCCCGCTTGAGCTGGTAGGCTTCCTGGATACACTTGAATTCGGCCTGGACGGCCCGGGCGACCCCGATGTTTATGGTACTGATGGCGGCCTGGATGCTGACACAGCACTGGAATCACAGGGCAGGCCGATAACCGTTAGTGTTGTCGATGGCAATTACATTGGAACAGTGGCTGATGGTGATGACGATGGTGATGAACCTGATGTCATCTTCACACTGGTGTTCGATGATGTAGATCCGACAAAATTTACCTACATGCAATTTGATCAGCTTGATCATCCCGACGATACGGATCCAGACGACGTGATCAGCCTGAAGTTTTCTGTCACGGCAGAAGACGGCAATGGCGACACGGCAACAGGAGACGTATCTGTTCTTGTCAGAGATGATGGACCATCACTACTGAGCGATGTTGAATCAATCCAGACAGCGGCCGACGAAGATGGCATGAAGCTTGCCACATCTGACAACTCCGAGGGCACAGGCAGCGACAATTCTGTCGATGAAGATTCTGATGATTCCGGCGAACTTATCTCAAGCCTGTTTGATTTAGGAGCAGATGACTATCCCGATGATGAAGCCACGGAAGTGATCTATGGCATCACGCAGGATACGGCTACTCTGACTGCACTCACAGGTCTGGGTCTGACTTCTGGCAGTGATTCTCTTGTATACAGTTCAGATGGTACAACACTTACCGCGAAGAACTCTGTTACCAATGTCACTGTCTTTACACTGGCTATTACAAATACAGAGACCGGTTCCTGGAACTTCGACCTGGTCGATCAACTCGATCATGTCGAGCCGGAAAGCGGTGCAGATGAAAACACCGATCTGCAGAGCACCACGGCTGAAGGCGACTACATCTCCGGCATAGATCTGTCCTCAGTGTTAACTGCAACCGACTATGATGGCGACACCGTAACAGGTGCCGCAGCTGGCAGCTTCATCGTCACTGTGACAGATGACATTCCGGTTGGCGGCAATCCTCAGAACGTCATACTTGCTAATGAGTATGATCCCGCGGCTGACAACATTACGGGAACCGGAGATCTCAATTTCGAGGTCGGTGCTGATGAAAATATACAATCTATCGTCATCAACTGGGATGGAGATAATGTCGATGGATCAGGCTACATCGTGGACAACGACGGTGTCAGGCTGACATCGGATGGCCAGGAGCTGGTCTTTGAACAGGTCGGCGATGGCATTGTCGGTAAAGTTCTGGCAACGGGTGAAGTCATCTTCACCGTTACACCCGATAAGTTCGATGGTGTCTACACAGGCACATATACGGTCGAACTGGTTGGCGAGCTGGACGGTGCTGCAACTGAACTGGTTATCCAGCTCGGTGAGAAGGGCGGTGGTAATGCAGAGGAACGCCTGATTGAAGCGGGTAATGATACCGATTCGGACGGCGACCCTGATGAAATTCTCATTAGGGCAACTGCATTGGATGACAGTTCACGCAATGGTGCAGGAGTGATGTCTGGCGGCACAACAACAGATGTCAACTGGTCCACTGCCGGCATGGGTGTCGATGAAGGCGACAAGGTCGATCCGACCGAATCACTGATCCTCGAGTTCTTCGACCAGGATACAGATGACACGAACCCGGCGGATGGCGACGATGATTCGCCAACAACTCGTCAGTCATACGACTCGCTCACCTTCCGCCTCGATCATCTTAATGAGGGTGAGACGGCAATTATCAGCGTGTATTCCGGTGGGACAGGTGGTGCATACCTCGGAACCTTCGAGGTAACCGGAACGGATGAGGGTTCGTCAGTAGCATCGGATGATCTCGTTTCTATCACAAACACCGGTAGTACGAGTGGTACCGTTATATCAGAGTCAAATGATCCCGACACGGTTGAGAATGATTGGGGCATTGAGGTAAATGGTGACTTCGATACCATTGTCTTCGAATCCGAAGAAGATCCCAATCTGCAGGGCAACGGCTACAGAGTTGTAGACGTCTCGGTATCAACAACTGAAGAGTCTCAGGATCTCGAACTGACGTTCACCGCTGATGCCACGGACTTCGATGGTGATACTGCCACATCGGATGAGTTCATCGTTGAATTCGAAGGTGAAGAACTCGATGGGACTTACGACATCGATGGCACCGACGAATCCGATGTCATCGTCGGCAGCTCCGGAGATGACATCATCGATGGCGGTGAAGGTGTCGATAATATCGATGGCGGCACGGGTGAAGACGAGCTGTTCGGTGGCGTCGATGACGATATTGACACGCTGGAAGGCGGTCCCGACGACGACACTGTCTTCGCGGATACCGAAGCCGGCGGCGATGAAGTCGATGTGGTTATCGAGGAGAATCCGGTAAATGATGACGACCTCCTCGTACCCGTTGGAGATACGGAAGATCCGGAAGACTTCGGCTAATCAATACATATCAATATAGCTTACTCCCCGGTCATCATGACGACCGGGGATTTTTTTTGCTATGGTTCTAACGATAGTATCCGTATTCTGCTGAATATATCGACTGGAGATAACATGAGTCGCAACACATTGTTCCATGCATTCGAATACGCCATACCCATCGAGGTTTGCGATGTCATCATGAAGGAAGGCCAGGCACTCACACATGCGCAGGCGACCCTAAAAATTGATGGCAATCTGGCAGTAAAAGATGACATACGAAAAACCCGTCTAGGCTGGATGCCGGAAGACAACTGGGTCAATGGCCTGCTGGCAAACTTTATCGCTCAGGCAAACAAATCGATCTGGAATTTTGATTACCAGTGTTCGCAGGGGGTTCAGTTTGGCATCTATGGTGAAGGCAGTCATTACGACTGGCACAAAGATGAGTATGACCTGCCCTTCGATGATGAGAAACGATCTGAATGGCGGGGCTTGAGTCGCAAGCTGACCACTGCAGCGTCACTGAATGCCGGGGATGAGTATGAGGGAGGCGATTTCGAGGTGATGGATCCGTGGGGGAATATTGTTGCTGTGCCGGAGTTGCGTAATCCGGGAACGGTAGTGGTATTTCCGGCTTATGTTGTGCACAGGGTGGCACCGGTGATTTCTGGGACTCGGTATTCGATTGTTTCGTGGCATTTGGGTGCGCCTTTTAGGTAGGTGCTCTTTGTTTATTTGCCTTAAATTGTATATGATCATAATATACATAAATGATTGATCTGGTGGACATCAAAGGCTTCGACTGGGACGAAGGAAATTACCGGAAGAACGAGAAGCATGGCGTTTCAATGGCGGAAGCAGAGCAGGTATTTTTCAACACACCATTGTTAATGATGGAAGATCCCAAACATAGCAGTCAGGAATCACGCTACCATGCTTTAGGTAAATCAGATGACAAACGTCCTCTGCATATTACATTCACCCTGCGGAATGCTGGAGAAAAAATTCGAGTGATATCTGCAAGAGATATGCACAGGAAGGAGCGAGTGATTTATGAGCAAGAAACTTAAAGCAATTCCAGAATTTGCCAATGAAGAAGAGGAGCGTCTCTTTTGGGAGAAGCATGATTCCTCAGACTATCTCGACTGGAGCAAGGCTAAAAAGGTGGTTCTGCCAAATTTAAAGCCAACAACAAAAACGATCTCTCTTCGGCTCCCGCAGCATCTTCTGGATTCTATAAAGGCAGCAGCCAATGCCCGTGATGTACCATATCAATCACTGATAAAGGTGTGGTTGCAGGAAAAACTGCATCACCAGTAGTGTTCTGGATGAGTTTCTGACTTCTTGGGGTCAGTTAGATATTTATTCGCGATGGGCCATCGCTCCCACGCAGGCTTAACCAGAAGGTAAAGAATTAAGCACTGTTGACTAACAGAGCGAGTGGCAAGCGCCCTTTTGTGTTGGTCTTTCGGTAGATTGCATTGAGGTGTGCCTTTACCGTGCGCTCGGTGATGTCGAGCTGCGATGCGATTTGTTTGTTGGATTTACCCTCGGCGATCAGGTTTGCGAGCTCTGCTTCTCTGTCGGTAAGACCCGCCAGCACGGAGGCATCTTTTTCTATTGTTCCCGTCATGCCCGTGATCAGCTTGCTCAATAGAGACTGGCCAACCCAGACACTGCCTGCTTCTGCGACTGTCACGGCCTGCCTGAGCCTGTCAGGTGACGTATAGGTATTTGTGTAACCCACAGCACCCGCTTTCAGATAATACAGGCCTTCCTGATCATCCGGTTTATCTGCCAGTGCGATCACTCTGCAAAATGGGTACAGTCGTATCAGTTCGGCGGCGCCATCTGCCCTGATGCAGGAGGTATGAACCAGGGCCAGGGTTGATTTAGTTGAGCGTACTGCAGAGACCAGTTCGTAGGTTGAAGTGGCATAGTAGAGCTCAGTAGTGATTTCAACTAACGCAGTGGCCCATCTTTCCCGGACTGCAAGCTCGGGGTGACACAAGACGATTGCCATTTGGTTTAACGCTCCCTTAATGCCATACCTTTGGCACGTAACAATGGTTTCATTAAATAGCTTAGTATGGTTTTTTGGCCAGTCAAGATATCTACCGTAGTGACCATGCCGGGAATGATCTGCAAGGGGTCTCCTTCAGTCCCAAGGTAATTTCTGTCCGTTCGAACACGAACGATATAATAGCTATTTCCGTCCTCACCGACGATGCTGTCTGCACTGATGTGCTCAACTTTTGCATCCAGGCCACCATAGATCGTGAAGTCATAGGCACTGAATTTGACTACAGCCTTCTGATCAGCTCTCAGAAATGCGATATCGGAGGGTCGTATTCGCGCTTCTACCAACAGGGAATCTTCCAGGGGTACAATTTCGATCAGGTCCATGCCGGGCTGTATAATGCCGCCCACCGTGTTGATGAGCACTCTGTTCACTGTACCGTGCACCGGCGACTTAACCGACGTACGACTCAGTCTGTCTTCCAGCGCAACAGCAGATACAGACAGGCTTTCGAGTATTGAATAGGCATCGTTAAGTTCGATTTTAGCCTTGTTTCTAAACTCGAGTGTCTGCTCGGCCAATTCTGATTCTGCCTCGATCAACTTGGACTCGATGCGTGGGATAGTCAGCTCGGTTGCCGTTAGCTCACCTTTGATCGAATTTACGTCCCTGCGAAGCCGCAGCAGTTCAACTTCAGATACTGCGCCTTCCTTGACCAGCGGCGAAGTCATCTTCAGTTCGCGGCTGATCAGGTAATACGAAGTTTTCAACTGCTTCTTTTTCGCCTTCAGTTCTTCCAGTTCCTGACCACGCTGATTCAACTTCTCCTGAAGGATCACCAGCGAGGTATCGAGTTCTTCCTGGCGAGAGTCATACAGCTCGATTTCCCGCTGGGCTATGCTTGGAAATTCAGTCCGGATGTCTTCCGTTATCTCCAGTATCGCACCTACTGATTCCGCCCTCAGGCGGGCCACTTTTGCCTTCAACGCCATATACTTGACACGACTCTCCCGGAAAGGGGCAGAAAAACGCGTGTCATCAATGCGCAGCAGCAGCGAATCTTTTTCAACTTCATCGCCTTCGCTGACCAGTATCTCGGCCACGATGCCACCTTCCAGGTTCTGTACCACCTGGATCTGGCGCGACGGGATGACTTTACCATCGCCACGCGTTATTTCTTCTATTTCAGCGAAGTACGCCCAGACCAGGACGGCAATCAGTAGCAACAGTGTCAGCCAGATAATGGATCTTCCACCTGATGGTGACTGGACAAGGATGGCAGAGCGAATATCTGTTGCGAAATCTACGTCTTCCGAAGGAAGCCGGTTGAATATTCCGATAGGTTTGGCTTCCGGCGTGGGCGTCGGAGGCGGAGGCGGATTGGGAGTGTCGTCTTTTTTGGGTTCGTCTGTCATTTTTAGACGCGTATTTTTCCTGACTTGAGCAACTCGAGCACCTGGGTTTTGGGTCCATCTGCGACGACAGCGCCCTTATCCAGGACGATGACTCTATCAACCATCTTGAGGGTAGATGATCGGTGTGTAATCAGCAAAAGCGTCTTGCCTTCGATGGTTTCCTTCAGCCTGCGGATCAACCGAGCCTCGGTTTTATTGTCCATGGAGTTGCTCGGTTCATCGAGCAGCAGGATCTGTGGATCACGCAGCACCGCACGTGAGATTGCAACACACTGGCGCTGGCCACCGGACAACTGACTACCACGCTCTCCTACCTGCAGGTCATAACCCAGTGGATGATTTTTGACGAAGTCCGCAACACCTGATGTTTCAGCTGCGGTCAGAATTGCACCGTCAGTCGCATCATGCGTACCCAGTGTGATGTTCTCTTTGACTGTGCCACTAAACAAAGTCACATCCTGAGGTACGTAACCGATAAAATGTCTCAACTCAGACGGGTCTATCTGGCGAATATCGGTGCCATCGATACCCACCATCCCTTCAACCGGTTCATACAGGCCCATGATCATCTTGCCCAGCGTTGTCTTGCCTGAGCCTGTCGGTCCCACGATGGCGACGTGCTCGCCCGGCTTGATATGGATCGAGATGTTTTTCAGTACCTTGGTGAGTTGCCCCTGGTAGGCAAAACTCACGTTATTCATTTCAATTTCACCTTCGATTGATGAACGATGCAGAAGTGTTTGATCTTTGGGCTTCTCATCCGGCAACTCCATAATGCCATTCAGAGTGCCCAGTGCTGTTTTTGCGCGGTGATAACGCGTTGCCAGGTTGGCAACCTGCGACATCGGTGCAATGATGCGGCGCGAAAGTATGACACTGGCAATCAAACCACCCTGTGTCAATTCACCATTAGCAATCATATACACGCCGAGGATAACGACAGCCACAACAGAAACATTCTGTACAAAAGTTGAAACATTGCTGACTGAGGATGACAGCAGACGTGATACGGCGCTCCACTTGGAAACATGGCCTACAGATTCTTCGATGGAACGTTGAAATTGGCTTTCTGCGCCTAGCGTCTTGATAGTTTCCACACCTGACAGGCCTTCAATGAGCGTTGAGCTCTTCTGGGCAGATGCCTTGTAGGTGTTCTGTACCGCCTTTTTAAGCGGAAACTGAACGATGAAGGAATACAACAACAGAATGGCGATAGCGATGACCTGGATCCACAGCATCTTGAGGCCGGCAAGGTAGGTCATGGCCGCCATTGTCAGCAGCACGAAAGGCATATCAATAATGGCGGTTATCGAGAACGATGTGATGAATTCGCGGACGCTATCGAACTCCTGCAGGTTTTTTGAAAAAGCACCGACAGATTTTGGCCTGGCTTCCATGCGCAGTCCCATGACTTTTTCGAACAGCATCGATGACAACTGCAGTTCTGCCTTCTTGCCTGCAATGTCTATGAAATACCCGCGCAGGCCGCGCATGATCAGTTCGAAGATATAGATAACGGCGATGCCGGTGCCCAGTACCCAGAGTGTCTCGAAGGCGGCATTGGGCACTACCCTGTCATACACATTAAGAATAAAAAACGGCGATGCAAGGCCGAACAGGTTTATCAGGAAAGAGGCAACCAGCACATCGCGATATATCGGCCAGGAGGCAAACAACGTACCCCAGAACCAACTATCAGGTTTTTCCTGGATGTCACTGAGAACCTGGTGATCCGGACGGAATTGCGGACGAATGAAGATGGTGTAACCGGAGTACAGCTCATCAAACTCTTCGATCGTGAATATTTGCTCGCCCATGCCGGCTTCGGGCAGCAATACTTTTAAGGAAGCATTTTTCTCATCAACAGTGACAAGTACACATCCGCTGCCCGACTTCATCAGCAATACTGCCGGTAGCTCCAGGTTGGATATACTCTGCAGTGGTCTCCGCACGACGCGAGCTGACAGGCCCGCACGGTTGGCTGCGCGTGAAAAGAGTTCTACTGTCAGGCGGTTATCAACCAGCGGCAGGCCGGAGCGCAAGGCAGTACGCGTAGTGGGACGTCCCTGCAGTCTGGCTACCAGTTCCAGGCAGTCGAGGAGTGGATCGTCATGGCTGTCGCCAATCTCTCCAGACACCCTGTTTATATTATTATTTTTTATCGCTTCTTCAGGCATTACACTAAACCGAGAATCTGCTATAAAAGCAGGGAATGATCCTCCAGAATCAAAAGAACGGGCATAGAACCATAAACCACCTCAACTCTCAAGCCACCATTACTGCGACATATCCGTCATGATTTATATAGAACGAAATGACGCGGGCGAAATCATTGCCCTGCATAAGAATAGTACAAATACGGCCAGTGAACAGAAATCATTGTCTGATCCTGAAGTTCTGGCATTTCTTGAGAGCCACCATGAGTCCGGGCCGATCAAAACACTGCTGACCCGTACCGATCCCGGCATGATTCGTGTCATCGACGATCTGGTCAATGTATTAATAACAAAGAACATCATCAAGTTCACTGATCTGCCCCATGAGGCACAGGAAAAACTCCTGAACCGTAAAAAAGTCAGGAGTGATCTCAATAAAGACACCATCATCATGGATGATGAGGGTATTCTCTAGGAAATCCGGGTTATTCCGACAACGGCCCCGGCTTGTCGATGAAGTAACCCTGCACACCATCAACATCGAGTTCTTTCAGCAGTTCGAACTGTTGCTCATTTTCAACACCTTCTGCAATCACCTCAACATCCAGACTATGGGCTACGCTGCACAGCGAGCTGATGAAGAAGTCACTGTCGCTGTTCTCCTTGCCCAGTTCATTGGTGAAGGCACGATCGATCTTGACGTAGTCAGGCCGCATTGACTGCAAATAACCGAAATTGGAGAAACTGGAACCGAAGTGGTCCAGCGCGACACCATGACCGAGCTCACGTAAGCGGGTACTAAATGTACGCAATGTGTCGAGATTCTGAACAGCGCTATATTCAACAAATTCGAAAACAAGCTTTGGCAGGTTTTGTGGTGCTTTCTCGAGCGTTGCGAACACCCATTCCAGAAAGGATGAATCCTGGAGAGACATCATTGAAACATTAACGGCAAGCTCGTCTGTGCCTACCTGTTCTCGCGTGAGCTGCATGGCCTTCTTGATGACGATGCGGTCCAGTGATGAGACCACACCGAGTCGCTGGGCCAACGGCATGAAGACACCGGCACTTATGACGTGGCCATCTTCCCTGATAACACGGGAAAAGATTTCGCGATGCAGGAACTCTTCACGGTTAGCAGTCTTGACGACGGTCTGTGCATACAGTGTCAGATCTTCATTCTTCAGTACTTCATCCAGTGTTTCTCGCCATTCTTCCTTGCCCTGTGGCGCCTTATCGTCGACATCAGACAGACTGCCGAAGCTCCATCGATTGGCTCCTTCTTCCTGGGCCTTGCGCAGCATGTTGTCGGCCTCGGACAACAGAGCACCGAGAGTTGCCGATTGTGTGTACAAAACGCCACCGATATGGCCGACGTTCTCAGTCAGTGCCAGATTCTCACTGGCAATATGATGGAAGCCTTCCATGATGTCTGAGGCGACACCTTCTGCCACACTGGGTGTAACGTCCGGCATGAAGATGCCAAAATCTCCACCACCAAAACGGGCCAGTGCAATTTTTCCGTATGGCCGGGTCGCGTTATCCAGAAGCTCCGCAACACGTTGCACCAGCGTATCACCAGCCTGATAGCCCTTTTCCTTGTTGACGACCTGTAAATTGTGTACCTGGACAAGCAGCAGAGCACCCTTGATATTGGCATCCTTGCGTTCGAGACGGGGCTTGACCTGACCATCGAAGAAACGGCGATTACCCAGGCCGGTCAATTCATCGCGGTAGGCCTGCTTCTGCAGGCGCTCGGCAACGGCCGCCTGCTTCTCGAACATGGACCTGACCTTGTTTGTCATCTGGTTCATCGCCAGTACGACACTGCGCAATTCTCGCGTGCGGGGAATGGTTTCCTGGATGATGTACTGGCGTTTGCTAAGTGCTTCTGCCTGCTGCTCGACGCGCCGCAGGGGCTTGAGCAGGAAGCGTATGCCCATGCCGCCTAATATTGCCACCATGAGTCCCATCAAAATAAACCATATAGTCATCATCTTTGCGATGTTCCAGAACTCCTTGTACGCATAGCCTGGATTACTCTCAACATAGACTTCTCCAGCCTGGATCCAGCCTGCTGTGAGGGATGAAGTTGCACTCGGCGAACCCAACGGGACAAAGTTGATGAACCACTCTGGAACACCGTCGACTTTAATCTCGCGGTCCCTTATTACCTTTTCATTCCCTTCAATGTCAGTAACACGCATGGTTTTATAGTAACCACGGTCAAACACGACATTCATCATGGTATCCACTGTTGCATAATCCCCTTCAGCGACATGCGGGACGATAGACAATCCAAAAGACGTCGCCGTATCCTGGGCATGCGATGCCAGCTGCTCGGCCAGGAATGTCCGTGTGCCCTGGATAAGAGCCACCCACGTCCCTGCGAATAAAAGGAAAAAAAGAATTAGCGTGAAGATCAGTAATTGTCTGAATAAAGTCATGATGTGATCCCGTGTGCCTGAGTTATATACCTAGTTAGCCGCCCATCCTGGACTCAAGATCTTTCCAGAGTTTAACTTTGTCGCTGCCGCCAATAAACTTGCCTTTGCCACGCTGCTTGGCTGTCCACAACCCTCCACCATTGAAACTGTATACAGGAAGCAGGTCAGTACGTTCGGTTGCCGGTAATATTTCACCATTCAGATTATCCAGTACAAGTGGAATGGCTCCAGGCTTTTCATAGTAGGTCAACACCATGTGTGCCTGGTTGAGTTTCAG
>Ga0209013_10004986_pt1 | contig 11558 bp, 10 predicted proteins | sample Cruoilmetagenom2_FD_187291 | JGI IMG/M metagenome (GOLD analysis project Ga0209013, IMG submission 187291) | Oil polluted marine microbial communities from Coal Oil Point, Santa Barbara, California, USA - Sample 2 (SPAdes) (version 2) | ecosystem: Environmental > Aquatic > Marine > Oil seeps ...
TATAGCCGGATATAAAGATGGTAATCTAGCTGATCTTAACAAGCCGATACGATTAGCACCCTATACTAATAATTCAATCGTATTTGCTGATATTAATAATCATTCAATTAGAATAGCAACACTAGATGGAACTGTTACTACTATTGTTGGCGGTCCAGGCAAAGACGGATATCAGGATGGACCTGCTGAGGAAGCAAAATTGAAATCACCTCATGGGGTGGCTTATGATAAAGTGAATGATAAAATTTATGTTGCTGAAGCTGGTAATCATGTAATTAGGGTAATTTCTAAAAATCCAGATGGTGAATTTGAGGTCTCTACTTTTGCGGGTATCCCTGGTGATGCTGGATTAAGAGATGGACCAGCAGATTCTGCAAAATTTATTTCTCCTCACGCAGTTATAATTGATGAAAATGATGATATTGTTGTTGCTGATATTGGCAATGCAAAATTACGATTGATAAAAAATGGTGTTGTTTCAACCCTCGCCGGAAGTGGAGAGGCGGGCTCAGCAGATGGTAAACCAAATGTAGCCACATTTAAATATGTAATGGATATTGTTCCATTTGGTGAGGTAGTTTATGTAGCTGATGCAGGTACGCATCTTATTCGCAAAATAGTTCCAGGAAAAGAAGTGACTACAGTATCATTGAAAGATACACTTAGCACACCACACGGGATTGCTGTTGATAGTGACGAAAATTTATATATTGCAGATATGGGAACCCATAGAATTTTGAAAATTGAAAATGATGGGACCGTAAAAGCAATTGCTGGAACTGGTACAGAAGGTCCTGAATTATTACAACTGAACAAACCAGCTGCCGTTCTTGTTCATGCAAACTATTTGTGGATTGCTGATTTAAATAATCATCAAATCAAAGTTTTAGAATTATCTAAATAAGGAGAAATAATGAACTCAATTAAAAAATATGCCCTAATAATAATGGGTCTCGCTACTATGATCTCTGCCCAAGATTTTGACACTGAAAGAATTCCAATTGGAGACGAAGCACGAAAATATAACTTTTGTTCTGTGAAATTGGATAAAATTCATAATACCAAATCCAATATGGATAATTCATTTGAAGATATGATTTCTGAACTTGGGAAAAACAGAATTGTGATGATAGGTGAAACTCATACAAACCAACTTCATCATGATGTACAATTTGAGATAATCAAGGGTTTGGTAGAGTCAGGAAGGGAAGTTCGCTTAGCATTGGAAATGTATAATCCAAATCAAGATGAAGCACTTGCAAAGTGGAGTAAGGGTGAAACGGATGAATCAACATTTATGGAGCAAACAGATTTTCTTGTAACATGGAGCCATAATTTTAGATACTATAAAGCAATATTTGATTATGCACGTGAGAATCATATCCCTATGTATGGTGTGAATACAGAAAGAAAGTATGCTTCAAAAATTGGACGAGGTGGAATGGCAAGTTTAACTCCAGAAGATAAAGCTGCAATTCCAGAAATTGATACATTAAATATTGAACATAGGTTTTTTGTAAAAGCTGCAATGCAGGGTATGGATGCAATAATGCCGGATCAATTTAGAAATATGTATCCAGCCCAATGTTTATGGGATGCAGCTATGGGTGAAGGAGCAATTAAAATTGCAAATGAATATCCAGAGGCAGTTGTTGTAGTTTTGGCAGGAAGCGGCCATGTAGTTTATAATCTTGGTATTGGTCGAATAATCAATGACAGAAGTAATCTCTCATTTGCTTCAGTTGTTTCAGTTGATGTTCCAGAATCAACAGAGGAAAGTGGAATGATGAAGATTAGAAAAGATGTAAAAAAGGAAATGTCTAAATCTGATTCAACAACTACAATGCATGGAGATATGCCCAAAATGGAAGACAAAAAGATGGAGCATGCTTCTGCACATGCAAATCCTCATTCGATGATGGGCATGGGAATGGATGCAACTCCATACAAAATAGTAGTCCGAAGTCTTGGTGATTACCTCTGGGGAAAAAAAGAAATGACCCAAGAAAAATATCCAGCATTTGGTTTTAGCATAAATGAACTTGATGAAAATGGTTTTCCTATTAAAAGAGTTATGCCTGAAACTATTGCCTATGAAAATGGCTTGAAAAGAGGTGATATAATTTTATCGATTGATGGTCTAACTTTTAATAATTCATTTGAGTTGAAAAAACATTTACAATACAAAAATTGGGATGAGAAAATTTCATTTGAATTACTAAGAGATGAAGAAAAGATAGATATTTCTTTTATTATCAAACCTGTAGAATCTAAATAATTTAATTATTGTGTATGAAGTCTAGTAGCATTTTATTACTGGACTTCATTTTCATTATACTAACTTTTTAACATCACATCTATCACATTCAACTTGAATTGTTATATGATTTATTCCAAATTTATTCATTAATACCCTTTCAATTTCTGCCACAATTGGTTCTGAGTCAGAAACTAAAATATCCTCAATTTCAATATGACATTCGAAATAATTATCTCTATCATTTATTCTCCATACGTGAACATGATGCACATTTATAACTTCTTTAATATTTGTAATCTCTTTCTCAACTTCTTTTATTGAAATATCCTGTGGTGCTCCCATCATCAATACTTGAATTGCTTCTTTCACAATTATGTAACTCTCTTTAATAATGTATAAGGAAATCAACACAGTAAGTATTGGATCAATCCAATATATTTTGTAAAAGTAGATAGATATTCCACCAACAACTACTCCAAAACTTGAAATAGCGTCACTAAACAGATGCAGATATGCGGACCGGATATTTAGATTCCCTTTTGATCCAGATCTTAATAGGAGTGTTCCAATAACGTTTGCTGCAAGCCCAATAGATGCAACTATAATCATTATACTCCCCTCTATCTCTTTCGGGTTTGCAAATCTATCGTAAGCCTCAATAAAAAGATAAAGACTGATTCCAATTAGAACAGATGCATTAAACACGGCCGCTATAATTTCAGCTCGTTTATATCCGAAAGTAAATTCGTAGTCTTTCGGTCTCTTATTCAATCGAATAGCTATATAGCTGACAATAATAGCAATGCCGTCGCTAAAATTATGCATAGCATCAGAAATCAGTGATAAACTACCTGATATAATTCCCCCAATTAATTCTGCAATTGTTATAGAGAAGTTTAATAGGATTGTTATAAACAAACGAGTTCCACTTGTTTCTGCAGAATGCGGATGATTATGCGAATGATTTATTGGCATAGAATTACTCACTAAATCTATTAATAAATTGTCCCAAGTCTAATAGTATTGAATTTCTATTTGCCAATTTTCTTATCTCTTCAATATTCTTTCGAGTAACTTTTTCCCCAGCCATAATTATTTTTTCAGCTTTGTGAAAATCGACCCATTTTAAATTTTTCACTTTTGGTCTGATAATTAGATCAGCTTCTTTAAGTCTTACTTCAGATAAATGATACGACGTAATATCCTCTGCTCTGTATAAAATTTCAAATACATTTTCCGGCATATCCGTTGAATGTAGTGATCTAGTTACATCAATAGCTAAAACTCTATCAGCACCAATTTCTTTAACTTTGCAAACAGGTACACTTTCTGAAGCACTGCCATCAATCAACTGATATTTTCCAATTTTTACTGGTGGAAAGATACCTGGAATTGCAGAGCTTGCTCTAACAACATCACGCAAGCTGCCACGAGTAAAATTAATTTCTTGACCAGAGATGATATCAGTTGCAATAGCTGAAAATTTTATTTCAAATTCCTCAATTGGTACATCTGGAATAAATGAAAATATTTTTTCAGTGATCTCCTCACCAAAGTAAGAAGGGTTTGTTAAGGTTCTTATTGCTTTTACTCGAGTACTTACATACTCGAAGAATTCTTCAATATATCCTTTATCTGTTTCAGCATCATCTGAAAGATTGGAAATTCCAAGTTCCTTAAACTCTGATTTTGTTAGAAAATCCATCAAAAAATTTTCAACTTTCACTACGTTTTTGAAATGCGCATACAATCCACCTACAATCGCCCCCATACTGCAACCGGTGATAGCATGAATCTCAACCCCCTCTTGTTCTAATACTTTTAAAACTCCAAGATGAGCGAGTCCCCTTGCACCACCACCTCCAAGAGCTAAACCAAGTTTTGACATATTGCTTATATAGTTGTTAGAAAACTTTTTAAAGTTATAAAAATTTAATTGAATTTAATATTGATCAATCAATATTTTAAAAATGACTTATGGTATGTTACCAACTTTAATTATCTTTATTGATATAAAATTATTAAGTTTCAGAAACAATCATTGGATATTACAATGGGGCAAAGCAAGATACCTGATACTACAATTGACACTCTATCACGAAATTTTTTTAAGGAATCCCTACAATATGGTTTTAGATATGAAGATTATCTAAAATTTGTAAATACTTTGCTTGAGTATGCTATTGAATCTAAAAGTGGGAATGCCCCAGAAGTAATAAACAGTACAAATGGAATTTTCAATTCTATAAGTAATTGGGCTCTTCCTCTAAAAACAAAAAATCTTATTATCCGTGAATTTCATAATGATGAGGATAAAGATATTCTACTCGAATGGATGAAAGATAAATTTGGAAGACATTTTTTACTATCTATGACTAGTGCTTCATCCCACACTATTGAGAATCTAATTTCTTTAGAAAAAAATATTTTAGGTGTTATAACTTTGGAGGATGGGAAACCAATTGGCACAGTTGCTTTTTTAAATCATGATATAGAAAATCAAAAAGCTGAACTACGCAAATTAATTGGTGATCCTACATTTAGAGGAAAAGGTTACGGAAAAGAGGCAACAAAATATTGGATTAAGTACGGATTTGAAAAATTAAATCTTAAGAAAATATATCTCAACACAACTGACACAAATTTTCATAACATTAGAATCAATGAAGAGTTAGGATTTAAAGTTGAGGGAATCCTAAGAGACGAGATTCTCTTTGATGGAACTCCACACGATGTATTAAGAATGGGATTAGTTAATAAAAATAACTAATCTATATTATCGAATAGCTCTTCTTTTTTCTCTTCACTTAATTCATCAATTATCCTGAATGAATTTAACAAGACATCAACCTGCTGTATCAATTCTTTCTTAAAATATTTGGGTGCATAAATTGATCCATCTATCATGTAAAATCGATTAGTTTTTTCATCAACGAAAGAGTAACTTGTAAATGGTCCTCCTCCAGTGTTATCATCAAATTTCCAAAAACCTTGAGTCATAATTGAGAATTTGTTGTTAAAATTCACTTCTGAAAACATTGGCGGAGATAATGCATTTGATATTTCGATGTAAGTTGATTTATCCGAAGTTTGGTAAAATTTTTCCGTTATTCTATTTCTAACATTAATTATTGAATCTTTTGCAAGATAATTTGCAGAAGCATTTTCAATCCAGTGAATGAAAATCCATCTTTCCATAGCAGAATTTCTACCGCTTCTCAACCAAACGAACTGATCCTCTGATGAATTTTTACCAACCTCAAAGTATTTAAGGACATATATAGTCCAACCGTAATCATTGAGTAAATCTGCTTCAATTTCTAACATCTCATATCTAGGCTTATACAATTTTTCAAATAATCTTTTATCTGAAATATTTCTGAATGAATAGAGTAGTTTCTCATGCCCTGAAAGAATATTCTTTTTCAACTGATCTATTGTTGGTGAAACCAAAAACATTACTAATTGGTTATCAGCCCACATATCATATTTATTTATTACATATTCTTCATTATTCTTAATCATCTCAGTTACTGTTGAATCAATTGTACCACGAATATATTGTGATACATATCCGCTATCCTCGAGAGTTCCTAATAATATTATATTTTTTCTGTTTCTAATTCCATTAAGGGATGTGTAATTATCTCTAATTAAATTGAATAATTTTTCTGATTGTGGTGTGAATATTACTTTTTCAAAAACTTGCAGTAACTCTCCTTCCATTTCATAATATAGAGAGGAATCTGCAATGACGACTATGTCATCCTCATTACCAATTGCTGGTTTTTTATTTGAACAAGATGAAATAAATATTGCTGCAGAGATTGAAATGACTACTAAAATTTTTATTTGTATTTTCATAGTAACTTCATTTAATGAATAATTATTGATTAAACAATTTATCAAATATTAAGTTTCACTTAAATAGGTACATTTGTAAGAATTAAACTTATGTCAGGCAAAAATATGGAATAGAGAATTGACATTGTTAAACAAACTATAAACGGTACTGTAAGATTATCATCAGCCCAACCATAAGAAATATTTTCCATAATTGAGCCAGCTGCAGCAGCAGCAAATCCAATTAAATACTCTGTGAAATCACCAGATATTTTAGGAGAGAATAATATTACAATGCTGCCAGTAATAAAAAAAGCTAATGACCCTTCAAAACTTTTTGCTAAAAATTTGTGCCGTCCAAATTTTCTTCCAATTAGAGCAGCAAAGATATCCCCAATTATTAAGATTGCTATACCTGGAATAACAAAAACCTTTGGGAATAGAATCACTACAATTGTTACACCGAGGAATACATAAGTTGCCCCACTCAATGTCCATTTATTAGAATTTATTTCATGCTCACGAAGCATGAAACCAAACAGTTTATAAAATATTTTACTATATGGGGGATAAAAATATCTGGCAAGATCTAGTATGAGAGAAAAAAGGGTAATGGGAATTAGTACTTTTAATGCTAATTCCCTTGAAATAAAATAATAGATTATTGCCATTGAAAGTGAAAGAAGGTGTATACCCTTTCTTAATAATTCACTTTTATAATCAATGCTCCCTTTATCAAGCGTTGTTGTCATCAGAGTTTTCTTCTATGGTAGAGTTACTTCTTTCTTCTTTCTCTTTAATCAATTCTTCAACATGTGCTGGTACTTTATTTTGATCTTTTGAGCCATTTTCTCCATTATTGCTTTTTCTAAGTGGAGGAAGTTCTTCACCGTTCACAATTTTTTTAATTTCCTCTGAATCCAGAATTTCTCTTTCAAGTAACTCAGAAGACAGTCTATGCAATAATTGCATATTCTCCTTAAGTATCTCCTCAGATCTCAACATGGCATTATTAATTATAAATTTAACCTCTGCATCTATAGCTTGTGCAGTGAGCTCACTGTAATCAGTATGTTTAGTAATTTCTCTACCAAGAAATATTTCTTCTTCCTTTTTACCATACGCAAGCGGACCAAGTTTTTCACTCATGCCCCATTCGCAAACCATTTTTCGAGCAATACTAGTTGCTTTTTCAATATCATTACCGGCACCAGTAGTAAATTGATCAAATACTACCTTTTCTGCTGCTCTTCCTCCAAGTGCATAGGTAATCATACCTTCAAGGTAATCTTTTGAGTAAGTATGCTTTTCATCCACAGGTAAATAAGTTGTTACACCAAGTGCTCTTCCACGAGGAATAATAGTAACCTTATGTACTGGATCAGCTGCTGGGGTTTTTAGTGCAACCAAAACATGACCAATTTCATGATAAGAAGTAACTTTCTTCTCTTCTTCAGAAATTATCATGCTTTTTCGTTCCATTCCCATCATAATTTTGTCTTTGGCTTCCTCAAAATCACTTTCATCAATCTTAGACTTATTCTTCCTTGCAGCCAGTAATGCAGCTTCGTTAACAAGGTTTGCTAGTTCCGCACCCGATAATCCAGGTGTTCCTTTAGCTAGTGTTTTTAATTTAACATCTTTGGATAAAGGAGTCTTTCTAGTATGTACTTTTAAAATTCCTTCTCTACCTTTTACATCAGGACGATCAACTACAACCTGTCTATCAAATCGGCCAGGCCTTAACAATGCCGGGTCTAATACATCTGGTCGGTTTGTTGCCGCAATAATTATTACACCATTGTTCTGATCAAATCCGTCCATCTCTACAAGCAAGGCGTTTAGTGTTTGTTCTCTTTCATCATGACCACCGCCAAGTCCTGCTCCTCTTTGTCTTCCTACAGCATCTATTTCATCAATAAAAATTATACATGGAGCACTCTTCTTTCCTTGTTCAAATAGGTCACGTACTCTGCTTGCACCAACACCGACAAACATTTCAACAAAATCAGCTCCACTTATTGTGAAGAATGGAACACCAGCTTCACCAGCAACAGCGCGAGCAAGTAAAGTTTTACCAGTTCCTGGAGGGCCTAACAAAAGAACTCCTCTTGGAATTTTACCACCAAGTTTTTGAAATTTGGAAGGTTCTTTTAGAAATTCGATTACTTCTTCAAGTTCTTGTTTGGCTTCATCTGCTCCAGCTACATCCTTAAATGTAACTTTTATTTGGGACTCAGAAATTAATTTTGCACGACTTTTTCCAAAACTGAATATTCCTTTTTGACCACCAGCCCCACCCTGCATTCGTTTCATGAACATTACCCATACTGCAATAATTAATATCCATGGAATAAAACTTATCAAGAGTGTCATCCAATCATTGGATTCTTTTACAAAAGTGAATTTAATATTCTTATCTTTCCAAATTTCAACCTGGTCTCTTATAACCGGTTCAACAAGCGTAACACGAAATTTTTCGATTGTTACGTTATTTATAAATTCCTTTTCCTTTAACTTACCCTCAAAAATGTAGATGTTCGCATCATCTTTAAGAATTGTTGCTTCTTCAATTTTATCTGAATTTAATAATAATTCATATTCATCAAAATCCACTTCATTATTTGAGCTTCTATCTTCATTCATGAACTGCATTACAATAACAGCTGCAATTATAACTGCTCCCCAACTTAATACTGACCTTATAATTTTTGTCCAATCAAAATCACCATCTGGTTTTTGTGGGGGTTTGAAACCTTTCTTCTTATCTGATTTTTTACTTTCCTTTTTCTCTTCAGACATTTCTAATTTATCAAATCCTTCAATCATCTAGTTTAAATACTCCTTTAATCACTAAGTTCATATATTAATTTTAGATTACGATATTTTTGGGCGTAATCCAACCCATAACCAATCACAAACTGGTCGGATATTTCAAATCCAATATAATCAATTTTAACATCATATTTAATACTGTTCGGTTTGACTAAAAGTGATGCAAATTTAATACTTGCTGGATTATATTCTAATAATAGTTTATTTATATAATTGATGGATAACCCTGAATCAACAATATCTTCAACAATAATAATGTGTCGTTCATTGATATCAGCATTCAATTCTTTAAGCATCCTAACATTTCCAGAGGATATTTTCTCATCTCCATAACTCGATAATTTCATGAAGTCCATTTCACATTGAATTGTAATCTCCTTTAGGAGATCAGACATAAACATGAATGAGCCATTTAAAACTCCGATAAAAATTGGGAGCTTGCCCTGATAATCTGCTGAAATTTCTTCTGCAAGAGATTTTACTTTTTCGGCAATTTGCTCTGCGGAGATCATGGGAGTAAACTTTTCATTCCCTACTTGAATAAAATCTTTGTCGTATTCTATTTTACCCATAACTTTACAACCCTTTTTGTTTTCTTTGAAATTTTCACACAATCATCTATTCTGTAACCAATAATCCAGATTATTTTATTATCACTAAGCAAAATTAATTGATCTTTTTTATCCAAACTTGCTACTTTTCGTTCTGTTAAAAAATCTGAAATCAATTTTGTTCCATTTAATCCAATTGGAGTAAATCTATCTTTTCTTCTCCATCTTCTGAGAATGAGAGGTTCGATTAAGTTATCAGCATCTATGTATTCAATATCTCCACTATTTGAATATTGTATTTCATCTATTCCAGATTCAGTGCACCCAATAATTTTATCATAATATTCAACTTCGGAGTTCAGATATAATTTAACTTCCGTTAGCTCTTCAGCTACAGAAGTTTTTTTCTTTATTATAAAATATTCTCTTTCACTAATTGCTACCAAATTATGCGACAGTTCCATTCGTTTTCCAACTTGAAGGTCGATTAGATTATTCAAACTCAAATAATTTTCATACTCAATGCTAACTGAAAATTTGTCTTCAATGATTTGCTTGAAGACTTCTCCCAAAAATAATGGTGCTGACATTTTTATTTTTTTCGAAATCTTAATTTGAGATTCTGTTAAAATGACAAATTTGGAAATAATTTTCTGAACTTCAATAGTTAAAATTTCGTCGGAATTTTTTGTAATCTGCGATAACTTTAAAATGTTCTGATCTAATCCGAGATTTAAATTCTCTTTTATTTTCGGGATAATTTCATTTCGTAAATAGTTTCGCTTAAATTTATTTTCGCAATTGGTTGAATCAATTCTAAATTTAATACTATTGATATTTAGATATTCAATTATATCACTTTTATTTAGGATTAGAAAAGGGCGAACTATGTTGTTTCTTTTTATTGGAATACCTGAAAGGCCCTTTAATCCTGTGCCTCTAACAAGATTGAGAAAAACAGTTTCTGTATTATCATCTAAATTGTGTGCTGTTACTATTTTGTTTGAACTAGAAATTGTTAAATACTCGTTCAATTTATTATAGCGTAAATTTCGAGCAGCTTCCTCAATGGAAAGTTTTTCTTTTTTTGCTAATGTTAATACTACGACTTTTTCTGAATAAAACTCAATGTCCAAATTCTCACACATTGATCTGCAAAATTCTTCATCAGAATCAGACTCATCACCCCGAAGAGAATGGTTGACATGCAAAGCACAAATATCAATTTTATATTTATGTTTATATTTGTTTAAAAAGAATAGAGCAAAAACTGAGTCTCCCCCACCACTAAAGGCGAGTAATATTTTATCACCTTTGTCGATAAGTTTATTATCAGAGATAAATTTAATAACATTTTGTTCTAACACACTCATTTTTTCTATTCTCATCTAGAGATTTTACTATAAATAAAAAAGCCTGAGCAATATAATTGTCAGACTCATTTTAAATATTCGGTTGTGAAAATGAATCTATTCAATACTTAATATTTTAAAATTAATTACACCAGCAGGTACATTAGCTTGAACTACCTCATTTAACTTCTTACCCATTAGTGCTTGTCCAACTGGTGAAGAGAGTGCAATCTTCCCTTCCTGAAAATTGGCTTCTTCCGGAGAGACCAAAGTATATTTATATTCTTTTTTGTTGTTCATGTTTTTTACAAGCACTTTAGAAAGAATATGTACTTCACCTTCTGGGAAACTAGATGGGTCAACAATTTGCGCGCGTGAGAGAAGATCTTCGAGCTTGCTAATCTTTAGTTCAAGTAATCCTTGAGCATCTTTAGCAGCATCATATTCTGCATTTTCGGAAAGATCCCCAAATGATCTTGCTTCTGCAATAGTTTCTGCCATTTTCTTTCGACCATTAGTTTTTAACTCCTTAACTTCATTTTCGATCACAAGGAGTCTCTCCTGTGTTAGATATACAAAATTTGCCAACTTAATTTCCTTAAAGTTTGTTTGTTTAAAATAAATTACCACTGCTTTTGCAGTGGTAATACAAAATTAATAAAATATTGTAACCTATTCAAGTAAAAGTAGTTAACAGATTGCAATATGTGTAATACA
>Ga0209013_10004987_pt1 | contig 11558 bp, 8 predicted proteins | sample Cruoilmetagenom2_FD_187291 | JGI IMG/M metagenome (GOLD analysis project Ga0209013, IMG submission 187291) | Oil polluted marine microbial communities from Coal Oil Point, Santa Barbara, California, USA - Sample 2 (SPAdes) (version 2) | ecosystem: Environmental > Aquatic > Marine > Oil seeps ...
CCCAGGGGTTAGGAATTGGCAATTGTGCAGTCCGCTCCAGGTGGTGCCTTTGTGGACTATAGCGATAAAACCCACCATTGGTAGCACGTACCGGACCATACGCCGTTTCTACATTAGTATGCAAAAATACACCTTCTCCCATATAGATAGCTCCTGATGGATCTGCTGTAAACGCACTGGTTGTATGGTGCGTATCGTGGTCATCAAATCCGCTTAAAATAATTTCTTTCACATCTGCCTTGTCGTCGCCATCTGTATCTTTTAACAACACCAGGTTGGTACCCTGGGATATGTAAACTCCTTCAGGAGCAAATTCAAAACCAATTGTCAGGTGTAGTCCATCCGCAAAGGTGGTTTGCTTATCGGCTTTGCCAACATTATCTGTATCTTCTAAAATTAGCAATTTATCATTAGGTTTACTATCACCCGGTCTGTAATGGGGATAGCTGGGCATTACCCCAACCCAAAGTCTTCCCCGGTTATCAAAGGAGAGCTGTACAGGATTAGCGAGGTCAGCAAATTCCTTTTCAGAAGCAAATAATTCCAATTTATAACCCTTGGCAACTTTGATCTTGTCTAACGCATCTTTTCCATACAAATAACCTGCCTCAACATCTCCTTGACCAGGGTCATAATTAGTTTCCACAGGTGGAAGTTTTTTAGTTTTGGCGTCGGCGGCTTCTACATCTGTCTTTTTACCCTTTACAGCAGCCCATATTGCGGAATCGCGAATGGCGGTCATTTCGCGTATTTTTTCTATTTCAAAGGGGTAGTTAGCGGGTCCAAAAGGATCATAGCGCCTACCAAAGGCATGTACCCCATTGGGCATTTTATAATCGTTGTGCCAATACCAGTTTTTATCAATTACAGCTTCATGTACCAAATTGCGATTCTCCTCAGCCTTGCTGTTGTTTTTCCCAAATATTTGGTCACTCAGTAACTTCGCAAACTTTTGATAGCCCAAATCGCTTAATTGAAATCCGTCTGAAGTAAGTTCTTCAGTTCCCTTTCTAAACCATTCATTACTTGGGTTAAAAGCATCTACAAATAACACACTATCTGCCGTCGCTATTTCCCTCATTGCTTCGGCGTATAAAGACAAATTCCGATTCTCTTTCACACCATTGGGCAGGTCTTTTTGAGCAGATAAGTCTGCAAAAGCTATTGGAGAAACCAGCGCTAACTGAGGTGGTTCTGTACCATTGTACTTTTGTTTCCTGGTATGCTGAATAAAAGCATGCAATTCGGCTTTGTAATTCTCCAGACCCTCTTTGCCCTGAAAGGATTCGTTATATCCAAAAAATGCTATGATAATATCTGCTTTAAGTCTGCTTAACCATTCATCGGGCGTTTCATAATGTCCGATGCTTCCTGATTTCTGGGCATATTCTGTCTGGAATTTTTCAGCGCCAGGAAATGCCCAGGGTGAATTTCGTGCCGAGTGGGGCCTGAATCCGGGAGTGTTACCACCATCACACATATTACGAATGAATAGTAAACTATCCGGGTAGCGCAACTGCATTTCAGTTTCAAAATGACCAAAATTCATCATCCGTGATCCCAGATTATTACCGATAAGGACTATATGGTCCCCCTTATTAAGGGCCAGGGAATTGTCTTTTTTCTTACAGGAGCCCACAATTAGTGCTAAAATGAGCATTATATACAGTTCTTTGATACCCGTTTTTTTCTTATTCCTCATATTAGTATTGAATAATAAATCTAAAGTTCATATATCAAAAATTCACATGAATCCCTTCCTTTTCAGAACGTTCACATGCTTCTATAATTCTTTGACAAGTAATAGCATCTCCCAAAGTCGAAAGTGGTTCTTCATGGGAGCGTAATACTTTATTAATAAAATGCTTCGCTGTATTTTTTATGGATTCAGGATAACTGTAATAGGTTTGAGAATGCGCCCCTTTACGTTCGTTAATAACCCAATCGCGATAACTATATCGGGTACTCCCTTTAGTCCCAATTACCTTGATTATACACGTCCAGGGATCTCCGGCATGGTCGTCATTCGCAAAACTTGCCGATAAATGGCTCAGTGTTCCATTCTCCATTTGAATATTGGCCATAGCCACATTCTCCTGTGGAGCAAGAGTACTGTCCACGGTATGCTTCATACAGGATATGGTCTTAGGTTTTCCTGCAAGATAGAGCATCGTATAACAATGGTGAGTTAATATCTGTCGAATTACACCCGGATAACGTACCCTAATGTCATCAGCATGATGGATGTTATACATCATATAAAATTGGGTGATATCTCCAAGGCTACCATTCTCAATCATGGATTTGGTTCTTAAGAGCCCCGATTCATATATGTAATTATGTACCGGCATACATTTTACCCCAGCCTCCAGTACAGCTTTTTGCATTTTTTCCAACTCCTGTATGCTTGATGCAGCTGGTTTTTCAACCAATATATGTTTCCCTGCAATGGCTGCCTTTACGGTATATTCACAATGCGTTTCCATATTGGTAAGGATGAAAACTGCATCTATTTTTTGATCATTAAGCAAATCCTCCACGGAGGAATAGACATTACAATTGTATTGTTTTGCTTTTATTTTTCCTTTTTCGGGAGTTCTGTTCCATAGCCCGGCAAGTTCGGCACCCTGTAGGCCATTAATGGCCTCAGCATGCAGATCGGCTATATCACCTGCTCCAATTAATCCAATTCTTATTGTGTTCATGTGCTTTCTACTGAATATTTCAAAACTCCTTTACGCGCCATCTTCTGGAATTCCTCAAGGGAAATTCGCACCCCTTCGGCAATAGAGGTTAAAGGCAAATTAGTAAACGTCCTTTCAATTTTCTCATGACTTAGATCGTGGGCGAACAAATTTGGTGGTGCCCCCTCGGTAATGGAAAGTTCAGCATACTCACCTACACCAAGATAATTGGCCTGTTCCTTTATAATGCTCAAAAACTCCTCAATAGCAATAGTCTTTCCTTTAATATTAAACGCCTCATAACCCTGAAAAGCCTGCAGAGTACATGCGGCAAAATGTGCACCCACATCTTCTACATAATGGTAATTCTCCCTTCCGTCATATGGCATTTCAAAAGGTATTATATCACCAGCTACAGATCCCATAGCAATAGCCTTTAAGGCATTTGTAGGTGCTGAAGTTTTTCCTTTATCCCTTCCTTTCCCGTAGGTTGTATTAATTCTCAGGCATATTGTGGGTACCTTCGTATTGTCATAAAACAAACGCGCCAGGTGTTCTCCGGCCAGCTTCCAGATTCCGTAGTGATTTGGTGGCATCAACTGGGCGTCTTCTGCAATAGTTGGTTCCGGGTACATGGATCTCATCCCGTAAACGGCAGCGGAACTGGCAAATACAAACCTTTTAAGGTTAGCTAGCTTTTCTGCAGCATCAAAAAGGGCCATAGTACCTCCCGTATTTATTTCCATACCACGAATGTGATATTTGGAACAGTCCGGACTCTGATAAGCCCCCAAATGTATAATATGTGTTGGGTTAACCTCTCTTAGCAGCTCAGATATTGCTTCATAATCTGCAATATCCAGGGTAACAAACTTCAAACGGGCATCGAATTCATCACCCAGCCATAATTTCAAAGTCTCCAGATTACCAGATCTTGCAGCAACTACAATTTTCCCAACTTCCTCCGACTGTAATAATTTAGCTATGGTTACGGAACCAATACAACCCGTACCACCGGTAATGAAAATTGTATGCATATAATATTGTTAGATTATTTGATATTTCTCGATTTAAATCAGTTCATTTTTATAACAGCTTTTACGTTATTCGCCAAAATCGAATCTTCAAAAGCCTGACTTATATCATTAAACGCATAGCGGTTAATATAATGTTCTGATGGGAATATCCCCGTCACCATTAGCTTTTGTGCCACCATATAATCATCCCGGCAGGAACCCATTGAGCCCCTCATATTCAAAGATGTGCGGGTGAGATGTGTAGCATTGATCTCTACATCCTTTGGATAAGTTGCAATTACACAAATGTCACCTTCCGGCCTTACTACTGAAATAGCTTCTGTAAGTACCTGTGGAACACCGGAACATTCAATTAGCAAATCTACTTTTCCATTTATAGCAAAAGGAATAGCATTATTGTCCGTTATACCCTTTGACAATTGAGATTCTAAAGAATTCTCTGGAGAAACAACCAAGGTAATAAATCCACGTTCGGAAGCTTTTTTTAAACGCACATCCAAATCATGGGCTATCCCCGTTACAGCTACCCTGGCTCCTGCGGCCCTGGCTAATTCGGCAGACATTAAACCTATTATTCCGCAACCGGTAACTACTACATCCTGTCCGGGTTTTATATTACACTTATTATGGAGTGCGTTGACTATAACAGAAAGTGGCTCAACTAAAGCCCCTTGCTCCGGCGTTAATCCCTCCATTAAGGGTACTACCCGATCTGACTCCAGAATAACCTCTTGCCCAAAACCCCCATTTCTATGAAATCCAATGATTTGTTTGGACGGACATAAATTCCATTTTGCCACGCTGCAGGCCGGACAATCCTCATCCTGACAACCTAGCATGGCTAAAGGTGTGAACACATCTCCTACTTTCACATCACCATGTTCCCCGGGTCCTAATTCCAATATTTCTGCACTAAATTCATGACCAATAATTCTTGGTCGTTCTACCCAATTAAAGTTTGACTTACCCAAGGCGGCGCTATTATCAGAACCGCAAATACCAGTATATAAAGTCCTCGCCCGAATTTCCCCTTCCTTTAATTCAGGTATTTCCATGTCTACAACTGAGGTATTGCTTGTCACTGCAACACCAGAATTAGGCAAAATCTTTTCTCTTCCATGTAGGCAAAACCCCCTTATTGATTCACTCATTATGTTTTATTATTTTATTGCATTAACTGCTCACCAGGAGACACCGGTATCTTTCCAGCTTCTTGATTTTGCCGAATCGAGGACTGCCTCACATACTTTTTGTGTTTCCTGTGCTTCCCTGAAAGTTGGCGAGCAAGGAGTTTCATTTTCTAAACTTTTAAAAAAATCTGCTACCTGATGTACAAAGCTATGTTCATATCCTATTGACAAACCGGGTACCCACCATTTATCCATATAGGGCTGATCCCCATCCGTTACATGTATAGAACGCCAACCACGTTCTATTGATTCGTCCCTGTGATCAAAATATTCCAAACGATTCAGGTCATGTAAGTCCCATTTTATTGAAGCATGCTCCCCGTTAATCTCGAAGGTGTAAAGTGCTTTATGACCCCGGGCATATCGAGTAGATTCAAAAAGTCCAAGCGAACCATTATCAAAATGGCAGTGGAAGATACATGCATCATCTATATCTACTTTTTGCACCTCCCCTGAGGCAGTATGTACTCTTTCCTTAATAAAAGTCTCGGTTACTGCAGAAACGTCTTTTATTCCGCCATTCAACCACATCGCCGTATCAATGCAATGAGCCAAAAGGTCTCCTGTAACCCCTGAACCTGCCGCTTCATTATCTAAGCGCCATAAGCCCTCTCCTCCTTGTGGAAGTTCCGGACTGATGGTCCAATCCTGCAGAAAGTTAGCGCGATAATGAAATATTTTGCCCAGTTTTCCAGAATCAATAAGTTGCTTGGCCAGAGTTACTGCCGGAATCCGGCGATAATTGTACCAAACTGTATTGTTGACTCTTGCTTTTTCAACGGCATCTACCATAGGTTGTGCTTCTGCAACTGTTCTGGCCAGTGGTTTTTCACAAAGCACCATCTTTCCCGCCTCCGCAGCGGCTATAGCTATTTGTGCATGCATGTTGTTAGGAGTGCAGATATCCACGGCATCAATATCATCCCTCGCAATTAATACCTTCCAATCAGTTTCAACAGATTCGTATCCCCATTGCTCTGCAAATACTTTTACACGTTCTTTATTTCGTGCACAAACTGCTTTGAGAACAGGGCGATATTCCAATTCCGGAAAGAAGTCCCCTACCCTTTTATAGGCATTAGAATGGGTTCTCCCCATAAATCCGTACCCGATTAATCCTATTCTGATTTGTTTCTTACTTCCCATTTTTAGTACTGTAGTATTTGATTAGCAATTAAACAGATTCATACCAGCCATGCTGTTCACGAACTTTTATCATGGCACCCAAAACATCATTCCAGGTTTTAGGCTGCATCATCACTTCATTGGGAAACATACAACCATCCCAACATATATGCCTTATTTTTTTAGTCAGAGTTCCATCCTCATTTCTTAACCAGTGCCCCGCGTCAACAGGAATGTTCAACTTCCCGTTTGGATCGGAAGCCTGACAGTGCCTACCGGTTTTATCATGAGATCCGGCGCCAAAAACAGTACCATCATTTTGAGCAACATGAAAATCTATAGTCCATGGTCTGAGTGCATCGGTAAGTGTTTTAAGACCTTCGGTTAAAGTGTCTCTGTCTTCCCATTTAAAGTCCTCTGGTAAAATTCTTTCATCTGGTTTATTATACCCCAAAAGATATAAGAGGGTATGTGCCATATCTGCCTGAAATCCAATATTAGGTCTGTTCACAGCCTCAAGAGTATTTAACATAGATTTCCAACCATGCATCCCACCCCAGCAAATCTCACCTTCCGCGGCAAGAGATTCCCCAAAGTCAGCTGCAACATCACAGGCCTCGCGGAACGTCTGAGCAATTAGTTTTGTATTACCCACAGGATCTGCAGCCCATGTCTCCGGATCAATAGATGAATCTATTCGTATAATTCCATTGGGCCTTACGCCAATTTCTCTTAGTTTCTGTCCAATTATACAGGATTTTCTAACCTGAGTTACAAATTGAGCTCTTTCGTCTTTAGTACCCATAGCAGAACCTCCACCGGTGGGGGTCCAGACAGGAGCCACCAAACTTCCTATTTCAAGATTTTTTGAAAAGGCTTTATCGGCCATTTTTTTTATTTCATCTTCCGATGCATCAATATTCATATGAGGATCGAAAAGAAAAAGGTCAAATCCATCAAATTTAACACCATTGACCTCAGCATTTGCTGTGAGCTCTATCATGGTATCAATAGCAATTGGTGGTTCAGAATCTGGACCTTTCCCTACAACACCCGGCCAGGATGCATTGTGTAGTTTAGGATAATTGTTTTGTTGCATGCTTTTACTTATTTGTTCTTTTTGTGATTTCCGCTTTCTTAAAAGCGGGCGACAGTATTTTGTCCTAAATTAGCTAAAAATCAATTATCAATAAAATTTATCAATTGGACAAGAATCTAAGGGATTTTTCAGAGATTAGATAAGACATTTGCAAATTAATTATGATTTTAGCAAAAAAGACATTAATCTTATAAATTCAAACTAACTCTTTTTCAATACTCTTAGTTTGTAAATAAACCAAAACCAACAAATGGAAAACACTACAAACGCCCCCCCAATTAATTCTCAACGACTTTTTTATGGTAGTTGTTTTGCCTTAATCACTACCGCTTTATCTTTTAGTATAAGAGCCGGTATTCTACCACAACTAGGCGAAGAATTAAGTTTATCGGCTGAACAATTGGGTTTTATTAACTCAATGTGGTTTTTAGGTTTTCCCATCTCAATGGTAATTGGTGGATTGATATATCATAGTGTAGGTGGAAAACGAATTATGCAATTTGCCTTTTTCGCCCATGCGGTTGGCGTAATTATGACCATTTATTCGGGCAGTTATACAGGTCTATTAATATCCACCTTGCTAATCGGGTTGGGTAACGGTTGTACAGAGGCGGCTTGTAATCCAATGATCGCTGATGCCTATCAGAGTAACAGGATAAGTAAAATGTTGAACAGATTTCATATGTGGTTTCCCGGCGGTATTGTTATAGGAAGTCTGGCTTCCAAATTTATGACCGATGCCGGTTTCGGATGGGAATCCCAGATTTGGATTATTATGATACCTACAATAATTTATGCTTATTTATTCTTTGGACAAACCTGGCCAAAAGCCAAAATGCGTGAGGCAGCCTCTATTGCAGGTAATTTTAAGGCAATGTTCTCACCTTTATTTGTTTTTATGATGGTGTGTATGGCCTTTACCGCAATAACGGAGTTTGGCCCGCAACAATGGGTTGGACTTATCTTATCCAAAAGTGGGGCGCATCCTATGTTGATATTAGCTTTAATAACCGGACTAATGGCAGTTGCAAGGTATTTTGGAGGTACAATAGTTAAAAAATTCCATCAAAAGGGTGTTCTGCTTGGATCTTCGATTTTAGCAACGATTGGTCTTTATCTTTTTAGTACGCAAACTGGCGGAATGGCCTATGTTGCTGCTGTAATTTTTGCGTTGGGAATTGCCTATTTCTGGCCTAATATGATTGGTTTTACAGCTACCAAAATTCCAAAAAGCGGAGCTCTTGGTATGTCAGTTATTGGAGCCGTCGGTATGTTTTCAACTTCTATCTTTCAGCCAATTATAGGCAACTGGATCGATTCTGACAGGGCCGAAGTGGCTGCCAGAGGACTTAAAGGCGATGAACTGGAGTTAATAGCCGGGCAGGAAACCCTGGGAACAATGGTGATTTTTCCAGCAATCCTTATCGTATTATTTACCATCTTATGGTTCTGGATGAAATACCGGAAGAATGAACCCGTGTTAGCGTAGGCATTAATTTGTTACTAACTTTAACAGGAAACTGTAGTCGCCGATATTGAATGTGGTTTTCTTTCTGAACGACGTCTATAAATTTTATGTAATGAAAATTGGAATGAACATGTTGCTCTGGACCAATCATGTTACAGATCAACACTATGACATAATCGATACTTTAAAAGAAACCGGCTATGATGGGATTGAATTATTCTTAGGTGAAGGAAATGAACAACACTATTCAAAGCTCGGTAATCATTTCTCCGATATCGCAATGGGAGTTACTTGTGTTGCCTCCCTGGCCCCTGAAGAAAATATTGCCAGTCCCGATCAGAAAACACGTAATGCAGGCTTGGATAAGTTAAAATGGTCTATCGACATGGGAGCAGCGCTCAATGCAGAGGTTATTTGTGGCCCATTCCATTCAAGCTTTGCCTATTTTACCCGCCAGCCCCCTAAGGAGGAAGAAAGGCAATGGAGTATTGAAATGTTGCAAAAAGCAGCGGAATATGCAGGGGAGGCTGAGATTATTCTTGCGCCGGAAGCATTGAACAGATTTGAATGTTATCTCTACAACACCATGGCCGGTTTAAAGACTTTAGTCGAGCAAGTAAATCATCCGAGTCTTGGAGCCATGTACGACACACACCACAGTAACATTGAAGAGAAAAGTCAGGCTGAAGCAATTGAGACAATCGCTCCGTATTTGAGGCATGTGCATATTAGTGAAAATGACCGGGGCACCCCAGGTAGCGGACAGGTAAACTGGGATGAAGTATTCAGAAGCTTAAAGGAAATTGATTATCAGGGCTGGCTTACTATTGAGGCTTTTAGTACTATAATTCCAGAATTTGCCAATGCCATTAATGTCTGGCGAGATTATTCGCCAATGGAGGAAGTGTACACCAAAGGATATTCTTTTATTAAAAAAAGTATGGAAGACTGATAACCACTTCGCACTTAAACTCAACGCATGAAAAAAGTAATAGTTCTATTATTTGGTTGTCTTTTGATAATGGCTTGCGGCCAAAAAAAAGAACAAAAAAGTTCAGAAAAGGCAGATGTAGGCCCAAAACAATGGCTCACATTTAATGCAGAAACAAAAGAAGCCAAACATGTGGTTTTAATTTCCGGAGATGAGGAATATAGATCTGAAGAGGCCTTACCACAGCTGGCCAAAATTTTATCTAAAAGACATGGTTTCAGGTGTACCGTACTTTTTGCCCAGGATCCTTCAAAACCAGGAATCATCAATGCCAATTATGTCAAAAATATTCCAGGTCTGGAATCATTGAATACAGCAGACCTTATGATAATTTTTACAAGATTTAGGGCCCTCCCGGATGAACAAATGCAAATCATAGATAGTTATTTACATAGTGGAAGACCCGTAATAGGAATCAGAACGGCTACCCATGCCTTTAATTTTGATCCGGAATCCACTTCTAATTTTAAACATTATAGTAACGGGTATGCCGGCGACAAAAAAGAGTGGGCAGACGGATTTGGGCGCCTTGTTTTAGGAGAAAAATGGATTTCACATCACGGGCATCATAAACATCAAAGTACAAGAGGAGTAATATCGGAAGTAGGTAAAACACATCCAATCACAAACGGGATTGAAGATAGCGATATCTGGGGACCCACAGATGTTTACGGAGTTCGACTACCTCTTCCCGGGGATTCACAGCCCATTATCTTAGGAGAAGTTATGGAGCGAGAAGGCGAGTTCAATGAGGAAGACCTCTTTTATGGAATGCGACCTACGGATAGTATTGCAGCTACAACCAATGATAATGGAGTGCTACTTAATGATCCCATGATGCCTATTGCCTGGACAAAAAGTTATCAGATACCGGGGGGGAAGGAAGGTCAGGCATTCACATCTACTATTGGGGCAGCAAGTGATTTGTTAAATGAAGGCACACGTAGACTATTAGTAAATGCGGTCTACTGGAGTATGAATATGACCATACCCGCAAAAGCAGATGTAGACCTTGTTGGCGATTTTAAACCGACAGCTTATGAATTCAGAGATGATGAATACTGGCTCCAAAAACAGTTAAAGGTCGAAGACTTGGAATAAATGTATAATCTTAGCCGGAATCACAATAGGATATAAGAAAATTGAGATTTGTATCTTTTATCAATTAGCAATGTTCTTTTAGCTTTTAATAATAAACAAAATAACCTATTTTTAAAGACTTAAGTTAAACTAACCACCTAAATTACAAGCAAAATGAAGCAAACGCTTAAATTAATATTTCCAGTAGTGACTTCCCTCCTATTTGGTTTACTTATTTTATCATGCAAGGATGCTCAAAAAGACAAGTCAAAGCCGGTTGAAAATACACTGGCTGATCCTGAACTTACATATAATCCCTATTCATCAAAAACTACAGATAAGGTGATTTCTCGTGCGGACTATTCCAGCAAACTATATGGATTTTGGCTGGGCCAATGCATCGCAAATTGGACTGGCCTCGTTACCGAAATGGACAAAATTGGGAACATAGGGGAAGTTAAAACCGGACCATTTTATACCAGGGAGGATTGGGGAACACCAGACCAGCCAAGTATTTGGGGTGAAGGCGTTCCTAGTGAATTATCAGAAAACATAGATTTTGTATTTAGGGGTGAAGATGAGATTTGGGGTGCAGATGATGATACAGATATTGAATATATGTATCAGCATTTACTGTATACGAACAAAACCAGCATCTTGTCTGGAAAGCAGATTAAAGAAGGTTGGCTGAAGCATTTAAAACACGAAGAAGAAAATTTCTTATGGGTGTCAAATCAAAAAGCACTTGATATGATGCTCAATGGTGCGGTTCCTCCTGAAACAAGTGACCCGGAGATTACTAAAGACAGTATCTATGATAATTACCATGAGATGATTGATGCCCAGCTAACTACTGAAATTTTTGGTCTTTTCTCTCCCTCCCG
>Ga0209013_10004988_pt1 | contig 11558 bp, 16 predicted proteins | sample Cruoilmetagenom2_FD_187291 | JGI IMG/M metagenome (GOLD analysis project Ga0209013, IMG submission 187291) | Oil polluted marine microbial communities from Coal Oil Point, Santa Barbara, California, USA - Sample 2 (SPAdes) (version 2) | ecosystem: Environmental > Aquatic > Marine > Oil seeps ...
GGGAGGAGTGATGGAGAAATGAGTGGAGACTATAAATCAAACATTATTATCAGCGTCTTAGTTACTGTGATATCAGGATTATTGTTCGTCATGTTTAATCCTGAGGTAGCACAGCTAACAAAGGCTTTGCGAGACAATTTATTTGAAACATTAGTAATCAGTTTTCTAGTCCTAATATTCGTTATAGTGCTACGGCTGCACAGCAAATTAAACGAAAAGACCACTTTAAAATAGGTGGTCTTTTTGATACTTTCCCTGGAATCGGTGGAATGAAAAGAATATTCTCCCTACCACTACAAAGAACAGGTTTATAATGGTAATTGTGGAAGCTGCGATAAGGGAAGGAGGAAAAAGAAATGTCGCCAACAGAAATTCAAGCCCTACAAATTGCTGTAGAGATATTCGAAAATAAGTGTCTGCAACTAGCAAGACATAGAAATCCTAATATTTATCTTAGGTCAAATGCTGAGTTATTTAGTAACTGGTTCGAAGACGGTTTAAATAACTACGAAATTATTAAACTAGGGGCAAATGCACACCCAGATTTAATAATAAATGGTGTTGGAATTGAATTGAAGTCACTCAGGGCTAACTCACAGATTCAGTTCAATTCCACAATTCCTTGTGGTGGTTTTCGTCATAAAGATATATCAGGCGAATGCTATTATGCTGTAGCACGTTACACTACTGAAAGAAACAATGGCTATTTACAAGACTTTACTATCTGTGATGGGGATTTCTTTAACCATGACAGAGAAAATGCCTTTAGCCATCTAAACGAACAAGTGACGGGGTTTGGTGATTATGGTGACGGAGTATGTCGTCATAGAAAGATGTATTCATTCCCAAGCCCATTGCGAACGGTTAAAGGTATATCTTTTATATCCAAGTCTCCCAATGCTAGTAATTACAATAATAATCTAGTGTTGGAAAGCGAACTGACTAGAACTGACACACATGGTGTAGGACACGTTTTTTACGTTTATCGTCACAATTTGATTCTTTAGATCCATTTAAAACAATTGACATACCTTGGCTTTTTGGTACATTTATAATATATAAAATAATTGTACCAAAAGAGGTGTAGACATGAAGAAAACTCAGTTAATTTCTTTATCTCAATCGAGACACAGAGAATTACTAAACAAAGTTGAAATACTCGCGGATAAAGAGAACAGATCCTTGTCTGACGCCATATTAGAACTATTAAACATAGGCTACAGTGAGTACATAAATCGAACTGTACAAGAATCTACACCTTTCTCAGTCGTTTCTTTATTTGCAGGTGCAGGTGGACTTGATACAGGTCTTGAAATGGCTGGATTTAAAACCATTTGGGCTAACGAAATTGATAAAGACGCTTGTGAAACTTACATAGCTAATCACCCTGATACTTACGTTGAACGAGGTGATATTAGAAATGTTAAGTCGTTTCCTAAAGCCGATATGGTCGTAGGTGGTTACCCGTGCCAAGGTTTTTCATTAGCAGGAAACAGACTTCTTACTGACGAAAGAAATTTCTTATACCGTGAGTTTGTACGTGCCTTACGTGCAAGTAACCCAAAGTTTTTCATAGCTGAAAATGTAAAGGGAATGCTGACAATGGGCGGTGGTCGTATTATTGAAGCCATGGTTGAAGATTTTAAAAGCCAGGGCTATGAAGTGACTTACCATTTAGTAAACGCAAAGAACTATGGTGTACCTCAAGATCGAGAGAGAGTATTCATTATTGGTGTTCGTCATGACATTAGTAAAGATTTCAAATACACGTTACCATTACCAACACACGGTGATGATTTGACTACTGAAAAGCCTTTAGTCACTTTAAGAGACGCTATAGGACATTTAAAACCTAATGAAATTGGTGAGATATATGAAAGCGGATTTTCGTCACGTTTCCTAAGTCGTAACAGAAAACGAGGATGGAATGAAGTAAGTTTCACTATTCAAGCAAGTGGTCGTCATGCACCTTTACATCCTAGTGGCGAACCAATGATAAAACGAGGGACAGACGAATGGATCTTACCCGAAACATCTGAACACAGAAGACTATCTGCTGTTGAATGTGCTTTAATTCAAACTTTCCCACCGGACTACATTTGGAAAGGCAGCCTTGGGACAATACACAAACAAATTGGAAATGCTGTTCCGTGTTTATTGGCAAAAGCTATCGCCAGCCCACTTGCTGACTATCTAACCGAACACTACATCTCAAGCGAAAATAGACGAGAACTTGATTCAGTCACTCATTAACCACCTTAGAAATAGGGTGGTTTTTTTTATTCTTTTTTCCAAAATTATCAAGACTTTTTCTTTAGTATTGTTATAATGAATTAGAAATATCATTGATTAAAAATCGAATTATCTTGGTGATAAACTATGAAGAATGAATTCACTATCTATCTAATAATACTTGGGCTATTTACTATTGTACTTCTATGGAATTTGTTGTTAGTTAACTTTCCGTTTTACGTCTTAGGTATTTTGTTCTTGATATTGCTGATTTCTAAACTTATAGAGAAATTTATAACAAAAAGAAAAATGGATCTTTAATCTTGTTATAATCAAATTAAACAGAAGATTTCGAATGGAGGATTTATCTTGAACGTAAAACCATTTTTAGTAGCTGCTAAACCAGTTGCAAAACAAGTAGGAACACTTGTAGCGACTGCTGTCGCTGAAAAAGGGATGGAAATAGTTAAAGACTACTTAGATAAAAAGAAAAACGGAGAAAAAGAAGCTAAGAAAGACTAAAAAAGCTAAAGCAAGACTAATTAGGTAGTTCTTTATAGAACTGCTTTTTTATTGGTTTTATATCAATAACAGAAGTATGAAAATCAAACTTGCCTACGGAGAGTAAAGACCTTTAAAAGTCGAAAGTCACCGATTCCCATAAGTGTCACCATAGAAAAGGGTAAAGGGTAAATAGAAGACGCTATACAGACCACCACATAAAGGGTCTCGCACGTCTATATAAAAGGGGATCCAGGCAAAGGGGTAAGACAGTCCGTTGTTATAGTAAGGAACAAGGAAAGCCACACAACAGCAACACGCGAGGGGCTATCACAACCCAACACATATGAGAGTAGACCACAAACAACGTAAGAATGCAGGTTCAGCGACTATCACAACCGACTATCACAAAGAAAAGAATAAAACAGAGGGGAAAGCAGGGGAAAGTCGTCCGTTAACATAGCGGATCTTTGCCCTCTTTGTCTATCCACCATAAGGGGGTACATAGGGGGGGCGGGGGCCTCCCAACCACCCGTCTGCTGTCAGGAAAATATAGATTCCTTTTTTCATTTCTTTTTGTCACAAATGTTTTCGCTGTAAGACGGTGTAAGACTCATCTAACGAAGTACGGAAAAAAAAGGTAAAAAGAACTCATTTATTCATAAAATGAGTTCTAAATACCTATAGACGTTGCGTGTGTATAGTCGAACATACATACGCTTTATTTGATTTAAACAACAATATATAGTACTCTTAAAACATCAAGAGACGCTATATGTTGTGTTTTTTGTGTATAGGGAAAACGGCATACGATGGTATTTTGGCAAAAAAAATACGCCCTTTAATGGCGAATCTACTAAAGTAGTATTTTACTTGCTTTTTTACCCAATTTATGGTATAATCCCATCAAGTCTGGCAGAATATAAGGGGGCAGAACTATTCAAATCGGAAAAATCGGAAAAAATAGACAGACTCCGTTTAGAAATTTGGTGAGGAACAATGGAATTTTTAGAAATTATCGCACTTCTAACTTTTTTGGTACTTTTTGCAACATACATTCAATCATCGAAATCAACGAAATAAAGAAACCAACATTTGGACAAGCCGTTCCAGCGGCCACTGTCCTTTTTTTTTGTCTATTTATATTATAGTTTATTATTTAACCTACCCAAAATTATAACACCATAAGCTACTCAAAGTAGTTTTCACTAGTCAAATAGCATTTTAAATGCAATGCATTAACCTAATAATAGTATCAAATAACATCAAAGTCAACGGAAATTACCTAATATCACCTAAAATCAACCGAATATTGCCCTATTACTAACTAAAATCGCCCTATTACTAACTATATCAAACTAAATCTAACCAACATATGATTTGATTTTTTATGATATTACCATTACTACCTAATTACTTCCCTTTTAATTCATAATTTATTCATTAGATTTTTCCTCCCCTCCTTTTTCACTTATGACTCAGATAATAAAGTACACTACCTACAGACACAGACAGTTGACGTGATATTTGGCTGATTGATACACCTTTATCAAACAAGCCACTGATTTCCTTTTTGATATCAGCAGGTAGTCTCTTCTTGGTTTTATCCGCCTTGATCCCTTTTCCTGTTTTAGCCCTATATCCAACATCATCAGCGTAATTAAGAAAGCATTTGTGCTGCTGAACGCTTAGTACATAATAAGGTCTATTGTAAAATGTCATATCACAGGCTGTACAATGAAATCGCATGATAGCCCTAGGATTTATATAGCGTTCTACCGCTACAACAGATCCGCCATATTGTTGATGTAGTGCCTTGTAAAATACATCTGAATCCATATCTTTCTTCATGTTTAACCTCCATTTTCACATAAGAAAAAGCCCCCAGAAAAAGGAGGGCTTATTTTTCATCGTGATTTTAATTAAAAACTAACCGTTACGTTCAAGTTAGGTGACGTACCACCAACGATTAAGCTGTAGCGGACGTACTCTTTAAACTTAGCGAATAAGATCCCATGGTGTGCGTCTGGAATAGGGAAAGTTCCCACCTCATTAAATAGCACACCGTCAGCAGATTCCTCAAATCTAACTGAGAGGGTAGCGTCACCATCTAACCCTTCTACGTCTACTCGTACATTACATTGTCTAACTCCTGCCATCTTAATTGGCGGACAGATTCTAGTAGCTGTAACATTCGTTTCTTTGTACTCATTCTCAATGTTACGCATTCCATAAAATAAATCGTTTAACATTTCCCATCTATCCTTTTCTAATTGTATTTAGTAAGTAAGACCAGCACGGCTACGTCCCACCTTATAGCGAACTTCTTTCTCTAACTGATCCGCACGAATCTTTTCTTTGTGTGCCTCAGCATCTTTCTCAGCTTTAGCACGGTCTGCCATTGCTTTTGCTATACCATCATAGTCAACGGCACGATTCTTACTCGTACCGTCTGCGTAAATAGACATTTCTTTAGACGGAGGAGTAACAATATTCTCTGTACGTTTTAGCGTGTCTACTGCATTTCCAATACTTATTTTTTCTATTGTTGATAGTCCTTTAATTTGTTCGTATGCTGTCTCGTCACCTAAAGCCAATCGTTTAATAAACTCAGGATTATAATTCGTCATAATAAAACCACCTTCTTAATTTTTGTTTTGATCCGTGCTGATTTAATGCTAATTCCCTCAGATTCTAAAATGTTTTCAATTCCTCCTTTCACCTCATCAACTTACTTGCAAATAAGAAGAATTCTAGGACAAAGACAATAAAAAAAACCCACCGAATTAACGGTAGGGCTAGTGAGTTTACTTCAATCAGTTTTTTTCTTAAACAGCCTTTTAAAGAACGGCACTTGTTCCGTTGTAGCAGCTGATTCCAAAATGGATTTCTGTTCTTGAATCACCTTGACTGATTCCAATAAAAGGTGGTCTTTCTTTTCTATGACCTCTTTTATGTATCTTTCTTGGTCAGCTAATTTTTCAATTAGCAACTTGTTGAATTCTTGCTGTTGCTTTAGGGCCGCTTTAATTTCCGCCATGTCCTCCGCTGTTGCAAGTGCTGGTGTGCTTGACTTCTCAAATGGTTCTTCTACCTTGTCACCATCTATCACCACAGCAAATTCTTTTCTTAGGACGTTATCAACTTCTTCTGATTCATGACCCTCATCATAAAGTTGCTTAATTCTAATCAAGACTTTTACGGCTTTATCCTCATAGCGTCTCGATCTTGCACCGCCTTTATGAATAAAGAAGGTATTGAACTTAGTTATATAGCGTCTAATCGTTGTGTCAGGTATGTTTGTTTGTTCTGCTAATTCATTTATATTTAGCCACATTTTTTATTCCCCACCACCTTCTATCATCTACTATAATTATCACTCACCAACCACTTATTAGCCACCACCACGTTAAAACCCTGTAAATTCCCTATCACCATCAACCGCCACGCAAATTAAAGCTATTAAATAGGATTGTCAAGAGTTACAATTTATGTAAAAAGGGAAGAGGTGACTAGATGGCTGATTTATTAGAAACTCTTAAAACTCCGCTTGTATTTACAGTTATGATTGCAATTTATCATTATGGAATTGCAAGACCAGAATTTAAAAATAGAAAATAGACATAAGGGCATGGGGGCTATCCTATGTCTTTTTTAAATTGTTCAATTGTATCTCACTCATGACTCGTTTTTTCTTTATGAAATTCTTTGGATTTATCAAGGCTTTAGGGACACTAAAACGTATGGAGGTGGAAATACCTTCATTTTCTGTTAGGACTTCTAATTCCCTCGATATTTCGGCTAGTTTGGAGGTAAATAAACGAATGTGTGACGGTACGCAGCTGTAGAAATGCCATACCCCTTCTTTAGCGTCAAAAGTGATAACTGTTTCCTGTTCTTCTAATGTAAATTTCATGCCTTTTGTTATTGTCATTGTAACGACCTCCAATTATTTGCTATGGAGGTACTTGCACAGACATAACAAAAAAGGACACGAAACAATTAAGATCCTTTTACCACACACAGGCATATGGAGACATTTCACCCAACAAATAGCGGTACATCAACCTTGTAAAACACAAGGGATCTATACCCAATGGAAAAGGCTTTGTAGCAACGTCCGCACAATTTAACAGACACATATGTATGTGTTTTACTATTGAGGCCATTTAACTCCCTGGACGGAGGGGAAATCCATACAGGCAAAACACAAAATCAGTGTATTTAAAAAAGTGAGTCGTACCAAGGGGTTTTTAAAAGCCCTAAATTTGTGGTTTTAAACGACCTGTTTTTGCCTATATCCTAGCACCCTTATGTTTAAGAAGTGCTGATAAAACTATAGATAACAGTAAGAGAAAAAAGAAACGGCTAATCGCCGCTGCTAAAGACAGCTACTTAAAAAGAAGACTAATAAATAACCTAAAACCTGCTATGAACAGTAGTAAGTAAAATAAATAATCCTGTTAGATGAGTTGTCGAACGGGAGTGAAGACAAAGGGCTTTCACAGTTTGTTTTCTGCCATCTCTTCTTTTAATAGCTGCGTCATTCTCTCATATAAATCTGCGTGGGCGGGTAACGAAATTTCTTTACCGTTCATTGATATTTTAAAATCAAATTTGTGGTCATAGTCTGCATTATCGCAAAGATCCATAAGTTCCCCATATACACTTTTTTCAAGATGGGCTATAAAGTCTTCGATATTTTTTAGAACATCATTCATTTTAAAAACCCCATTCGATTTATATTTTTTTACTACTGCTTGTTTCCCCTGTATAGCCTTAATGGCTGTATGGGGGGCTTTTTTTATGCCCTTTTATCCAGCCCCAACAACTCTAATTTATCCCACATTGCTGTATACGGTCTTTTTCTCTTCAGCCGTTTTTCCACTTCATCTTCAATAGCGAAAATAATCATATTTGGTACTCGTGGTTTTTCACGCATTAAGTCGTCCCATTCTTTCTTGATAGTACCCATTATATCTATTTCCGGATCATAACTGTAGTTAGATTCCACAAGGTTCTTGACCTCTTTTATTATCTTGGAAAGTTGGTCTTCCCTTGTATACTTACAATCCAATATTTCGCGGACTACTTCATAATAAATCGCCTGTAGCCTGTCGATTTCCTGCATATGTGCGTCATTGTGTAAGATGAATTCTATGTACTGTTTTGGCACGAATCCCACCCTTTACGCTATTTTTAGGAAACTCAAAGAACCCCTTTTTAAGTGGTTAGTCCCTAATTGTTAACCAGTCATAAAACGGAACTTTTTCTCTAGGGGTTTCCTCTGTTTTATTGCAGTCAGAAGGTTTTTTAACCGTCTTTAATTCGCACGTAAACACGGCTAGAAGGTGTTTCACGTCCATGCCCTCGTTTATGTAGGTAGAAATCTTGAATACGGCTTTGTAAGCCTTTAAACAGCCTTTTTCGTCTATATCTCCTGCACGTAATGCCAACAATCCCGCATTATCTATTATTTCTTTCGGAAACGGTGACGATAGGATCTGGTGATATAGCTTGTTTTGCATATTTGAAACAAAATACTTCTGATAATCCTTAGAAATTTTGACTTCATTTTCTATAGAATCTCTTATAATATCTTTTTCTTGTTTTAAAAGATTAAAAGATTTAAAAGAGTTATTATAGTTAGAACTCGCTTTTTCACCATCTACGCTTACAGCCCCAACGACTTCATCATTTTGAAGAGGTGCAAATTGAGGTGCAACAAGTGGTGCAATTGTTGTTTCTTCTGGCAACTCATCAATGAAAAACACTTGCTTTAGGATTTCTTTAAAATTCTCATGTTTCTTATAAACGAATATATATTTTCCTGCATTGTCGTCAGCTAAACGTGCCACCAATATTTCATCAGTCGCCTTTAGTGAAGATACCGCACTTTTTACCGTTCGTACTGAACAATTAGCCTTTTCCGCAAGTTTATCCGCACCGATTTTACAGATCCCTTTACCACTTAATAAATAAATAATTTCATTCAATACTATCTTCTGTTTTTTGGGAAACAGTTTACTGAAACTTTTCCTCATTGAAAGAACCTTTTCTTCTATCGCTGAAATGATTGCATTTGCTTTTTTTGTATTACAGTAGCCACCTTGAAAATATCTTTGTACGTCTTCGTTGTAGGCGGTTAAAATTAAGCTTTTTTCTGTTGTAGTCATTGTGTTTGCCATCCTATTTCCTCCTAGAGGACATAAAAAAAGACACTGATCCCATAAAATATTAAGGGAAACAGAGTCTCAAATGTGTCAGAGAAAAGATAGCAACATTTTTTCCTTGTAACTAACACAGATATACACTAAAATAAGTAGTACATATATGTTAGATTACAAAGAACTTCGACAAGTGTTTTCCCTAGTAAGGTAGGGGGACGGTTTAAGGGTGCTTCCAACACCACTTAAACAGTTGAGGTTCTTTTTTTGTCCGTGCTTATGTATTTACTAAATTATAGTTTTCAACTATATCAAAAGCAATGAAAATAATATATTCTGACAGATTCCTACTCCCTGTAGAAGGAAAATTTAACCTTTTTATCGAATTGATATAGTTGAAAAGGGGATGATGAATAAAATGGAAATCTTAGCAATGAGAGATTTCATTCGAGATGATTTAGGGAATTATTACGCTATAACGACCGTGGGAAAATCAACGATAACCCTTGTGAATGCAGTAGTATATTACTCATTTAATCGAGTTTTGAATAACGAGTTTGTTGAAGAGGTTAACAAACAATACGACCATAAACCCGTGGCTGCGGGTCAGGTTTTCACGGATTTGGTTATAAATCAAATTGATGATTTAACTAGTGGTAAGTATCCAGGGCATATTTACGATTTAACGGACGTAGCGAAGAATTATGAAATCGAAGTGGTTAATCTTTACGAAAGAGATGTTGTTACTAAATGATTTAAAGCACCCTTAATAAGGTGCTTTTTTATTGCATTGAATGGTTGTAAGAAGATGTGTTTTTCTGTGCATTCTTAGAAAGATTTTACCGCTTGGTAAGTCTTCATAAACGCTACCCCCTCAGAACTTTTTGTAATAAAAGCCACTGTGCAATAAAACTCAATGCACAAAAAAAGGACGCTACAACAGCAGCCCCCTCACAATTTCCTGCTTAATGAAACTTTACGGTACAACGCTATCACCGTTTTGTTTTCCTGTTCCCATGCCACATTTCTTAACATAGGAATACGGAACTCGTATTCTAATACCGTCATCAGTTCCCCTAACCTTACACCCTTTTGATAATCCGTAAGATCCGAATGGATAATATCCTCATACTGCTTATTGTAGTCAGCTAATAATGATTTCATAGTGTCCCCTCATATTCGCTTATGATTTTGTAGAAACTATTTTTCTTCAAGTCTAGCATTTCCATAAACTTCACTGCAGTAATTTCCTTGCTTTCTTTCCACTTTGGATAGTTCTCTTTTAAAAGATCCGTTTGTCCTTTACTAAGTGTCGTTAAATCCAATTTAGGGCGACCTAAGTGCTTACCTTGTGCTTTGGCTATCGCTATGCCCTCTTTTTGTCTTTGATTGATATTAGAACGTTCCTTTTCAGCTACGTAAGAAAGAACTTCTAAAACAAGATTAGCTATGAAATCAACGTCAATTCCTTTGTCACGGTACTTCGTTGTATCTAATAAGGGCATATCCAATACTTTAACGTCTGCCTTGATTTTTTTAGTTATGTATTTCCACTCATTTTTAATCTCCTCAGAATTTCTCCCAAAACGGTCAATTGATTTTATTATCAATAGATCCCCTTCCCGCAGCCGGTCTTTCAAGGTTTGATATTGAGGTCTATTGAAATCTTTACCGCTTAACTTATCCAGGAATATATCACGTTCATCTAAGCCTAATTCAAGCAGTTCAGTTAGTTGTCGTGCTTCATTTTGGTCTTTTCCAGATACTCGTATGTAACCAAATGTTTTTTGTTTAGTCATGATGGAAAACCGCCTTTTCGATGTTGTTAATGAAATCATAGCATTATTCGTTTTTAAAGGTCAACAATATTTTATAAACGTTTATAAAAACACTTAATAACCTTAAAGGACGTAATTCTTCACTATTTTAAGGTGGGGGTAATGGTATACGTTTACAAACATTACGTTTGTACATGAGATACATGACGTTTTAAGTGGAGAAATCTGGTCTGAATAGCACAGAAAAGTTGATAAAGGGAAGAAGTTGCTGATTTGGAAAGTGAAATTTCCGATTTAGCAAGATTTTTAAAATGAGGTGATAACTTTTTGGATGGAAATTGTATAACTATATTGTAGGCACTTTAAGAAGTGGAATTTCTTCATTGCAGAAATAGTTTGATTTGGGTACATGAAAAACTAAAAGAAGAAAAGTCCTCCACGAATTAGGGGGGGTTTTTATTGGAATAGAAACATCCAAATCAGAGAGAGTGCCCATTTATACACCACTCTAAAAAGTGGTGAAAATGTGTTGCCTTCGGATATTGAAAAATCATGTGAAAAAGGATTAGAGAGTGACAAAAAAGTATGTAACCTAACCACCGATTTTCTGCCTTGATTATTTTGGACAAGACTTGGATCTTTTAATTTTTGGGTTGTACACTTGATTAAGTAGCGTTACTGATATGTGTGATTATTAGTTAGCGAAATCAAAAGTAACTCTATCTAATCATCCAAGCCCGTGGGGTGTTTTGACAAGGGAAGGAAATTGGAATTTAGGACAGGGAGGAGTGATGGAGAAATGAGTGGAGACTATAAATCAAACATTATTATCAGCGTCTTAGTTACTGTGATATCAGGATTATTGTTCGTCATGTTTAAT
>Ga0209013_10004989_pt1 | contig 11556 bp, 8 predicted proteins | sample Cruoilmetagenom2_FD_187291 | JGI IMG/M metagenome (GOLD analysis project Ga0209013, IMG submission 187291) | Oil polluted marine microbial communities from Coal Oil Point, Santa Barbara, California, USA - Sample 2 (SPAdes) (version 2) | ecosystem: Environmental > Aquatic > Marine > Oil seeps ...
AGGTAACTACCATATAGAGTTTGCAATGCCTGCAGGTTATGACAGTGTAAGTCCACAAGATACAACGAATGATGCAGCAGATTCAGATGTAGATACAGGGACACTTAAAACAGCTAACTTTGACTTAGTGTCTGGTGCAGATCAACTGACATGGGATATGGGTGTTTATAACACAGCAAGCATAGGTGATACAGTATGGATAGATGTCAATGCTGATGGTATCCAAGATGCAGGCGAAACAGGGCTTAACGGTGTGGGTGTTGCACTTTACAAAGATGGTGTAGCTACAGGAGATACTACAACTACAGCTACCGTAGGTGTTAACAGTGGTATTTATGAGTTTACAAACCTTGTTCCTGGAAATTACAGTGTGAAATTTACACCGACAGGTACGTATGTGATCTCACCTCAGGATGTAACAGACAATGGTACAGATGATTCAAATGACTCTGATGTAAATGCAACAACATTCTTGACAGAAACGACAACATTGAGCTCTGGTGAAAATGATCCTACATGGGATGCAGGTATGTATGCTCCTGCAAGCATAGGTGACAGAATCTGGCTCGATACCAATGGTAATGGTATTCAAGATGGTAGTGAAGTCAACTATACTCTTGGAACTGTTACGGTACATCTTGAAGATGAGAACAATGATCCAGTGACAGATGCAAATGGAAACCCTGTGGCAAAAGTTACTACAAATACAGGTGCCTATGCATTTGCAAATCTTGTACCTGGAACGTATCATGTAAGGTTTGAATTCCCTGTAGATACACAGATCTCACCACTTAATACAGGAGCACCTGGTACGGACAGTGATGTTAGATATGACTCAAATACTACTGTTGATACGGTGCTTGTGTCTGGAGAAAATGACATTACTTGGGATGCGGGTGTATTCCTTCATGCCGGGTTAGGGGATACTATCTGGATAGATACCAATGGTAACGGCATACAGGATGATGCTGAAGTATTGGATATAGACGTTACAGTAAACCTTTACTATGATGGTAATAATAGTCTTGTAGATACACAAACCATCTTGGCTGGCAGTAACGGTACCTATAGCTTTATTAATGTAGACCCGGATGACTATTATGTAGAGTTTGTACTCCCTGTTGGTTCCGGATATCAATTTATCACAGCAGATGCCGGTGGTGATGATACAGTGGATTCTGATGTGAACGCTGCGGGGCGCACACCAATGGAAACTATCTCTTCAAATGAGTTCAATGAAACCTTGGATGCAGGTATCTACATTCCGGCAAATATAGGTGACAGAGTTTGGTTGGATGCAAATGCCAATGGTATTCAAGATCCAAATGAAAATAATATTTCAGACATTAACGTAACACTCTTTGATGATGCAAATAACAGTATTAGAACAATATCCACGGATGCAAATGGAACATACCTCTTTAGCGGACTTGTTCCTGGTGACTATCATGTAGAGTTCGCTCTTACAGATAATAACGGACAAACATATGTGGTGTCACCACAGGATGTAACTACAGGTGCAGACGATACCAATGATTCTGATGCAAATGCAACAGGTGCAACAGCAGTAGAAACACTGATCTCAGGTGAACAAAACCCTACGTATGATGCAGGTCTATACATTCCTGTAGCTATAGGTGACCTTGTGTGGAGTGATCAAGATGGTAATGGTATACAAAATGTGGGTGAACCAGGTATAGCAGATGTGAATGTAACACTCTTTAGACAAGAGAATAACGGAACCATCACAATCATAGGTTCACAAGATACAAACATTACGGGTGGATACTTGTTTACTAATCTGGTACCGGGTAACTACTATGTACACTTTGAACAACCCGACCACTTTAGACCTACGGTTCAAAACAGTGGTACGAATGATGCAGCAGACTCTGATGCAGACCTTGTTACTGGGGATACAGCACTCTTTGAGCTCTTCTCACCGGATGACAACTTAACACTGGATGCAGGTTTTTATGCACTTGCAACGATCAGTGGTAATGTTTCAGAAGATATTGATAACGATGATACAGGTGATGTAAATTTACAATTTGTTGACATAGCACTTGTCGATAATAATGGTGTAACTGTAGCAACCACACAAACAGACATAAACGGTTCATATATCTTTATAGATGTTGAACCAGGTATCTATACAGTAGTAGAAACACAGCCTGCCGGACTTGCAAATGTATCTGAAAATGAAGGTGGTGCTGACAACGATCCTGGAAATAATACACTTGATAATATTATTTCAGTTGTTGTAGGTATAGGTGAGAATGATGTAAACAACGACTTTGTAGAAGAAGCCGGAGTGACTATCGGTGATAGAGTTTGGAATGATGAAAACGGTGATGGTATACAAGATCCAACAGAGATCAATACTATAGGTCTTGATGGCATTGTAGTCAATCTTTACAATATTCAGGATATATTGGTTGCTACTACCACAACAGACTTTAATGGTGAGTATCTCTTTGTGGACTATCCTGAAGATACTTATTATGTTGGATTTGATCTGGCTACTTTACCGGCACATTATGGAGTAACAAAGCAGGATCAAGGGTCTGATGATACGAATGACAGTGATGTTCTTATAGCAACAGGCATAACAGGTTCAGACTATCTGGCACCGGGTGAAGATAACAGAACATTTGATATGGGTATCTACCTGCTTGGAACGATATCCGGTACGGTACTTGAAGATCTAAATGATGATGACATAGGTGATAAGCCAATGGCTGGAGTTGAGATCGTACTTTATGATGCAAATGGTAATGAAGTGGCAAGAACTTTAACAGCAGCAGACGGTACATATATCTTTACGGATCTGCCACAAGGTGTTTATACCATTAGGGAAACACAACCAAGCGGATACTTAGATGTAGGTGAAACAGATGGAGATTTGCCAAATGATGGTTCACTCAACGCTATTACTGTAACCCTTGATGCAGGTGAGCATGATGCTGATAATGACTATATTGAAGAAATAGGTGGAAGCATCGGTAACTATGTATGGCATGATACAAATGGTGATGGATTGCAAGACCCTGATGAAACAGGCGTAAATGCAGTACATGTATGTCTTGAAGATGACCAAGGAAATGCCATACTCGATGCAAACGATGTACAGAGATGTACAGACACGAATGCAACCGGATACTACCTCTTTGAAGGTATCCTTCCTGGTGAGTATGTTCTTGTCTTTGAAATACCAACCGGAACTACACTTACACCATTCCCTCAAGAGGGAACTGATGTGGCAGTTGATTCTGATCCAATTGAAGTGGTTGGAGGTTTTGCTTCTGCACCGGTGACCATGGGACTGGGGCAAGATATCTTGACCATAGATATGGGTCTTGTATACCTCAATGATGCAAGCATTGGTGACTTCGTGTGGATAGATGAAAACAGAGATGGCATATTTGATGCTCATGAAGTAGGATTGAATGGTGTAACAGTCAATCTTTATGATAATGCAGGTAACCTACTGGAAACGATTTTAACCCATAGTGGAGGGAAATATCTGTTTGAACACCTTGCTGCCGGTACTTATGTTGTTGAATTTATAGTGCCTAATGCTTTAGGGTATGAATTTACAGCGGAGAACATTGGTACAGGAGATCTGGACTCAGATGCAAATACTGTTACAGGTAGAACTGCACCAATAGTATTGCGTGAGGGGGAACATATTGTAGTCGTTGATGCAGGTGTTTACTGTGGATGTGAAGATGCTCCTATCAAAGCAAACGGCGGAGATACATTAGGACTCTTGGGAATGATTGCGATGATGCTAATGACACTAATGACAGGTCTCTTCTTCGTAAGAAAAGAAGAAGAGCAGAGAGTATAAGGAATTGATAATGAATAAAACAATGATTTCAATCACAACAATGATCGCATTGGCAACTACCTCTTATGCAGGAGGGAAGTTCGTTGTACCGGCAGTTGCACCGATAGCACCTATCCCACCGGTGGTAAACCCCTGGCCTATTTATGTAGGCTTGGGTTTGGTTGCGGCAGATTTAGATAGAGATCCTTGTCTTTGTGGAGACGCTGAGAGTAAAGACTTACGCTACGGAAGTATGCTAAGACTGGGCTGGGATTTTAATAACTATATAGGTATAGAGGCAAGAATGCTTAAAACTTTTGAAGATAATGTTTTTTCTGAAACAGAACATTACGGACTTTATCTTAAGCCTCAATACCATGTGACTCCACAAATGAATGTATATGGATTGTTGGGATATGGTAAAACAACCATAGACTATACCAATGGGGTAAGAAGCAGTACAACAGATGAAAACGGTTTCTCTTACGGTGCAGGATTTGAATATGACTTTGGTTCAGATGAAAGCCTTGGAACATACAGTAGAGCATTTGACGGACAAGGTGACCAGGAAAAAGGCTGGGGAATGTGGGTAGATGTACAACATCTCCTTTCCAATGCTGGAGCAGTACATACAACATCCAACATTCTGACTGCCGGTATCACTTATGACTTTTAAGCTTCGATAAGCTCAGCTGCCGTATTTCGGTATGTTGGGTTGTCGTTGTATCTCCATTTTATACTCTCCAAAATCACCAGATTATTAACCTTTAATTAACTTCCCTAAAGTATACTTTCAGCATTACTATTTCAGGAGAATCACTTGAGTCAAATCGTAGAAAATATCAAAACAGAAATCTCTAAAGTCCTGGTTGGACAAGACAAAATGGTCGAAGGACTTTTAGCAGGTTTGCTTTGTCGTGGACACATACTTTTAGAAGGTGTACCTGGACTTGCTAAGACCACAGCTGTTAATGCTCTTGCAAAAACTTTGGGGTTGGACTTTAAGCGTGTACAGTTTACTCCGGATTTACTCCCTTCTGACATCATAGGTACAGAGATATATGATCCTTCCAATAACTCTTTTAAGATCAAACACGGACCGGTATTTACCAACCTTTTACTTGCAGATGAGATCAACCGTGCTCCTGCAAAAGTACAGTCAGCACTGCTTGAAGTCATGCAGGAGAGACAAGTGACCATTGGGGATGAAAGTTTCAAGATAGACCTTCCTTTTTTAGTTATGGCAACACAAAACCCGGTAGAGCAAGAGGGTGCATATGAACTTCCTGAAGCACAACTGGACAGATTTATGATGAAAGTGGTTGTAGGATATAACACAAAAGAAGAAGAGCTTGAGATAGCAAGACGTGTAGCAAACAACAGTTTTGAAACCATACAGCAAGTTGCAACGTTGGATGATTTGAATACTATCCGTGAAGAAGCACTGCAAGTACATATGGATGAAGAGATAGAACGTTATATCATTGAACTTGTAGCAGCAACACGTGATCCTAAAGCTTATGGACTGGAAGAGTTAGAAGCATTCATAGAGTTTGGTGCAAGTCCAAGAGCAAGTATCGATATGTATAAAGCTTCACGTGCCATTGCATACCTTAAAGGGCAGGATTATGTCTCACCTATAGAGATAGCATACATTGCCAAAGAGATACTGCGTCATAGAATCATTCTCTCTTATGAAGCAGAAGCAGAAGGTGTAACGCAGGATATGATTATAGAGAAGATATTGGCAGCGGTGCCGATTCCGTAGGGATAAATCCATTAATAATGTCGCTGTGAACGCCCTTGAAAGCAAAGCGATTCGAGAACAGCGACGATTTTTTGCTTCGTTTTTTTTAAAAAAATGAAGAAAGAAGCACGCCACAGTTAAAATAAATGGAAGAAATAAAGAAAAGAAAGGATAAGTGTGAACAAAGCAGTTAAAAAAATTATCCTTAAAACCAAAAAGCAAGTCTATGGTGATATGCTTGGAAACAATGCTTCATTGTTCCAAGGTGAAGGCTTTGAATTTGCAGAACTTCGTGAGTATGTTTACGGAGATGATGTCCGTAAGATAGACTGGAAAACCACAGCAAAACTGAGTAAGCCTTTTGTAAAGATATACAAAGAGGAGAGAGAGCTCAATGTTGCTGTAGTAACTATGCTTGGCGGATCTACTTATTTTGGCACAGTCAAACAAAAGAGTGAACTCATTGCTGAAATTACTGCTGTACTTGGGTTCTCTGCAGTGAAAAATACAGACCTTTTTTCACACATACTTTTTGCAGATAAATTGTATGAGATAGGCAAGCCGAGTAAAAAACTTTTTTCTGTGCACAAAGCAGTTGAAGATGCAGTAAATTTCAGTCCCATAGGGAAAGAGGGTGATTTTAAAGCTTTGGTGGAGACATTGCATAACCGACTTAAAAAGAAAACACTCCTTTTTATACTTTCAGACTTTATAGGAGAAATAGACTTAAAGCTTTTGAGTAAAAAACATGATGTGTTTGCTGTGATGGTTCGTGACAGGTTTGAAGAAGACCCTTCTGAATTGGGTTATCTTAGACTCATAGATATGGAGAGTAAAAAGAGTTTTGAGGGTAATATCGATAGTGGAACACTAAAAAACTATAAAAAAGCACTACATGACAATGATGAAACACTCTATAAACAGTTTAAAAAACATGGCATAAGATTTACAAAGATCTATACACACGAAGAACCTTATGTAAAATTAATGAAATCGATGAGGAGATAGCAGTGGATAATAAGCAGGCAGCAGATATAACTGAACAATTAAAAGATATAAAACCATTATTAGAGATACCAGATAATTCTTATTATATTTACTGGGGTTTAATTATTTTTGCTGGATTATTGCTACTGGGAGTACTCTTTTTTGTAGCCAAAAAACTTTGGGACGATCGTAAAGAGAATCTTGCCAAAGGGTATCTGAAAAAGTTAAAAGAGATAGACTGGAAAGATACCAAGAAATCTGCTTATGAAGCGACACATTATACAAGACTACTTGCTACAGATGAGAGACGTATAAAACTTTTTGGGCAGTTGGAGCCACTGCTTGAACAGTATAAATATAAAAAAGAGGTTGAAACAGTTGATCCTGATACACGTAACCGTTTCAATCTTTTTGTGCAGGTAGCTGATGAATCAATTTAGTTTTGAATATCCTCTTGTACTGGGATTAATTTTACTTTTTGTTGTCTGTGCCAGATGGTGTAGAGAGCGAAGCAGGGCTATCTATTTCCCTCATGTGGAACAACTATTGGCTCGAAGTACCAGTAAAAGTTCTTTGCTTGGATGGTTAAAATGGGTAGGTATACTAGCTGCTGTTGTGGCTTTGGCTTCACCTGTCATTACCAAAACCTATAGCAATACCAAAAAAGAGGGTAGAGATATCGTACTTATTATTGATGCGAGTGACTCGATGCGCCAACGTGGTTTTGACCCTAATGATATCTATAAAAACAAGTTTGATGTGGTTAAAGAGGTGGTTGTTGACTTTATAGACAAGAGGGAAAACGACCGTTTAGGGATGGTGACTTTTGCAGATGTGGCATTCATCTCTTCTCCGCTTACTTTTGAAAAAGATTTTTTAAAAAATATCACTCAAATGCAACAGTTGGGAATGGCAGGAAAACGAACGGCTATCAATGATGCTATTGTGCAGAGTTATAATATATTGAGTAAAAGTAAAGCCAAATCTAAAATTGCCATTTTACTTACAGATGGGATCGATAATATGAGTAAAGTCCCTTTCCCTGAACTTAAAAGTATGATAGAAAAAAGAGATATCAAACTCTATACTATTGGAATAGGAAGTCAGCGTGACTATAACGGGAAGTATTTAAAAGCATTGGCAGAAGCAGGAAAAGGTGAAGCGTATGGTGCAAGAAATGCAGAAACACTTTCAAAAATTTATGATGAGATCAATAAACTAGAAGTGACAAAGATAGATGATAAAAAGATAGTGCAACATACTTATCTTTATACCTATCCTCTTTTTTTAGCGATATTAAGTCTGTTGTTCTTCATTTATTTTAGATCGGCGAAGGGGGTATAGAGATGAGTTTTGTACATCCACAACTTTTTTGGGCTTTGATCGTTCCTTTTATTGTCTTTGCTGTGTTGATCTCAACAAATAAAGAACGACTTTCTCGTATCTTTGATGAAAAAGTCCTAAAAAGACTGAGTGCAGCAGATGAAAGCATGCCTCTAGTAGTACGAAATGTACTTATGTTCACAGCTATATTTCTGATGATAGTTGCTATGGCAAGACCAGTTGTTGAAAAGGGAGACAAGACCGTAGAAGTGAAAGGATTGAGTCTTCTTGTGGGGCTTGATATCTCAGGTTCTATGCGTAGTAAAGATCAGTATCCTAACCGTTTAGAGTTTGCTAAAAAGAAGATGGTCTCACTCTTTGACAGTATGCCAAGTGATGAGATCTCTGTTTTGGCTTTTGCCTATAGTTCATTTGTATTAGCTCCTTTTTCAAGTGATAAAGAGACACTTAAACAGATGGTTGAAGGGGTCAATGACTCTTATATCAATATGGGCTCTACAGATTTCATGGCTTTAGGTGAGTTGGCAGGCAGTTTGTTGGAAAAGAAAAAACCTAAGATCATGGTACTCTTTACAGATGGTGGTGATGAGGAGGCGATAGCAGGTTTTTCAGATCTGCTGAAAGCCAATGAGATAGACCTTTATGTGGTACTTGTAGGAACAGAGCAAGGTGCACCTGTTATAGGTGAAGATGGTAAACCAATGACACAGAAAGACGGAACGATCGCCATTACCCAGAGAAATGATGCTTTAGGTGGACTAGCTAAAGAGAATGGTGGAGCCTATGTAGTGGCTACGAACGGAAAAGAAGATATAAAAGAACTTGTTTCTGTTATACGCAGTAAATACAAAAATCAACAGCAGGGTGAAGTGAAAATAAAAGAGAGAGTAGAGATGTTTTACTATCCTTTGGCTGGAGGGTTGTTTTTACTTTTGATCGCTCTGAGTTCTATGCCTAGAAGGAGAGAAGTATGATAAAAATTATCATGATACTATTGACGGTTTTTTATTCACTATTCACTTTTGCTGCAGCAGGATTGACTGACTTTAAAACCATAGAAGAAGCAAAAGAGGCGTATGAATCTAAAGCGTATGGAAAGAGTGCAGCACTGTTAAACTCTTTGGATGCCAAGTCCCCTCAGAAGTCTTATGATATAGGTAATGCATACTATAAAGCCAAAAAATATGATGATGCCATAAAAGCATATGAGAATGCCAAAGGAGTAGATGAAGCAACACGGTTGCATAATCTTGGTAATACCCACTTTCAAAAAAAAGAGTTAGACAAAGCCATAGAGAGTTATGAAGAGGCATTGAAACTAAAAGATGATGAAGAGACTAAGTTCAATCTTGAATTGGCAAAAAAACAGAAGCAGAAAAAAGAAGAAGAAAAAAAGAAACAAGAGCAGAAAGACAAAGATCAAAAAGACGACAAGAAAAAAGACGATAAAAAAGACCAAAAAGATAAAAAGCAAGATAAAGATAAGAAGAACGATAAAAAAGAAGACCAAAAGAAGAAAGATCAAAAGCAAAAAGATAAAAAAGACAAAGATGGAAAGAAAAAAGAGAAGAAGAAAGAAGACGGTAAAAAAGGCAAATCTCCTTCTGATAAAGAGAAAGAAAAAAACAAAGATAAAAAAGGTGACCAGCAGTCACAAAAACCGCAAGGTGAAAAGAAAATGAGTAAAGAAGAGAAACTTAAAGAGCAAGAGTTAAAAAGACTACTTAAAAAAATGGGTCAAAAGAAAATGCCTGTAATGATGTATCAGATGGGTGAGAATAAAAAAACAAAAAGGAGTGAAGATGCGAAACCATGGTAACTTAATGGGTAAAATTATTTTTGTACTCGTATCAACTTTTCAACTTTTATGGGCGGCAAGTGTAGAAGCAACACTCGCCAATACAGAAGTAGTACAGGGTAATATGGCACAACTTCGCATAGTTGCTACGGGGGATAGAGCAGAATTTCCAAATATACGAGAGATAGGTGGTTCACAAATATTGGGAAGACACCAAGGTCAAAGCAACTCTTTTACATACATCAACGGGAAGAGTGAAAGTAAACATACAACAGTTCTCACATTAACTTTCGCACCACAGCAAGATATGACTATCCCATCGTACAGTGTTAATATAGATGGGACAGTTTACAAGACAGAACCCATCAAACTAAAAGTCACCAAATCAAATGCACCACAGGTATCAAACAGCAATAAATTTTCATTACTGATGAGTACAGAGAAAAAGTCTGCGATGGTAGGGGAACCATTTATCGTAACGGTATTTTTCTCTTTGCAAAATGGTGTACGCCTCTCTGAAAATCCGCAATACAATAAACCTGAATTTAAAGGTTTTTTTGTAAAAGAGGTTGAGCAGGAAAAAGCATATAGAGAGGGAAACCGTCAAGTTACTGAGCTTAAATATATACTCATACCCCAATCAGAAGGAAATTTTACGCTTGAACCGGCAACAGCTAAAATAGGTATAGCTGATACAAGCAGGCGAGATATGTTTGGTAGATTTTTTGGAACAGTTTGGACACCTATTGCTTCCAATACGATAAATATTGAAGTAAAGAAGAAACCGGAAGATACAGATCTGGTAGGTAGTTTTACACTAGAAAGTACTATAGACAAGCAGAGTATTAAAGCAAATAAACCAGTGAATCTTACCGTGAAAATAGAAGGAGAAGGAAGTCTTGAAGATTTTGAATTTCCTGAGTATGAGATAGACGGTGTGACTATTTACAGTGATGATGCAAAAGTCTATACGCAGATCATAGGCAAGAAACTCAAAAGTACTTACACTAAGAGTTTTGCCTTTATATCTGCGAATGACTTTACTGTCCCGGTACGAAGCATTAGTGTATATGATGCGAAAACGAGTACAGTTAAAACGCTTGAAATACCTTCTTATAAGGTAAAAGTTGAGTCAAATAAGGCAGCTCTTGCAACACCTGTAGATAAAACAGAAAAAAGTACTGTAGTTCAGACAAATATCAAACAGGATGAATCTTTACTGCCTGATGCTGCAGAGAAAAAAGTTGAAATAAAAAGTGTAGAATGGTGGATGCTTATGCTTGCATTTATTTTAGGTCTGTTTATGATGTACCTGTTCAAATATCTGCCTCTGTCTAAATTTAAAAGAGAGAAAAGCCCATACAAAGAGGCAGAAGCGTTAAAAATACTGTATGCACACATCAATGAGTCTAAAGAGATAGAAGATATGGTGCGTAAGCTGTATGCCAAGAAAAATGGTGATAAAAGTATAGTGATAGATAAAAAAGTATTGAGAGAACTTGTGGAGAAAATTAAAAAACCACATTAAAAGATGTTACAATATCCTCACTAGTAAAAAGGTGAGGGTGTATGTCTAAAATTTATTATGTTTATTCAGAAGATGATCAGGAGTTTATTGAAAAAAATAAATTATTGGAAGTCTGGACTTCTGAGATAACTTATCTTCCTTTCTCAAAAATAGATGAAATAGATATAGATAAAACTTCTCATCTGCTTGTAACAGGCTGTCTTGAAGAGATAAAACTTCTTATAGAAATTGCATATAACAATGATATTACTTTGGGGATCATCCCGACCTCGGAGCAGAAAGAGCTAAAACGGACCCTTGATCTGCCGAATAATACAGAA
>Ga0209013_10004990_pt1 | contig 11554 bp, 8 predicted proteins | sample Cruoilmetagenom2_FD_187291 | JGI IMG/M metagenome (GOLD analysis project Ga0209013, IMG submission 187291) | Oil polluted marine microbial communities from Coal Oil Point, Santa Barbara, California, USA - Sample 2 (SPAdes) (version 2) | ecosystem: Environmental > Aquatic > Marine > Oil seeps ...
GAGGAAAATGCAATATGTGCCACTCCTGGGGATACACGCTAAATCAAGGAAAACAATCTAAAAAGTTTTGGTACGATAAGGTAATGAAGATGATCGTTGTCTTTAAAGCACCCATAAAGACCCAAGAAGATATAGATACGGTTGTGAATTATCTCTTTGAGAATTATGGGAATGGGGAGCTGGAGTAAGGGTTTACCCTAAAAGCTCTACCACATTCTCAATAGGTCTTCCGATAACAGCCTTACCGTCTTTGATGACAATAGGTCTCTCTATGAGCTTCGGATTTGCCACCATAGCCTCTATGAGTTTCTCTTCATCTTCTACATCTTTAAGTCCAAGCTCTCTGTAGATATCTTCTTTTGTTCGCATGAGTTCTCTTGCACTCATACCAAGTTGAGAAAGTAAAGTTTTAAGCTCTTCCTTTGTCGGTGGTGTGTCAAGGTATTTCACTACCTCTGCATCTACACCCTTCTCTTCTAAAAGTGTCATAGAGTTTCTTGATTTGCTGCATCTTGGGTTATGCCAGATGGTTACTTTTTCCATTTATTTTCCTTGTATTTATTAAGCCTTTCGGCAAAAATTTTATTTTATCCTAATTGAATTATGTGGTACGTTAAAAACGCACCCTACAGATTATGCAATTTAACTATTTCTTTATCCACACCAGTTATCACACTCTCATCTTTACCATCATAATTGATATTTGAAAGCAGGTATCTTATGGCATTGAGTCTTGCTCTTTTTTTATCGTCTGCATCAAGTTCACACCATGAAGCGTGAGGGGTACCTGAAAGTTTGAACATCTTATCACGGAGTACTTCATACTCTGCATATGCTTTATGTGACTTATAGTCTAACTCTGAAAGCTTCCAGCTTTTAAGTGGGTCTTCTTCTCTGTCTTTGATACGATCAGCCTGCGTTTCATGGGAGATATTGAGATAAAACTTGAAGAAAAGTACACCATCATCAACCAACATCTCTTCCACTCCATTGACTTGTCTGTAAAAATGCTCATGCTGGCTTTGCGTACAAAAACCAAAGATTTGTTCTATACCTGCCCTGTTGTACCAAGATCTGTCAAAAAAGACTATTTCTCCGGCATTTGGTATCTGTTTAAGGTGACGTTGAAAGTACCATTGTCCAAGCTCTTTAGAGTTTGGTTTAGGTAGAGCCACAGAACGAGCTTCTCTAGGATTCAGATAGTTGTTAAACTCTTTAATAGTAGAGCTTTTTCCTGCCGTGTCCATCCCCTCAAAAAGAACCAATAAGCGCTTATCGTTATCTATAATCCATTTTTGTAGTTTTACCAGTTCATACTGAAGTCTCAAAGACTCTTCTTCATAAAACTCACGTTCTATTTTCCCACTCTTTCTAAAAACTTTTGAATACTTCTCTTTATACTCAGGGAGATCTTTAGTGTAAATAATACGCTGCCGATTATTCATGTTCTTCTCCATTTAGTTCTTTAGGAATTTTCTTACTTGTTTGGGCACCAAGTTCTTTGAGTTGCTGCACCTGTCTGACAAGGTTCCCTTTCCCGTCACTCAGTTTGTTTTTTGCCGCAGAGAAACTGCCCTGAATACCATCTATCTGTTTAGATATCTTCATCAAGTCTTCAGAAAAACCGACAAACTTATCGTACATTGCTCCTGCTCTTCTGGCTATCTCCTGGGCATTTTGGTTTTGTCGTTCATATTTCCATACATTTTCCACTGCACGCATGGCTACAAGTAGCGTGGTTGGTCCTACAAGGAGTATCTTCTTTTTAAATGCATTATCATAGATGCTACTGTCATGCTCTAACGCTACTGCCAGTGCTCCTTCTATAGGCATGAACATAAAGATAAAGTCTAAGGTATTAACCTCTTTGAGACGTTCGTAATTCTTATGAGAGAGTCCCTCTACATGTAATTTGATAGAGTCTAAGTGTGCAGCTAAATACTCTTTTTTAGTCAAGTCATCCTCCGCATTCACAAAACGTTCATACGCGAGCAATGAAGTCTTTGCATCAATAATAAGGTCTCTATTGTCAGGAAGGTGCACAATGACATCTGGACGAAGTATTTCATTATCATCCGTGCGAAGAGTTACTTCTCTTTCAAACTCAAAGCCTTTTCGTAAACCGGAAGCTTCCAGTACATGCTCAAGTACCATCTCTCCCCAAACACCTTGTGTTTTATTCTCACCCTTAAGTGCATTGGTAAGATTGATGGCATCCTTGCTTATTTTTTCATTAAGCTCTTTGAGTGAGTTTATTTCATTTTTAAGGACAGCTCTGTCTTGACTCTCCGTATTATAGGTATCTGCCACCTGTTTTTTGAACTCAGTAATTTGCGTTTGAAGCGGCTTTATCATACTGTCTAGATTCTGTTTGGAAAACTCTGCAAATTTTTCCGAGTTTCCATCAAAGATCTGTTTTGCCAACTGTTCAAACTCATCTTTGATCTCTTTTTTATGCTCTTGCATCATCTCAAGTCTGTTTGAGGCATGCCTGGTCTCTGTCTCCAACTTGGTAAGTAAACGGGCATTATTAATACGGTGCTTACTGTTATCTTCTACCAAATGTTCATGACGGTCTTGTAATATTCTATGCTCTTCATGTAGTTTTATATATATATCTTCTGTACTTTCGAGCTTTGTTGATGTATGACTATACTCTTTTTCTAAAGTATTATACTTTGATTGTATACTTTGAACCTCTTCTATTTTAGAAGCCAGTTCTTCTTTAGTTTGCATAAACTGCTGTAGTTCTTGCTCGTTGCTTGCATTTTTGATCTTAACTGCCTGCAACTCTCTTTCAAGCATATCTATCTTGGTATTTTTCTCTTTATCCAGTTCTTTAAAATCCCACAATTTATCACTCTGTGATTTCACTTTAGTAGAAAATATAACGATAATAAGTACGATAACCAATAACACAACCAATGCAATACCGGCAATAAGCATCAAGGTTGAATCATTTTGGATCTTTAAAAGTAGTTCTTGCATTCTAACCTCTTATCATGTCATAATTTTCAGGATAATTACACTTCATACTTTCAGGTGACAACTTCCCTTTACCGTACTTCATCTTCTTAAATAAGATCTGGACTTTATTATCGAGATCATCAAAATAAGCGATGCTGTGAAGTTGTTGTTTAGCATCCACTTGTATCGTATAATTTTTATTTTCATGTTTTGCTACATAAATATTTTTACTATGTTCTTTTGCCTTTTTTAAAATTTTTGCAAAATCAAACCCTTTAGTAATCAGATAGTTTGAAACCTGTTCCAGATCATGGTCTACTACCAGTAATTCAAGCCCGTTAGTACACACCTCTTTTTTAGTAGGTTCAAGATACTCCCACTTCAATAAAACCTTATTTGAAAACCGTACTTTTCCACTATAATTAATACTCTTCTTCTTTGTATTTGTGATCTTTTGCGTAAAATCTGCTTGAAAATTTTCTGGTAGTATGATAGGTGCTGCAGTAGCATATATTCCTACACTTACAATCAATAATAATAGTTTCATTATCTTCCTTTTTTATAGGTAAAAATATACCAAAATACCACTTGCTTTGGGGTTATAAATAAAATATTGTCATAAAATTGTATAGTAACTGTGATCTGTCTAGAGTTTTTAGATGTGCCCATATTTAAATTGTAAAATATAGAACTGCTAACGACATATTAATGACTTTTTAGATAAAATAATCAGAATTTATTAAAATCCTACAATTACAGAACCCTCTGAATAACCTAGGTAAGGCAAAAACAACCATGATTAAAAGCGTACTCAAAATTTTTGGCACACAAAACGATAAAATTGTTAAAAATTATCTCAAAAAAGTAAAAAATATCAATAAACTTGAATCTAACTACGAAGATTTAAGTGATGAAGAGCTTCAGGCTGTATTTAATGCACTTAAAGAAGAAGTACAAAGTAGCACAAAAAGTTTGGATGATGTACTCTATGAGTCATTTGCTATCACACGTGAAGCTAGTAAACGTGTACTTGGACTAAGACACTATGATGTACAGATGGTCGGGGGTATGGTACTCAACGATGGGGATATCGCAGAGATGAAGACAGGTGAAGGTAAAACCCTTGTAGCAACACTCGCCGTTATCCTCAATGCAATGACAGGAAAAGGTGTTCATGTTGTTACCGTGAACGACTATCTTGCCAAAAGAGACTCTGAAGAGATGGGTGTACTTTATAAATTTTTAGGTTACAGTGTCGGGTGTATCACTGCTGATGTTCATGATGAGATGGGTAGAAAAGCACAGTATGCTGCCGATATCACTTATGGTACTAACAACGAGTATGGTTTTGACTACCTCCGTGATAACATGAAAGTACGTACTGAAGAGAAAGTACAACGTGTACACAACTATGCCATCGTGGATGAAGTGGATTCCATCCTTATCGATGAAGCACGTACACCGCTCATCATCTCCGGTCCGACACAAAGAGATCATAACCACTATGCAAGAGCTGATGAGATAGCAAAAAAGATGGAACGTGGAGAGAAGATAGAAACTAAAGCAGGTGAAGATGAACAAACTACTGGTGATTTTATCGTAGATGAGAAAAACAGAACGATCGTCATGACAGAAGATGGACTTCTAAAAGCACAAGAGCTTTTTGAAGTAGAGAACCTCTACAATCTTGAAAATGCAGCTCTCTCTCACCACCTTGACCAATCACTTAAAGCACACTATATCTTCGAAAAAGATGTAGATTATGTGGTACAGGACAATGAGATCATCATCGTTGATGAATTTACAGGAAGACTTAGTGAAGGACGTAGATACTCTGAAGGACTACACCAAGCACTTGAAGCCAAAGAGGGTGTAGAGATACAAGAAGAATCTCAAACTTTAGCTGAAATTACTTACCAAAACTACTTTAGGCTCTATGGAAAACTTGCAGGTATGACAGGTACAGCACAGACTGAAGCAACTGAGTTTGCACAGATATATAACCTGGATGTTATCTCCATTCCTACCAATGTACCTATCGCAAGAGATGATAAAAATGACCTTATCTACAACACTGAGCATGAAAAACTGGATGCAGTCGTAAGAAGGGTAAGAGAGGTCAATGCTAAAGGTCAACCGATACTTATAGGTACAGCTTCTATTGAAAAATCTGAAATGATCGACGAGAGACTGAAAAAAGAGAAGATCCCTCACAACATGCTCAATGCAAAGAACCACGCACAAGAAGCAGAGATCATTATGAATGCCGGTCAAAAAGGTGCTGTTACAGTTGCAACAAACATGGCGGGACGTGGGGTTGACATTAAGATAGATGATGAAGTAAAAAATCTTGGTGGACTTATGATACTTGGAACTGAACGTCATGAAAGTAGACGTATCGACAATCAGCTCAGAGGACGTTCAGGACGTCAAGGTGATGCAGGTGAAAGTCAATTCTTCCTTAGCCTTGATGATAATCTTCTACGTATTTTCGGTGGAGAGAAGATCAGAAACATCATGAACAAACTTGGTGTTGAAGAGGGTGAATATATCGACTCTAAGATCGTTACAAGATCTGTTGAAAAAGCACAGAAAAAAGTAGAGAATCAACACTATGAGTCAAGAAAACATATCTTAGAGTATGATGATGTAGCCAACCATCAAAGAAAAGCCATCTATGCATTTAGAAATCAACTTCTTGATCCAGAATTTGATGTTGCAGCTAAGATCAAAGAGAATCGTGCTGAGTATATTGACCACATTTTAGCAGAGTGTGAGATTTACGAAGGAATGCCAAAAGAGGATTTCAATGTTGAAAAACTCGCAGCACTCATCAAAGAAGAACTGAATGTAGAAGTAGATCATCAACACTTTGTAGACAAAGAGGTAGAAGAACTCATTGCTATGATCACTGAAATGATGGTAAATATCTATGAAGAAAAAATGTCTCAGATCAATCCGGAGCAGAGACAAGAGATAGAACGTATCTTATATCTTCAAGTACTTGACCCTCAGTGGAGAGACCACCTTTATGAGATGGATGTACTCAAAACAGGTATCGGACTTAGAGGATACAACCAAAAAGATCCATTGACTGAATACAAGCAAGACAGCTACAAACTCTTTACCGACTTGGTACAACGTATCAAATTTGAAGCAGTAAAAGTACTTCAACTTGTGCAGTTCAACTTTGAATCTCCGGAAGAGGAAGAGGCAGCAGTTGAGCAGATCAGAGAAGAGTTGGAGAGTGATGTTGCAGATGCACAACTTAATCAATCTTTTGAAGAAGGTGTGATCGCTGAAGATTCTGATAAACTTCAACCAATAACAGGAACTAAAAAACCAAAGAGAAATGACCCTTGTCCATGTGGTTCTGGTAAAAAATATAAAAACTGTTGTGGTAAAAGTGGACCGAAAAAAGGCTTATTGGCATAATGTCCATGCCTGCTAAACTTCCCTCGCCCAACAAGAAGTTTGTTAGGCACATTATCAAACACTATCTGAAATACGACAGAGAAAACCCATTTATCTTTATCTCTGCTATACTTGCCTTTTTAGGTATCGCAACAGGTGTGATGGTGTTGATGATAGCCATGGGGATCATGAACGGTACTCAGAAAGAGTTTACCAAACGTCTTTTTGTCATGAACTACCCTCTTACAGTACTTCCTCTTGAAGAAAACTCTGTAAATGACAATCTTGTTCAAACACTCTCCCAAAAATTCCCCCATTTAAAATTCAGTCCTTACTACACCACTCAAGTCATCACTAAGAATGATGGTGCCGTACAAGGTTCGTTGCTCTATGGTGTGGATTACAATAAAGAGAGTGAGATCAACCCTATCTTTGAAAAAGCCAAAGGTGATACAGAGAGTAAATTTAGAGTTGTCGTAGGTGATGCCCTCTCTTTTGAGATGAATGCTCCTAAGGGAGAAAAAGTAACCCTCTATTTTTCAGAGCAACAAGCCATTGGTTTTGGAACCATGCCTCTTCAAAAACGTTTCATCGTTGATGGTGTGTTTGATTCAGGATTGAAAGCTTACGATAAAGCTATTATGTACACTTCTCTTGAAGCGTTTGAAAAACTACTCAAACGTCAGCATGGCACCTATGATGGTCTTCATATCTATACTGAGAATCCACTCAAAGAAATAGCCAGTATAAAAAGTGCTTTACCTGAAATGGTAGTCATAGAAGGTTGGTGGCAACAAAATGGTAATTTCTTTGCCGCTATGGAGATGGAGAAAAAAGCCCTCTTTTTAGTTTTACTGCTCATCATACTTGTAGCATCACTCAACATCATCTCTTCTCTTTTAATGACAGTCATGAGCAGACGAAGTGAGATTGCTCTTATGCGCACACTGGGAGCCACTCAAGTAGAGATAAGGTCTATCTTCTTTAGACTAGGGCTCATCATAGGAACAGCAGGTATCATTGCTGGTACCCTACTTGGCACTGTCGGTATATGGGTACTTAAGACCTTTGACCTCATCTCTATGCCTGCAGATGTTTACGGTACCTCCAAATTGCCCGTAGACTTAACCATGAGTGATTTTGGACTTATCATATTGGGGACTTCTATCATCATCTTACTCTCTGCACTCTACCCGGCAAAAAAGGCATCACAGACTGATCCGCTGACTGTACTTAGAAACGAATAAGTAATATTAACCATCATCCACTCAATAAATATCTGGCTCTTCTTTTACTGTTTTTTCTTCTTTTTTAAAGGAGCTTCAAGCTTCAATTTCTTTTTAGGCTTCTGTGGTTTTGGGGTAGTTTTGGGGGAAATCTCCAGGCCAAGCTCTTCTAGTGGTGTTTTTTGTTTCTCTTCTGACGGTACTACTTTTTGCTCTTTCATGCGTTTTGTTTCTTCAACCATCTGTTTAGGAGCCTGTAAAGTACGTTTGATAATCTGAAGAGGCAGAGTGAGTACATCTTCAGCTGCTGTAGTCTGAACCTTCGGTTTACTTAAACTACCCGTAATATTCAACCCTATCGTCATACTCTTATCTTCCCCCATCAAGATATATCCTACTAAAGGTATACTACCGATCACTTTTCCAAACTCTCTAGCTGTCTGTATAGCAAGTTTAACATCTATAGTCTTTTTCTTAAGATTCAGTTCACCTTTACCTATGATCGTTGCAGATCCCCCTTTCACATAGACAGAATCAAAAATAATCCTGTCTCCTATCATACGATATTCAACAACACCCTCTTTGATCTTAAATCCTTTTTCTGAGAAACCAGGGTCTTGTAAAGTAGCTAAAGCCGGTATGGTGTTGATAAAGGCTAGAGTGTTGTTGTAAGCTTTAAAGTCACTCATCACTCCACCTTCAACAATGATCTGACCTTTTCTCACCTTATCTGGATCACCAGACATTTTAAGTGTATAGCGTCCTTTTTTCAACCCATCAAAATCAATCAAAGGATGTAACATTTTATCTTTTACACGTAAAGCCTTTAAAGAAAATATTTTTCCTTTTTTATTCAATTTTACAATATCTCCATCTAAACTTCCTATGGCTTTAATATCACCATTTGGCCGTACTTCTATATCATAGCTGTCTGTAACAAGAACATGGTTATCATATCTTAGTTTACTATTTTTCCCAACAATCACATATTTTTTAGTCTTATTTTTGATTATACTTTTTTTACTTTTCTGCCTTGAAGAGATGAACTGCTTTAAGTCGATATTTAAATTTTTGAGTTTTACACGTGATCTGTCTGCATTGAAATGTAAACGTTTGTTAAAGGCATAAAAATCAACTCCATTTTTGCTGATCGAACCACTGCATGGCACTCTTGTAAGACACACATTATCTTTCTCATAAAAAAAACATGATGCTCTATGAAGTACTCCTTTAAACGTATAGGTCTCAAAGTCTTTAGTCGTAATATCAAGATTTCCCCCATTTATCTGCAGCCCAATATCTTTAAGATAAGGTTTAATCTTCTCTATTTTTCCTACCTGTATCAACATATCTTTAGGACGATTTACTATCTTCATTTTCAATGTTGGCAACTCAACTATAATATTTTTACTATAATCCAAGGTAAATGGCAATATTTTGTTTTTAAGCATAAAAAACTTCTCTTTATCATTTCCTATACTGATCTGCTCTGCATCAAAGACAAAATCAGCTTTTTTTACTTTTATATCTATCTTTCCATTTGCCCGACCTTCATACCAACTCTCTTTTAGATCAATATCCTTAAGGGTGATAAATCCTTTGTCATACTGTACATTTCCTTTAAGAACAGGTAGTTTTACCTTATTGATATAGACATCTCCCTTCTCTAGGTCAACATTGACAAATACAGAAGTTTCTTTAGTGGATTCTCCTAATGGTATATCTATCTTCACATCTATTTTAGCCATGCTCTCTTTTTGTGTAACGGGTATCTGTAATTCATATGCTTTAAGTATCTCTTGCACTACACTATCGATCACACTTTTAATATGTAGATCAAGTACGAGGACAGTAGGTTTATCTCCTACCAAATTTGTGATAGATACTTTACTCCCTTCTAAATTTCTTTCTTCATACGTAGGGTTTTTTAAATCAAAATAAAGTCCACCGTTTTTATAGGTTAAGATAAAACTTTCTGCCAATACTGGCGATAGGTTCTCTTTATAATGAATTTTCACATCCTCAAAAAGAACATTTCCTTTGAGTGCATCAAAATCCATCTTAAAGCCATCATCTTCTATCTCCCCTCTTCCCCTCAAAGAGTATAATCTATACTTTTTTGCCTGAATTTTTTCAACGATCCAACTTTCTACAGTCTCGTTCAATGGAAATTTGTCTATAAGTGTTTTTAGATCAGTAAACGCTTCACTATTAAGCGTAAAGTCTATAGTGTTATTCTCTTTACTTGCTTTAAATTTTCCCTTAATATGATAGGCATCAAACTCACCTTTTGTTTCTAGCCTATCACTGTTTGTATCATAAACAAGTTGTCCTTTTATATCAATGTTATCCTTTTTTAAATACAACATTGAAACATCTGCAATATACTTCTGCCTCTCTCTTTGTATATTTCCGGCGATCTCATAGTCATCACTGGTAATATAGAGTATATCATCTGCAAAAATAATATTTAACTCATTGTTTTTAAAGTGGATCTTTTCTAACTCAATATATTCAAAAAAGGTAAAAAGATATTTGATATTGTCAAACGTTTCATCTAAATTATCAAACGAAGGCTTAGCTTTACTTTGAGGGAGAACTATATTATGTGCTTTAAGTATGAGTTTTTTATCATGTTTTATGTATAATCCATCTATCTTGTAGTTACCAAAAGTAAGGTTGTCTACATGTATACCCACTTTAAGCCAATAGAAAAGAGCCACAAAAAGGACAATTAGAAAGATGAGTGTATCACGCAATACCACATGGAGAACATGGATAGCATGGGCAGAAAACATTGCACTTGTTTTTATCATCTCTTTTGCCTTTTACACTACACTGCCTATCCAAACAACACAAACACTCTTTGTGCCTCAAGGCTCTATAGGAAACATTATATCACAGCTGACTAAAAAAGGCTACGCATTAAGTAAGATAGACACGTATATACTCAGACTTATAGGCACACCAAAAAGTGGCTGGGTTTACATAGGAGAAAATGAACTCAATCGCATTGATTTTCTCTATAAACTCACAAATGCAAAAGCAATGATACACAAAGTCACACTCATCCCGGGAGAAACCTCTGAACTCTTTTTTGATGCTCTCACACAAAAATTAGAATTAGATAAAACTAAACTTCAAAAATACTATCAGGAGTTCTCCTCCTACCCCGAAGCTGGGATCTATGCAGACACCTATCATGTTCCTTATGGTATAAAAGAGAAACACCTCATACATTTTCTTGTAAGAGAATCAGAAAAAAAGTATAAAAGTATTTCAGAAAAAATTTATGGAAATTACAATCAAAAACAGTGGCAAAAAGTACTTATCATCGCTTCTATCATCCAAAAAGAAGCAGCAAATAATCAAGAGATGCCTCTAGTATCTTCCGTTATCTATAACCGACTCAAAAAAGGGATGCGATTACAGATGGATGGGACACTCAATTATGGTAAATACTCACATATCAAAGTCACTCCGGAGCGCATACGCACTGATGAAAGTACTTTTAACACCTACAAACACAAAGGCTTGCCAAATTCACCTATAGGAGCAGTTAGCCTCTCTGCCATTACTGCAGCCATTAAACCTGCAAAAACAGACTACCTTTACTTTATGAAAAATGATAAAGGAGTACATGACTTTGCAAAAACGTTTAAAAAGCATCGCAGGAACATTCAAAAGCTAGATAATTAACTGAAGCAGATTCAATACAAACATTACAATAAATCCAACCTTATACACCATCATCTCATTTCTTTGGATAAAGGAGAGGTTTTTATCAAAATAGGGTTTGACTTTGGTTGGATTATCTAGCTCATAAAACATCTCAGAGTAGTTGTGGTAGCGTTTATTTGTGTCTGTCTCAACTGCACGTAAAATGATACTCTCCAGCCAATCTGGTATTTTTGCATTGTATTTTGTAGGATGCTTAGGATTTTTAT
>Ga0209013_10004991_pt1 | contig 11554 bp, 10 predicted proteins | sample Cruoilmetagenom2_FD_187291 | JGI IMG/M metagenome (GOLD analysis project Ga0209013, IMG submission 187291) | Oil polluted marine microbial communities from Coal Oil Point, Santa Barbara, California, USA - Sample 2 (SPAdes) (version 2) | ecosystem: Environmental > Aquatic > Marine > Oil seeps ...
GAAACGGCCGCAGCGAACAACATTGATCTAGATGGTAATCTGGACGCCATCACCGAAGAAGTCAGCAATTTCCTCGAAAGCAGCAGCGGTCATGCGCACTTCCATGGGGCGATCAATTACCTCACCGGACCAATCGTAGAAATTGGGTGATCAATTAATTTTTCTGGGTTTTTGGCGTTAAACGCTACCAGACATCAATAATACGTGATAAGTAAAATCGTCAGCGATAATCGCGGCCGGCGCGTATAGCTTTTAAAAAGAACGAAAACTGGAGGGATTTAGGTATCGATAGATGACGAAAATCGTATGCGTCTTGCAGGATACTGCAAGTAATTATGGAGGAAAGAGATGAATGAAGATACTGGGAACTATGAATCTGGTTCGACTGAGGCTTTGTACCTCGCAATATCTGCCGAAATTGTACGGAATGAAGCGTATTTCGAAAATTTAAAAACAAATCCCCAGGATGTAGTCAGAGAAACCGCCGTTAAATACAAATTACCGTTAACCGAAGGCCAACAAGAAGCCGCCGCCCAACAAATTAAAGATTTCATGGATGCCAACAGCGATCACAAGGCTTACTCTAGCGCCTTGGACTTCTTCGCTGAAGGACCACCGATAAAGGAAATTGGTTGATCGTTTATCTTAGAAGGCGATAGCTTAATACGTAAAAATCTATTCCCCAAAGTTTCGATCTTTCTTTGCAATATCGTCAGCCTTCGATAAGCTGACGATATTGGGTTAAGGCCTGCCAGGTTTCCGAATTATGGTAATCTGGAGATTTAGTATACTGATGTTATCATAGTGTCGAATTCCAGTTTGATACAAATCTGGCAGGTCTGGAATTCATAAAGAAATTAATTGGATCGTGTAATGTGTTCAATGATAAAAACCTGCCTGCAGGAAGTGTGCGATGAGCCCTGATAAACCGAATAAAGCCCATTATGCACCCTATTGGGAAGAGGTAGAGACTTTCTTCAACGAACTACCATCCCAACTTTTTCACCAGGGCAGGCTATTGAGGAACAACCTGGCGGTCCACTATTCAGACACCGGCAGCCTGCGCGACATTCTGAACAGAGAGAACGATTACCCACCCATCGCCCTGCCTGCCTGGCTGCTTGACGACTTCCAGATACCGCAGAGCGGCAAACGGGCGAGGATCGAGAAGCACCTGGTCATGGCTGAGTTTTACACCTTCGCGGCCATCTACACCCAGGAATCGATCCTGGACGAAAGCTCATTCTTCGACAATGAATACGTTTACCTGGCTGAAACATTATCAGCGCAGGCGGACCGGCATTTTTCTCGCATCGTACCGGTGGACTCACAGTTCTGGGAGTTCGTTCTTTCGTTCCGAGGGGCATTCGCCGAGGCATCGCTGTATGGCGTGGGGCAAATCGCCGGTTCAGCGACCACGGTCACGCCAGAGGATGTGGTGGGTTGTAGGGATTCGCTGGCACCGTTTAAGGCGATCCCAACCGCTGCAGCATTCTATGCGGGGAAAGAGGCCGCCCTGCCCGAGCTGCTGAGCACGTTCGACCACCTGCACCTGGCGGTAAAAATATTTGAGGACCTATCAAACCTGCAAGTCGACCTCATCCATGGTAGATTCACTTACCCTATCCTGTTTTTGATGTCCGAGCTGGGCCTGCCACGAGAAAAACGTTACAACCCGGAAGCCATCGCGGCTGCCATGACCCTGACGAATTCATTTGCCAGGATGCTGGACATGTGCCAGAACGAGATCGCGGCATTCAAAAAGGGCGCTTCCGACCTCGGCCTGAGCAGTTTGATAACCTACATCGACCACATAGAAACACACATCCAAGAGAAGGTCGAACTTTCCGCGCAAAAGAAGGAATCACTGGAAAAGAAAGATGCAGCAGGAACACGTCCCGAGGGATCGAGGCCGGAACCCACGGAGAAAACCCTATTAATGGCAGTACACATGGCTGAAGGCTGCCTGCTGGCGGACCGAACTTTTAAGGAGAGCTGGGAGGTGCACCGGCGCGGTTTCCTGGGCGCGGAGGAAGTCAGCGCTCGCTTCCCGGCCGGTCTTATCATCGAGACCCTCTGCCAAGGCGGATTTGATATGGCTGAGGAGGTGGATTGGTTCCTGGGGCATCTCATCGCCACCAACTACAGCTATTACGACCACCCAGGATTCCCTTACGCCGACGCCGATAACCTGGGGACGCTGCTGCGCCTGTACCCGTACTGCTCGCATCCCGAAAGCTACCGGCAGGCCCTGGAGGCACCATTATCCTGGATGGAAGCCGGCATCGAGGGTGATGGACAAATACCGGTCTGGATAAACGAGCCTGGTGATGCGGAACAAAGCGCAGGCGATATGCGCCTGATCGGTGATGGCTGCGGGACGATCGAAGCCAACCTGCTGCTCGGACTGATCGGATACGACTGGGAAGGGTATCGTGAGATTATCCAGGCCTCCGCGGCTCAGCTCCTGGGACGATTCATAGACCAGGGTCCGGGCATCAGCGTCAATTACCCGCGGCTGATGTGCCTGTGGGTGATCGGCGAACTGCTCGAAGCCCTTTCCGGGAGTGAGATATCCGATGATCTACGGCTGCTCGTCCAGGGTGCGGAGGGTAAATATCCTGAATACTTGTCCTCTGAAGCTGCACGGCACAGGGTCACACATCAGGAGGCGGCATTTCTGACGCTCGCCAGCTTAAATCCAATAGCAGAGCACCTGTTCAAAGAAAGGTGGGTCACAATCTTGTTAAAAAATCAGCGTTCTGACGGAAGCTGGTACGGGGAGCCGTTCTTCTTCGTGCCCAACCGGGGGGAGGTCACCACCTGGCATACCAGCCATTTGCTGACGAGTGCGTATTGCTATTGGGCGCTGAAGATTTATTCCCACCTCGGCGAATGAATTCACGTCTAAGAGAAGCACGAAACCCACGCAGGTGGGTTTCATTCAATAATCATTGTTAGTTATAACGAGTCGACGAAGGTCGACTTCGTGCCTTTTGTAGTAGTGGTTTCTACCGCCGTAATTTACACCAAAATCCGACTTTGGCGAATCAGTTCCCAGGAAACTGAGTTTCTATGAACCCATAAATTTCCCGGGAACTGGTGATTCTACCGCCTTCGGCCGAAATTACGGTTGGGACGGCGCCGGGACAACTGGCACCCCATCCCCTCCGGTCACGGTCACAAAATCCGCGCTCACCCAGCCGCGTCCATCCGTCGCCAGATCTGTGGAGATCTGGATCACCCACCAGCCGCCGTCCTCACTGACGCCAATCACAGGCGCGGAGGTGCCGGCGGGCATGATTCCGTAGCTGGGGTAATTAGTGCCCGGTCCGCTGCGGATGTTCACGTCAACTGTGGCGGTCGCGGTGGCCTCTCCCGGCGCAGGCGTGCTGGTTGGGCCAACCCCCGGTGTCCCAGTCACCACAGGCGTGGGACTGGGCTGGACGTCCGGGTTCGGAATGACAGGCACGTTCTCCGTATTGAGGGTCTCGACATAGTTGCCGTTGATCCATCCCAAACCGTCCGGGGCAACGTTGGTGGGGATCCGCACCACCCACCAGCCACCGTCCTCACTGATACCGGTCACCAACAAAGTTGTGCCAATCGGGACGGTGCCGTAGCTGAAATACGCCGTCCCCGGCCCGCTGCGCACGTTGATCGGCTCGAGCGTGATGGCCGTCGGGGCGCCCTCGTCCGGTGGTGATACCGGCACGGATGGACCGCTGTTGGCAAAGCCAAGGCTGCCGGCGTTATCAGCGAGGTTGAGCGCCAGCTTCGAGGTGGTCAGCTCGTAAGTCGAAACCTGGCCAAGCAGGACAAGAAACTGTTCCGAGAGCGACCCTTCGCCGCATAACGCCTCGGTCATCGCGTCGACTTGCAGGGCAATCTGGTTCCCATTCAGCGTGTAGCTGCCGCTGCCAATATTGCAATCGGCCAGCACGTAGAAGGTGCCATCATCGTAGAACACAAGCACATAGCTCTGCGGGTTGGCGATCACAGATTGGTTCGCCGGGTCGGTCTGGATCAACTCCGTCCACTCCCAATTGATGTTGGTCAATTGGGCCGTTGGCGCCGGTGGGGTCTCTGCCTTCAGGTACTCGAAATCCAGGGAGTCGATCACCGCATCCAGCGTGGTCAGTGGCGGATCCCAGTCCGTGGCAGAGAGCGCGTTCAAATCCTCGGTTACTGCCGCGAGATAAGTTCCCGGGTCCGCGTCGACCAGCGCGCGCTCTTCATCACTCACCTGGTCTGACGCCGGCAGTTCGTCCGTGGTCACACGGTAGAAGAAGCTGATCAGGTACTGCCCGTCCTCGGTGAATCCCTGGTAGATATAGAACAGCGGCGGATTTTCGTTGGTCACCGGGTTGGGACCCTGGGTGAAGCGCCCCACAAATCGCACACCTGGACCCATCGAGGTGGTCAGATACTCACCTTGCACGCCAATATCGACTACACCTGAAACCTCCTCATAGGGCAGGACCGGGATCGAGGATGTTGGAACCGGTTCAGGCTGCCCACTGAGCAGCGCCTTCAGTTGAGCGATAGATTCTGTGACAGCCGTATTACCCGCGGCTTCCCACAATTCGATATAGGCATCCACAGGTATGATGTACAGGATCGGGTCTCCGTACTGCCTGTCAGATGGGTCAGTGACACCGAAGTTGATCTGCACGTGCTCGGGCAGGCCGGTAGGAGTGGGCGGCTGCGAGGCGTCATAAGCTGTGCCTGGCAGACAGTTGGCCTGCCACGAGTACGGCAAACCAAACGTGTCGATAGCCACGCTCCCTAATTCCACACCGGCGCAGAACTCGGGTTCCGGTTCGGGTTTTTCCGAGGGTCCGGCGTTGTTGAATACCATTTGCACGCTGCCATCGTTCCCAAGCAGCACCAGGCGGTTATCGCGCATACCGAAAGAAGTCACTCCCGACAACAGCGCCAGATACTGGTCTGACAGCGAATCGGGCTCACACATCGCCAGGGTCATAGGCCCCGGCTCGAGGCTCAGGCTGCCGTTGTCATCGGCCGTGTAAGCGCCGCTGGCGACATTGCAGTCCGCCTGGATGTTGTAGTTGCCGTCTTCCCACAATACCAGGGAGTACTTTTCCGGATTGGGTACCAAAGATTGCGCGGCAGGTTCGATCTCGAGCAGTTCCGCCCACTGCCAGTTAATGCCCTGGATCTCCATCACGGGCACGACCGTAACTTCAGGTTCCGGGACCGGTGCCATAGTTGGCTCCTGGGGGAGAGTAGCGGTAGTAGCTTCCGGAGTGGGTGTATCTGCGCCACCGCAGGCTGCGGCAAACGCCAGAATAAATACCAGTCCCAGCAGTACAATTATTTTTTTCACAGTAGTTCTCCTTGTCTCAAAAAACAGTATTCAATGAATTGGTCGTCTATTCGTTCACCCGCAGGTACCAATCCAATTTTTAGTAGGTTTTTGTTTCTCGCTTTCAATCGCGGATTCTAACATCCCCACATTAGCGCATGATGAGCGGGGGGATGGTTATTGTAAGCGCAAGTGCGTCTCATCTTAAAGATGCAACGCACTACGCTGAGGCAGTGCCACGCACTTCCTAACTGAATTTCCGATTTCTAAAAAATTGACTATCAAGCATAACCCGCGACGAATTATAATGTGTAAGTGCGTGGCACCTGTTAGAGAAAAGGAGGCGAAAATGCTGAGACGACTGTCGGAATGGCTGTACAGGATAGTCAATGGGTGGGTGGTGTTAATTGGCCTGTTGATATTTATAGTTTTTATCGTGCTCCTGGCGACAGGCCAGTTTGATGGCGGCGGTGAATTCCCGGAAGATGCCGGGGTGCCGGACCTTTCTCTTTACTACTCGGCGGATACACTGTATGAGTGGGCGGAGGCTTACGGAGAAGGTGGACGAAGGGATTACATCTATTCGTTCGACCTAGTGTGGCCGGTGGTATATGGAATCTTTCTTGTTACAGCCATCACGTGGCTGTTCGGCAAAGCGTTCCCAACGGGCAGCGCCTGGCGTCTGGCCAACCTGGTGCCGTTCGCGGGCGTACTGTTCGACTACCTCGAAAACATCTCTGTATCGCTGGTTATGTATCGCTTCCCGCAGGAGACTCCGGTGGTGGCTTCGCTGGCAGGTTTATTTACGCTCATTAAATGGCCGTTAGTCGGCGGAAGCATCCTACTGCTCCTGTTCGGTCTGATCACCGCAATCTGGACACGGATCACAAACCGCCCCTCTGCGTCCAAACAACATTAACCGTTAACCATTCACCATTAACCATTAACAATTGTTTTTCCCTACCCCCCTACCCCCTGATCCTTATATCCTCAACTCCACCACATCCTCATCCTGCAGCACATAATCACGCTGCACCATCTGCCCGTCGAAAAGAGAACTGCCCCAAACGCGCGCAAATGCTAATTTTTCATAAAAATCCTTGTGGATCTTACGGGCGAACTCTTCTAATGTGCTGCCTTCTTTCATTATATAAGGCGCACTGCGATCTGGTTCCGCCATGGGCGCCTTTGAGTAAATGCGGATGATACCCAGGTCATTGAACAAGCGCCGTTTGAGCATCTCCAGGTTGCGACCCGATGTGGCGGAGACCGGCAGGCAGCTCCATTCGTGGCCCATCATTTCGCAGAACAACTCGTAAATTTCGACCGATCCTTCATCGTCGCACTTATTGGCCAGCACCAACAGCGGTTTGAAGGACTTCCCAATAATGCTTTCGTGCTGGTCCCGGCGATGTTCGGGGATAATGCGCTGCTCCTCCAGGATCTGGATTGAATCCTCAAGCTGCAGGTCGGGGTTGGTGTTCAAGTCAAGCACCAGCAATACCAGGTCGGCGCGTCGGATCAGGTTAAGCATCTCCGGATCCATGTAATCCCTGTTAAGCGGCGGTGTGTCAATGAGTTGGATCTGCACGTTCTCATACAGCAGCATACCGGGGGTCGGCGTCCAGGTGCTGAAGGGCGCCTCACTGACTTCTGGTGAGGCGTTGGTCAACGCGTCCAAGAGGGCAGACTTACCCGCGTTGGTTGGGCCGATGAATACAATCTGCCCGGCGCCTTCTTTATCGATCACGAAAGGTGAAACGGTCCCGCCGGATTTCTTGCGAGTCTGAGCAGCTTCTTTCAGTTTGGCCAGGCGCCTGCGCAGGTCGGCGCGCAAATGGTCGGTGCCCTTGTGCTTCGGTATGGTGCTGATCATCTCCTCCAGACGGGCGACTTTCTCGTCCGGCGTTTGGGCTTCCTTGTAGAGAGTCTCAGCTTCGAAATAATCTGGCGGCAGGTTTGTTGGCATAAAGGATTAAAGAAGGTAACCAGGTAATCAGGTGATCAGGTTTGAGAACGTAGATATATCATCACTCTTCACTAATTAAACCACAGATTATATGAAGGTGGGACACATCCCTATTTGGGTTGGACAAAGTACAGTTCCCCGTCCCATTCCTCGAAGTATTTGGTGAGCCAAACAAAGGATTGGAGCTGCTTCGGCGAATAATAGCTGGGGCGCGCGTTCGAACGGAACCAGATCAAGAACGCCCATTGGTCTGGATGCATCAGTTTAAACTATGTAATGCTCATCAGGGTATTCGGCGAAATATCTATCCCTTCTATCAACCAAAACGGTGACAATTTTTGAGCCTTTTTCCATTTGTTTTGCCATCTCAACTGCTGCGTAAACATTTGCACCCGAGGACATACCGCAGAACAACCCTTCTTCTCTGCATAGCCTGTCCGCCATATTTTTAGCATCTTCATTTCTGACCACAATCTCATGATCTAAAATATTATTTTCCAGAATATCCTCAATAAGTAATCTATACTTCGGCACGCCAAAGCTTTCAAGGTATTTATGAACTGCGCGGGATCGAATCCATTCGATCCTCGGATCATCCGTTGGCAGGACCCCGGAAACAATTATGTCCGGGTTCGCCTCTTTTAAGGTCTCAGCCACACCCAGCAGCGTTCCCCCCGTGCCAACAGAAGCGACCCACGCATCAACATTTCCATCCATCTGTTCCAATATTTCTGCCCCTGTACCTTCTCGATGCGCCTTTGTATTGTCCACATTGCATAATTGATTGGACCACCAGACCGACGCATCACGCTCGCCCAGGTCATAGCACTGCTTCATCCTTATCGCCACAAAAGCAGCCGCCCGCTCCACATTATCCAGTTGGTCAATATTGTCGATATGGTCCAGTAAATCTACCTGAGTCACATCGCATCCGAATAATCTCGCGATTCTTATCCGATCTGCCGGATTGTAGGAACTGGAAAGCTGTGCCGGTAAAAATAATTGGACTTTAAAGCCCTTCACCGCACCGACAAAAGCCAGCGCCGGCCCAGTGTTGCCAGTCGATTGTTCAACAATCGTCCCGCCCGGTTTTAATTTTCCGCTTTTCTCGGCTCCTTCAATCATACAAAGCGCCATGCGATCTTTGATACTTCCACCAGGATTAAGAAATTCACATTTGACATAGATGTCTACATCTGGCGATTCAATGACCCGGGCCAGTTTCAGTAGTGGTGTATTTCCAATTTGTCCAAGAATATTCATATCATTAACCTCTCCACAATTTTTTGGCGTCCTTAATTTTACAGCATCACACCCAAACCATGAAGGTTAAAATCCAATAAAATTAGATGTTACGCAGTTGGGTAGGCTTCGTGGGGGGGGGCAAAGCCACCCCGCCTCACCCCCAGCACGCCTGAACTGCGTAAGTCCAAATATAGAAAGACCGGAATTACATTTGCTATTGGAAATCTTTTTAATCGGATTATCGATCGGATAACCGAACAATTGAAGCGAAGCCGATCATGCACAAATGTGGCTATGTGTATAACGTGCAGCCCACCCACTCCCATGTCAATTCTCCAGTACTGATTCATCGCCAGCACTTTTTACCCCCATTTTGTAGTCAAAAAAAACACATAAAACATATATCCATACGCTTGACAATTGTAATTTATCGATATATAATCCACACAGTATAATCCACATGGACTATTCGTTAAATATTGAGCGTTTTCGAGGATTGCTATGGAAGGAAAACTTCTGCTGTTAGGATTACTGCGGGGGAGCGATATGTACGGCTACCAGATCAACGAGGTGATCGATACACATTTAAGGACCAGCGTTCATCTCACCAGGCCGACCGCCTATCGCTTGCTGAACCAGATGGCGGATGATGGCTGGGTGACGTTCCATGAGGAGCAGGAAGGCAGCCGCCCCACCCGGCGAGTGTTCTCTATCACACCTGAAGGCGAACGCGCATTTCAAGAGAACTTACGAGCATGCCTGGCAGCGTACACACCTGAAGAATATCAAAGTATTACCTGCGTGGGTTTCCTGGACGAAATCGAAGCGCATGAGGCGGTCCCGCTGCTCGAGGAACGCAGAGAAAAAATTATTAGACTGCTGGAGTCCCAGACTAAGTATGAATCCCACGGGACGGGCAGCATGCAGTACATAATCGACCACCATGGGCGGCACCTGCAGACCGATCTGGAATGGCTGCAGGGCGTGATTGACCAAGTAAAAGAAAAGGAGATGTTATGAGCGAACACAAAACGAACGGACTGGCCGTCGAGGCAAAAGGGCTGGTCAAACGCTACACTGAAGAAGTGCTGGCGGTGGACGGCATCGACCTGGACATCGCGGAGAACACCATTTACGCCATGCTGGGACCCAACGGCGCCGGTAAGACGACCACTTTCTCAATGTTGACCACCCTTTTGGAGCCCACCGCTGGAACAGCGCAGGTGCTGGGTTACGATGTCGTCAAGCAGGCCAACGATGTGCGCCGCCAGATAGGCGTTACCTTCCAGGAGACCGTCCTGGACCAGGAACTGAAGGGCAGGCAGGCGCTGGATTACCACGGCCGCCTGTACGGCATGAACAAGGAGCAGCGCTCAGCCAAAATCGCAGAACTGCTGCCGCTGGTGGAGCTGGAGGAAGCCGCAGACCGGCTGATCAGCACCTACTCGGGCGGCATGAAACGGCGCCTGGAGCTGATCCGCGGTCTGATGACCAACCCCAGGGTGCTCTTCCTGGATGAGCCTACGCTGGGGCTCGACCCGCAAAGCCGCGCCCGCATTGGCGACTACATCGTGGACCTGAAAGATAAACAGGGTCTGACCGTGCTGCTCACCACGCACTACATGGACGAGGCCGAGGTGCTGGCCGATACCGTGGGCATCATCGATCACGGTAAGATCCTGGTGGAAGGCACGCCCAAAGAGCTGGTGGATGGCATGGGAGCCGATGTGATTGTGATCCAGGGCAGCGGGGAGGACAAAAATTTCATCGAGAGAGTCAACGCCCTGCCCTACACGGAGAGCGTCACCAACGCGGACGGCGTCATCCAGATCGGCGTCGGCTCCGGCAGCCGCCGGTTGGTGGAGATCGTCACGCTGGCCAACGAGACCGGCTACCAGGTCGATGACATATCCGTGTCCAAACCCAGCCTGGGCGACGTGTTCCTGCAGTACACCGGGCGGCAGTTCCGGGATTAATAGGAGAAAATATTATGAGCGCAGCAGTTACTTTATGGTCGAAACATATGACCAAGTTCGTACGCAATTCTGAAGAATCCTTCGGCATGCTGATCCAACCGGTGTTATGGGTGGTGCTGTTCGGCATCGGCATGGGCAGTTTGCTGGGGGGCAGTATGCCCGGCGGTGAGGATTTCTACATCACCTTCATGCTGCCCGGCATCGTGGCCTTGACGGCATCCGGGGGGGCCATCGGCGGTGGCTCCACATGGCTGAAAGAACGCACTGACGGGATCGTGAAAGAGTACCTGGCGGCCCCGGTACCACGTTTGAGCATCCTGCTCGGGAACGCCCTGAGCATCGTGACCAAAGCCCTGCTCCAGTCGCTGGTCATCGTCATTGTGGGCGTCATCATTGGCGCCAGCATCAACCCCAACCCGCTGAGCTGGCTGGGCGGCCTGGTGCTGATCACCGGTTTTTCCCTGGGGTTTGCCGGCATTGCGCTGGCCTTCGGGTCGCTGACTGACAACATGGGCGCCTATCACGCCCTGATCATGCTCTTCAACCTGCCGATCCTGTTCTTGAGCAACGCGCTGTATCCCCTGGAGACCATGCCGACCTGGATGCGCATCGCCGCCATGATCAACCCCACCACCTACGTGGTGACCGGCATGCGCTACTTAATGATCGAAAACGCGGCCGACATAGTCAATCTGGACGGCATCCCGCTCTGGCTGTGTTTCGTGGTCGTTATCGCCTTTGCCTTCCTGGGCATGCTGTGGGGCTACCGCGCGTTTATGAGGTCTCTCCGGTAAAACAATATTAACGCCCTCTTTCAAGCCTGCAAGTGTTCTGTCAAAGGTAACTCTTAAAATGTACTTGATAGATATGAAGCAGGACAGGCTACTGATCTTGAATGGTTCAACAATGAAGGAACCAAAGTTCACCCGTCCTATGCGGAGAGAGTTGCTAAAATTGGCAAAACCTGCAGGGAGGTGAGAAAGGAATCCAGGAAATCATGAAAAAATCAGTCTATATCGCAACCAGTCTGGATGG
>Ga0209013_10004992_pt1 | contig 11553 bp, 9 predicted proteins | sample Cruoilmetagenom2_FD_187291 | JGI IMG/M metagenome (GOLD analysis project Ga0209013, IMG submission 187291) | Oil polluted marine microbial communities from Coal Oil Point, Santa Barbara, California, USA - Sample 2 (SPAdes) (version 2) | ecosystem: Environmental > Aquatic > Marine > Oil seeps ...
TACTATTTTAATCGTTTTTCCCATCGAAGGAATTTATTGACTTGTTATAGTGGTTTAGGGTTAGATAAGTAAAGGGTTTAAATAGAAAGTAGATGATTAAATGTTACCTGAGCAACGCAAGAAAATTCTTGTTTTAATGATTAACATGTTTATAGCGATTGGGAGTTTTGGAATTATTATTCCGATTTTGCCAGCATATTTAGTTTCAATCGGTGAGGGCGGTAAAGCGGCAGGTTTGATGATTGCCATCTTTGCAGGCGCCCAATTTATTATGTCGCCGATTGCAGGGAAGTGGGCTGATCAAGTAGGACGCCGTAAGATGATTATTGCGGGGTTAAGTGGATTAACGATATCGATGTTTGTATTTTATTTTTCCGATTCAATATGGATTCTTTATACATCACGCGTAATTGGTGGAGTAGGAGCAGCTCTGCTAATTCCTGCAATTTTTGCCTATGTAGCTGATATAACAACGATGGATCAGCGAGCAAAAGGAAATAGTTATATTTCAGCTTCGATGTCACTTGGAATCGTAATTGGTCCTGGAATTGGTGGTTTTTTAGCCGATTTCGATTTAAAACTTCCATTATTAGTGTCTGCTTTCGTGTCTTTAATTTCTGTTATTTTCTCAGTTATTGTATTGAAGGAAAGTCGTGAAACATCAGATATACAAGGACCAATAGAACAAGAACCGATGATTAAGAAACTTGCACAATCTGTCCAGAAACCATATTTTATTCCTCTTGTCATAACACTCGTTATGAGCTTTGGATTAATGGCATATGAGTCTGTTTTAGGGCTTTTTGTCGATAATCAATTTGGTGCGACACCGAAAGAAATCGCTGTAATGATTACTTCTACAGGAATTGTCAGTGTTGTCATGCAACTATTAGTGGTTGATCGATTAGTGAGACGTTTCGGTGAAGGAGTTATTCTAAACGTTTTTATAGCAGTTACAGCAGTTTGCTTCTTCTTATCTTTGTTTGCCTCAACATATACACTGTTCTTTATGATTACTTTAATTGTTTTTCTTGCGACATCCATTTTACGTCCGGTGTTAAATACACTCATCTCAAAACTTGCTGGGAATGAACAAGGATTTGCTATGGGCATGAATAATGCATACATGAGTATAGGAAATGTGGTAGGTCCATTACTAGCAGGCTTATTATATGACGTAGACATCTTATATCCATTTGTGTTAGGTTTTGTTGTTCTTGGCATAACGCTAATGGTTAGTATTGGTTGGCAAAGAAAAAAGAAACTAATCACATCCCTTTAAATTTTCTTTTACAAAATGATTTTCCAGATATATTTCTAGATAGTGTGAATAGAATAGTGGTTGGAAGACCAAGGGGGAGTGGTGATGGAAGCTATGCAAGAAACAATGATTGAAGTAAAAAACTTAGTGAAAAAATACGGTACCTTTACAGCTGTGAATAGTATTGGGTTTTCTGTACAAAAGGGAGAAATCTTTGGGCTTCTCGGTCCGAATGGTGCTGGGAAGTCGACTACCCTTGAAATGATGGTAGGCTTACGTAAACCTGATGAGGGGACAGCGATTATTGGTGGGTTTGATATTTCGCGTGAAATGAAAAAAGTCAAAGAAGTGATTGGGATACAACTTCAGTCAACCACATTATTTGAATTGCTTACTGTCGAAGAAATCTTACGTCTATATGCCAGTTTTTATCGTGTAAATGTCTCCATCCCAGATTTAATAGAAGAGATGGTCCTAACCGAAAAGACGAAGAGTCGTATTAAGACCTTATCAGGAGGTCAAAAACAGCGTCTTGCAATTGCACTTGCTCTAGTTCATGATCCTTGGATAATTTTCTTGGATGAACCTACAACAGGACTTGATCCTCAAGCAAGAAGAACGTTATGGGATATCGTCCTAAAGTTAAAAGAAAAAGGAAAGACCACCGTTTTAACAACCCATTACATGGATGAAGCACATGTTCTTTGTGATCGAATTGCCATTATGGATCAAGGGAAGTTGATCGCACTTGATACACCTACGAATCTAGTTAAAAGTCTACAGTCGGATAGTGCAGTAGAATTTCAGTTTGAAGGAGAATTCCTGACTGGAGAACTTGAAATGATTGATGGAGTTAAACAAGTAGGGAAGCGTAAAGATACGTATGTACTTTATACAGACGACATTCAGATGACTTTAATAAACTTGATTCATATGACAACAAAAAAGGATATAAAATTAACTGATCTTCAAACTCGAACTTCAACTTTAGAAGATGTGTTTATTCATATGACAGGAAGGAGCCTAAGAGAAGAATGAGAGCTTATTGGCAACTAACTTTATCGCAACTACGAATCTTCATTCGAAATCGCCAAGTCCTTTTTTGGACGCTCGCATTTCCTATTTTTCTCATGGTTATGCTTGGCTCTTTTTTAGGAAATGGAAATGGACTCTCTATATCAATTGGTATAGTTGATCAAGATAACACAATTCTCTCTAAAGAATTATCAAAAATTCTGGCTGAGAATGAAGTCGTTCATCTGGAATCAAATTTAAGTGAGGACAAGGCATTGACTCAAGTGAAAGAAGGTGACCTTCAACTCGTTGTTGTGATTCCAAATGGGTATGAAACGAGAATGAAAGACAATGCAAACGAAGAGCAGTTTGAGCTACCTGTCTATTACAATGAAACCAACATCGCCGTTTCACAAGTAGGCTTAACGTTAGTTAATGGTGTTGTTGATGGGATAAGTAAAGAGAAGGCGGATTATAAACCTAGCATAGTAACGGATACACGTGGAGTTGAGGCGCTTAACTTGAGCTATATTGACTTCTTAGTACCGGGAATATTAGCCATGATGATTATGAGTAATAATATGAATGGTGTTGCAGGACAAATCGCTGCTTGGAGAGAGCGTGGAATTTTGCGAAGAATGCAAGGCACTACATTAAAAGCTTCCACTTTTATTGCTGCACAGATTACTGCACGCTTAATGCTAAATGGACTGCAGGCACTAATTGTTTTAGCAGTCGCACATCTTGTGTTTGGGGTTAGCGTTAATGGTTCGTGGGTAAGTTTAGTCTCATTTGTTATTTTAGGAACGCTTGCGTTTATGGCAATTGGTTTTATCATTGCTGGAATTGCAAAGACACCAGAAAGTGCTGCACCTATTGCCGGATTTTTATCATTTCCGATGTTGTTTTTAGGAGGCGTATTTTTCCCAGTTCGAGATATGCCCGATTTTCTGCAACCGATTATTAATGTCATACCTATTTCACATTTAAGTCATGCTTTGCGTGAGATTATGAATGTAGGAACACCATTTATGGAACTTGGTTTTGAAGCGCTCATCTTAGGATGTTGGATTATTGGAGCTTTCATTGTTGCAAGTTACACATTTAAATGGGAATAAAAAATCACATGTAAATGAGGGATTCTTTTTTGGAAAATCAAGATTATCAAAATCATGCAAGAATGCACCCACTTTATCATTATGTATTAATAAGTCTATTGTTAGGTACATTGGTCCTTTCCATTATCAATATGATTGGTTCATTTAATACTGGAGACAATGTTTTGCAATCGATTTTAATAGTATTAATAGTCGTGAGTATTATTATAGTTACAATCTTAGTTAGAGTTTACCCAATGAAAAACCAAGATCGTTTGATTCGAGTGGAAGAAAACTTTCGTCACTATGTTTTAACTGGTAAGTTATTAGATTCAAAACTTAGCAAAGGGCAGATTATTGCGCTACGTTTTGCAGATGATCAAGAGTTTCCAGCATTATGTGAACGTGCAGTTAATGAAGAGATGGAGCCTAAGGAAATTAAAAAAGCGATTGTGAATTGGAAAGCTGATTACGATCGAGTATAGGTAAATGAGATAGAAAAGGCATGTTGATTCTTGGTGAATCAACATGCCTTTTTTGTATGATGGTTATTAATTTCCCTTAAGACTGTTCACATATGATTCCACTTCATCGGAAGTGGATAAAGATAGAATGGTCTCGATATGGCTTTCCATCTCTACTTTAGACAACTTTTTAATCTGAGAACGTGCTTTTAAGATAGTCGACGCGCTCATTGAAAATTCATCAAGTCCAAGTCCAAGCAGAATAGGAATAGCAATTTCATCACCGGCCATTTCACCACACATACCTGTCCATTTTCCTTCTTTATGTGCAGCATCAATTACGCTTTTAATCAAACGAAGAATGGCAGGATTGAACGGTTGATAAAGATAGGAAATGCGCTCATTCATGCGATCAGCAGCCATCGTGTATTGTATCAAGTCGTTTGTTCCTATTGAAAAGAAGTCTACTTCTTTTGCAAAAATATCTGCCATAACCGCAGTTGAAGGAATCTCAACCATAATCCCGACTTCAATTGACTCATTAACTGGTATGCCTTCATTTTTAAGTTTACTTTTTTCTTCTATGAAAAGGGATTTTGCCTGACGAAATTCTTCAATCGTCGCTATCATTGGGAACATGATTTTTAAATTCCCATGAACACTTGCGCGAAGCAGTGCACGAAGTTGCGTCCTGAACATATCTTCCATTTCAAGACATAGACGAATTGCACGCAACCCCAAGAAAGGATTCATCTCATTCGGTAGTTGTAAGTAAGGAAGTTCTTTATCTCCACCGATATCAAGCGTACGAACAACAGTAGGTTTCCCATTCATCTGTTTCAATACAGATGCATAAGCTTCCACTTGTTCTTCTTCTGTCGGAAACTGATTGCGACCCATATATAGAAATTCAGTTCGGTACAATCCGATAGCTTCACCACCATTTTGGAGAACCCCTGACACATCATTAGGAGTTCCAATGTTTGCCCCAAGTTCTACTTGATGCCCATCTAAAGTTATGGATGGTTCATTGACGAGACTTGCCCATTCAGACTTTTGTCTCTCAAAAGCTGCCTGTTTTTGCTCGTAATAGGTGATTGTGTCATGGTCCGGGTTGACAATAATTTCTCCGTCGATTCCGTCCACAATCACAATCGTATGATTATTTATGATTGACATGACTGTTTTTGCACCAACAACAGCTGGAATTTCAAGCGTTCTAGCAAGAATTGCCGAGTGAGATGTGCGCCCGCCTATATCAGTTACGAATCCTTTAACAAATTTCGGATTCAATTGTACTGTATCCGATGGAGTTAAATCTTCTGCAATGATGATCACTTCTTCTGAGATCATACTAGGGCTTTGAATGGATACTCCTAACAAATGTGAAAGTAAACGTTTTGTCACATCTCGAATATCTGCAGCACGTTCCTTCATATATTCATTGTCCATTGATTCGAATAAGTGTATAAACATTGTTGAGGTTTCCTGTAATGCAAATTCAGCATTCACATTTTCAGTCTTAATCCGCTCGGTAATTGGCCCAAGTAATTCAGGATCGCTCAACACAAGAAGATGTGCATTGAAAATAGCAGCCTCATCTTTACTAATTTCTTGTGTTGTTTTCTCTTGTATTGCTTCTAGCTCAGACTTCGAGTGGTCAAGTGCTAATTGAAAGCGAGACAATTCAGCATCACAGTCATTGATTATTGTTTTCTCAACAATCAATTCAGGATTTTCTAGTCTGAAAGCCTTGGCAATAGCAATCCCATTCGATGCTGCTATTCCCGTTATTTTTTTATTCATCAGTTTCCAATTCCTTCAGTTTTCATGATTTCTGCTACTTTAGCCATCGCTTCATTCTCATCTTCACCATTAGCTACGATTTTAACGCTTGCTCCGCTAGGAATCCCCAATGACATAACACCTAATATAGACTTCAAATTTACCTTTTTATCATTAAGCTCAAGCGTTATTTCAGATTTAAATGGAGCCAGTGAGCCTACTAAAGTAGAAGCGGGACGAGCATGTATTCCTTCTGCAGCTGTAATTGTATATTGTTTTTCAATCATGATAATTCCTCCTAAGATTGGATGATATTGCATGACAATTAACCATAAAATGATTGATTGTGATTGCTTATGGTTGATTATGATTGATTTTGAAAACGATTTCAAGTATTATCTACTTTAACGAAATCAGAAGTTGGTGGTTACATGTTAACAACTGAAAGATATGACTTGATTTTAAGTTTATTAAATAAAAAACAGACGATTAAAATGCAAGAAATCGTTGAAGTTACCGCTGCCTCCGAATCAACTATTCGTCGAGATCTGACCGAATTAGAAAAGCTCGGAAAACTTGAACGTATATTTGGTGGAGCGACAATTGTAGACCGTTATTCTTTTGAACCCAGCGTATCGGATAAATCAACAAAAAACTTACAAGAAAAAACCATTCTTGCGAAATATGCTTCTTCAATCATAAAAGAGGGGGACTGTATTTTTCTTGATGCAGGGACAACCATTTTTCAAATGATTCCTTATCTACAAGATAAAAATGTGGTTGTTGTTACAAATGGTTTAACCCATATTGACCCTCTTAATGATCTTGGAATTCAGACCTATCTAACAGGTGGTTTTATTAAACGAAGAACGGGAGCATTGGTTGGTGTACAAACTATCCAATCCCTTGAATCCTATCGTTTTGACCTATGTTTCCTTGGCGTTAATGGATTTCACCCTGAATATGGTTATACTACACCTGACCCTGAGGAAGCAGCTGTTAAACAATTGGCAACTAAACTCGCGGCAAAGACCTATGTCGTTGCTGATCATATGAAAGCGAATAAAGTTAGTTTCGCCAAAATAATGGATTTGCAATACGCAGATTTGATTGTTAATCAACTGGATAACGAAATATTGACTAGTCTATCCAAATCGACGAATGTAAAGGTGGTTCGATCATGATTTATACGTGTACCATAGCACCATCAATAGACTACACAACATTTTTACCTGAATTTGAAATTGGCGCGCTTAACCGATCGGATGAAGTTTACTTTTATCCTGGAGGAAAAGGAATCAATGTGTCCCGTGTTTTAAAGAGATTACACGTAGAAAGTACAGCCATTGCTTTTGCTGGCGGTTTCACGGGTGCATACATTGAACAATTTCTCCAAAATGAAGGAATTCATACAGATTTTATTGAGTCTAATGAAATTACTCGAATCAATGTCAAAATCAAAGCTACTCAAGAAACTGAGTTAAACGGACCAGGCCTAGTCATGAATGAAGAACAACAACATTTGTTACTTAAAAGGATTTCACTTATGAAGAAAGGGGATTGGTTCGTTCTTGCAGGTAGTTTGCCTAAAAATTTAACACATTCTTTTCTATATGAACTCGCAAACAAATGTAATGAAAAAGGATTAAATTTTGTTTTGGATACGTCAGGTCCTGCATTAAGAGAATTAATTCAGTTTAAACCCTTTTTAATCAAACCAAATATCGAGGAATTAGGAGAACTTTTCAATACACATATCGCAACTAAGGAAGAAGCGTTAACATATGCTAAAAAACTTGTTCAACAAGGTGTTCAACATGTCATCGTATCAATGGGTGGGGAGGGGGCGTTACTCGTAACCAACGAAATAGCTATCTTAGCAGAAGTGCCTAGAAACAAAGTTGTAAACACCGTTGGCTCAGGTGATTCACTTGTTTCCGGATTTCTCGCATCCTATAGTCAAGACCAAGATGCAAGAAAAGCCTTTCAATACGGAGTAGCGAGTGGTAGTGCTACTGCATTTCGTTCTGATTTATGTGAAAAAGAGGACGTCGACTCATTGCTTGATCAAGTAACATTAACCCTAATACACGAACAGGATGTGAAAAAATGAAAATCACACAATTATTAACACATGAAACGATTGTTTTGGATCTAGAAGCGAAAACGAAACTGAATGTATTAAATGAATTAATCGATAAATTAGATTCTGCAGGTAAACTGAAAGATAAAGAGGGATTCACAAAAGACATATTGAAACGTGAAGAACAGAGTACGACTGGAATTGGTGAGGGTATAGCCATTCCACATGCTAAATCCTCAGCAGTTAAAGAACCAGCAATAGCGTTTGGAAGATCTCAGGACGGAATCGATTACAATTCTCTAGATGGCCAACCCGCACAACTTTTCTTTATGATTGCAGCTAGTGAAGGCGCGAACAACGACCACCTCGATGCACTTTCAAGATTGGCAACTTTTTTGATGGATCAAAATTTTAGAGAAAAAATTCTCAATGCAACATCTACTGATGAGGTTTTAAGCGCTGTGAATGATAAAGAAACTGAAATGGACGGACCTGAAGAATTGAAAGAAGAAGTTTCAAATGATACTGGAAAGTCTTCCAAGAGAGTCCTGGCAGTAACCGGATGTCCGACTGGAATAGCACATACGTATATGGCTGCCGAAAAACTCAATGAACGAGCAAGAGAGCTAGGCATTTCAATTAAAGTAGAAACAAACGGTTCAAGCGGGGTAAAAAATAGATTAACCGACCAAGATATTGCTGAAGCTGATGCCATTATTGTTGCGGCAGACACTAAAGTAGAAATGGCTCGTTTTAATGGTAAACCGGTCATTCAGACTAAAGTTGGGAAAGCTATCTATGAAACAGATACCCTACTGAACCGAGCGGTTACTAACGATGCCCCAATCTATCAACACGATGCATCAAAAGAGGAATCAACTGAAACTGAAACAAAAAATGGTTTTTATAAACATCTGATGAATGGTGTATCGAACATGTTACCATTTGTCGTTGGTGGTGGGATATTAATTGCCATTTCATTTTTCTGGGGAATAAATTCAGGAGATCCTAATAGTCCTGAGTACAATGCATTTGCTGCGATGCTAAGTACAATTGGTGGTGGCAATGCATTCTTCCTGATGGTTCCTGTATTGGCTGCTTTCATTGCATCAAGTATCGCAGATAGACCTGGATTTGCTCCTGGTATGGTTGGTGGTTTAATCGCCATCACGGTAACTGGTGTTGAGGGTGCTAGTGGTGGATCTGGTTTCCTAGGCGGAATTATAGCCGGGTTCCTCGCAGGTTATGTAACTTTGTTCGTCAAAAAAATGTTTTCACGCTTACCAGATGCATTAGAAGGTCTGAAACCAGTCTTATTCTTTCCCGTTTTCAGTATTGCCATTACCGGGCTCATCATGATGCTTGTAAATCCACAATTAACAAAAATTTATACAGGTATTTCTTCATTTTTAGAAGGACTGGGCGGTACAAATTTAGTTCTCGTTGGCCTTATATTGGGTGGAATGATGGCAATTGACATGGGTGGTCCGATAAATAAAGCGGCCTACACATTTGGTATTGCAATGCTTGATGCCGAAAACTTCACATATATTGCTACCGTTATGGCAGCAGGTATGGTTCCACCACTTGGGCTAGCACTTGCGACAACATTATTTAAAAATCGATTTACAAAGCCGGAAAGAGAAGCTGGAAAAACAGCTTACGTTCTTGGCGCTTGCTTTATAACTGAGGGTGTAATTCCTTTCGCAGCAGCTGATCCAGCACGTGTAATTCCAGCAACTGTCGCTGGTGCAGCAGTAACAGGTGCATTGACGATGTTCTTTGAAATCGCTCTACGCGCACCTCACGGAGGAATATTCGTAATGGGGTTAGTTGACGGAGGAGTACAAAAAGTTTTACTCTACGCATTGGCAATTATAGCAGGAACAATTGTCACTGCATTGCTTGCTGGTTTACTGAAAAAGAAGATCGTTTAAATAACGATTGAATTGAAAATCCATCTCATTGACGTTAAATCGTTTATGAGGTGGGTTATTTATTTATAAAAATGATTACGTAAGTAAAACAACCGAAGTAAACGGTAAAAGAGTACTCCCATTCGATTAATGAGAGTACTCTTTTACTTAATGAAATGCTACATCCTTAAAACAGTAAGAGGTGTTTGAAGAAACGCAACTCCGGAGGTAGGACTCGAACCTACGACCGACCGGTTAACAGCCGGTTGCTCTACCGCTGAGCTACTTCGGAATAAAAAAATTAATCTTGATAGTAGAGTGCCCAGAACAAAAATGATTATTCGTGATTTCCGATATTTCTTGAAAAAGCATTATGGAGTTTTATTTGTAAATGTAAAAAGAGCGAAGAAGAAAGAGAATTCCTTTTTACCATATAAAAGTTTTAATTGAAACGATATAATAGAGATGTAATCGTATAGGTACTCAAGGGTGGTTGGCTCACTTCCTGAAAGGAGGTGGTGCCTGTGTCAGTAGCTGAAAGTCTGATGTTTGCAGTAGCTTTTGCAACTTTAGTCGTTTTGATATTGTCCTTTAACCAAAAAAAATAACCCATCCTTGAGTTAGCAGCCAAGATGGGTTATTTTCACTATTTACGCTGACGCCCTTGTAGGGAACCTGCGATTACAATGACTGAATGGTGCTGGTAACACCATTCGGTCTTTTTTAGTTTATGCTTTTATAGGTTTATTATAACATAAGATTATTGACGTTCAAGAACTATGAAGTTGTATAGAACTGTAAAAACGTTAAATTAAGTGCTGAAGTGTAAAAGCAGTTCTACAATGACTGATATTCCCTAATGCGAACATATGTGTGGTAAAATAGATATAATAGACAGTTCTAATTTGGATGGTTACGATGAGGGGGAGCTAATCAATGCCTCGAAATCCCGAGATAACAGACGAAGCTATTATAAATATGTATAAAAGCCAGATGTCTTTTAAAGAGATGGAATTGATTGTAGGACTCTCTGCACGAGCGATTCGTAACGTGATTTATAAAAATGGGATTGAAGTTAATAGAGCGCAATACTCAGGACAACCTAGAAAGAATAAAGTTAACGAAGACTTTTTTAAATCATGGACACATGAAATGGCCTGGGTGCTAGGCTTGTTTGTAACAGATGGTCATGTAAACAAACAATACCATAGCATTAATTTCTCTCAAAAAGATGAACGAATCCTTCGTTTAGTTGCAGATTATATGGAAGCAGATTATGTTCTAGCTCCATTTGGACTGACAAAGACCACACCAACTCTAATTATTAATTCAAAAGAGATTAAGAAAGATCTTGAACTGCTAGGTATCACAGCAAATAAATCCTTAACTTTGCCATTCCCAAATATTCCTGAAGAGTTTCTGGGTTCATTTGTAAGAGGTGTTATTGATGGAGATGGATGGGTAGGGAACGAAGGGTATCATGTGAATGTTACTTCCGGTAGTTTAGATTTTGCTGAAGGTTTATTTCAGGTGTTTAAGTCTTGGGGATTGAGATCACAAATAACAAAACATAAAACAAATCGTGATAATTTAATTTATCGTATTTGGGTAAGAGGAAAAAAAGGACTGCAAACTCTTTCACAGATCGTATATAAAAATACAAATTCTGGGGATTTTCATATTTATAAAAGAGTATTTATGTCCCAGCATACTGATAACCCTTATTTAGTAGAAGATAATAGAAAACTTCCGATGTGGAAACTCGTAAATGGATCAATTGTTCATACACCAATTAGCTCTAGAATATCATTTAGAACGAATATCAACAGATCGATGCTAGAGACATTAAAATTATTAGCAATTGAACATAATACTTATGTAAATTTTTTAATCGAAAGTGGAATGAAAAATTTGCTACTAAATAAAGAAAAAC
>Ga0209013_10004993_pt1 | contig 11551 bp, 11 predicted proteins | sample Cruoilmetagenom2_FD_187291 | JGI IMG/M metagenome (GOLD analysis project Ga0209013, IMG submission 187291) | Oil polluted marine microbial communities from Coal Oil Point, Santa Barbara, California, USA - Sample 2 (SPAdes) (version 2) | ecosystem: Environmental > Aquatic > Marine > Oil seeps ...
TACAGGTAAAGTTCTTAAAGTAAAATCATAAATCAATATTATGAAAGCAATATTATTAAAATCTATAATTGGTATCATCCTTTTTTCTTTAATCACTGGATGTTCTAATCAAAAAGCAGAGAAGAAGAGCAATTCTCAGAAGGATATTTCAACATCATTAGATTTAAAAGAAGGAATATATGAATATGTTGTTCTGGATGATTCACTAAAAGAATATCTAATTAAAAAAGGGGCAAAAATCGCTAAATTAACAGCTTCTTCTCTCCAAAAAGCTTTAAAAAATGCAATAAGGGAAGATGGCCTGGTCTATGCGATTGAAATCTGCAATATAGATGCTTTGAATATTACTGATTCTATTTCCAAATCAGAATCTGTAGAGATTAAACGCCTTGCAAAAAAATATCGTAATCCAGTAAACGAAACAGATTCCGTAGAAAGTGAATTATTTAAATCATACATACTGGAATGGCTCGGAGGCAGGCCGCTTAATCCAAAAATCATTCCTAACAAAAATGGAAATCCGGTTTATTACAACCCTATTTATGTCGAAAAGTTGTGCCTTAATTGCCATGGTGAAATTGGAAAGAATATTGATTCAAAATTAGCTAAGTTTATAAATGAATTATATCCTGAAGATAGGGCTACAAAATTTAAACAAGGCCAGTTAAGAGGAATGTGGTCCATAACTTTTACTGAATACAAAGTAAAATAAGTTCTAACCCTTAATTTTATGGTTTAAATGGGTGTAAAGTGTATACATTGTGGCGAAGATTGTGGTAAACACCCGGTAATGTGGGACGAAAAACCTTTTTGCTGCTACGGTTGTAAAACCGTTTATCAAATTCTGAATGAGAAAAAACTGGATAAGTATTATGATATCCAGCCCATGTCCGGTATCAAGGTAGAACAGCAGGAATTTGGTGATAAATATGCTTATTTAGATCTTGATGAAATCAAAGAAAAGCTGCTTAGTTTTTCAGATGGCGGTATCAGCAAAATCGATTTATTTATCCCAACAATCCATTGCGCTTCATGTATTTGGCTCCTCGAAAATTTGCATACACTCAACCCGGGAGTAGTTCACTCTAATGTAGATTTCCCTAAAAAACTTGTCAGCATTACCTATAAAGAAGAACAGGTTTCTTTACGCCAGCTGGTTGAGCTACTTGCATCTATTCATTATTTCCCCGAAATTACGCTTGATCAGCTTGACAAAAAAGACAATAAGGCCAGCAACCGTGATGTTTTATTGAAAATCGGTATTGCAGGCTTTAGCCTTTTAAACGTAATGCTTTACAACTTTCCTGAATACTTGCCGGGAGGAGACCAGCTTGAGGAAAATTTTATTGGATATTTCGGATGGCTGAGTTTTGCACTTTCATTACCGGTTGTTTTTTATAGCGCCAACGACTATTACCTTTCAGCAATAAAAGGCTTAAAACATAAAATGATCAATATTGATGTACCCATCACCTTGGGTATTTTTATGCTATTTGCCCAAAGTACTTATGATGTGTTTTCAGGAAACGGCATTGGCTATTTTGATTCATTGGTCGGGCTGGTTTTCTTTTTGCTGATCGGGAAATGGTACCAGGGTAAAACATATCAGGCCTTGTCATTCGAACGCGATTATAAGTCGTATTTTCCTGTGGCTGTTACAAAAATTAAGAACGGGAAAGAAGAACATATTCCACTTTCAAAACTCAAAAAAGATGATCATATCCTGATCAGGAACCAAGAGCTTATTCCGGTAGATTCTGAAATCCTGAAAGGGTCAGCCAATATTGATTATTCTTTCGTAACAGGGGAGGCAATTCCCGTACCGAAAAATAAGGGTGATTTGCTCTTTGCAGGAGGAAGGCAGGTTGGAGGCACTCTTGAAATTCAAGTAATCAAAGAAGTAGAACAAAGTTATTTAACCCAACTTTGGAATCAAAACCTAAGCAAACAACAAAGTGAATCACAACTTGAAAACCTCATTTCAAAAGTAAGCGAATACTTTACCATTATTATTCTGCTCATTGCAACAACTGCCGGTATTTATTGGTTGTTTATAAACCCTAAGCTCGCTTTATTTGCATTCACTTCGGTACTAATTATAGCCTGTCCCTGTGCTCTTGCCCTCACTATTCCGTTTACTTTTGGAAGTACAATGCGTGCCTTCGGAAGACGTGGTTTTTACATAAAAAATACAGATGTAATCGAAAACCTGAATAAGGCCAATACTGTAGTATTCGATAAAACAGGAACTCTCACCCTTAACCAGACGATGAAAGTAAAATGGATTGGGGAAGAATTAAATGAAAAACAACTTGTAATAATAAAATCTCTTTCTTCGAATTCAAGCCATCCGCTTAGCACCACAATTGCCAATTCAATTGATACCGATCAAAAAGTTTCGATAAACGATTTCAAAGAAATACCTGCTTTGGGTATTACAGGAACAGTTGATGGAATGAGGATTAATCTCGGGTCGAAAAAATTTGTTATGGGTAAAGAAGACGAAAAGCCTGAATCAACAAACGTTTATGTCTTTATTGAAAACAAGGTAAAAGGTTTTTTTCGGGTTGAGAACCAATATAGATCAGGTTTGGAAGAAGTTATTGGTGATTTAAGGAAAAAATATAAACTGTTTCTCTTATCCGGAGATAACGATGCAGAAAAGAAAAACCTCCAACCTGTTTTTGGAAAAGAGACTACCCTCCTATTCAACCAAAGCCCAACCGATAAAATGGAATTTATCAGAAATCTAAAAAAAGAGAATAAAAATGTGCTAATGATCGGTGATGGACTGAATGATGCTGGAGCTTTGATGGAAAGCAATGTTGGACTTACTATTGCCGATGACATTTATTCATTTAGCCCGGCATGTGATGGAATTATTGAATCATCAAAATTCAGCAAGCTAAATCGCTTTATCAGGTTTACAAATATTTCGATGAGGGTAGTTAAAATTAGCTTTATGATTTCTTTTCTATACAACCTGATCGGAATATATTTCGCAGTCCAGGGAACACTCTCTCCGCTTATTGCTGCTATACTTATGCCAATAAGCTCAGTAAGCGTTGTAGCTTTTGCAACATTTGCAATTTCCATTTCTGCCCGGATGAAACTCAATTAAAAATGTTTTTTTGTTTTTATGTCTCTATTTAGAATCATTCTTAAAAGCAAACATATGGCACATTTTAGATGTTTTTATTTTATTTTTGGCAGGACTCTACGATTAGAATTTCTATCAATTGATATCTATAAAAATAAATGTCAGTAATTATTTTCTTAATAATACTTGGAGTTTTAGTAGCAGGAGGTTTCTTAGCAGGATTTATTTGGGCGGTGAAAAGCGGACAATATGACGACACAGAATCCCCTGCCATGAGAATGCTTTTTGATGATGCCAAACCGGTTAAAAAAAAAGATAAAGAAGAATTAGCTGAATCTGATAATACAAAACCAAAAAATAACGAACCAAAAAATAATAAATAAATTAAGCTTATGGAGTTAGAAAAGTTTACCTATGACAACAAGCTAACAAAAATGTTCCTGTACGCCACTGTATTGTGGGGTATAGTCGGAATGTTAGTTGGCTTGACAATTGCATTTGAGTTGATCTTCCCCAATATGAGCGCGAGTATTTCGTGGCTGTCATTTGGCCGGCTGAGGCCATTGCATACCAATGGAGTCATTTTTGCCTTTGTAGGAAATGGTATTTTTCTGGCTATTTATTACTCAACACCTAGGTTATTAAAAACCCCTATGTTTAGTAAAGCACTGGGCTGCATACACTTTTGGGGATGGCAACTGATTATTGTTCTTGCAGCAATTACATTTCCATTAGGATTAACACAATCTAAAGAATATGCAGAATTAATATGGCCTATTGATGTGCTGGTAGTAATCATTTGGGTTGTCTTCGGGCTTAACCTTATAATGACTCTGGTAAAACGCAGGGTCAAACATATTTATGTCGCCATCTGGTTTTACATTGCTACTTGGGTAACCATAGCTGTACTTTACATTGTGAACAATATACAAATACCAACTTCATTTTTACATAGTTACCCAATTTATGCCGGAATTCAGGATGCATTAGTACAATGGTGGTATGGGCACAATGCAGTTGCATTTTTCCTTACTACTCCAATTTTAGGCTTGATGTATTACTTCATTCCAAAAGCTTCTAATCGCCCGATTTATTCATATAAATTATCGATCATCCACTTTTGGGCATTGATCTTTCTTTACATCTGGGCAGGTCCTCACCATCTTCTTTATTCAGCATTGCCAGACTGGGCTCAAGCTCTCGGCGTTGTATTCTCCATTATGCTGATCGCTCCATCATGGGGAGGTATGATTAATGGTTTATTAACGCTAAGAGGGGCGTGGGACAAAGTTCGTGAAGATCCTGTTTTGAAAATGTTTGTTGTGGGTGTAACCGCTTATGGCATGTCTACTCTTGAAGGCCCAATGCTTTCATTAAAAACAGTTAACGCCCTTAGCCACTTTACCGACTGGACAATTGCACACGTCCATATTGGAACACTGGGCTGGAATGGCATGATGACCTTTGGTATGATCTACTGGCTGGCACCCCGTTTATTTAAAACAAAACTATGGTCAACAAAATTGGCCAATACCCATTTCTGGATTGCTACACTCGGTATGTTATTCTTTTCAATACCATTATATTTTGCAGGATTTACGCAGGCACTGATGTGGAAGGAGTTTACAGCAGAAGGTTACCTGGCTTATCCTAACTTTCTGGAAACCGTAACACAGATTCTTCCGATGTATTATTTACGTGCATTTGGTGGAACCCTTTATTTTACAGGAGCTATTTTATTTGTAATTAATGTATGGAAAACTGCAAAATCTGGAAGCTTTGTAAGATACGAAGAGGATCAGGCTGCAGCAAAACATGCTCCAAAAGCAGGCGAAGGATGGCACAGAAAACTGGAAGGACGACCTTTGCAGTTTACCGTTGCAGCATTAGTGGTCATATTAATTGGAGGGCTTATTGAGATCGTTCCAATGTATCTTGTTAAAACCAATGTTCCGACTATATCTAATGTTAAACCATATACGCCACTAGAATTGGAAGGGCGCGATATTTATATCAAGGAAGGTTGTTATTTGTGCCACTCCCAAATGATTCGTCCTTTCCGAAATGAAGTGGAACGTTATGGTGAGTACACAAAAGCCGGTGAAACAGTTTATGACCACCCATTCCAATTTGGATCAAAACGTACAGGCCCGGATTTGGCACGTGAAGGTGTAAAAACACTTCCTAATTATAAACCTGATACGTGGCATTATAACCATATGGTTGATCCACAGAAATTAAATGCTGAATCCATCATGCCTCCTCATCCTTGGCTGGCTGAGAATGTATTAGATACTTCAATAACACCGAATAAGATAAGAGTTATGCAACAATTGGGGGTTCCTTATCCGGATGGTTACGCTGATAAAGCAGTTGCAGATTTAAAATCACAAGCTGCAAAAATAGCACAGGGATTACGCTCGGGAGGTATTAATATTGATGATGATAAAGAGATCATTGCTTTAATAGCATACCTGCAACGACTTGGCACTGATTTATATAATGAATAAACTAAGCGTATACTATATTTAAAAAGTCATGAAGATCGTTATTCATACCATGGAACAAATTGCAGGAGTAGAAATATTCCCAATCATTTCATTATTGCTATTTTTTATATTTTTTATGATTGTTGGCTATATGGTGCTGACAGCAGATAAAAAGTATATTGAAGAAATGAAAAATCTTCCTCTTGATAAGAATAACGATTTGAATGATGAAAATCATTTAATCTGAAATTTAAAAAAAGAAAAATATGGCTAAAGAAAATAATAATCAGCATCATAATGAAGATTATGAATATGATACCCTGACTAATGATAAGCTAATCAAAGATCATGATTATGATGGCATCAGGGAGCTTGATAATGATATGCCTGCGTGGTGGAAATGGCTGTTTTATATTACTATAATTTTTGCAATAGTTTATAGTATTCGTCTTTTTGTTTTTCATTCTGATGATCTTGTGCAGAATCGTGAATACGAAAATGCAATGGCCGAAGCTGAAATGAATAAACCGGTACAAGCTGAAGCAGCTGCATTTGAGATAGTTGTTTTAGATGATGATGCATCGATTGCGAGTGGAAAAGAAACATGGGACAAAATATGTGCTGTCTGCCACCTAATTGATGGCGGTGGCTTGGTTGGCCCAAATATGACTGACAACTACTGGATTCATGGTAATACAGTAGAGGATTTGTATAATATAGTTGAAATAGGTGTAATAGAGAAAGGAATGATTCCATATAAAGACCAGCTTTCAGAACAAAAAAGGCTGGAAGTAGTAAGTTTCATATTAGTCAATCTTCAAGGATCAACACCTGCAACTCCGAAGGCACCGGAAGGAGATGAATATTAATATAGACAAATAAGTTAAATTCATTATTCAGAAGCCGGAATAAAACCCGGCTTCTGAATTTTTTAATTCGCTGTTAACAATTTATTTAAATGTTTTAATCCATAATTTACGATCAGGAATGGATACTAAAAAACAAATCAAAGAAACCTCCTATTTCAAAGACAGGCTATCAACAGTAGATAGCCAGGGAAAACGCAATTGGATATATGCAAAGAAACCGAAAGGTAAATTGTTTAACAAACGAAGGGTTGTCGCTGTCCTTCTGCTTGCTTTTTTATATTTAGTCCCTTTTATAAAATATAACGGTGATCCAATTTTATTATTCAATATATTGGAGCGAAAATTTATCATCTTCGGCATCATTTTCTGGCCACAAGATTTTCATCTTATCCTGCTAACTTTTATTACATCAATCGTATTCATTGCTTTATTTACAGTAATTTTTGGCCGGTTGTTTTGTGGTTGGGTGTGTCCGCAAACCATTTTTATGGAATTTGTATACAGACGCATTGAGTACATCATTGAAGGCGATGCCGCTTCCCAAAGAAGATTAGCCGAGGCACCATGGAATTTCAATAAAGTATGGCGAAAAACCCTGAAGCATATTATTTTTTATTTATTTACCCTGATTACTGCTTATACTTTCCTGTCTTATATCATTAGTATGGACACGGTACTACTATTTATCTCTGAAGGGCCTGCAGCCCATCTCAAAGGTTTTATAGGCATGCTCATTTTTTCAGGGATGTTTTACTTCATATTTGCTTTCTTCAGAGAACAGGTATGTACAATCGCATGCCCGTATGGAAGACTTCAAGGCGTACTCACTGACAAAAAAACAATATTAGTTGGATATGACTATATACGAGGTGAGCCTAGAGGGCCCCTCAATAAAGTTGAAGGCGATTGTATTAATTGTAATGCTTGTGTTGTTGTTTGTCCTACAGGTATTGATATTCGTAACGGTACACAATTAGAATGCATCAACTGTACTGCATGTATTGATTCCTGCAACAGCGTAATGGACAGAATTAAAAAACCCTGGGGATTAATTCGTTACGATTCGGAAGAAGGAATTAAAACCGGACACCATTCAATATTTAATGCAAGGTCAATTGCATATTCCGTGGTTCTTACTTTACTTATCTTTTTTGTTGCAGGATTGTTTGTACTGCGAGGAGATTTTGAAGCTACTATCTTGCGTGCCAGAGGCTCACTCTATCAGGAATATGGAAAAGATAGTTTAAGCAACATTTACAATTTTAACATTGTTAATAAAATTCGTGAACCAATAATCGTTGACTTTAAACTTGAATCACATCATGGAAACATTAAATATTTGGGAGAGAAAATGATTGTAAAAAAGGGAGAAGTTGGTAAAGGTTCATTTCTAATTATCATTAGTAATGATCAGCTATCAAGTTCTAAAACTCCAATAGTTATTGGTTTATACACAAACAATGAAAAAGTGGAAGATTATAAAAGTACTTTTGTCGGACCAAATTCACTGGATAATCCTTAGGTTTTATAAACAGACTAATAAACGATAAAAGATGCCGAACAAAATAAAATGGAATTGGGGAACGAAGCTATTGATAGCTATCATCATTTTTATGAGTTTCATTTTTTTCCTGGTTTATTTAACCACTCAAAATACCATTAACCTGGTTGAAAAAGATTATTATCCAAAAGGCCTTAAATACCAAACTCGTATTGATGAAATCAAAAAAGCTACTTTGGTTAAAGAACAGTTTAATGTTATCCAGAAAGACGGTTTGATCGTTTTATCATTACCGGAAATAAATGCCGATTCCGGTTCAATTGTTTTTTTTCGCCCTTCTAATCAACTACTTGATTTGACTTCAAGTATTAATCCTGACTCATTGGGAAGGATGTACTTTCCTAATAATAACTTCAAAAAAGGAAAGTATCTAATCAAAGTTCACTGGTACGAAAATGGTGAAGGGTATTACATAGAAAAAAGATTCTTTGTTAAATAGTTATGAGTGAATTATATATAGCAGCACTAATGACAGGCTTAATTGGCAGTCTGCACTGTATTGGCATGTGTGGCCCAATTGCCGTTGCATTACCACTGGGTAAAAAATCATGGCTTCAAAAAATTACTGGAAGCGTTATTTATAATGCAGGAAGAATAGCAACCTACGCTTTATTAGGTATTCTCTTTGGTTTATTAGGACAAGGGATTGAAATGGCAGGATTGCAAAAATGGGCGTCTATTGGCTTAGGCATTGCACTCATTTTATCAGTTCTCTTTCCTGTTCTTTTTAAAGGCCAAAACAAAATCGATCAATTCTTTTATAGCTATGCAGGAAAGCTAATTGGAAAATTTCGTCAGCTATTTAGTATTTCCTCTTATCCCTCATTATTAGTAATAGGCTTATTAAACGGTTTATTACCCTGCGGTCTTGTTTATGTTGCTATTGCAGGTGCAATAAATACCAATGATATTGTAAGCGGAGCGATTTACATGAGTATCTTTGGCATTGGAACAATTCCTATTATGGTATCAATACCCATTGTAGGAAATTTAATTGGCACAAATATTAGAAGAAGGTTTAAAGGTGTTATATCAATCTTTATAGTTATCCTTGGAATTTTGTTCATTTTGAGAGGCCTTTCGTTGGGGATACCCTATATTAGTCCACCAACAAAAATGCTACAACCTCATGAAAAAACAATGAACCACAAAGTCTCAGAAATAGCAAAAGATAAGATATCATCTTACCATCAAAACGTATTTTATCATCATTTAAACACATTCAAATCATGAAAAAGTTAATTTTTATTTTAGTTATGAGTAGTTTAATCGTAACTACCGGAACTACTTACGGTTACTTCAACAATTTACAAACTTCCGGTGTTGAAAATTCAGTAATTTATATACCGGGTGATGATCCTGCAGATGCTAAATTTCCGGAAGGTGCTAAAATCTATAAGGAGAAATGTGTAGCATGTCACCAACTAACCGGATTAGGCGTTCCCAGTGCATTTCCACCATTAAAAGAATCTGACTATCTTTTAGCTGACAAAAAAAGAGCTGTTGAACAGGTATTGAATGGTTCGAACGAAGAAATGATAGTAAATGGAGTTTCTTATACAATTCCAATGCCGTTCCAGGTTGACAACCATGAAGACGCTGTTAATGTAATAAACTATGTGCTTAACGCATGGGGCAACGATGGCGGGACTATAACTATTGAAGAAGTTAAGGACATTAAAATAGTAAGGTAGCAAGTTGTAAAAAGTCTTTTCAAACTTACTGCTTTAACTTTATTCTGATTTCTCCAAAACTTATAACTTTAAAAGAGGTAGTAAGCTAATTCTCATGGAGTAGACATGAAATTAAATAACTAATTTTTAGTATTCTTTTTTATAAACTTTAATAAGCAGAATATGACATTTTCAGATCCAATGTTTAAGAACAAAGAACTTCAAGACAAAATTATTGTGGTGACTGGTGGCGGTTCAGGGCTAGGCAAATCAATGTCTCAATATTTCCTGACCCTGGGCGCTAAAGTTGTTATTACTTCCAGAAATTTTGACAAATTATCAAAAACTCAAAATGACCTGATTAAACTTACAGGCGGTGATGTGCTTCCAATTGCTTGCGATGTAAGAAGTTATGAGGAAGTTGAGAACATGCTGTCAAAAACTTTAGACAAGTTCGGAAAAGTTGATTGCCTATTGAACAATGCAGCAGGTAACTTTATAAGTCCAACTGAAAGATTATCATCAAATGCTTTTGACACCATTTTAGACATTGTTTTAAAAGGAACAAAAAATTGCACCTTGTCTTTTGGGAAACACTGGATAAAAACAAATCAAAAAGCAGCAAGCATTTTAAATATTATAACAACATATGCCTGGACCGGAAGCGGTTATGTTGTTCCTTCTGCCGCAGCAAAAGCCGGAGTTCTTGCCATGACACGTTCATTAGCAGTTGAATGGGCTAAATACGGAATTCGCATGAATGCTATTGCCCCGGGCCCTTTCCCAACTGAAGGAGCATGGGATAGATTACTTCCCGGAGAACTGAAAGAAAAATTTGATGTTTCTAAAAAAGTACCGCTTCGCCGTGTTGGTGAACACCAGGAATTAGCAAACCTCGCTGCATATTTACTGTCTGATTATTCGGCTTACATCAACGGAGAAGTTATAACAATTGACGGTGGTGAGTGGTTGCAGGGAGCCGGCGAATTTAATATGCTTGAAAAGGTACCAAAAGAGTTGTGGGATATGCTGGAGATGATGATCAGATCAAAAAAAGAAAAATAAGTTGAATCCTTTTTTCGCTCTTATAAATGCAACAAATAGAGGACTTTTGGTGTCTGTTTATACGAATACATTTTATATTAAATTTGCACAACTCTTGTAAAGAAAATCTATATGAATAAGATAATTATCACTATTTCAATTCTCGTGTTATCAATTGCAGCACAACATGTAATTGCACAAACAATCAAACCTGCAAAAGTCACCAAAGCTGTTTACTTTGATGTTTCTAAGCAACTTAGGGATGTAGAACCTATTCCAACAGGTTCAATTAAAAGTGCTTTTAAAAACAGGCTTGTCCCAAATAAATTTGATTTCCATAAGGAATTAATTGAAGCATCAGTGTTAAAAGGTCCTGACCCCGCCTTGCAACCTTATCAGGGTAGAAACAGATTTGACACTCAGATAAATCAAAATTTCAGCGGTATATATAACACCTATAGTGTTGCACCTCCCGATACAGATGGAGATGTTAGTTTGGATCATTATATGCAAATGGTAAATAATGGATTTGCCATATGGGACAAAGAAGGCAATTTGTTATATGGCCCTTCACATAATAAAACCCTTTGGGAAGGATTCAATGGGCCTTGGTCAAGTACCAATGATGGCGATCCGATTGTTATATATGATGAATACGCTGACAGATGGATTGCTAGTCAATTTGCAATGCCCTATTATCCCATGGGACCATACTATGAGTTAGTTGCTGTTTCAGCTACAGGAGATCCCCTTGGTGAATGGTATCGCTATGCTTATCAGTTTAGTTACATGCCCGATTATCCTAAATTTGGTGT
>Ga0209013_10004994_pt1 | contig 11548 bp, 11 predicted proteins | sample Cruoilmetagenom2_FD_187291 | JGI IMG/M metagenome (GOLD analysis project Ga0209013, IMG submission 187291) | Oil polluted marine microbial communities from Coal Oil Point, Santa Barbara, California, USA - Sample 2 (SPAdes) (version 2) | ecosystem: Environmental > Aquatic > Marine > Oil seeps ...
CCCACAAAGCACAACTGGTTCAGTCGGCTTGTGCATCAACGTGTATAGCAGACGTGCTGTCCAAAGGTCGATTTACGATCGAACGCAAGATCTCACCTGTAACTGTGTCCCAAATAAACACACTATTGGATGCATCAACCGCCACGATCCTGGCACCATCGGCCGAGAACATGGCAAATCCAATCGCTTCGCCTGCGTTTCGATACACGCGGATTTGTCTAAGTGTATCGCCTTGGATCGCCCAAAGCGCGACCAGACCGTCTTCCCCTGCAGTCAGCATCTGATTATCGATCTGTGGATTGAACCATGCGGATATAATCGCCTCGTTTGAGAAACTGATCATCCCCACCCTGGGTTTTTCTTTATCAATATTCCATATGGTAGCCGTTCGGTCCCTGAATACCATTGCAGCGAGCTTGCCTGATGGGTTTTGGTCGAATTTGATCAAGATACGCCCGGGTTTGCGTTGTAAAGATTCACATCGACCGGTTTCAAAATTCAGCGTATACACGCCCCCATCCGTGTCACCATAGACAATGAGTTGATCATCGAGCACGCCGGTCACGAGGCTGATCGGGTATTTTGTACAGCCCCCGCCGGTACTAAACTCTTTTTGAAACGTGCCGTCAGCCGAATACACTTCCACATTATACTGCCGGGCCAAATAGATCTTGTTCCAAGTTTCCCCAAATCCGACAAATTCCAGCCGGCGTTTAAGACGGCTGCGCGAGGGAATATCTAATGCCTTCATCGACAATGTCACTGTATTCAACAGAAATGCGTCACCGGGTGGATTTCTGCCGGATTTGCCACGTTCTGTTGATAACAGCAGCAACTCACCGCCTTTGTTGTAACGGGCGCTTAGATCCGCCTCGAACCAGGCACCGGCAATATAGGACTGAAACAGATTAGAGCCCCAGTTACTGTTTTGCTGAATCTCCTGACGCTTCCTGATGACCTCAAGCGCGCCCTGGACCGCATTTGTCGATGCCTCAACCGCATTGTCAGATGTGCTCGCGGTCAGCCCTTGTGCCGCCAAAATAAGACTTTCCTGCGGGTTTTGAAATAACTGACGCTCTGCATTCGCCGCATATCGTAACGCTGTCTGCTCTTGCGCCTCGTATACTTGCTTTTTAGCCTCTATATATTGCCAGGCCGCGGCCGCGGCCACAGCGACCAACGTGAGGCCTGCCGCGGTGACCGCTCGCGTTCGGATGACATCCTGACGAGTGGACTTGAAACTCCGGCCGATGCTGTCGATCGTCTCGTCAGTTGGTTCACTGTCGATTTGATCCAGCGTTTCGGTGATAAAGATTTTGTCCTTAAGCAATAGTTTTACATCGTTGTCATCTCTTGCTTGTTCCAATGACTCATTCACGTTAATAGCAATGGGCGGCCGGTTTGCGGCCAAACACCGCTGTAGTTCTATCAATACCCATTGGGATTCCAGTGCGCCGGGGCGCAAGATGATGATTAGGTACTTGCTCATCCTGATACGGCGACGGGTCGCTGAGCGGAGATCATCGCCGGCGACGTACACACGGGAATCCAGGAATACGCGGAATCCTTTAGACTGTAACAGGTCAGCCAGCTTTTGCGGATAATGCACACCATCTGAGTGGGCATATGATATAAAGAAATCGAATCCGAAAAGGAAATCGCCTACTTTCCTAACCCAAGTTAGTATGGCGGAAGACATAGTCGGTTGCTCCAATCCATGCGTCTATTAAAAACGAATAAATATGGTCATGAAAGAACCGTATTTACCATGCAGGCGGTGGGTGCGGGTTCACTCGGGCCAGTAATGATTAGCTTGTGCTACGCTCGCCACCGAGGTCTTTCTTCAGCGCTTCCCGCTCGACCAGATCGAGAATGTCACGGTATACCGTATCCTGTGAGCATTTTGCGAGCTTTGCCTATTTGGACGCCGTGAGTTTGCCTTCAAAACCGTCCAGCAACCTGTTGAGCACTTTGATCTGCCGCTCGTTCAAAGCCTCTTTGGCGAAACGCTCCCAGAAATGTGCTTTCCCAAGGACCGTGCCAAGCGTCTCCTGGGCGCCGTTGATCGCAGCCAGTAGGCAGCCAAGGAACCATGTCTGCTACTGCGTCACATCGAGCTCACCTTTCTGCGTCCATTCCAGCGTAGTGTAATAGTAGTTGCGCTGGCGACGGATGTGAGCCGATGCTGATCATGCGGCGTTCTGCACGACCTGAACGATCTTGCTCAGGAGATCAGGATCAAAGTCAGGCTTGATCTCTAGATGATGCCGAACGTTGATCAGCAAAGTCAACGAAGGATCGCTGCACTGCTTGAGTGTGACCAAGAGAAATCTGGGTTTGTCTGCATGATCGCCAGCCTCCAGCTTTTTCAGGCGGCCTCGCCAGTAGGTGAAGGTGCCAAGCGCCAGCTGATGCTGTTCACAGAAAAAATCTTCGACATCTCTCCGACTCAAGCAAAATCGATGGTAGAGCCACACCGAGTGGCTGATGATTTCGGCCGGAAATCGATAGCCATGGTAGGATGATTTTTTACTATTCATGGGGATAGTCTGCCGGAATCGCACTTAACTTGACAGTACCTATTATTCATTGCATGTGTTTGTTAAAAGCCTAACGTTAACATAACATGACCACGTTATTACACCGTTGTACTTATAGCCACTATGCAACTTACCAATATGATTAAAGTTTAAATCGCCGCAATAATTAAGCGGGGCAGGTTGATGGTTTTATTAGCTTGTAATGTTAACATGCGCCTTATCTATTTACTTTCTTACTATCAGCATTTATCTGATACAAGAATTCTTCTAACCTGTTGTCAGCATCTAATAAATGTGCTTCCAACCAATTTCTCAGCCACTGCATGTAATCCTTTCCGAATGGGGTGTGGCCTTTGCTTAATTTGCTATGTATAGAACGTAGTTGCTCCAGCAAGCGGACATGTTCTTTTTTATGGTCGATAATCTCCGGATATTTGTAGGCTTCCATTATTCTTTCTTCATTCTTAAATTCATCTTCTGCTAATGCAACAAAAGCATCAAGATATTTAGTTACCTGATGCATTGAATTTCCTTTCAATACACATTTATCTAGAGCGTCAATTAAATCAATTAATTGCTGATGATCTTTTTCTAGTAGTGGATGCATGAGTATTTTCCTACTTTAAATTTGTGCGCAAGCATATTTGTTGTGAGTATTAAATTTAAGTGAAGCTAACGTCAAGCATCAGCGGCGCGCGCCTTTGGCGCGTCCGCTGGATGTGCATGTTAGCTCAGCTGCCTATGTTAATACCAAACTCTTTGTTACAGGCCAGCTTCCATCTTCCGTATAAATCGTTCGTTTTGTTGCTAATTTCAAGATGGTTAGATTCGGCCGTTAGACAATTACTTGCCAGATATTCAAAGCATCTCGACTGTTTTAAAGCACTATGCAAATCATCGACGCGATAAATTATTGGTTGCTTCGGAAATATGACATTTGATTCATGACTGCCCAACGGAGGTAATTTAATCCAATCATCTATAAACTTATCACAAAATAAAATGCCTAATTTATCAAATATCTGCATTATCACGCGATCTCGGTCGTATTTAAATGCTTCATAAACTACCGTAATTGTTTCTATTTTCAGCTCTATTGCTTGAAGTCTTATTAATTCAGTTGTTTCATATGCTAAGTTGAATATCTCTTTATTTGTTTTATTTCCCCATATCCTTTTCCAAGAACGCCATGTATCAACTGGCTTTCTACCCAATATTAATATTGTAATTTGATTTAATCTAATGCCTGAATCAATTAATACATTTATCGGATTCAATGTGGCATCTTTTGTGTTGTAGGGGCCTAGTGTTTCTTTTAAAAAAACAATATCATCTGTATGTGGGAATTCCCAATTTAAAATCGTACCGACTGTTTCCCAACGCATTAGTGTTTTAATTTGTTGATAATGCGCCTTTATTCCAGCCGCGCCAAATACCCTTAGAATTGCAGTAGAACCACTCCTGCATGGCGAAATAGAAATAATAATCTTTGTTTCCGGTCTTACATTATTAGAAAATATTTGTATTTTACTCAACGAATCAACCTCGTTTTAGCAATACTCTTATCACATACGTGAGCAGCTAACAGTTTAAACGGTACTGTCAACTTAGCTATTTTGAGCCAAAGCTGAACCATGATTTTTCATGACTGACTTTCATTGGGCACAGGTAACCTGCTGCCATTCAGAATATGATCTGGAACGGAACTCACGATAATGATGTGCTTTCACCAGATGCCGCCCAATGCGAAACAGATTGCCGACCTCAGCATGTATGGTGAGAAACCGTTGGGCTTGCCCAATGGATTTGAATCCTCGCATCAATCGTTCCCGTTGCCGCGTTGGCTCATGCGACACCTCTGCACGGTTGTTTGCGTAGCGATCAGAGCAATGGGATACTGCTGGCATGATTTCGCGAAGCGCCGCTGAGTAGCTTTTCAGTTTGTCCGTCACTATTCGCCTGGGAGATGCGCATTGCCCCTTGAGCAGTTTATGAAAAAAGCGTTTTGCTGCCTGTTTGTTTCGCCGTTTCTGCACCAGGGGATCAATGGTATCTCCGTCCTGATCCACGGCTCTCCACAAGTAAACAGGCTCACCATGAATCTTGGTGAATACCTCATCGAGATACCAGGTGTCACCCAGGCTGCCTCGCCGTTTTTTCAGCTTGTGGGCATATTCCGGCCCGAACCGAGCACACCAATGCCGAATTGACTCGTAGGAAACCTCAATTCCACGTTCAGCCAAAAGATCTTCGACATCTCTCAGACTCAAGCAAAAACGATGGTAGAGCCACACTGAGTGGCTGATGATTTCGGCCGGGAATCTATAGCCATGGTAAGACGGTTTTTTACTATTCATGGGGATAGTCTGGCGAAATTGTACTTAACTTGACAGTACCTGTCAGAACCTTCCATCTGAGGTTTAGAGAATCGCTTATAAAACGGACATGATTAATATTTCTGGCCTTTAGGGCGATAAAGGAACATCTTCGTGTTGTAATTGTAGAAAAGATGCTCGGCTTTAATCAGACTCTCGTGGCCGCCTATGCGGAAAACATCCTTAAAATAACCTTTCGGTGACTTCCAAACACTGAAAATGTATGCGATTTCATCTGTGTCAGGATAGAGAAGTTCCGGTACCCACATGTGGCCGTAGACATTGCTCGGACTGACAGGTAAACCGCCCTCCAGCACGATATCGCTATAAAGGGCAAAATCGAAATCTTGCCAAGTGAGACCATTATTACTGGATACGACACACATACCGTAAGCTGGATTCCAAGGCCATGATTTATAATAACAGGTTGCTGCTAGATAATATTTACCAAACCGTTTGGTAAAACTCGATGCAAGAGGCGGTTTGTTGTAGAAAATGGGTGTATCGAGAATTGATTTAGCCTCCTGGTAGGCCCCCCATTCAGACGCACCGTTCTTATTTTTTCCTTTGAAATACTCAAACTGCGCATTAATCAGGGAGTTTTCAGACGCGGGCAACCGGACAAGATAAATCTTTCCGGTCGCTTTGTTTTGACTATTTGTCTCGCCCGATCCGATAAAGTAAATATAGTTAGATGAGGCCGGACTACCGGTATGGTAAGGATCAGTATAACCGTGCGCTACGATTGCGAAGGTGAATTTTGTGCCGCTGCCCCAGTAGACGTGTACGTTGTCTGGTTGATCGACAGTGTAGTTCTTCGTGGTATGAGTATGCTTTGGTTGCAGCCATTGGGCGGTGGATCCTGTGCAACTAAAGTCTGCCACGATTGGGGGCTTGGCATAACTCGGTCCATAGCGAAGACGGCATCCTTCACTAGTTTTCTTCGTCGCATTCAGTGGCCCGAACTGATAGAACCCAATTCCTTCTCGACTGAGTTTCGTGTAGTCCATCTGTTCGGTCGTAGGCTTACCCGACGTTGGGTTCCAAAAGACAGTCTGAGTGATGAGGTTTAATAACTTATCAGCGTCCTCGCAAGTTGTCGCACTACCAGGACAGGTATAGAAATAATCCAATCCATACACGCCCGTGAAATAGGAGTGACTAAAGGCATCTACACCCTCCTGTGCGCCATGACGCACCATTTTGTTATAAAGATGTTTTTTGAATTTAATGCGATAGGTGAGAGAAGAGTCAATCTCGGCATCAAAGATCGTCACATTATTCAAGTGATCAAACACCGGGAGGCGTCGTATTGGCGCAAAGATGTAGGTACAGGCATTCGCCTTCGGTATATTGTTAAAGCACTGTTTGTACATATTTGGGTCGCCTGAAGCGAACTTCGTGCAAACCGTATTCAAAGGCATATTCATACACTGTATGACCGCTTTCCTATGGTCCTCCAAGGTAAATTTTGGGTTGGCGACGAATGAATCTCCGAAAACCACGAGTTCCAATTGCTTCCCGTCCGGACTCATGACTGGCCGCCCGACATCCGTTTCTGTGAGGACTCCTTGTGCCCAGGGTTTTTTTGTGCGATCTCCATAGAACATCTGGAGTTGGTCGTTTTCGGAAGAAGCAGGTCCCGTCAGCCAGTCAGTACAATAGCTAACAGGCCAACTGTTGCCGGTTGAACATGCCGCATAAAGGGGAAACCAGGCTGAACTGGAGAAATTCCCTGCAAGCCATCTCGGATTAATGTGATGTTGAGCCGAACCTGTGGTAGGCGGTGGGGGTGCTTGCATTTGGAAAAGAGGGGGTTGCGATGGCCAACCTGTCAATATGCATTGAGAAGGCACTTTATTGTCCTCATCCCCCTTATCGAGACGATTGTTCAGGCCATAGAAGCCATGGTTTTTTATACAGAAATCCTGAATCACGTTTTCGCGCTGCTGATCCCCACTGTGTACCAACGCCTTAGCGGATTTTGTGCACCAGTTATAGTGGCGGCTGTAGCTAGGGCTCCACACGTCGTGTGACAGATTGGGTATGCCAAGGTGTCTGGCTCGATGGTACTGATCTATCGCGCCATTGGCAAAGAACCGGCAATTTTCCGGAGATACTCCGTACACAGGTATTGCGGCGATCAAGAAGCTGAAAAAAACAATCGAGCTTCCAATCCGGCGAGGTAGAGAATGAGTGAACATAATCACGCCTCTGTTGATATGCTTAAGCATGTTTCTAAATTAGGGATAGGGATTTGCTTTCAATGGAAGCAACATCATTCGCAATCGGCATACCCCATCCATCAGTCCGGAAAATCCTCGCTTGGCAACAGCGTGTTCATGGTACATGGCCATTTCTCCTGACGTGGTCTCACAGTTTCTGCAGCCAGAACCCAGTAATTTAATGTTTTTCATAACAGTCTCCTCATAGACCGGGGGTCATAATGCATAGTCGCCACTATAAGGTCCTGTACCCTCAACAACAGGCAACGTCAAACGATTTCCCCAGTGTGTCCAGCCGCCGTTGTAGAGCCTCACATCCTCGTAGCCAAGATGCTTGAGCTGCAGGCAGGCCAGGCTCATGCGAAACCCATCGTGGCAGTAGACATAGATTGCTTTCCCCTTTGGCACATCCTTATACATCTTGGGCAGTTCCTCATCGGGTCGCCACTTCTGGGCGCTGGTGCCGTCCAGACTGACCACGTTGACAGCTCCAGGGACATGGCCACCCTGTATCGAATGTTTAATCTCCTTGCCCGTGTACATGTCGTGAGGGCATGCATCAAGCAGCACAGTGTTGGGGTTACGCCTTGAGACCACGTCTTCATAAACATCTGTCCACTCGATGAACATGGCTGGATTAGCTGGCTTGAGTGTGACATTCCCCGGTTTGTTGATTTGCATCCAATATTGACCATACTTTTGCATATTAGAATTGACCCGGTCTGTTACGGCTTCGAGCAACGCTGCCAAACTGTTAGACCGCTGCAGCCGGGGCAATTTCGGATGCAAACATATACTGTTTTTGGCTCAAATTCCGTGCAAATCAACATATCCTTGGTAACGCTGAAATAATTCCAATCTTGACGTCATCAACTATACACCGAGATTGTCAGATAGTTGCCTATTTTATTAGTGCAAAACATATTGCCATACTTTAGGACCGTCTCAAAATGCAAGCAAGCGAGGAGTTCAATGTCAGTAAAAAAGCTAACGACCACATCGACTGTAGCTGATCTTGAAGGACGCATCCATGCAGTAATGCAATGTATTTTCCCGTGGCTCAAAATGGCTAAGTTGACAGTACCCCCTCTCGACACAAGGCCACCATGCTTACAGCCTATTCGATCTACCGCTTGGCGGCCTTTGGGGCAAGTTGCGTGAGTTAACTGAGGAGGCGTCGATGTGAAACCGCGTTTAACAATCGGGGGCGGACCACGATTTTTCCAGGCTGAACAGTAAACAGCTAATGCCATAAACCGCTAATACGTCGCCTGGGCGCACGCTGTGACAGCTTATGATGAACAGGATGAATCCGTGTCTCATGAATAAAAGGATAATGTTCATGCCGCGCAATTTTTTGCAGGCGCCGGATTCGTTCTTTGGTATGGGGATGAGTTCGTAACAAAGAGGGGTTGGGTACACGTACGCTGGGTGACAGCAGTTGTTCAAACCAGTTTTTCTGGTAGTACTCAATTTTGCTTAAGGCGGAAATCAGTCCCTGTGGATCACCGGTTAATTTTATTGCCTGCAAATCGGCACTGAACTCTCGTGTCCGTGATAAGGCTAGTTGCATTAAGGCGCTTAAGTTAGGGGCAATTATCAACAATAGCAGCAACAACCATGGGATATTCTCGTCCTGAATAATAAATAAAGGCAAATAAATCAGCATCATTAAATACCCGCTCAGTGCCATTATGCTGGTAATGCGACTGATGGCATCCGCCACAGCCATCACCCACAGATCTTTGCTTTGAATATGACCCACTTCATGCGCGAGTACAGCGGCCATTTCACGAGTATTAAGTACACGCAATAACCCATCACTAATTGAAATAGCGGTATCCTTTTGCATGCCTACAGAAAACGCCAGCATGGCATGACTGGGGATGTAAAAAAGCTTAGGCCGTTGTGGTAACTGACTACGATCTGCCAGCCAGTTAATTATTTCTTTTAGTTGACCAAGCTGGTCGGGTGCCACAGGCTGTGCACCATAAAGAAAGAGTATTAAACGTGCTGATAATTTCGATACCGCTATTATCAGCACAGCGCCCATACTCAATGCCCAGAGAACCCCAATTATGCCGGCAATTAACCAGCCAATTAAACTCAGTAATAACAGCATGCCTGCCAGCAGCAAAAAAGTATGCAGTAAATTTTGTAAACGAAAGTGAAAGGCAGGGCGGTTATTCATATGGCCAGTATCAATCAAGAGAGGGTTATGAAGATTGGAATACCCGGTCAGTGATAAACCAGACATCCTCCACATGGGGCCGGTACCGCTGTGTCAGTATCCACCCATCTCTTGCATACCCGGCGGTACGTGTTTTTCCTGTTCGGGCTCCTCGACGATCATGGCCTCCGTTGTGATCATCAGTCCCGCGATGGACGCAGCATTCTGCAATGCCACCCGTACAACCTTGGTCGGATCCAGAACCCCCATCTCGATCATGTCACCATATTCGGCGGTCTGAGCATTAAAGCCATAGTTCCCTTCCTGTTCCTTGACCTGGCTCAGGACGACTGATGGCTCTAATCCAGCATTCGCCATGATCTCCCGCATCGGCTGCTCCATAGCACGAAGGACAATCTTGATACCGATGTCCTGGTCAGGATTGTTGCCCTTCAGGTCATGTGCCTGCACAGCCTGCATAATTCGCACCAGGGCCACGCCCCCGCCCGGCACCACGCCTTCCTCGACGGCCGCCTGCGTCGCATGCATGGCATCCTCGACGCGGTCCTTCTTCTCCTTCATCGCCGTTTCCGTGGCGGCGCCCACCTTGAGTTCCGCCACGCCGCCGGACAGCCTGGCAAGGCGTTCCTGCAGTTTCTCCTTGTCGTAATCGGAAGTGGCATCATCGATCTGCCGACGAATCTGCTGAACGCGTGCCTGGATTGCCTCGGGCTTGCCGTTGCCGCCGACAAGTGTGGTGTTTTCCTTGGCGACGATAATCTTCCTGGACGAACCCAGCTCATCCAGGCTGGCCTTTTCCAGCGTCAGACCGGTCTCTTCGGAAATCACCTGGCTATCCGTTAAAACGGCAATATCCTGCAGCATGGCCTTGCGCCGGTCTCCGAACCCAGGCGACTTAACGGCAGCCACTTTGATAATACCGCGCAACGCATTGACCACCAGGGTCGCCAACGCCTCGCCCTCCACGTCCTCTGCAATGATCAGTAATGGTTTCCCTGCCTTGGCGACGGCTTCCAATAAGGGCAACAAATCCCGGATATTGGACAGCTTCTTGTCACATAACAGGATAAATGCGTCCTCCAGTTCCGTAGTCATATCTTCGGGCTTGTTGATGAAATAGGGTGACAGATAACCACGGTCGAACTGCATGCCCTCGACGATATCCAGTTCATTAATCATCCCGGAGCCTTCCTCCACGGTGATAACGCCTTCTTTACCGACCTTATCCATTGCCGAGGCGATCAAACCACCGACCTCCTCGTCGCCATTGGCTGAGATCGTCCCCACTTGGGCGATCGCCTTGCTGTCTTCACAGGGGGTGGAGAGATGTTTCAGTTCCTCTATCGCGGCATCGACAGCCTTGTCGATGCCGCGTTTGATATCCATCGGATTCATCCCGGCCACTACCGACTTCAAACCTTCCTGAAAGATGGATTCGGCGAGCACGGCGGCTGTAGTCGTCCCGTCACCGGCGATCTCCGAGGTCTTGGTGCACACCTCTTTTACCATCTGTGCACCCATGTTTTCGAACTGATCCTTGAGCTCGACCTCTTTTGCCACCGAGACACCATCCTTGGTAATCGTGGGGCCGCCAAACGACCTTTGCATTACAACATTGCGCCCCCGCGGCCCCAGCGTCGCCTTGACCGCCTGTACAAGAATGCTTGCGCCACGCGCCAACGCATCGCGCGCATCAGCCCCAAATTTCAGTTCTTTGGCCAGCATGGGAATCTGTCTCCATTGGTAATATGTTAAATATGTATGTAGACCTCGTGTCCGCCTATTCTTCCAACACGGCCATAATGTCCGCCTCGCGCATCAATAGCAATTCCTCACCATCAAGCTTGATCTCCGTGCCTGCATGCTTACCGAATAAAACCTGATCACCGGGTTTCGCAGAACCTGGTTATTCCGCGAGAGGCTAATCCGGGACGTACCCAGGTATTTGTTTTGCCCTCAATCATCATGGCTATAGAGGCCGTGCCTTACTCCGCTCAGTAACTTTTTAAAATTATCCCCGCTGGTATGGACCAGATTTTCATGATCGCCCGCTTCGAAATAGACGTTGGCAAGACTGGTTAGTGCTTCATCGAGAAAAGTTTCAATCTGATAGGCAGAGCCCAGTGGAGGAATGGCGCCAGGCTCGCAGTCGGGAAACAGTTTAGCCAGTTCGTCTTCTTCAACGAGTTTGAAGTCCCGGTCGAGTTCTTTGTGCAG
>Ga0209013_10004996_pt1 | contig 11547 bp, 7 predicted proteins | sample Cruoilmetagenom2_FD_187291 | JGI IMG/M metagenome (GOLD analysis project Ga0209013, IMG submission 187291) | Oil polluted marine microbial communities from Coal Oil Point, Santa Barbara, California, USA - Sample 2 (SPAdes) (version 2) | ecosystem: Environmental > Aquatic > Marine > Oil seeps ...
GATGGTGATATTGCCAGTGAGTGGATTCGTGAATATGAGCTTGGTCATGTTGTCCCACCTGATGATACGAGGTCTGTTGAGCAGGCACTGATCTCACTGCTTGGACAATCCAAGGATTCATGGTCAAGGCAATTTGAAGTATTTGGCGATGACTTCAAATGGGAACATGTGGCGGCTCCTTTGAGGCGCTACTGCATGGAAGGTTCATATGCTCCGGACCGCTTGGACCGGGAGATATCAGTAGTTGGTGGAAACGAACCAGGGGGTGGCTGGCAGCTAAAGTGGGCAAGAGCGCGATTTGTTTACCGTTCTGAGGGGTGGCAGGGATTAACGCATCGCACCTGGCGATATTTGCAAAGGCATATCGCCAACCCCTAAAGTAATGAAGTCATTTTTGCTGGGTTTACGCATCAAGTATATTCCGGTCGGCAGCCGGCGGGAGAGGATTTACCATTTAATCCGCTTGATGCTCTACAATTGGAAGCGCAAGGGCTTCATTTCTGCACTTATCACGGTCAACCAACGAGCTCGTTTTTATCTAACCAAAGAATTGTCTCTGCCGCGCGGTGGATATTCGTACCAGCAATGGATTTACGACCACGAACCGAGTAAAGAGGCGCTTGGCAGGCAGCGAGCTGCATCCGAGAAATTACCCAATAATCCGATCATCAGCATCATCACCCCGGTTTTTAATCCTGCGCCAGATGTGCTGAGAGATACGATCAATTCAGTTTTGGCTCAGACATATCCTTATTGGGAGCTGTGCCTGGCTGATGGGGGCTCAACCAAAGCCGGGGTGGCAAAAACTCTAGATGAACTATCAAGATCCGACCAGCGGATTTTGGTGAAGCATCTCTCAGAAAATTTGGGCATATCAGGGAATTCAAATGCGGCATTAAGCATGGCGTCTGGGGATTATATTGCCCTGATGGACCATGATGATTTAATCGCCCCCGATATGCTGTTTGAAGTTGCGCAGGTGATCAACCAGCGCCCAGGTACAGAGATCGTCTATTTTGATGAGGACAAGATATCTTCGGATGGCAGAACTCGATTAGATCCTTTTTTTAAACCCTCTGCCTGGTCACCTGATTTACTCTTATCTACCAATTATTTGATGCATTCAGTCATTTCCCATTCCCTGGTGGACGAACATGGGGGATTTCGATCTGAGATGGATGGTGCCCAGGATTGGGATTTATCCTTACGCATAACCAGGAAAAAAAGAAAGATCTACCATATCCCAAAGGTTTTTTATCATTGGCGCCAGGTGCCCGGATCCGCTGCGCGAGAAGCGAATGCTAAACCATGGGCATTCGCCGCCCAGGCACGCTGTATTGAGGACCACCTGCATGCAATGGGGGAAACGGATGTCCGGGTTAACTTTCCAGACCTGGGGCGGGTGCACGTATCCTGGTCACGGTCCAAATCAAAAGTCTCGATCATTATTCCGAACAAAGATAAAGTTAAGCTGCTTTCGGCTTGTATCAGCTCAATTCTGGAAAAAACCACTTTTGAGAATTATGAAATTCTGATCATTGATACTGGAAGTAAAGCGCAAGACACCCTTGATTATTACGATCGAATCACACAAGATCCCCATGTTAGCCTGCACATATATCCCCATAGATTCAATTATCACAAGGTAAATAACTATGGTGCTGAACTCGCTTCGGGAAGCCTGTTCCTGTTCCTTAATAATGACACGGAAGTCCTCAATCCGGGATGGTTGGATGAATTGGCAGCCTGGGCGGAGAGACCTGGAATTGGAGTGGTTGGAACTAAGCTGTTGTATCCGGATGGGAATATTCAGCATGCAGGAATTGTGATGGGGGTTGAGGGGCATGGCAGCCACATTTTCGAAAGGCTCCCTGAACACCATTATGGACCATTCGGCTCACCTGATTGGTACCGCGACTATCATGCGGTAACTGGAGCATGCATGATGATCCCCAAGTCTGTTTTCGCAGAATTGGGTGGTTTCGATGAGAACTACGAGGTTGGGTACGGTGATATAGATATTTGCTTACGGGCAGGCGAGGCGGGTTACCGGGTAGTTTATACACCCTTTGCTGAGCTGCTGCATCATGAAGGCGGCACCCGGGGATTAGCTTTGCCACCCAATGATGTGATCCGGGCATCAGCCCTTTTGTACGATCAGATTCGAGATGGAGACGCATACTTCAATCCCAACCTTTCTTATCTTAATCGGCAACCAACAATGGGAGAGCCGCGAGAGCCAGCTCGAGAGGAGAGGATCCTCCAGATTCTGCATCAGTTTGGTCAGATTGATACCACAGCTGTCGAATTCAATCCAAGTCTGGGGAAAAGCCTGATCGATAATCCAGTTACCATCCAACCCAACGGATCACCGAACAAGAAATTGTTATTTATTAGTCACGAGCTGAGCTTAACCGGAGCACCACTAATCCTTGCAGATTTAGCCAAATACCTTAAGAATCAAGGATACGGTATCACGATAATTTCACCTATCCCAGGACCACTTAGAGGGCAGTTTGAGCAAATTGGTGCTGAAGTCATCATAAATCCACTGATCCTCAGAGACGTGCGGGAGGTACTTCGCTACCTAACAAACTGTGATTTGGTACTTGCCAACACGATTTTGAGCTGGAGGGGTATCTATTCAGCAAAAGCCTGGTCAAAGCCTTGTGTTTGGTGGGTGCATGAATCCCAATTTGGATTAGATTATTCCGACCAGTATCCACAGGTTTCGGGTGCATTCAAAGCTGCTGATGCGATTGTATTTCCATCCCAGGAAACTGCGGATATCTATGCATCGCAAACAATTAATTGCCCGGTCGAGATTTTGCATAATGGACTGGATACTCATAAGCTTGATTCACAAGAGGCAATGGATTCAATCGAGCTTGACCAGAAAAAAATATCTGTCGTCAATGTCGCCAGCTACGAACCAAGAAAAGGACAGGATATCCTTATCAACAGCCTTGATCATCTTCCTAAGAACGTCAAGGTAGATTGCTATCTAATCGGACGCAGATTGGATTGGTGGTTCAGCCAACAGATCTCATTCAAAGCTCGTCGCCGTAAAAACTTGCACATTTTGGGCGAGCTGGCTCATGAGAAAGTGCTGGCATATCTTCAGGCAGCAGACATCTTCGTATTACCTTCCCGGGATGAAGTACTGCCAATGTCTTTACTCGAAGCTATGTATTACAGTAAACCGATCATTGCTGCTCGAGTGGGAGGTATCCCGGAAATTATTTCTCACGGCGATAACGGGTTAATTCTGGATGATGAAGACGATCAAAAATTGGCGGCATTCATATCTCAACTGTATAAAGATCCTGATTATGGTAAACAGTTAGGTGAGAAGGGACATGAGAAATTAGTAAGAGATTTATCAATTGAAGCATTCGGTGAAAAGTGGGTGGGTATAATTTCTCAGCTTACCCCAAAACCCATTTAGGAGTATTTGCGCATAGACAATATGAATATATCAAAAATATTTATCTCAGCTGTCATTATATTCGCCATTATTGGATTTACATTTTCAGACCAGATCAATGCATTTGGAGCTGCAACTATTAGTGTTCCAAATATCCTGATACCCGAAAGCGATGATTTCGCTACTCTCATCCTTCGAGATCCTTGGGACATGTCTGAGTTTTCGGATATCTCCCAGTATCTGAACGAATCTGGGCAGCGAGATATCATCAGAAATCCTAAAGTAAGCAATGGGATTTTTAGCGGAACTGCAGTTGGGGATATATCCCAAGGGAACAATGGAAATTTCTATCCACTTTTTCCTGGTTATGAAACTGCAATGCTGATTGGGAAAGTGGGTCACAGATATCCCATTGATGCCCAGCTTTATCACTGCCTGTACGTAGCGATGAGGGTCAATACGCCTCAAGATGGGATCACTCCAGATCGATATCGTGTCTTTTGGTTTGCTGATGAACGATTGAACACGGCTGGAAATGAATTCTATGGATCGACCTTTCCAATTCGCTTGTTCGAACCCGATGCTGCCCCTCCTCCTGGGATGCATATCTGGAAACTGCACAAAGTTGATCTCTCAAATCCACCGGAAGGATTCGCTCCCGGTTCAGCCACCTGGAATGATAAGCCTCAATGGCAAGGTTTACGTATTGACCCAACATTCAATGCTGACACCGATTTTGCGGTAGATTGGGTGCGGTTGACCAAGTGCCAATCCAATAACCAAACGGTTACCTGGACACCAAATTCTTCATTAACCACGCTGTGGTTGCGGCAGGAGGGGACAAGCCGTCATATCCGCGTGGCAACCGATGTGGTCGGACAGAGCGGCAGCTACCAGCTGGATGTGCAAGGAATAGCGCCAGGGAGATATTACCTGGGATTAAGCAAATCGATGTCGGATTGCTGTACGGTGGAAAACAATGAAATTATTGAGATCAACCAGACGCCAATTGTAGAATTTGCCAAGCCCAATTTCTATTCAGGCCCGGATTATGCGACCCTGGCGGGAAATGCCTGGGACTTCCAAGATCCAGCGGATGTCGTCAAGGTGAGGGGTGCCCAAAGCAAGCTGGTAAACGGTGTGCTTGACCTGGTTACCCAATCCAGTACAAGAGCTGATCCGAAAGTTTACCTGAATACACCACAATTAATTCCTAATTCGCAGGATTACCGCTACTTTAATTTTCGACTGTACACCGAAGGACCCTGGCAGAATGTAACAGATGGCATGATATTACGCTGGATTTGGGTGCAGCAGAATAATCAAGGTGATGAGTGTTATAGGGTTAGCCATGATATACCTTTTGATGTAGGTTGGCAAATCTACTCGATAGATCTGCACGATATTTTCAACGGAATTGCTGAAGAGGTGGCAGGCAGCTGCAACGGGTTGAGCTGGCACTGGTTAGATTCAAGTCCTTTAAGTAAGTTCCGTTTGGATCCGAATGAGAATATCCTTGGTGTACCACTCCACCAGCAGCTGGATTGGGTACGTCTAACCCAGGTTGAATCAATTCAGCTGGGGTCACCATTCACAATTCGTATTGGGTTGAACAAACTGCCAAGCGAGATCAGGTCGACAGAGTTCTTCTACACTGATGATCCCGGCTCTCCCACCCAGCACCCCGCAAAAGAGTATACTAACCTATCGAATCTTCTGAATCTCAATGGTGATCAAGTTTCTGGTGGTGAACCTCAATCCGCGAAATTACTGCAAACAGCACTGCTGCCGCTTGCGGTGAAGAATTATATCCCCAGCGACCTGCCGGGAGTAGCGCATGAGATTAGATTCAATTGGGATACCAGCTCAGTTGCTCCCGGTGAATATTTCATTTGTGCACGGGTAGATGATAATCTTAACGACGCAGTTTATTGCAGTGAAGCTACTGTTGAGGTGACTGCAAAATAGAAGTATTCTCATCTACATAATTCAGCCAAACAGATTAACTTGAACAGCAGATGCGAATTGGAATAGATGCGACAGCCCTGCCCCCACAACCCGTGGGGGCAGGTAATTACATAATCCAGCTGGTAAGGGCTTTGGCAGAGGCAAATTTTGACGTCCAATTGGTGATTTTTGCCCAGAAGAAAGGTCCTGCCCTCATTGATTTACCTGAGGAGAGATGGGTCGAATGGCGAATTGTTGAAGATCTGTCCCCAGGCTCTCGTTTGGTTTGGGAGCAAACGCGGTTACCTAGTCTGGTACGCAGCACAAAGGTTGATTTACTTCATTCACTTCATTACACAAGACCCCTGAGATTACCATGTGCCTCGGTGGTAACTTTCCATGATATGACGTTTTTCCTTTTCCCGCAGCTGCACACTTGGGCCAGGCGCTTGTTCTTTCCAACCGCGATGCGAATCAGCGCCAGACAGGCTGATGCAATTATTACGGTCTCGGAGAGTACACGACAGGATGCGATTCGTTTGCTCGCGATTGATCCGGGGAAGATATTTACAGCTCAATTGGGTGTTGATCCCAGCTTTAGAACGATAAACGATCTTGGGGAAAAGAGCAGAGTGATTGCCAAATATAATCTCCCAGAGAGATTTATCCTCTACCTCGGAACGATAGAACCCAGGAAGAACCTTCCCATTCTGATCAGGGCTTACCGGCAGCTCGTTAACAGCGGTACGAGCCATAAATTAGTCCTGGTAGGCAAGTATGGCTGGATGTATGAAGATGTATTAGACCTGGTTGATGAATTGGGTCTTGAAGACAAGGTTTTCTTCGCTGGATATGTACCGCAAGATGATTTACCCCTGGTTTATAATCTAGCCAGTTTGTTTGTTTATCCAACAATTTACGAAGGATTCGGACTGCCAGCCTTGGAAGCAATGGCATGCGGAGTTCCTGTTATTACATCGCAAATTGCTTCCCTCCCGGAGATCGTGGGTGATGCAGGAATTTTGATTCCTGTCAATAATGTTGAGGCACTATCGGAGGCTATGAGTCGGGTGCTTGGTGATAGCACACTACGAGAAAAATTAATTAAGGACGGACAATTAAGATCTACTAAATTTTCATGGGATCGGACAGCACAATTAACATGGCAGGTATACATGCAAGTGATGAAGAGCAGCTGAAGACCGTTAAGCTTTCTATCTGCATCGTTACCTATAATGCCCGTAAATGGCTTAAAGGCTGCCTGGATTCGATTGACGATAATACAAACCTCGATAACCTGGAGATCATCGTGGTTGACAATGGCTCGAAAGATGGTGTTGAAGAGCTGCTCAAGCGTGATTATCCCCATGTGATTTTTATAGGCAACGACAGCAATCAAGGATACACTCGTCCAATGAACCAGTCCTTGCAAGCTGCGCATGGAAAGTACCTGATGCAGCTCAACCCGGATACATCTGTTCTCCCGGCCGCATTCGATCAGTTAATAGATTTTATGGACAGTAACGAACAGATCGGGATCTGCGGCCCGAAAGTATTGAATCGGGACGGTTCTTTTCAAAAGCAATGCCGGCGGGGGGAACCACGTCCACTGGCAATGATCAGCTATTTTTTCAGATTATCAAGCTTGTTTCCCAGCAGTAAACTGCTTGGAGGGTATTTATTGGAATATGAGGATGAAGATGCAACCATCGAGGTGGATGCCCTCTCTGGTTCCTGCATGGTGATACGTAGGGAGGTAGTTGATCAAATCGGTTACTTGGATGAGCAGTTTTTTGCTTACCAGGAGGATACTGATATCTGCACCAGAGCCCGCCAGGCAGGTTGGAAAGTTTACTATTACCCTCTAGCCCAGATCATCCACTATGGTGGGCAGGGAGGCTCAAGGGTCGAACCCTATCGATCAGTCATTGAATGGCATCGATCGTATTGGCTTTATTACAAAAAACACCTGGCTGATGATTATTTCTTTTTGGTTAATTGGATCTACTACACCCTTATGGCCGCAAAACTGGGTGCTGCATTAGCTATAAATTTTATTAGGCGAGAGCGTTATGCAGGTCCCAAGCGGGGATAGTGAATACAACTGACAAAAACCATTATTTGGTAACCAGATAACAATTACAATGGATTTACAAGTCTCCTCTATCTCTTTCATTTTCGAATATATACTAGTATCTTCCCTGTTAACTGCCTTTCTGGCCTGGGTATCAATCCGCATCGCCAACCGGGCTGGTTTGGTTGATCTCCCTAACAGTGCACCTCACAAAAAGCACCCCACGCCTACCGCAATCGCGGGTGGGCTGGCACTCTTTGGATCATTATTATTGACCGCCTTCTGGTCAGGTATTTATTCGGATCCCAATATAGTGGCAATGTATCTGGCTTCACTGCCAGTGTTCCTGTTCGGTTTATGGGATGATTTTAAAGAGATATCACCACTGCTGAAACTCCTTGGGCAATCTATAGCAGTTGTAATCCTGATATCAATGGGAGTCTCTATCAAAGTTTTCGAATCTCCGGAATTCTTTTTCAGCGGTCCAGCAAATCTGAATGTCTTCTTGGATTGGTTGTTAACTTTCATATGGATCGTGGGGATCACGAATGCCTTTAATTTCGTGGACAGCATGGATGGACTGGCGGTTGGATTGGCTGGTATGGCAACGATATTCTTTATTCTGGTCGCTCTGGATGCGGGGCAACCAATATTATCCCAGCAGAGCACTTTACTGCTCGGGGCTTGTGTTGGTTTGTTTATTTTTAATTCTCCTCCTGCAAGGCTTTTCCTCGGAGATTCTGGCGCCCAGACTCTTGGTTTTGTTCTGGCGGTGATCGCGATTGCCTACAGACCACAAGGTGCATTTCAATCCTCGTCCTGGGTTGTACCCATCATGCTGCTGGGTGTCCCAATATTTGACATGGTGCTGGTAGTTATTTCAAGACTGCGGAGAAGAAAACCGATCTATACAGCAGCCCGGGATCACACCTATCACCGTTTAGTGGCTCTGGGTTGGAGTTCGGGAAAAGCAGTATTGGGCATGCAGGTGGTATCGTTATTGCTGGGGTGTTTGGCATTCGTTGTTCTCACCCGACCCCCATTGGTAGCCAATGGTATTTTCCTTGCAATTATCGTGCTGGCTGTTATTTCGCTGGTTTACTTAGATGACAGAAAGCGGTGGGCATAAATGACAAATGATCCTATGAAGGAATGGGTTGTGAGGGATGAGATCCTGGCCGCCTTTCACCGTTGGCCTGTGATCGTGATTTTCGCCTTGGCTGGTGCAGTTGCAGCACTGGTTGTTTCATATTTATGGCCCGCGCCTTACCGGGCGAACATTGAGATTTCTGTCGAATTGAATCCCTACCGGATTTTGGATGACCAGTATCTGCCAGCGTTTACGAACGCAGAATTTCGCAATGTTGATGACTATAAACATTGGCAAATGCTGCAGTTATCAATCGCGGTGATGTCCGATCAATACATGATGGAGACCCTTGAGCGCTTAAGAGAGATTGATCCATACTGGGAATCAATTGATCCCCAGAGTTTGAGGAATACGTTGAATGCTGAATGGCGTAATGCAGGTTTATGGCTTTTGAGTGCCAATGCGGATACCCAGCTGCGGTCAGCTGATGCGGTTGACACCTGGCGGGATGTGATTATAGACCTCACCCGAGATGCGGTTGCCAGTTCACAAGCATTATTTGACCTTGAATTGACTTTGCGTTCACTGAACGATCAGCTCGTCGAAAATCAGCTGCAGACGGCCGTTTTGGATGATTTATTACAACGTCTTCGAGATTTCAGTATTGTGTTAATTGATCAAGAACCAGACGCTCCCATATCAATTCAAATTCACCAAGATTTATTCGCATTGGCCACTCAACTTGCTAATATCCTCCCTGGTGAACAACATATTCTGCTTGGCTTTCCAGATAATAATTCACCAGCAGGTGATTATCTAATTTGGATTGAGCAAATGAGACTCCTCGTAGAAGATCGAATCCGGTCTCTGCAGGTGGAAAATGATTTATTGGTCGCGGAAATTTCTTCAGTGTCTTCACAATGGGAAGCTGCCTTACAAGAAGGTCAAGGACTTGCAGCTACTTTAACTTTAGAAAATCGGAAGAACACACAACCTGAGGTAAGACAGCTCAGATCTTATGGGTTAGCTGCATTAATTGGATCAATGGTGGGACTGCTGGTGTGGATCGTGGTTTTCCTGGTAAAAATTACCCGCAAAGGCTATCAATGATCGATCGTTTGCGTTCAATTAATGGGAAGAAATTAATCAGGGACATCTCGAAAATTTGTTGGATCCTTTTCTTAATCACGCTTCCCATCACCAGCTTCCCTTTTTTCCCAGGAAACATCGGGGGCGGTACATTGGTGCGCCCATTATCTATTTATCCATTAATAATATTGCTTATTCTGGTAATCCTGCCGCGTTTTGTTGTCAAACCTCTGCCGAAAACGCTGCTTTCATTGTTTCCATTCATTGTTGTTGCATTGATCAGCTCACTCCTAGCTGCCCTCCAGGGTATTGAATCTCTCCAAGGTGTGACCGCTTCAGCTCGCTCTTTTCGGGCGCTGGTAACCCTTGGGGTGGGTGGAGCGATCTACTTGCTGGTGACACTCTGGCCAGAAAATGATGAAGATCTAAAGCTTTCGCTGCGTTGGCTCTATATTGGATTCTCACTGGCCTTATTTTGGGGCACACTGCAGACCATTTATGTAGTGAAATTTTCACCGCGCTGGTTTGAACTGATGAGTGCTGCGCAAAAGTACATATCCATCCGAAAATTATTCACAAATCGGGTTTCTGGTCTGACGTACGAACCCAATTGGTTCGCGGACCAAATCAGTTTCTTGCTTCTGCCTTGGCTATTAGCAGCCGTGCTATCTGGTTACTCAGTATTCAAGTGGCGCTGGCGCTGGGTGACAATAGAATTACTGCTTTTAGGTTGGTCGCTGGTGATATTACCGTTCACTTTCTCGCGAGCCGGATTGTTGGTGATGATGGTATTGGTGGTGGTGGGGGTTCTGTTCTTCAGATCGTCCAAGAAAATAGAACCTCAAGAAGAGAAATCAACCAGGAAAATTCCCTGGCGACGGTTACTCGAAGGTGCAATATTGGTAGCCGTACTTGCCGCACTCATTTTCTTCGCTGGTTCACGGAATGATTTTTTTGCCAGGATTTGGGATTATTGGGAACGAGCACCGAACGAGGGATATGTTCGTTATCTGGTTAATTATTTCGAATATCTTGGCTTCGGGGCCAGATATACCTATACGGAGACAGCATTCCAGATTTATGATCAACATCCATTATTTGGGGTTGGGTTGGGCAATTATGCTTTTTATTTTAATGAAAACCTACCAAACCGTCCCTTGGCTGTAGTTCCCGAGGTCCTGCGGTTGGTTGTGCCAGAATCGGCAGGCGGGAAGTTGATAACGCCAAAAAATCTGATCATTAGAGTAATGGCTGAGACCGGCATAATTGGGTTGGCAACATTCATCGCATTTATTATGGCAATATTAGGATCTGTGCTTTACCTCTGGTTTTCACCCGATAAAGAGGTAAAATTTTGGGGAATCGGAGGGGCTCTTGCTCTAATCGCCTTTGGCCTGGTCGCATTTTCATTCGATTCTTTCGCAATTCCAAATATGTGGGTTGTGTTTGGTTTGATCACTGCAGCAATGCGGCTGGCGAAAAAGAAGAGCACCTCTGTAAACGTCGGTATTGATTAATGATTCATCAAGAATATTGGATTTGGAGATATTAATGAAGCGTGGTTGGCTGGTTGTATTAATTGTTTCGACCACCATACTTGTTTGTGGTTGTGCATTGGTTATCGGTTATTTGGGAATCGGTTTACTATCGAACATCTTGGATGAAGGTGGTGAGACAACAGCTTTTGAGAATGTGACTCCAACCGCGACACCTGTGGTGAATAGATCTTCATCTGGTAATGCTCCACATGAAGCGATGATAGATGCGAACGAGACCCTGGATTTATTAAAGGGTATTGAATTACCAACCAGTGATTTACGGGAATTAGCTGAGCGTTTGGAGGGTAAACGAGACATTCCAATAACCATCGAACCACCGGATGAAGTTTACGATATCGGCAGCCAACAAGTTTTTTGGGTC
>Ga0209013_10004997_pt1 | contig 11546 bp, 11 predicted proteins | sample Cruoilmetagenom2_FD_187291 | JGI IMG/M metagenome (GOLD analysis project Ga0209013, IMG submission 187291) | Oil polluted marine microbial communities from Coal Oil Point, Santa Barbara, California, USA - Sample 2 (SPAdes) (version 2) | ecosystem: Environmental > Aquatic > Marine > Oil seeps ...
TTACATGAGAAGGGGGCATGGACAGAGCTCCGCTGTCTGGTTTATATAGACCGGCCAGCATATTGAGCAAGGTTGTCTTGCCTACACCGTTTGGACCAAATAGCCCTATCCTCTTCCCGTCTTTTATATGCCAGGATAGATTCTTGAAGATGTCTCTTGATCCAAAAGAGAGGGATATATTTTTAAGCTGAATCATTTATGTGTGTTAAAGTAAATGCAGGGACAAATTATCTTTTTTTATTCCTTAGTAAACTCTATTGTGGTGTTAATATGACTAAACTCAGACTCCGGCTTTAATACCAACTTCTTATCGCCGTCCTTAAACTCATAGGTAAAAGTTACATCACTATCACCTTCTATATCTAAGGTTAAAGAATCTTCCTCGTAATCGTATTTTCCTTTCAGATTAACAGATATTGTCTTTCCTATTACAAGCTCAAAGGATTTATCATTCTTAAACTCCAAATTGAAAACCCCGGACTCTCATTTCCCAACGAAAGGATTAAACAGACCCTCTATCGCACTACAGCCTGTAAATATTAAAAGCGAAAAGGAAAATAGTATTGCTAATTTATATCTTCTATTCATTCTAATTAAACCCTCCTGGGAGAATTAATATATACGAACTTAGGAAGAAACTAAACTTCGAGGCTCTCGTGATGAATAAGAATAATGCACAAACTGGATTCTCAAAGAAATATTATTCTTTATAGGAAACGTGATTCGGCTCAATCAGTTTTCAGACATTTTTAAATTCTATATCGAACCTATAGTCAAGGGGGGCTTTAATATCGAATTTTCTCCTGCTTGCTCTCAGCATTCCTTTCTCAAGGGATTTTCTTCTATAACCTAGCATGTGCAGCAGCTCTATCACATACCACTTCGCTATGCCTGAATTCACAACTATGGTTTCATTGGCGCCGTTTTGACTATTCATTCCCGGGAGATACGGAAGAATCTTATCCGCATGCAGTCTCCTCAAGATGGAGGATAATTTCAGCCAAAGCGGATTTATACGCCTTATAACGAAAAAACCGTCGTTCCCCTGTTTTTGATAAAGCGGCATAAAAATTTTGCCATTTTCAGGCGACATTATCTCACCATCAGAATTTCTCGCCAAGACTTCTCCTTTTCTAATATCCTGAAAATTAAGGTATCCGGGCTCCATCAAAAAACCTGATTCCTTTTCTATATCGTGCCTGTAGCATACCTCATAAAAACCTACATTATCCATTGAGGCCTTTTTTAACTCCAAGTAAGAACTTTGATAATCGGGGATTTCCTCAGGATCAATACAGCCGCCCCCTACGAGCATAATCCAGAGCGCGGCAATACTGTTCTCAACCGAACTTTTCTCATCGTGCTGACCCGCTTCGAATCCAATCGTTATGAAGCCCCACTCGTTTATATAATTTAAAAGCGTACTACCAAGCTGCTCCTCTATGCCCAGGATTCTGGGCACAGGGAAATTTTCGGTAAAAGCCCTGTTTCTAAGTGTATCAGAAATTGTTATGAACGGGCTGCCCTGGGCTGAAGTCGTATGTAAATCAAGAAAATACACGGCTGAGTTTTTCTTTTGACAGACCTGGGCAAAAACCTGAATCAGCTCACTGCGTTCAGACTCTTCTGCTGAGCGGGCCTGCTGTTGATTTCCACCCATTAATAACTCATCTATTATATGGGGTTTCCAAATCCTATTTAGGTCTTCTTCTATATAACGTATACCCTTGCCGAGCGCCTTGAGATTACCCGCAACACCGATCAACTCGCCTCTGAATACCGGGGATTGCTTCGTAAGTTGATCGAAAACCCTCTCGAGCGCAGTAATCCCGGCGGGCTCGTTTCCATGCAGGCTCCCGATGCAAATGACGGTAGGACCTTCAAATTCCCCGCCATATCTGCCTACGATCCTAGGCTTAAACCGGGTCAATCCCGACTCTCTATTTCTTCTCTTTACCTTTTGATCCAATTGCATCCGCTATTTCCTTAATCAAATTCGCCGAGAGATTCATGAAATCGTGCTCTGTGACGATCCCGAGCAACATTTCGTTTTTTACCACAGGAAGACAACCTAACTTCTTTTTATGCATAACCGAAATGGCGTCCAATGTCTTTGCTTCCGGGCTAACCGTGACCGGATTCTTGAGCATTATGTCTCTCACAAATACAGGCTTTGAGTCATCACCTGAGCTCGAGCCGTAATGTTTCAATATTATCCTCGATGTAATAAGCCCCGCGAATTTTCCATTTTCAGCTTCTACGGGGACATGTCTTATATGCTTCCAATTCATAATAGAGGCAGCAAGATCGATCAAATCGTTATCCTTGACCACAAATAGATCCGTTGACATGATTTGATCGACAAACCTACATCTATCAAGCCATATTCCCGCCTCTTCGAGTTCCGCTTTATCCCACATGTGAACAGGATCTCCTTTAATCTGTCTTTTATACATAGCAGCTGTGAGGGAAACGATTGCCTCCTGCCTGAGAGCCTTCTCCCCAAGACTTGTGAATGAGTCAATCATCCAGCTGGCGCCGGTCCTTTTCGTTCTTACACGCTCTTCTATAATACCAAGATATAAATCTATTTCATTGGGAGGAATGTTTTCCGAGCGAAGCCCCTCTCTGGATACAGGAAGAAGTTCCTTGAGTATCAACTCTGAAGCGTCAGCATTTGATCCGTTTACCCATTTCAGCTTCGTATCCAGTCCCATTCTGGCGGCGTTTATGAAGTTCTCCTTGGCATCCTCAAAAGCCATGACCTCTTTTATATCAGGATAAATATCGGGCATACCGCTCATTAGACCAAGCCAGAACGCTGCGTTAGATATCTCGTCTCTCACAGTGGGCCCTGAAGGCAGTACCCTGTTCTCGATTCTCAAATGGGGCTGACCTTCTGAGACACCGTAGCAAAGCCTGTTCCACCTCCACACCGTGCTGTTGAAAATCTGTAAAGCCTTAAGAGAAGGTATTTTCCCCTCATCCAGAGATTGTAATGAGTCTTCTTTTAATTCCGGGGACACAAGCATATTGTATCTCGCAATATTATCATAAAATACTTCAAGTACTGTCTTATCAATCCACCTTGTTCCAAAGCTTACCCTTGCGCTCTTTTCACGAGAGTAAGAGGAAATCACCCTGGTGTCAACAGCCTGCTGGAAAAGGGCTATCCTCGTCTCTTTCCAAAGGCGCTTTCCAAGTAGAAGCGGAGAATTAACGGCGCAAGCCAGAACGGGCCCCGCCAGAGCCTGGGAAAGGTTGTATAGCATAAGAGCGTCCCCCGGGTTTGCCTGCATATGAACCTGAAAACTCGTATTGCAGCTTTCAAATAAAGGTGAATCGTGCCTGGCGATAAGCTCGTCGACCCCCCTTATCCTTAACTCATAGGGGATTGTCCGCTCCAGATTTAAAACGGAGCAAAGCACTTTATAACGGGGATGCTCAACAAGATTCTCAGATACAAGATCCGATTTTCTTATCGTGGGCAATATACCCACCATGATAATTTTTAGACCTTTATCGGCGGCGGCTTTCCTTAGCCTTGAAATCATCCGATTGATATCCTCTTCGAATACCGAGAGACAGTTGCCCCCAAAGACTATGGGGTCTAGATTTATTTCTATGTTGAATTTCGCAATTTCGACCGTAAATCGGGGGTCATCCAAATCTTGAAGGAGCTCGTAGACAGAGGGGCTCGGCCGCCAGGTATCATCTATAATATAAAGTTCCTGCTCCGCCCCGATTCTCTTTACTCCTGACTCTATCATTCCGGATTCAAGCATTTTATTGAGAGCCTGCATATCCGTTAATAATTGGCGTGTGAATTTTTCAGACTGATTCAAACTGTTCTCCAGAGCGGCTGATGGTAAATTATAAATGAAAATAAAAAGCTTGACATAAGAGAGGCTTGCATTTTTTGCGCTTATAATTATCTTTAGCTGAAGATGTATATTATACAAACTCGGGTCCGATGAAAAGTCATAAACCGATTATAGGCATAACTACCGACATCAAAAACGGGAACTTCGAAATAGAGGAGAAGTACGCTCACGCTGTAGCAAATGCGGGTGGAATCCCTCTTCTAATTCCTTCTATGCCCAAAAACGCCGATTTAATTCAAGAAACCACGGCAAGAATCGACGGCCTTCTTTTACCTGGCTCTAGAGATATGGACCCCAAGTACTATAATCAAGACCCTCATCCTAAATTAAGGCCTATGAGCCTTGAAAGGACTGAGATGGAGTTCGCAGTTTTGGAAAATGCAGTGAACAATAAAATGCCTGTACTCGGAATTTGCGGCGGCATGCAACTGATGAACGTCTTTTTCGGCGGTTCACTATACCAAGACATTTACGCATTTCTTCCCGATGCTCTCCCACATGAGAAAGGGGCCCTGCACGATGTAGCCGTTGATAAATCAAGCATGCTATATGAGATAATCGGTATAGAGACGCTCTCTGTAAAGAGCTACCACCATCAGGCTGTAAAGGACATTGGCGGTGGACTTAAAAAGTGCGCTGAATCAGGGGATCAAATAGTAGAAGGGATAGAATCTACTGAGAACAACTACATATTGGGCATTCAATGGCACCCAGAGCTTGAGGACGGAGAAATTTCTACCAGAATATTTAAGTCATTTATAGAGGAATGCGGTCAAGATGTATAAATAGAACCGCCTCAGATTTAAGATTTAATCTGATGTGTTTTGGTTTAAAGTGATGAATAGCTCAGTTAACATCTTTTGTGAATCAGGAGAAGAACCCGCAACAAAACCAGCAGCCATCGCCATTAGTCCTGACTCAAGCGGATACTGATTAACAATCTCGGAGGCATCTCCAAACGAAGAGGTATCGCCTAAGGACTTCTTACTTTTCTTTTTGCCCGAACTCTTAGTTAAAAGACTGACTATTAAAATAAGAGCGCCTGCAAGCAATATGGCAATCAAGCCGCTAATTAAAGCAGCTACATAGGGGTTCAAGACAGTGCTAAGATAGAGAAAGGAGGACCAGACAAGAAAACCCAATCCTATAACTACTAAAATACACGACACAAACAATACCGCGGCGAATATAATAAGCCTCGTCAATATTGTGCGCATATATTCATTCCCCGGCTTTAAAGCTAAAGAAAGTAACGTGTTAAGATTTTTCAACTTAATCTACCTTCGATCAAAAAGCTTGCCCAAGAAAAGACCCAGAATAAAAGCTATTATAAGACTTAACATGGGCTTTTCCTTGATCTGCCGCTCAAGAGATTCTACAGTCTCTTTACTTTTATCGCGTGCGGCTTGAAATTCATCTTGAAGCCCCTCGCTCAACCTACCCTTCGCGGCTTCTGTTTCGCTTTTGCCTTTTTCAAGGAGTATCTGTGCTATTCCAGTTAAATCTTCCCTCAATTTCGAGATATCTCCCTTAAGGGTTTCTAAATCTTTGTCCAAACGCTTGTCTTGATCCATCTGTTTCACCTTCCATTCAACATTACTTAAACTATAGTTTTAAGTATAATCCCAAACTCACTCCAGGCAAAATGGAATTTTTATGTTCTCGGAGAATAGGCTTAATGTTCTTAGTGCGGAAAAACTAAATTAGAAAGAATTACTTGTAACCTGAAAGTTGAGATAGCTCCTGTAAAGTCTTGGCACCCTCGTAATATCTACCGCCAATTTCCCAGGTTGGATAATTTACTATGCCTCGTGAAAAACAGACAGTAGGCTTCGCATCTTTCCCAGCGGGGTCGCACTCTACATAAACCATATATTTAGCGGCATCACCGAATAACGCCTTCTGAGCATTACAATGCGGGCATTTATAAGAGCCGTACATTACTGCTCCTTTTGCTCTTAAGTGCTTAGCCAGTCCTAACTGGAAACTAGTAGCACTGCCCGTCCCATCTGCAAAATCCAGAGGGTCCGATTGAAAAGCGCTGGAGCCAATTATCACAACAGCAAGTACGCATATTGTAAGAACTGCTGTTTTTAACGTTGATAATTTCGGGTACGACTCGGATTTGCTGTACGCGAGCATTATAAAAATAATCGTCATTATGAGAGCTGATGCTACGCAATAAGGACATATCGCTTTTATTGCAAAAATTTCTAGATAAGTAAGATAAGCAGAGAAAATAAAACCCGCCAAGGATATTGTATAGAGAAGAAGCCATCTGGTACTCCGAGCTATGGAGACATAAGTAAACCAAAAAATAAATGCGTAACCTACAGCGCCCAAGAGAGCAACGGGAATCCCCAATATATTCGAGTAACTACTCTGCCTGACCATATCACAGTCAGACCCCTGAGAGCAAAACGCACTCTGCCCCTCTGTGTAATGAAGATAAGTCAGATATAACGATAACAGGAACCCGATTACAGAAAGAATCAGGATTGCTGGTTTAAAATACTTGCTTTTAGTATTATCTCTAGGGCTCATATCATTTAGGAACTTCAATTTACATGATTATAACGGCTTGGTAAATAAGAATATTGTCTCTTTTCCAATTAGCAATAAAAGAATCAGTTTTCATAAAATTTATTCCCAGCAACCGATGTGTTTTTCAAAAGCATAGGGGAGATAAAACGCGCACCGTACTTCACGCTTAAGTTATGAAGTTTCTTTAGAATTTCTCCCGCTCCTATGGAATCCACATAATTAAAAGGGCCTCCTAGCACTGCAGGAAAACCCAAACCTAGTAGGGCTGCTATATCTCCATCCTGCGCACTTGTGATAACCCCCTCTTCAAGGCAAAGTAGGGCCTCATTGACCATGGCCAACAAAAGCCGTTCTTGTATGTCTTTATGATTAATATTCTCTGTTTTCTCAGACTGGACAGGGAAAAATTTATAGACTGATTTATCAAATTTCCCCTGACCCTTATGATATCTGTAAAAGCCTATCCCGCCCTTAACCCCTATCCTTTCATTGTTAACCAATATCCCAAGAGAAGGATGAGGTTTTATTTTATCTCCATGCACCTGATATATGATGTTCGATGCTTGTTGCACTAAATCAATTCCAATCTTATCAATAACTTTAAAAGGTCCTTCTCCAAAACCTATAGAGACCATTGCATCTTCAATATCCTCTATGGAAACGCCTTCACTAACTAGGTTAAGACTCTCATTAAAATATGCCAGCTGAACCCTGGTTGTGTAGGAACCGGTACCGCCGTTTACCACAATTGGGATTTTCCCGAGATTTTTTGAGAACTCAATAACTTCTGCCAGCGCTTCTTTTGATGTAGTTTCTGTAACGGATATTTCAATAATTTCCGAGCTATAACCAGGATCGAAAACACGAACACCTATAACTTTTTCAGGCCGTATCGAATTAGAGGCAATACCAGCAATTGGATAGACAAAGGAGTTTGAAAGATATATTGAATCCTCAAGCATAAGTGGTTCAACCTCTTTTAAAACGTCAAGCTTTAATTTCAGATCATCTTCCACACATTCAAAAACTAGCTGAGATCTTTTAAATCCAGAGTAATCAGAAGTAGCGCTTATTAAATCAAATTTATGTTCAAACTCTAAATCATTGATTTCCTGACTTTCATATTTTCTCCTAAAAAAATCATAGCATTCTTTAAGACCTGCCCCCACCTCTATCTTGTCATCCCCTTTTAACCTGACCCTAACTCCATTATCCGCTGCGAGAGAAGTTATCTCAATTCCCAAAGATGAAGTACCGACAACCGCAATTTTTTCTATTCCCCTGCTTATTTTTATTCCCGTTTTAGAAAAACCCGTCTCATCTTTAACCTTTTCCAAAGCCATTTGAGTTCTAATTAAGCTTCTGGATGCGGTGCTTACGACAAGCTCCCCGAAGTAAACAGATTCAACGTGAAGCCCTCTATTAAAACTAGACATCCCTACCTCTAGAGCCTCTATAGCCATTATAGGGGAAGTAATAGTAATCCGGCGGTCTTTTTTCACCTGTTTTCTGGCGTCATTGAAAAGTTTTTTTCGAGCAATCGGATTTTCATTAACTATCGTATGCTTTATTCCTCTAAAATGATGCCTACTAGGTTTAAATTCTTTATTTGAAATCTGAAGAGCACGTTGCTTTGAAATTTCAAGAAGTATTTCCTCAGGAACCAACTCATCTACAAGACCAAGGTTTTTTGCATAATCGGGATTAAAGGTGTCCCCTGAGAGTATTAGATCAAGCGCTTCTCTTGTACCGATAAGCCTGGGGAGCCTCTGCGTCCCTCCTGCACAGGGTATTAAACCTGTTTCAACCCCATTCATTCCGAAATAAGTTTGGGAGTTAGCGGCCGAAATCCTGTAGGTGCAAGCAAGGACTATTTCAAGACCTAAACCGAGACACGCACCACTTGCCGCAGCAATAAAAGGAGCTCTTGAACTCTCCATCTTTTCTGTCACTTCCTGCGCCTTTAAGCTATATGCCCTACCCTCGTCAGCAAGAGTGAAGTTTAAATACTCCCTAATATCACCGCCACTGAGGAAACTGCTTTCCTTGGTGCTATATAGAACCACGGCCCTTATTTCATCTTCGTTCTCCACCATATCGAGCTGCCTATCAATGTTGTCCAGAAACTCCAGAAGCCAGCTAACATCATTTTGCGATAGCTTGTTTACGGAGCTCTCAGGACTATCAAATCTAAGCACTGCGATACCGTTTTTGTCCAATTCAAATGATATATTGTTCATTTTTATCTATTTATTTGATAATTACTCTTTTTCTAAAACTATTGAAGCCCCAAGACCCCCCGCAGCGCAAACTGTAGCCAGCCCAAAATTCCCTTGCCTGCGCTGGAGTCCATATAAAAGCGTCATAATTATTCTTCCACCACTAGCTCCGAAAGGATGGCCTATAGCAATAGAGCCGCCCGTAACATTTACTTTGTCCATATCAATTTCCCCAATTGCTTTAGATCGGGAAAGCTTTTCCTTGGCAAACTTTGTTGACGCAAAAGCCTTTATATTTGAAAGCACCTGGGCCGAGAAGGCTTCATGGATTTCTACAAGATCCATATCCTTAAGTGACAGCCCGGCCCTATCTAAAGCAACGGGCGTTGAATATGCAGGCCCCATAAGCAGCTGATCTGAAGGATCAAGTGCCGAGTACGCATAGGACCGGACATACCCCAGCGGCTTATAACCAAGAGCTTTGGCTTTTTCAGCAGACATAAGAAGGATAGTGCATGCGCCGTCTGACAGAGGAGCTGAGTTGCCCGATGTTACTGTGCCGTATTGTTTATCAAATGCGGGCTGAAGTTGTGAAAGCGCTTCCATACTCAAATCACTTTTGATTCCGTTATCAATAGAGACAAGTTCTTCAAAATCCGGGGGGACATATGTACTTACCAACTCTTTTCTAAATATTTCCTCTTTTTGAGCCTTAGATGCCAACAAATGACTACGGAGCGCAAACTCATCCTGTTCCTTTCGGGAGATTTGGTTTTGACGCGCCATTTTTTCGGCAGATTCCCCCATCGTTAAGCCTGTGGAACGCTCTGCTACAGCCGGAACATCCGGAGCAATATCACCTACTCCCATTGTCAAAAATGGTTTGGCTTTTTGGAGTAGGTTCTTGCCTTTTGATGAATCAAAAAGCATATTTCTGAACCTTTTGGAAAAAAGAACAGGAAAATCAGAGATCGACTCAACCCCTCCTGCCACCACTACCTCCGAGTCACCCGACAATATGCTCTCCACAGCGCTTATAAAAGCCTGCATTGCTGAAGCACACGCACTCGTTACGGTAAAAGCCGGAACTGTTGCGGGAATTCCGGAGCTAAGCGCTATTTCTCTTGCCAGATTTGAAGTCTTTATGGAAGGAAGAACAGTGCCTAAAATTACTTTATCTATTTCCCCGGGATCAATCTCGGTCCTGTTTACCAGCTCAACAGTTACGATTTTCCCCAGATCTAAAGATGTAAGTCCTTTAAAAAGTGTCCCTGATTTTATGAAAGGCGTTCTCAGACCGTAAACAATAGCGACTCGTCTTGGGTTATTATATTGACTCACTATTGGCTCCCGCTCGGAAATTCATAATTATATTATCCCTGTGTCATGAATATAAGAAAGTACAAATTAATCAGCAATCAAGAAATCTATGTAAAAGAGAGGTTCAAAAACAAATCAAGCAAAATTTTATATATGATACATTGAAAAGACCAAAAGAAATCTATACAGTTTCAGCCTCATTTTTAACTTTCATTTTAAGCTCAATGAATCTTGAATGATCGAGGTTAAGCATATTTAAAAGTTTACGGGCTATATAGTTTTCAAACTTATCAAGTGTACCGTCAGAATATATAACCTCCCAAACTAGCTCCATTAAATTGTATTTTTCTTCATTATCCAAATTCTCATTTATACGATTGGTGAAATACCATAAATCTGTAGTATTCTCTCTTTCCACAGTTGATTTATCAATCAGCTCTTTAACTGACTCATCATCCATCTGAAATCTTGATTTCAATATTTGAATTATCTTTTCCTGCTCCTCCGGAGAAAAGTTGGAATCAGCAGTTGCAGCTTCTAATAAAACTACACAAGTCGAAACCTTTAATTTAAGTTCTTTATCTTCTGCACTTTGTTCTTTTTTAGAGCCATCAAATAAGTTCTTAAATACCCCTAGCATATTATTTCCCCTCTGTATATGATTATTTTAAATCGTTTTTCAATAAGTGCCGATACTTTATCTTATAAAAATATACTAAACTATGACATTATTAGCCCGGCTTAAGCTAACAATATAACATTGATGATAAATTTATAGCCAAAAAACATATCTATCAATACTTTATCTCAAGAAAACCATTAATCTTGAGATCAGATTCAAACCATGTAAGATTATCGGAACTAATCTTGGAGAATACTAATGCCTTTTTCCGAACCACTTATAAAAAGATTAAATACGATAATATCTAAATCAGAAACGAACCGATCAGCTCTTATACCGGTACTAAGAGAGATTCAGAATGAGTATGGATACCTTTCTAATGAATCAATGGAACAGGCGGCAAATATGCTGGGGATTAGCCCTTCCAGTGTTCAGAATGTAGCTACTTTCTATACAATGTTTTTTACAGAACCGGCAGGAAAACATATTGTTTGGGTCTGCAGAACACTTTCTTGCGCTTTGAGGGGAGCCGAACATGTGGAACACTATATGTGTGACAAATTGGGCATTAAAACCGGGGAGACAACGCCTGATGGGAAAATTACGCTAATGGAAGCGGAATGTCTGGCTTCATGCGGAACAGCCCCTGTGATGCTTGTCGACGATACACTTGAAGAAAACCTCACAAAGGATAGGGTAGATAAAGTAATAGAAGAACTCAGCAAAGACTGATCCGCCTCAATATAAAATCTATCTAACATTCAGACTATGGAGATAAAAAAAACAAGAGAGAATGCACTTAAGATATACAAGGAAGCCGTTGAGGCGGCAAATCGCGGGAGCCGAGGGATTGCGGCGTTCCGTGGATTGAGAAGGAGGAGTCCCATGAAAAGTAGAACGTCGTTGGTCTGTGGTGTGTGCTGCGCCCTGGTATGCGTCCTGATGCTGCCGGGTACC
>Ga0209013_10004998_pt1 | contig 11542 bp, 9 predicted proteins | sample Cruoilmetagenom2_FD_187291 | JGI IMG/M metagenome (GOLD analysis project Ga0209013, IMG submission 187291) | Oil polluted marine microbial communities from Coal Oil Point, Santa Barbara, California, USA - Sample 2 (SPAdes) (version 2) | ecosystem: Environmental > Aquatic > Marine > Oil seeps ...
GAGAGGCTGCGGCGCGAGCCACTCGGCGAAAACTTTGGGCGGTAGGATGACCGGCATGCGATCGTGGAGGGGGGCGACGAGGGCGTTCGGGGTGGTGGTGATGATGGTGCAGGTGTCGAGGGGCTCGCCCTCGCCCTTCGACCACCGCTCCCAGAGACCGGCGAAGGCGAAGACCCGGCCGTCATTGAAGTGGATGTAGTTGGGCTGCTTGCCGGCGTCGGTCTTCGCCCACTCAAAGAAGCCGTCAGCCGGAATCAGACAGCGGCTTTTCGCGACCGCCGAACGGAAGGAGGGTTTTTCGGCCACCGTCTCGCCGCGGGCGTTGATCATCCGCGCGCCGATCTTCGGATCCTTGGCCCACGATGGGACGAGGCCCCAGCGGACCGCGGCCCACTCTCGCGGCCGCTCACGGCCGGCGCGCACGATCGGGATGGTCTGAGTGGGGGCGATGTTGAAGCGCGGTCTGAGATCTCGGGGCGGGTCGATTTCAAAGACCCCGGCCAGCACCGAGGCATCGACGATGAGGGAGAAACGACCGCACATGGTGCCGATCTTAAACGATTCCGATCGGAGAAACCGCAGATCACGCAGATGGACGCAGATAGAAAATCACGGGAACACCTTCTTGTGTGTATCTGCGCTGATCTGCGCTATCTGCGGTTCCTCCGCCGTGCAGTATGATGTTGCGGCTTGTTGGAGGTGACCATGAGATCCGTCCGATTCCTCGTCGTGTTCCTCGTTTTGTCCTCTCTCGCGTCATTCGCATCCGCATCGGACGCCGGAGGCAAGCGGGCCTTCGAGATCACCGACTACTACCGCACGAACATGGTCGGCTCACCGGCGGTGAGCGCCGACGGCGCCAGGGTCGCCTTTCCCGTCACGCGCTATGAGCTCGAGGCGGGCGAGAGCTGGTCCGAGATCTGGATGATGGAGGCAGATGGCAGCGATCTTCGGCAGATGACCTGCGGCCGCCACCACGATTCGTCGCCGGTCTTTTCGCCCGACGGCAAGAACCTGCTCTTCGTCTCCGATCGAGGCGAGGGGTCGCAGCTCTATGTGATGGCGGTCGACGGCGGCGAGGCGCGGCGGTTGACCGACTACCCGATGGGATTGTCGGGGCCGGTGTGGTCGCCCGACGGAGTTTTTCTCGCGGTTCAGGCTGAGGTCTACCCGGAGTGTGGCTACGACGCCGAGTGCAACCGGACGATCGCCGACTCGGTGGCCGCGGGACCGCTGACGGCGCGGATGACCGACGAGCTGCTCTACCGCCACTGGACCGCATGGCGGGACGGAAAGTGGGCACATGTCCTACTCGTGGATGCTCGAAGCGGCGAGGTGGTGCGCGACCTGACCCCGGGCCGCTGGGACAGCCCGACGTTCTCGGCCGGCGGCGCCGGCGGCTACGCCTTCTCGCCCGACGGCGCCGAGCTGTGCGTGGTCTCGAACCATGACCGCGTACCGGCGCGCTCGACGAACTCGGATCTGTGGCTGATTCCCCTCGATCCCGAGATCGCCGATCCGCAGCCCGTCAGCATCACCGCCGACAACCACGGCTGGGACGGCGACCCGGTCTACTCGCCGAGCGGTCGCTACATCGCCTACCGTAGCCAAGCCACGCCGGGCCACGAGTCCGATCTTTACCGCACTGCCCTTTATGACCGAAAGGGAAAGACGACTCGTTATCTCACCGACCGCTCCAACTTCGACAACTGGATCAACGACCTCGAGTGGTCGGCGGACGAACGCTGGCTCTACTTTTCCGGCCATGAGCGGGGCCAGACGCCGCTCTACCGACTGGATCTGGAGGGCGGCGGTATTCAGAAGATCTTCGCTGACGGCTCGGTTGCCGGTTGGGGGTTGGCGAATGGTGGCCGGTCGATCGTCTATGTCCGGTCGAGGGTCGGGGCGCCGCCCGAGCTCTTCTCCGCCCCGGTTTCGAGCGGGGATGCGCGGCGGCTGACCCACTTCAATGACGCCCTCGCCGCCGAGGTTGACATCCGCCCCGCCGAGGTGATGTGGGTTGAAGGCGCAGAGGGCCGGAAGATCCAGGTCTTCGTGGTCACGCCGCACGATTTCGACCCAACGAAGGAGTACCCGCTGATCCTCAACGTTCACGGCGGCCCGAGCTCACCGTGGAAGGACCGGTACCGCGGTGACTGGCAGGTCTACCCGGGCAAGGGCTACGTGGTAGCCTTTCCCAACCCGACGGGATCGGCGGGTTTCGGCCAGGACTTCGTCGATGCCATCACCTGTGACTGGGGCGGCCGGGTATTTGACGATCTCATGAAGGTCACCGACGCCGTCGAGGCCCTGCCCTACGTCGACGCGAATCGCGTCGGCGCCATGGGCTGGTCCTATGGCGGCTACATGATGATGTGGTTTGCCGGTCACACCGATCGCTTCGAAGCCATCGCTTCTATGATGGGGGTCTACGACCTGCGATCGATGTGGGGCGCGACCGAGGAGCTATGGTTTGTCGAGCACGATCTCTGCGGGCTGCCCTGGACATCGGATGACTACGAAAGATGGTCACCCTCGGTCTTCGCGGGGAACTTCAAGACCCCGACGATGGTGATCACCGGCGAGGGCGACTACCGCGTGCCCTACACTCAGAGCCTGCACTTCTTCACCGATCTCCAGGTTCGGGAGGTTCCGTCGCGGCTTGTGGTCTTCCCGAATGCCGGGCACTGGGCGAGCTGGTATGAGATGGCCTTTTACTATCTCGTCCACCTCGACTGGTTCCACCAGTGGCTGGGTGGCGAGCCCGCGCCGTGGGATCCCACCGCGTTCCTGCGGAATCAGGTCTTCAACGACAGTGGAAACGGGACGGAAGAAAGTGATCACTGATGACTTGATTCAATGGTAGGCTTCGGCACGCGCAGCACGCTGCGGCGAGCAACGAGGAGTGAACATGGCAGGGATTTTCAAGGCTTATGACATCCGGGGGATCTATCCCGATCAGCTCGACGAGACGACGGCGTTTCGCGTCGGCTATCACTTCCGGGCCCTCCTCGACGACGAGGATCTGGCCCTCGGCCCGGTGGTGGTCGTGTCGTATGACATGCGCTCGCACTCGATCCCGATGGCGCAGGCGCTCAAGAACGGCCTCCGTGCGAGCGGCGTCGCGGTGATCGACATCGGTCTCGCCGACACCCCGCAGAACTACTTTGCAATCGGCTTTCTCGGCGCCTCTGGCGGGATCCAGGTCACGGCGAGTCACAACCCATCGGTCTACAACGGCTTCAAGATGTCGCGACGCGACGCGATCCCGGTGTCGTACGAGACCGGGATCGCCGAGCTCGAAAAGCTCGTGACGAGCTCCGACGTGGCCACCGATCTTCCGCCGCAGGCCGGCGAGGAGGAGCGGTCGGTCTTCGACGAGTACTCGAAGCACGTGCTGGAAGAGGTCACGATCCTGGAGCCTCGTCTCAAGCTCGCGGCCGACGCCGCCAACGGCATGGCCACCATCTATCTGCCGATCTTGGCGAAGCTCAACGTGGAGCTGACGCCTCTCTACTTCGAGCTCGACGGCGCCTTCCCCAACCACGAGGCGAACCCCCTGAAGGCGGAGAACCTAGTCGACGTGGAACAGGCGGTCGAGGAGGGTGGCTGCGATCTCGGGGTCGCCTTTGACGGCGACGCAGACCGCGCGATCCTGATCGACGAGACCGGTACCGCAATCTCGGCCGACAAGATCACCGGTCTCCTGGCGCCGCGCTTTTTGCGCACGGAGCCCGGTGCCACGATCGTTTATGACCTGCGCTCATCGTGGGCGACCAAGGAGGCGATCGAGGAGGCCGGCGGGGCGCCGCTGCGGGAACGCGTGGGGCACTCGTTCATGAAGGCCACCATGCGCAAGCACAACTCGCCCTTTGGCGGCGAGCTTGCCGGCCATTTCTACTACCGCCGCAACTTCACGGCCGACTCGTCAATCATGACGGTGATCGAGACTCTGAACCACATCCGCGAGACCGGGCGCCCCTTGTCCGAGCTGGTAGCCCCGCTCAATCGCTACCACTCGACCGGTGAGATCAACTTCCGCGTCGACGACAAGGAGGGCATGATCCGCCGGCTGGCCGAGATCTTCTCGGACGGGGAGATCGACTACCTCGACGGGATCACCGCCCAGTTCGACGATTGGTGGTTCAACGTCCGGCCGTCGAACACCGAACCGTATCTGCGCCTGGTCCTCGAGGCACGGACACTCGAGATGATGGAGGAGAAGAAGGCCTTGCTGCTCACCTATCTCGGAACGCCCGAGTAGGGATCGATGACCTCGATCCTCGGCATCTCCGCCTACTACCACGATTCGGCCGCTGCGCTGGTGGTCGACGGCGAGATCGTCGCCGCCGCCCAAGAGGAGCGCTTCACCCGCATCAAGCACGACCACGCCTTCCCCTCGAACGCCATCACCTACTGCCTCGAAGAGGCTGGGCTGAGCCCTGGCGACCTCGACTACGTGGGTTTTTACGACAAACCATTCCTCAAATTTGAGCGCATCCTCGAAACCTACCTCGCCTTTGCCCCGCGCGGTTTCCGCTCGTTTTTGAAGGCGATGCCGCTGTGGATGCGGCAAAAGCTCCACCTGCCCGGGGAGATACGCCGCGAGCTTGGCGGTGAGTACACGCGCCGCATCGTCTTCTGCGAGCACCACGAGTCGCACGCCGCCTCGGCCTTCTTCCCGTCGCCCTTCGAGGAAGCGGCGATATTGACCCTCGACGGGGTGGGGGAGTGGGCCACCGCGAGCTTCGGCAGCGGCCGCGGCAACCGCATAGAGCTCAGCCACGAGCTCCACTTCCCACACTCGCTCGGTCTCCTCTACTCGGCGTTCACCTACTTCTGCGGCTTCAGGGTCAACTCGGGCGAGTACAAGCTGATGGGGCTCGCGCCCTACGGCGAGCCTTGCTGGGTCGATGAGATCCTCGACAAGCTTCTCGATCTCAAGGAGGACGGATCCTTCCGTCTCGACCTCAGCTACTTCAACTACTGCCAGGGTCTGACCATGACGTCGAGAAAGTTCGACCGGCTCTTCGGAGGCCCGCCTCGGACGCCAGAAACGCCCCTGACGCAGCGCGAAATGGATCTCGCAGCGTCGATTCAGAAGGTGACGGAGGAGATCGTGCTGCGCACCGTCCGCCACCTCCACCAGCGGACCGGAATGAAGAACCTCTGTCTCGCCGGCGGCGTGGCGCTGAACTGCGTCGGCAACGGACGCATCCTCCGCGAGGGACCGTTTGAGAAGATCTGGATCCAACCCGCGGCCGGTGACGCCGGCGGCGCCCTCGGCACGGCGCTCTTCATCTGGTATCAGCTCCTCGACAACGAGCGGCGGTGCGAGACACCGGACGCGCAGCGGGGATCGCTCCTCGGGCCCCGGTTTTCTTCGGACGAGATCCGCGCCTTTCTCGACAACAGCGGATCGGTCTACCATCAGTTCACGGATGAGGGAGAACTCGACCGCGAGATCGTGGATCTCATCGAGGACGAAAAGGTGGTCGGTCTCTTCCAGGGACGGATGGAGTTCGGGCCGCGCGCGCTCGGCTGCCGGTCGATCATCGGCGACGCCAGGAGCCGCTCGATGCAGTCGGTGATGAACCTCAAGATCAAGTTCCGAGAGTCCTTCCGGCCCTTTGCACCGATCGTGCTGCGAGAGCGGGCGAGCGAGTTCTTCGACATCGACGAGGCGGTCGACAGCCCCTACATGCTGCTGGTGGCCTCGGTCGCCGAGAGCAAGCGGACGCCCGTCGACGACCACGGCGCACGTGGACTCGACAAGCTCAAGCTCGTGCGTTCGGAGGTGCCGGCGATAACTCACGTCGACAGCTCGGCGCGGGTCCAGACCGTGGACCCGGTGCGCCATGAGCGGCTCCACCGCTTGATGTCGCGCTTTGCCCAGCGCACCGGCTGCCCGGTGATGATCAACACCTCGTTCAACGTTCGCGGCGAGCCCATTGTCTGCACGCCCGAGCACGCCTACCACTGCTTTATGGGCACCGACATGGATGTCCTGGTGCTGGAAGATTTCATCCTCCTCAAGGACGAGCAGCCGGAGGCGGGGACTCCCGACCGCGAGCGCTACCTGGCGCAGTTCGAGCTCGATTGACGGAGGCGGCATGAGCATCGTCCAGATCAACCGTGATCCTACCCGGCGCGAGCTCAACCAGTTCGGCTTCATCTGGATGGCCTTTGTCACCTTCTTCGGGGTCATCGCGCAGTTCAAACTCCACAATCCGTCGCTGGCGCGTGGTCTGTGGGTGGCGGCCGTGGTGGTGCCGATTGTCGGCTGGGTCTTCCCACGCTTCATGCGCTGGGTCTTTCTCGGGATGTCGTATCTCGCCTGGCCGATCGGGTTTGTGGTCTCGCACGTGGTGCTGGCGGTGGTCTACTACCTGGTTCTGACGCCGATCGGTCTTCTCATGTGGCTCTTCGGGTATGATGCTATGAAGAGGCGATTCGATCCCGAGGCGGGGAGCTACTGGAGCGAGCGGCCCGCATCGGCAGCCGAGGCAAGACGCTACTTCCGTCAATTCTGAGGGGCAAGATGAGCAACGACGACGGCACGAACACCGATTTCGAACGCGAGGCGAGCGAGGCGCAGCCGGGCATCGTGCGCGAGTTCCTCGATTTCCTGTTGCACAACAAGAAGTGGTGGCTGACCCCGATCATCCTCGTGCTCCTGCTGGTGACGATCTTGATCGTGCTCTCGGGATCGGCCGCGGCGCCGTTTATTTACACGTTGTTCTGATTTCGATTGTCTGTCGCCGCTTCCGGCTTCGTGCTTCGCACTACGCCGTGACAAGTCGCGGCTTTTCGAATTATTCCGTGGCATGTTCCTGGGGCTGACGCCCCAGGATGTGGCGTTTTGAAAAAATTCGGAGCCCCGAGGGAGCGACAGACCGACTCTGCGGTCCGCACGATGGGTTTATTGGTCAGCCGAGCAGCGCGAGAAAGACGCCAGCGGCCACCGCGGAGCCGATCACTCCGGCGACGTTGGGTCCCATGGCCGCCATCAGAGGGTTGGCCTTGCCGTCGGTCTCGGTGGAGACGAAGTCCTGGACGACCCGTGCGGCCATCGGCACTGCGGACACCCCGGCGGCGCCGATGCAGGGGTTGATCTTGCGGTTGGCTGGCAACAGGAGGTTGAGAACCTTGGCAAAGACCACGCCGCCGAAGGTGCTGAACGAGAAGGCGACCGCCCCCAGCACGAGGATGAAGATCGTCTGCGGCCGGAGGAACGAGCTGCCCGCCATGGTGGCGCCGATGACGATGCCCAGAAAAATGGTGACGATGTTGATCAACGCGCTCCCCGCGGTCTTCGACAACCGGTCGGTTACGGTGGACTCGCGGAGAAGATTGCCGAACATCAGCATGCCGATCAGCGGCGCGCATGCAGGGATCGCGAGCGAGGCTCCGACCGCGACGATGATCGGGAAGAGGATGACCGCGGTCTTCGAGACCGCCTTGGTCTGTGGCATGTCGATGGCGCGTTCTTTTCTGGTCGTCAGCATCCGCATGATCGGGGGTTGGATGATCGGCACCAACGACATGTACGAGTAGGCCGCGACCGCAATCGCCCCGAGTAGGTGGGGGGCCAATATCGAGGCGAGGAAGATCGAGGTCGGGCCGTCGGCGCCGCCGATGATGCCGATGGATGCCGCTTCCTGCGGGCTGAAGCCGAAGACGAAGAATGCCCCGAGGGCTGCGACCGCAATCCCGAACTGGGCTGCGGCGCCGAGCAGGAAGGTGATCGGCCGTCCGAGGAGAGGACGGAAATCCGTCAGCGCGCCGATGCCGAGGAAGATTACCGGCGGCAGGAACTCGGTCCTGATGCCGGCGTCGTAGACGAGCTGCAGGAGCGGGCTCGAGCTGTGTCCGACGGCTGCGATGCCGTCCGCCGACGCGCTCATCATCGCGTTGGGGAGGTTGGCGAGGATCGCGCCGAAACCGATGGGAATCAGGAGCAGCGGCTCATAACCCTTGCGGACCGCGAGAAAGATGAGCGTCCCGCCGATCGCGAACATCACCAGGTTCTGCCAGCCGAGCCCGGCAAAGCCGGATTGCGTCAGCAGGGTTGTCAGGCCTTCCATGGGGACCTCTAGGCCCCGATCGTCATGATCGCCCTGCCGGCCTCGATGTCGGCGCCGATGGCCGCGTCAATGGTGAGCACAGTGCCGTCGCACGGCGCCTTGACGTCGTGCTTGGCTTTCATGGCCTCGACCGCGGCCACGATCTGGCCCTCGCGGACCGCGTCGCCCGCCTTGACGTTGATCTCGACGAGCTCCGTCTTTCCCTGAAATGGGGAGAATACCGGAGTTCCGTTGATCGGCGCCGTGGTGTTGGCCGCCGTCGTCGCCGCCGTTGACCCGGCTCCGGCAGGTGGCTCGATGGTGATGCTGAAGCTGCGCGTGGCACCGTTTTCGACGACCGTGCAGGTCGTGGTCACCGGGTGATCAAAAGTCGCCGCTCCGGCGGGGGTTGGCGGGGCCGAGGGCGCCGCCGCCTCGGCGGCTTCCTTCTTCTTCAGAGGCAAGACGATCTTTGCGTTGCCGGTGAGGAGACGGATGCCCTCGTTGAGCTCCATATTCTTGCCCGGAACGATGGCTGAGGCGACGAGGAAGATGTTCTCCTCGGTCACCGGCAGACTGCGTTCCTCGAGGGCGGCGCGTGCCGGCGCGAGGCTGTCCGGGGCGGCCTCGAGCGGGTCGCCGTCGAAGGGTGGCATCTCGAGCTGTTCGGCCGCGATCTTGACGACCTGGGGATCCGGCGGCAGCGGTGGGCGCCCGAAGTACCCGAGGACGGCTTTGCCATAGCCGTCGTTCATCTTCTCCCAGCGACCGAGGAGGACGTTGTTGAACGCCTGCAACCAGTACTGCTGGCTGCCCGGGGTGACGCTCGTCCACGCGCCTCCGGCCTTGACCACGACCGGGAACTCGGCCAGGACCTCTGAGTATCGGTCGAGGATGCCGGCCTCCTGCATCATGTGAACGTTGGGCCCGATCGCTCCGCCCGGCATCGGGAAACCGACCACTCGGGCGTCGGCGGTGGTGGTCACCGGGTTGAAGTAGTACTCCTTCATGCCTTCGTTGAGGAGGTTTTCGATCTCGCCCATCTTGGTGTGGTCGATGTCGAGCGAATACCCGGTGCCTTTGAGGGCGTGCCACATCGAACGGACGTCGGGCTGGACGGTGCCGGAGGCCATCGGACGGACCGAAAGATCGATCCCGTCGACGCCGCCCTCGATACCGGCCATATAGCACGACACGGCCATCGACGCCGTGTCGTGGGTGTGCTGCCACAGGATGACCTCGGGTGGCAGGATCTTCTTCAGCCCCCTGGCGGTCTCGTAGCAGGTCCTGGGGTCGGTGGTGCCCGACGCATCCTTCATGCACACCGAGTCGATGTGGATACCCTTTTCCAAGAGCTGGCGGATGATACCGATGTAAAAGTCGGCGGTGTGGACGGTCTGGTCGGCGAAGGGCAGCCCCATCAGTGCCACGCAGACCTGGTGGTGCATGCCGGCGTCGACGATCGGTTTCCCGGTTTCTGCCAGATTGTTGACGTCATTCATGTAATCGAAGTTGCGATCCCAGGTGGTGCCGTGGCGGGCCATCAACCGGGCCTGGAGATCCAGCGCATCGAGGCGCTGCGTCGTCAGGGTGACGCCGGAAACGGAGCGCGTGAGGATCTGGAGGTCGACATCCGGTCCGACGGCGTCGCGCATGCCGTCCATGCTCTGAAATGGATCCTCGCCGACGTAGAAAAAGGGCGCCTGATAGCGCGCCCCACCCCCGAACTCGAAGTGGCGGATACCAGCTTCCTTGGCCGCGAACTCCATCGCCGGCAGGATGTCGGCAAGACGCACCTTGCCTCCGAACGAGCTCTGCAGCCCGTCGCGGAACGGTGTGAACATCACTCGGATTTTCTTCGGCGTTTCGGTGAAGATCATCTCTCCTCCTCGATTCTGGTGACCGTCGCGCCGGGATAGACCGATGCGACGGTGGTTGAAATGGCTGCGACGAGAGCGGGTTCCAACGATGCCTCGCGGTCCGGGAAGACTGCGGTGATCAGCGCCATGGTCAGGGCCAGGAATCCAAGCAGGATGAACACGGAGGTCAGCGCGATGAGGCAGGCGGAGAACAGACTCGTTACGTCCAATTCGGACTCCCGTTTGATGGTGCGATCGACGCCCGCGAAGATTTCATCCCACGGCCGCCGGATCACACACCGCGTGTTGGAAGAAGAATACGCCGATTTCCGTCGGCGTCCAGTGGCAATTGTGAATTTCTTCGCTGCACAATCGAACACATCACGTCGGGTGGCAGCGCGGATTTCCGTGGCCGCCCATACTGAGCTATTGTGGAATTGATGACCAAAGGCACCCCCCCGAGAATCGGCGCCCGCTCGTTGTTCGTCGGTGCGGCCGCGGTAGTTGTCCTGGCGGGGCTCAAGGCTGCGCAAACTCTCGTGATTCCCTTTCTGCTCGCCCTCTTCCTCGCCATCATCTGCGCGCCCGCCGTGTCATGGCTGACCCGGCGCAGGGCGCCCGCGGGGCTGGCCGTGCTCGCAGTGGTGATCGTCCTCCTGGCCCTGTTCACGGGCTTCGGCGCCGTAGTGGGGACGTCGGTCAATGACTTTGCCGCCTTCGCTTCGCAGTACCAGGAGCGTTTCGACGGGCTCGTCAGCTCGTTTTCGAGTTGGCTCGCGACCCACAACATCGACTCGGAGTCCCTCGACATGCTGCAGCTGGTGCAGCCGGGCAGGCTGATGAATCTCCTCGGCGGGGTGCTCAAGAACCTCGCGTCGGTGCTCTCGAACTTTTTCTTGATCATTCTCACCATGATTTTCATTCTCCTCGAGGCCGCGAGCTTTCCGGCCAAGATGCGGGTGGCGATGGGAAAGCGTAAATCCAACATGGACAACCTGGCGCAGGTCGTCACCCAGGTGCAACACTATCTCGGCATCAAAACCGCAACCAGCCTGGCGACCGGGCTTCTGGTCGGCGTCTGGACGGCCGTCATCGGTCTCCAGTTTGCCGTGGTATGGGGACTCCTCGCCTTCCTGCTCAATTACATACCGAGCATAGGGTCGATCGTCGCCGCGATTCCAGCCGTTCTCCTCGGTTTGATTCAGGGCGGTGTCGGGTATGCGCTGTTGGTGGCCGTAGGGTTCGTTGTCGTCAACATGGCCATCGGCAACTTTATCGAGCCCTATTTGATGGGTCGCACCCTCGGGCTCTCGACGTTGGTGGTCTTTCTGTCGTTGGTTTTCTGGGGTTGGATGTGGGGAAGTATAGGTATGCTTCTATCGGTGCCCCTGACCATGATCATCAAGATCCTGCTCGACAACACCGACGATCTGCGGTGGGTCGCCGTGCTGCTGGACAGCAAGAAAGGTGCGGCGAGTCGTCTCGAAGCCGCCAAAGCCGCAAGTGGCTAACCCGGTTTTCTCACCGGGTTTCGTGACGAGGGCGGCGAAGGGTAGTGAGATGTTGGGTTTTCCGCGAATTGGGCGACGCAGGCGTAGCCACGCTACGTTGAGGAGC
>Ga0209013_10004999_pt1 | contig 11539 bp, 9 predicted proteins | sample Cruoilmetagenom2_FD_187291 | JGI IMG/M metagenome (GOLD analysis project Ga0209013, IMG submission 187291) | Oil polluted marine microbial communities from Coal Oil Point, Santa Barbara, California, USA - Sample 2 (SPAdes) (version 2) | ecosystem: Environmental > Aquatic > Marine > Oil seeps ...
GATTAATATACACCAGTCGATCGATCAGTTTTAACCCCACCCGGCTATGATCAAAAAAGCGAACCTTCAAAAGTGTGTTGATGAGATCACCCTGGCTGTCGATAACGCAGAGCCCCAGGGGTTTGTCCTGGTCCCAGGCCTTGTAGATATCGTTGTAAATCAGGGACTGCAGAAGCTGAGTTTTGCCGTGACCCGTGCCGCCGATAATATGGGTGTGCTCAGATCGTTTTTTGTCCGGGATGGTGAAGGGCAGGGGAGTGTAATTTAGCAGCTCCCGGAAGGGGGTGAGGTTTAAATAAGTTTCAAGCAGTTCTTCGGGCGTCTTGCCGGCGTTTTTTCGGTCCAGGGGCCAGGTTTCATCGGCATTCTCAAAATTCTTTTGGATCTGGTAACAGGTTATGAAAAGAGTCTCATTGATCGGTGTCTTATAATTTTTATATTCTTCGGGAACTTCTTCAATGGCGGTTTTAACCAATCCGTCTATTGCCTTGGCTAGCGGATGAACGCTGGTTAAAAGTTCAGTTTCGAACTGAACGGGCAGGTCCTCATCGACAGGCAGCGGCGCCAGGTTATCAAGAATATGGCCAAACATTTTAATAACGGCCGGCGCGAACCGGGTATCAATATAACCATCAAAATCTGATAATATCTCCTCATAGGGTTTTAGCCATTTTTTGTAATCCAGGATTTCCGAGAAAATTAATTTTTTAGAAAAGTCGATCTCCGGCAGGCGTAAAAGGGGTTCTTCTTCGATTAAAGCAAAAACGGCCAGCTCAATCTCTGAAAGAAGGTGGCTATTGTCTTGCACGAAACGCCACCGCTGGGCAATGCGCCGGGTAATTTTTTTAGCCAGGGCGTTTGAATTGTTTTTTTGTTTTAGCTCTTCGAGGTTCTTTTCCAGCCGGTTGTAATATTGCTTCAGCTCTTTCTGATCACCCTCTTTAATGGTTACGTTTCTTAATACAAAAAAGGCAATAACCCCACCGACAACTAAAGAGAAAACCAGAATTTCCATGGCACCCCCTTAAAAAGGTGATCCCCGCCCAAAACAAGCGGGGACCAACCCGCATTATTTATTTTCCTCAAGGGCTTCGGGGTACTTGATCACTTCCTCACCACCGAAATTTTTCATTGTTTCAAGGGCGATATAAAAATTTCCACAGACCACCTTGATAGCCTCTTCATGTTCGACTATTTCAGCGATATCCTTACAAGTAAACGTGATCCCGCTGATTAAGGCGCCAACGGTAATGTTGTTAAAAGCCTTATCCATTAAGGCTCCGACAAAAAGGCCGCTGGCACTCAGTGCCTTTTCGGTATGACTGACTTTCTTTTTTTGGTGGAGCACCCAGTTATGGGCCTTGTAACGATTAAGCAGCAGGCTCTCTTCTTCATCCAGCCTGACTTTAGCCGTGAGCTCAAAGCTAACCCCGCCCATCATCTTTTTTGCTTGGTCTTTTCTGAGAATCAACTCCATTTTTATTAACCTCCCTTTTTAGAACAGCATTATGGTTATATAGGTTTGTGTCCTCCGGGATCCCGATGATCCCGGGAGCGCCAGTTTTGGTTAAAGAAATCGGCCAGCACAGCTTCATGGGTACTCAGGAAATAATATTCGTGGAGATCGGCAGAAAGAGAGGAAAGTTTTTGCCGAATATTTTCCACCCGGGTGTCGGACAGGGTCACGAAAAGCATGGTGAAATAATCAAAGTTGCCGAACTTTTGGTATTTGTCCCGGTACTGTCCACCCGAAAGATACCGGTCATATTTTTCAAATTTACTCTGTAACGGGAAATCAGCATTTTTAACGATCCGGCTGACGATTTGCTCGGTGGCCATGTCCATCTCGAGGAAAAAAAGACCGACGGCACCGGTACGAAGGCTTTTCAAAACGAAGGCGCCATCCGGCACAATCTTATTTTGCGCCGTTGTATCATCAGCCACAAAGTCGGTGGTTTCGGAAAAAATCCGCCCGCCCTCCTTGACGAAACGGTATTCCAAAAATACCCGAGCCAGTTCCAGGTGATCCGAATGCCGGACCGAACGCTCCAGGGATAAAAACAGGTCGATTAGATAAATCCGGTGTTTGGTCTTGGCGGTCCATTTGGGTTTGGCTTTTTGACGGAACCTGCCGAGCAGCTCCGGAGGTATCCCGCTTTCGTTTTCCAGGATTTCAAAGCCGGAACGGTTTAGAAAAAAGATCTTGGGGGTGTTGACGTAACCGATGCGGTGGCCGCCATGAGAAGAGAGGTATCCTTGGCCCTCGATATTTTTTAATCGACGCGCCAGGGACTGATAGGAGCGCCGTTGGCCCAGAACATAGCGAGCCTGCTCAATGGTGAGGAAGGTGTATTTTTGCAGGTAAAAAAAGATTAATATGTCGTCATCTGAGAAATTCATTTTATTTGAAAAAGAAAAGGTTTTTAATCCCAAAAATGTATAGATTTAAGTGATAAATAGGTGTATAATTAAATGTATAAACAGGCGTAAACCCGTTTACCATGAAAGAGCCATATAATACAAGCGGTTAAATACAAACCAGAGGCTCGAAATATAGATCAATAATAGTAATCTATAATAAAGATTAAAGAGAAGCGAGGCCTCGCCCCCACACCCAAGGAAAAAGGATTATAAGAAAACAAATGAGAGCACAACAAAAAAGAAAACCAAGATACAAAAGAACCCCCACCCACAGTCTAAGATTACAGGAGAGAGACAAGGAGATCATCCACCAGGTGTACCGGTATCGGTTTTTGAATTCTCGGCAAATCGATTCTCTGGTGGAGGGCAGCAGCCAACGAATTTTAAGACGGCTCGGCGGGCTTTTTCATGAGGATTATTTGTCGAGACCGATCGAACAAATTCGGCCTTACAAAACCGGAAGCGACCCGATGATTTACGGAATCGGAAACAAGGGAATTGAAATTCTAAAAAATGAATTTGCGATTCCGAAAAACAAAATCGACTGGACGAGAAAAAATAGAGGCGTGCGGCAAATTTATCTCGACCATCAAATGATGATTTCGAATTTTATGGTTTGTTTGGAATTGGCCTGCAAAAATCGAAACGATGTCGAATTTTTAAGCCGGGAAAAATTGGGCGAGGATCTGTCGGGGAAATTAATGAGCGGCTCGACAGCCAAATGGAAAGTCGAAGTCCAAAGGAAAGGGAAGGGGAGCGGGAAGGTCGGGCTTTCCGTGATTCCGGATAAAGTGTTTGGACTATATTTTCCAAATAAGCCGCCGGGGAAAAGACGAGCACTGTTTTTTCTGGAGGCGGACCGATCGACCATGCCGGTGGTCCGGAGCAATCTTTACCGGAGTTCGTTTTATAAAAAGCTGGTGGGATACTGGGAATCTTACCGGCAGGATCTGTTCAAGGAATATTTTGGATTAAAGGGCGCCCGGGTCTTGACTGTCACCAAATCACAACAGCGAATCGACAATATGATCGAGGCCAACAAAAAGATGGATGAACGGGGCAGGGGGCTCCGGATGTTTTTATTTGCAACCCAGGATGAAATCACCAGTGAGGATCCGGACAGAATTTTGAAGGGGATCTGGAAAGACGGCAGGGGAGAGAACACGGCCAGCTTGATGGATTAAGGAGTGTAATATATAATAGTGGCGATCACGGTCGTTTTGACCTTTACCCAGGACACCGACCACAGGTCGCCTCCTGGTGGTTAGGCAAACATCGGGAAGACGGCCTCGTTTATTGGGTGACAGCCCTGTTTGGATGCTACGGTAAACACCTTTGCACGGGGTTGGATCACGGCCTTTTTCCGCATCCGGAAAAGTCCCCGTGGTTTAGGACAATAAAATGGCCGTGAATCAACACAAGAAAAAAGGGCGCCTTTGTTGAGGCGTCCTTTTGTATTTGGTGGGTTGGCGAGCTAACCGATTAGAGAGGAGATTTGATCTTCGGAGAGCTGGTGGGGTTTTCTGGCGTAGGGCTCCAGGTCTATGGCTTTAACAAAGAGTTTTTTTCCCAGGCGACCTATGCAATTACGGGTGCATTTTTTACCGTCGTCGTCGGCATCAAACATGAGAATGGCTTTGCCATCCGGTCCCAGGAGGTCGGTAATCAGGTTCTCCTGGACCTCACTCAGGACCGAACCCATCAGGGCCACCGATCCGGGAAAGCCGGCCTGGTGAAGGATGAAGACGGACAGAAAGCTTTCTACGAGGACCAGGCAATCCGTGTTTTGGGACTGCCGGTGGAGGTTATAGACCACGGCGGATTTTATAAACCTGGGCGGAAGTTTGTATTTACCCTCGTTTTCGATCTGATCATAGGTTACCGCCCGGCCGCAATAGGCGACCAAGTTTCTTTCATGGTCGTAGATCGGGATGGCGATGCGGCCTCTCATGATGCCTTTGGAACAAAACCCCAGGTTGAAATGCCGCACCGTTTTGGGTGAGATGCCCCGCTCTTCAAAAAACGGGTGATCCGGATCCAGGGATTTTAAATGAAAGGTGAGGGGCGGATTTATTGATTCTTTATCATCACCAGCAGAAAACCTTTCGACATTCTTTTCTTTTTTAACCGGTTCTTTATTTTCCGCCGGCCTCGCAGGCTGGGATTTTTTTTGTGACGAGCCCGGAGACGTATCTTTGACAGGTTCGTCAGGAGAATCGGAGAGAAACCATTCTTTGAGCAGCAGGGCGGCTTTCCTGATGGAATCAGATTCTTTGTTGCCGAATTCCATCATGGACACAAAATCGATGATGTTGCCACCGGTTTTACAATTGCCGAAACAGTTCCAGATGTTTTTTTCGAGGCTGATCGAAAACTGGCGGGAGTTGGATCCTTTGTGGATCGGGCAGCAGCTAACGAGGTTTTTGCCGGATTTTTTTAAATCGGACAAAATGTCGTAGCGCGAAAGGATCATTTCCATAGTGATCTTGGACTTGACCTCCTTATAATCGACCCAGTTTTTACTTTTATTCATGAGATACCTCCTTGGTTAATGGTTGAATAAGTATTTTGATAATGGGTTTTTAACGTACTGATTTATGAGAATGAGGAAAAAGGGGGATAGAGGAGGGGGGTTGACACAAAATTGTCGTTTAGGTGGCTATAAAGCCTTGACTGGTAAGGGTTTGCGAAGGCGACCTTGCCAGAGGCGCTATAGCGGGACTTTTTGGTTTACCGAAGGGTTAGGGTAGGGGGGTGTTAGCCGATTTTTGAGTTCACCGGTTTTTTTGACCATTAATGTTCGTCGGGCTGCTTCCATTCAAGCAGTTTTTTCTGATCTGTCAAATTTATTGTCGTTGTATCCGTAGAAAGTAATGCCGGGTAGTCAAGACTAGACACATACCTATAAAGATAGTATAAAGAGTTATATGACAGTTTTTGCCAAAACAAATTATAGGAACAAAGAGGCTGTCTTTGGAATTAAACCCGGCGACCGGCGCCGGCACATGTATGTAATTGGCAAGACCGGCATGGGCAAAACCAACATGATTCAGAACATGGCCATTCAAGATATTAGAAACGGCAAGGGTGTGGCCATTGTCGATCCTCACGGGGAATTTGCCGAAGAATGTTTGAAGGCAGTCCCATCCTTTAGAATCAATGACGTTATTTATTTTAACCCTTCCGACATGGAACACCCCATCGCCATGAACGTCATGGAAGAGGTTGATCCGGAACACAGGCATTTGGTCGCATCGGGACTGGTGGGGACATTCAAAAAACTGTGGGCCGACTCCTGGGGTCCCCGGCTGGAATATCTTTTACGCAACGCAATTCTGGCTCTATTAGAGTGTCCCGGCTCGACGCTTCTGGGTATTAACCGGCTTTTAATCGACAAGAAATACCGTGGTGAGGTGCTCAAGAAAGTGACGGATCCGGTTGTTAAATCTTTTTGGATCGAGGAGTTTTCAAGGTATCACGACAAAATGCTGGCCGAGGCTATTTCACCAATTCAAAACAAGGTGGGACAGTTTTTATCAAGCCCGGTGATCAGAAATGTTGTCGGCCAGACCCAATCATCTTTTTCGGTTCGCGAAGCGATGGACACCCAGAAAATAATTGTCATGAATCTTTCCAAAGGAAAAATCGGAGAGGACAATAGCGCCCTTCTGGGAGCGATGATGATAACCAAGATCCAGCTTGCGGCCATGGCCAGGGTTGATCTGCCACAGGCGGAAAGAAAAGATTTTTATTTGTATGTTGATGAATTCCAGAATTTTGCCACGGAGTCTTTTGCAAACATTCTTTCGGAGGCGAGAAAATATCATCTCAACCTGATTTTAGCACACCAATTCATCGCCCAGCTTGACGAAGCGGTGAGAGACGCCGTGTTCGGGAATGTGGGAACCCTGGTGAGTTTCAGGATCGGAGCGTTGGATGCGGAAATTCTCGAAAAGGAATTCAAGCCCGTTTTTTACGGCAACGATTTGATCAATTTGGCAAAATACAGCATCTATTTAAAGCTCATGATAAATGGGGTTGCCAATCGTCCCTTTTCGGCAACCACCCTTCCGCCGATAGATATGCACGACACCCGGGAAAATACAGAAAAGGTTATCAGGGTTTCGAGGGAGCGATACGGCAGACCAAGAAAGGTGGTGGAAGAAAAAATTTATCGCTGGAGCGGGCTGGGGGAATAATTCGAAGCGGTGGCGGATGATGAGAGCACAAACCACAAATTTGTGATCTCCCCAAATGTTTTTAGAGACCTGGCTGCCAAAAACACAAAGATAAAAACCCCCGACGGCTTTTCCGGCCCCGGGGGTTTTCCTTTTGCAAAAATTGTTTTCAATAACCACATTCGTGGCACACTGTTTTAATCCTTCCGCCTCCTTCGGAAAGGATGATCATGGTGTTGGCGAAATTGTGTCCCACAGTACATAGATGGCCACAGTCAAGACGGATTTTATGGCCAGCTAAAAGGAACTGTAAATCTTCTGTGGTCAGTTCGCCGTTAAGCTGCGCTCGCAACATCTGATCAACAATTTTGGTCATAGGTTTTTTATCAGCCATTGCCTTGTGATACAGAGGAGCAATCAAGTCCTCTTTAATTTTTGGACTGTACATGGCCCCTCCTTTCCTAAAATCAGATTTAAGACCTGTTCTGTCTCATCGAGCACTTGCATACAGGCTGTTATGGTGGATTTTTTCATTTTCCTGGCGTATCTTTCGATATACCGATAGGTGTTACCAAGATATTTGCCATCAGATTTTCCAACCAAACTACACAATGCCTGGGCAGATAAATCCGCAACAATTTCCTCACAGGGGTCTTGCCCTGGCTTTAAGCCGCCTTTTAGCCTGGCGTGCGCTGAATGGCTCAACTCATGAAAAAAGATACATTCATCTTTCGAAGCCAGACCGATTTCTTTGCGCTTGTCTGAATAAAATCCGTAATACTGAAAGTTACCCGGTATGTTCTTGACGGTGATGCCCCACTCCTCGGCTAATTCGAGTAAGGGTAAGTCAGGTAATCCAATCACCTCATAATCAAGAGGCTCGCCCTCGGTGTCCTCTGAACGGAACACCGGCACCGGTTTGAATCCACCCAATACTATTTTTTCCTCGCCGTCTTGCTCTTTTTTAAAGAACATCGGGGCAAGGATATAGATGGCTTTAACGCCTTTTTTAACTTGCCGATTGGCCTTTTGCCATTGGCGGAAGCCTCGGGCATCCATTGTCCCTGAGAAAAAACAGACGGTGCGATTCAGAAACGACCAGGCATGCAGGGGAATGTTCTTTGGAGCCGGATACTGGGAAAAGGCTACGCTGGCGGGAATGTTGCCTGACTTGAATTGGTCTAAAATACTGTTAAGGACTGATTTTACTTTCTTGTTCATCGCACACCTCCTATGGTTTGGGGTTCAAGGAACAGCAAACCAAGAGAGGCGCGGTTATTTTTTTGTCTATATTATATCATATTTTCAACCTTTTCCTAACCACCCCCTCAGAAATTCCCATCCGTTTTCTAATTTTCCGACAACTCAGCCCTTCCACCGGTCGACCAAATCGGCAACCAGGCCGACCCCGAAAAGGTGATTCGGGTTTAGAAGAGGTGAATGTTTCATTAGGTACGTGCAAGGAAAGAATTTTGACTGTGGGCAGAAGGGATTTTTCTCGGGAGCTGCTTGTGGATTATTTAAAAAAAAAGACTTCTGATGATGGGGGTCAAAGATAGATTGTAAATTTTTTGAGTTGATATCACAGCCTTTTAGGCGCCCCCTAAAAGTTGTATATGTTGGAGAAATCAAAGATTGTAAAACTGCAAATAAGGCTGAATTGTTGGGGGGAGGTCACCGGTCTCACTCGGTCGCACCTGCCCCGCGAAGGGCGTCAATTATCTTCTCTGCGTGGGATGGATCTCTGAATTTCTTTGACCAGTAATTTCGTAATAATTTAAGCGAGGCTGATTTAGGATACAAGCGCAACGTCTCTTTAATTTGCGCGCGTGCTTCCGCTTCCATACCCATCCCCATATAGCTCATAGCCATTTCAGAATGTATCGAGCCGATAGACGAGGCAGAGCAATTCTCTTTTTCGCATAGTTTTAGTGTTTTTTCGAATACGTTAAGAGACTCTTTATAGTGTCCGGACCAGTTATATGCACGAGCTAGGTAAAAGAGTTGCCAAGCACTATGGAAAGGATCGAGGCGAATGCCCTCTTTACCATATTCGATTGCCTCTTCAAACTTTCCCAACAAAAATTTATGCTTTCCAAGCGTCACTAGGGTCGAAGAATCGCTGGGTGCGACAGCAATTGCTTTCTCTAACACCGCCGAAGATTGATCCCATTGCCTTTCATGAAGATGCATCCCAGCCCGGCAATTTAAGGCCAATATGTCGTTTTCGTCCATTTCCAGTGCTTTATCTACCAGGCCAATTCCCCGTTTGCGCGAAACGGTCGCTAACTCATCGGTATCAGACCAATTACGCTTATAAAAGTCATAGTGCAGCACACCTAGTAATGCCCAGGCGGATGCGTATTCCGGGTCGAGTTCGACCGCACGTTCAAGAAGTTTAATGCCTTTGGCATATTCCTCTTTTCTGAAAGTTTTATAACAGGATCTCGCATTGGCAAAGCTTAACCATGCCTCAAGATTCTTTGTGCCGCTCCGTAAGCGAATGCTCTCGCCTTCCGACAACTTTATTTGGAGTTCTTTAAGGACCCTTAGCGTGATTTCATCTTGAACCGTAAATATTTCATTTAAATCTCGGTCGTAGCGGTCGGCCCACAATTGGTGTCCGGAAAGCGCATCGCTCAGCTGAGCGGTAATTCTGGCGCGGTCTCCCGCCTTGCGAACACTTCCCTCAAGCACATATTGCACACCCAATTCTTCAGCAACTTGGTTAACTTTGACCGCTTTTCCTTTGTAAGTAAATGTCGAGTTGCGGGCGATCACGAAAATTTTTGGTGTCTTGGATAGGGCTGTAATAATTTCTTCGGTTAACCCATCGCAAAAATGATCCTGTTTTGGTTCGTCGCTCATGTTGCTGAAAGGCAATACGGCGATCGAAGGCTTTTCAGGCAGGGGAAACACCATCTTTTTCACGGAAGCGATTTCGGCTTGCGGGGCAGATGAATTGTTTTTCCAGACAGAAAACGCTACGGCAACCGCTATCAATCCAATCAGAGCGCTTATGGCCGGCCATCGCCAACTGCCTGGTATTGCTCGCGGCCATTTGCCCGGCTGGCGCTGTGATGAAACAGGTACTTGGAGTTCGTTATCGGTATGCTGGGTTATCGATGGGTCTTCTCGCTTTTCTTTGAGATTCTCGATAAACCTTTCCCAGGCATCCACGTTTGTTAGTTCCGGGGATTCCCCATAAACAATCATCACGTCATCCAAACCGGCGTCCAGCCGGTCGATTGAAAACCTCAGCCTTAGGTGCTCATGGCTCCCCTTGTACTCGAATAAATTTGCCCACCTGTCTTTCTCTTCATCGCTAAACAAATATACCTTGTCCATCAGCTCATCGTATCTTTTTTTTCTTCCAACAACCTTGAAGAGCGGGGCGTTTTCCAGGTCGGGAAGGACATCTTTCCATTTTTTATAGATTCTGGTCAGCAAATGCTTCTTTTTCGATGACCCGGCTGATTTTCCAACGGTTTCGTTTAGCAAGGTTAGCACGTCGATGTGTTTCTCAAGCGGTATGGATATGATCCTTCCTTGTTTTTTCATCTCATGAACCACGAGAGCAATCACTGCTATGTAGAATTTTCGTGACGGAGAGTTGAAATGGAGGGTCAATTCAGCCCCGGGTTTGGAAAAAAGATGGATCTTGAATTGATTCAGGTCGATCCTGATGAGCTTCGTGGTTTCTTCGATCATTGTGTTAAAACCGTAGGTTTTTTTAAATGAAGCAGAAAAAAATAAAAATTGTCACGGTGCGAACCGTGAATAGGGCATTGATTAGATTATGATGCAAATTATATTAACATACTCAAATCATTCGTCAATGAATTTATTTCCTTTAATTAATCTTCATCCGGAAGGATATGTAATGGAGATACCCATTAAATTATGCCTATCTGGGCCCGGATAGAATGTTATTTGTTCTATTGGGCCCTAGCTTATTGATTGATAGGTTTCAATTCGCTTTTCTTTAAAAATATCAGCGCAAACAACAAAGTTAAGGAGGGCGTTATGAAGAAAGTATTATTTGCCATAATTGGTTTAACGCTTCTGTTTTTTCCGTTCAATGGATTTGCATATGATTGTGATAACGAATGCGTAGGATTAAATCCTCTCAGTAAATGGTGTAAGTGTGTAACGGAATGTAACTCTAATAATACTCTTTGTGTTTCCGGATTCGAAGATGATTGCATTTTTGGGTGGGCCAATGCCGCATATTTTGAATTCAGTGAATGCATGAAGGATATGCAACCATTCGATTCTTTATGGTGCAATAGCGGAAATACCTGTCCACAGGCTGTTTGTAAAGGTTGGATGCAATATTATGGTTGGGATGTTGGATATAAAAACATCGGACAATGCATTAAGGATCAGGCAGTTAAATATGGTTATGTCGACGATTTTTGGGGTGAGGATGAATATTATTGGTGTAATGGCGAAGATGTTACTTGGGTGGAAGCATGCGAATGTGTCAAAGCATCTGGTTGTGACGCTAATAACGTTCCTGAATAATCACAAATGTAACAGCGTATAATTCAAATCAAGGGGAAGGCAAGGCCATCATAGGGTTTGTCTTCCTCATCTAATATCTAATATTTCGCTTAGGGGTACCACGTTCCACGTACCCAACAGCGAATACCTTAGGTCCGCCCTCTCCACCGGTGGGGATGTTGCCCGTGTCGGACGTTCAGCAATCCATCCGACCACCCACTTACCTTTTGGTTCAAGCCTCACAGCTCCTTTGGCTTGTCAATATTCACGGTAGTTACAAGCGTTCACTTGCGTTGACCATAGTATCCTATCCTAACCCCTAACCCGGATTGAGCTTCCCGGAGCGTGTCCACCTCACGGCTTCCACACCGTTCGCACAGGCGAACTTCGGCGCATTGTCAGGAAGGCTTCATACCCATCAAGGATGCACCTTG
>Ga0209013_10005000_pt1 | contig 11539 bp, 11 predicted proteins | sample Cruoilmetagenom2_FD_187291 | JGI IMG/M metagenome (GOLD analysis project Ga0209013, IMG submission 187291) | Oil polluted marine microbial communities from Coal Oil Point, Santa Barbara, California, USA - Sample 2 (SPAdes) (version 2) | ecosystem: Environmental > Aquatic > Marine > Oil seeps ...
AACCAAACTGATATGACCCACAAACAAGGACTCAGCGCCTTGCTTACACTACGGTTTCAGAGATTTGAAAAAGCTCAAGTTGTGGCGGTGTGAAGTATATACATCAACAACAACACAAAAAAACAAAAACATGGACGCGCCCATATCCTTAACGCAGTCTCTCAGTACTGCGTCAGATTATACTTCGTCTTCATCTGAACGTACGAGTCCCAGTCTATAATCATGGGCAGTTCAGTCATCTCTTCCATCAGCGGTGCCCATGAATCACCCATTTCTCTGCCATGTTCTGCAGCCACATGAGATTTAGCCCGGACCATCGTCTCTTCAGTCCCCATTGCCAAATCCTTCAAGGAATATCTTGATGCCTTCGGGCAGTATTGAGATATGAAGTCTGCACCACCCAATCTCTGTCATTTGAAGACCTCTCCAGTCTCCTTGCACCACAAAACCAGATCCAGATGGCTCATAGGTACCTTAATCTCATCTGAAAGCACCCTCATCCCCTTCTCGATCTCAAGATACGTCTTTCGTGATAGCGATTTCGGAATCTCTTCGATTGCTCCGAGTAACTTCAAGTTCTTCAGTATATGCCGGTCGAGAATCGCAAGACTCTCCCCGCACCCGATATTTCTCAGGAAGTGGCTCGCCTCCTTATACCCGATTCCCAACACGTTTTGAACCAGCCACTCTCGCGCATCGCAAGCATCATCGAACTGGCTGATCTCTGCAAGTTGGTCCCGCATATCCCTCGCTTTGACGATGTATTCCGACTTTCTGTACTTGAACCGTACTCCACGCAGTTCTCCTGAAATCTGTTCGCTGGTTCCCTCAAACAGGAGGTTTTTCTCCAGAAGATTCTGCACAGCAGCCCAGCACGCCCTCGCCTTTGACTGCGGGGTCAGGAGGCAGAAGACGAGTTCGACAAAGACCTCATCCGAATCTCCACGTTCACGGATTTGTCTGAACTCATCCAGCCTCGATCGTATCTCGCCCTGCATGGACTCCCAAATCGCTGTTAACTCCGGAATGGCACAGCCACCGTCATTCATCATAGTTTCATGCGCCCAACGCCGATTGAGATCTCCACGCCCTCTACTGTCCACTCTTTCACGAGATCGCCGGTTGCCGAAGCGTCACCGATCGACATCTCCTTTGCACGAACCTCTCCGGCGATCACCCCTGCCCTCTTATGTAGAAGATCGCCCACACGCTCATCTGGTAGCGTAACCGTGACCGTGATCCAGTCATTGACCTCAAGATCGAGCTCCTTTCGCATATCCTGGATGCGGCGTATCACTTCTGCGGAATAGCCCTCCGCCTCAATCTCCGGCGTGAGTGAGACATCCACATAGACCGTGCCGTGAGCAAACTCGGAATCAACGGCATACTCCGGAAGCGTCCTTTCGAAGCTGACCATATCTGCCATAATCGTCGCATAATCGAGCTTGCATTCACCGGTATTCTCGATTGCAGCCATGAGCACACTCGCGTCAGCACCCCTGATCGCATCCGCCACTTTTCCGGCGTCTTTCTTGAACGCTGGACCGAGTTTTGCCATATCCGGAGTCGCCTCGACGCCAAGCGCATCCCACGTCTCGTCCACGCCCAGGACAACGATCTCTTTGGCATTTGTCTGCTCGGATAGGACGCCCGCAAGCGATCGGACCGCACGCATCACGTCTTTGCCTGCCTCGCCTGTCGGCGCAACCACGATTCTCGCGACAGGCCATCTAAGCTTCCTCTTCGCCTTCTGACGAGCGTTTGCAGCCGCCTCAACGATTTTTCTGATCTCTGCCATGTCCTCCTCAAGCTGCGGATCGATCAGGTCCTGGTTGGGAACTGGCCAATCGCACGCATGGACCGAACTCCTGTTCTCACTATCCACGCCATCTGCACCAGCCCCATCAGCCTCGAGGTTCTGGTAGATGTTTTCTGCGAGATACGGCATGAACGGTGCGATAACCCGTGTAACCGTCGTGAACACGTCGTAAAGAACCCGGTAAACCGCGAGCTTGTCAGGATCGTCCGCCTCGTTCCATGTACGAGGTCTGATCAGCTGGATGTACCATCTCGAGAGATCATCGAGTATGAACTCCATAATCGCACGGGTCGCGGTGTGGAGCTTGTATTCGTCCATTGCGGATGTGACATCGCGCACAAGCGAGTTTACCCTCGAGAGAATCCACAGGTCCTCAGGTCTCATCGCATCACGCACCGATTCAAATGTTACCGCATCTGCTGCGGGATCGAAGTTGTCAAGGATCATGTAAGGGAGCGGGAAGCGGTAGACGTTCCAGAGAATGTTTAAGGAACGGTGCACGGTCTCAATCTCGCTCCAGTTGAATTTAAGATCGTCCCATGGAGAATTTGTAGATAGTACGTACATGCGCAGCGCATCAGCCCCGAATCGCTCGATAACAGTCTCTGGTGCGATTACGTTGCCGAGGCTCTTTGACATCTTGCTTCCACTCTCATCCAGGGTGAAGCCGTGCATAAGCACGCTTTTGTACGGGATTCTGTCGAATGCGACCATTCCTGCGCCGAGTTGCGAGTAGAACCAGCCTCTGGTCTGGTCGTGCCCCTCCACAATGAAATCAGGGGGCCACATAGCTTTGAATGATTCGGTATTGTGTGGATACCCGAGCGTTGCCCACGATGCGACCGCTGAGTCGAACCAGACATCAAAGACGTCCTCGACCCTGCGCATAGTCCCGCCGCACTCGCATCCGAAGGTGACCTCATCAACCCACGGTCTGTGCAGGTCGGATGGCACAGAAGATGACCTCTTTTTGAGTTCATCACCGGTTCCGATCACCTCGTACCTTTTGCACGAGTCGCAGACCCAGATCGGGATCGGGACACCCCAGTACCGCTGTCTCGATATGCACCAGTCCCTTGCCCCGGAAACCCAGTCATGGAACCTCGCCGAGCCTGCCCAGGCAGGATACCAGCTCACCTTCGCAATCTCATTGAGCATAGCCTCCTTAAGCTCTGAAATCTTCAGGAACCACTGCTCGGTTGCAAGATAAATGATCGGCGTCTTGCACCGCCAGCAATGCCCGTAGCGGTGCACGATCGTTCCGCTCGCAAGCAGCAGATCCCGCTCGCGAAGATCATTGATCACAGTCTGATCCGCATCCTTGACATAGACGCCCTCATAGACCTCCAACTCCGCAGTGTACCGTCCGTCCGGACCCACGGGGCAGAACGGAGTAAGTCCGTACTTTGACCCGAGTTCGAAGTCATCCACACCGTGTCCGGGAGCGATATGCACACACCCGGTGTTTTCAGTGGTCACGAAATCCGCTGGAAAGACCTTGTGCTCGAACTCGTTCTGTTTCGGTATGATATCCGCCAGAGGATGCATGTACCTCATGCCAACGAGATCTTTTCCATAACGGACATCAAGAAGTTCATAATCCTGATATCGCCCTGCTTTTAATACCTGATCGACCAGTTCAGAGGCAAAGATCAATATCTCGCTCTTTGCATCCTTGTATGCACGTACCACAGAGTACTCGAAGTCAGGATGCACAGCAACCGCAATGTTTGCCGGAATCGTCCATGGAGTTGTTGTCCAGATGACTATGAACGTATTCTCCTCGTCCATCACTGGAAACTTGACGTAGATCGATGAGTCGGTTCGGTCTCCGTATTCAACCTCTGAATCCGCAATCGCGGTCTCGCACCGCGGACACCAGTTCACAACACGCCGCCCTTTCTCAAGTAATCCTTTTTCGTTTGCTTTTTTGAGCGTCCACCAGACAGATTCGATATATTCACGCTTGAGTGTCATGTATGGGTTGTCCCAGTCGAGCCACACTCCAAGACGCTTGAACTGGGTCGTCATGGCACCCATGTTCTGTATTGCGAACTCTTTGCACGTGGATACAAATGCATCGATCCCATACTCCTCTATATCCTTTTTTGTTTTGAAATCGAGTTTTTCTTCGACTTTCACCTCAATCGGAAGTCCGTGCATATCCCATCCGGCGCGATCAATGACATTGTTGCCCTGCATGGATCTGCATCGCAGGACCGAATCCTTGATGATCTTGTTCCATGCTGTGCCAAGATGGATGTGTCCCGTGGTGTACGGAGGTCCATCTACGAAAAAGAACGTCTTTTCATGCTTTCGCAGGTCCCGGACATGCGCATAAGTGCTGTTATCGTCCCAGAACCGCTGCACCTCTTCCTCTATGGCTTTTGCATCGTATCTCGCGGTAATCGGTTCCATTATGATCTCCTGCGGTATGATCTCTGTTTGAGAGTTATGAAGGTTTCTGTGGTCACAGCACCTGATTCAATTGCTGATGTTGGGATATTATGGCGCCCATACAAACCAGAGGAGAGCCCACATCATATTCCAGCCTCATTCCGATCCAAGCAGTCCCCCGATCACCTCAAGAACCACAACCAGCGGCATCCCAGTCTCATCCGCAATCCTGGAAGGCGAGCAACTATCCGGCTCTTCGCCTCGTTTTTTGAGGCTTTCCATCACCGCCTCAACGGGTGTTGTGAAATAATAGCCGGGACCTGACTTAATCTTCCCGAGAACCCCTTTTGATACAAGCGAATTCAAGACACTCGATGAATGTGTCCTGTGCCGCAAACTCGGATACTCCGCACCCATCCCTCTGGACACCTCGCTTGCGCTCAACGACTGCTTTGTTGCAACCACAAAACCAAGCACATCCCGCTCCATCGGTGTGAGCCTGATCTCCTGATCGATCGCCTTTAACTCGTTTGCAAGCTCCTGAAGCTCAACAACAAAGATATTGCGCTTCCGCTCCTCGGCAAGAATCTCAACAAGCAGCTCAGAGACCAGATCCCCATATTCATCGGCTGAGAGAAGCCCGACAAGTTTCTCGATACTCTCTGATCTATCCATCAGTAGCACCACCCATCAGACTCACCTCTTGTAACCGATCTAAACAGCCCCATATTCTCCATTCCGTCTTTAAACCCACTTAAAATTTGGTCTGCAAACTCCTTTGCCATCCCTTCCTGGTTCATCAGAAGTCGCCTCTTTTGTGATACCATGTACTCTGTTTTCTCGCGTTCACCAAGCAAATTCATTATCCTAATCTACCCCTCTTCTTTTGAACAATAACGCTACAAACAACAATCCGCCGCCGCAAACGCGCTTCCGAATCCGGGTGACGGTTCTGGCGTAGGTGTAGGTGTGGGGGTATGTTTAGGTGTCGGACTCGCTCGCACCGTAATCGGCAGAGACAGGAGATGCTCTTCCGCGTTCTCCTTGTCGTCTCCAAAGTAATAGATGACCTCGCCGTTCACAACGAAATCGCCGACCTGATTCGACCGGATCCCGACCTCAATGTCCCTTCCAACACCCGGCTCAATTACGTAGGTCGAGGTGTACAGACCTGCGCCGGAATCCACGAAATCGGCAGATGTCACGCTCATCCCCGAAGGCGGGATCAATATCACCTGCAGGGTCATGGTCGGCTTCGTGATCTTGTTTACCGCAGAGAGTTTCAGCAGAATATCCTCGCCCATGACAACGTCCGTCTTCTCGCCGTGGAGATGCACGCTTGCAGTTGAGATTGATGATGGATGGTGTGATGCACCAGCAGTACTGCCCGATGTGGATGGAACGACCCTGAGAACATGCGATTCGGACTCTGTTTCCTGGATATTCCCATCCGCGTCTGCATAAGTTACGGTGGCAGGGTCGAGCGTGAATGTGCCGCTCTCCTTTGCTGAGATTGTGTACTGGAGGTCTCTTGTCTCGCCGGGTTGGATGAGGTCGTAGCGCTTCGGGTTTGGGAAGTCGCCGCTTGTGAGATCGAAACTGGGGTGGACCCTATCTGTGATCTCGATGTCTGTTACGTCTGTTGTGCCGGAGTTCTTGATGGATAGCGTGATTACGGTCTCACTGAACTGGCGGATGGAGTTGAGGGATGGGGATTTGGTGATGGAAAGCGCGGTGTGGGTTGCGGGGGCGGGAGGGGTGAGGGTGACCGTGGGTTCGGAGGCGGAGTATTGGCGGACACGGATATTGTCAATCCAACCACGATACTGCATTCCGGAAAATACAATTCTTCCAGGAGAAGTTATACTGCCATCTGTCGTTTGTAATATCAAATCGTCGTTTAGGAATAACTTTAATGTGTTGCCTGCAACACCAAAACCGATCTTATGTTCTGTTCCCAAATTTATATAAGAATTGCTCGCAGGCGCTGCTAAACAGGCATCGTTACCGGCGAATATTTTATATATTGTGGGTGTAATATAACTACAAGCGCCCCCTCCACCTCCGGTTTTAGAGTATCTGGCCCCACTCTTACCACCTTGATACCAATTGTTAGCATCTTGCCATCTTATAGAAATTTTTCCAGTTCCCCCTTCTGGATAAGCACCATCCAGATGAAAAATCGCCTCTGCGTATACATTCAGAAAATCGGTATTCTTGGGCGAAATCGTTGTTTCGATATTATCCCCGTTATTTATGTTAATGCGCCTATTAGTCGGGTCATACGTGGGGTCAACAGGCGGTTTCCAGCCGGAGGCTGGTACTGTGTCCAAGTTTATGTCATAATTGCTCAAGGTGTTCGTATCAAAATCGTCAAAAAACTCAAACACCGCCTCGCCATCACTCTCACTCTCTGCACCCGGATTCCCGTACCACATCGTGACCCCAACCTCACCATTCGCCGGAATCAGAGGCACCGCAACCCACATCTTAGCCCGTCTGGAGCCCGCATCAAATTCCTCGACCCAGTAGCCCAGGTTCACCCCGTCCGCATCCGCGAATCTGATATCATCGCCATCTGCTTGCGCTTCTTCTGGAAAATCGCTGCCAGACAACTCCACCAGCACCTGATAATCACGGAGCGTCTCACCAGCGTTCTCCTGAATCGCAACCTCTCGCTGGTACTGAAAGCCCGCAAGTCCCGCAGATGCAGATGCAGATGCAGACAGTGCCGCAAGCAGCAAACCGGCAGCCAATACCACGATAACCATTCTCATCCTATACATTTTCCATCACCTCTCGTATTGCAAGCAGCTCCAGCCATGATTGTGGTTTGACGATTCCTTTATCCGGATCAAGGAACAAAATGTTATTTCTAACCAGATAACGCTTTGAAATTTCATCGATCGACCACATATCGATCTCTTCTTCATCCAAAAACAGCCTCAATACAGAAACGGTCTTCTCATAACTGATATCATAACGTTCCTCCTTTATAATCATCTTATCTCCGAGTTCTTTGAGTGTTTTGAGAAAAGTCTTCAGTTCGCCCGCTTGCATTCGGAGCAGCCTGTCGACTTCACGACCCCGATCATCAGCACGGATTAACTCCAATAGATACACTGGCTTTCCGCCGCAGCAATTCCATGCAGCCGCCTTTTCATCATCAGTAAAACCATGCCCCTCCAGAAACGCGGCAGTCGTAGCCTTATCAAAATCATTCACCAGCAGATACCTGCATCTCCCTTGTAACATCGCCTCATTGTAAATCTGCTCAATGAATAGTGAGTCGGATGTTACCACGAAGACATGCGCCAGATGCAACTCTTTTGTTAAGTCAATGAAAAAGTTGAATAGTTCGTAGATGAGCGAACCATTTACTTTCACATCCCCAATCTTCTGCAATTCATCCAGAATCAACACAGGCTGCTTACCTGTTGCCTTCACCTCTAGAAAGAGTTTGATTATGTACGAAAAAGCATTCTTCGGTTTATTGTCCTTGAACACGTAATCCAGAAACTCTTTGTTTATCGGTATGCCTGCAACCTTTGTAATGGATGAAACCAGCTCCGCAAGCGTTTCTTTTCCCTTCTTAATCGCCCCCTCGGACTCCATCTCCATCTCGAACAATGACTCGATGAAATCGTCATAACTCGCCAGAAATTTAGTCCTTAAGTTTATGTAAAAGACGACGTAGTCTGCTGGTAATTCTTCTAACAGGTGGCTAACTATTGTGGTCTTCCCGCTGTTTATCGGTCCGTAAATGAAGGTGATTAAGGTCGGTCGGCTGTCCAGTATTGATCGTATCTCTTTCGTCTCCCTTTCACGGTTGTGAAATTCTATGTCTCTCATATTGTTTCCCTCCAATATGTCAGTAATAATCCGATGATCGCAACCACCGCCGCGAATCCGGGCGTACTCGATCCTTTCGATTCTGACGGGCTTTCTGTCTGTTCAGCGCCCGCCTCCGCCCGCACCGTAATCGGCAGGGTGAGCGTATGATCCTCTCTCGCATCCGAATCATCTCCGAAATAGTAGATAATCCTGCCCTGCACCTGGAAATCATTGCCTATCTGGTGGGGCATGATCCTTACCTCGATGTCCCTGCCCACACCCTCTTTGATATCGTACGTGGTCGTGTACTGTCCGGCTCCGGACTTTGCGAATTCGGATGACGTCACGCTCCAGCCGGACGGCGGAATGATTATGACCTGAACATGCATCAGGGGATTTCCGATGATATTTACCGCGGAGAGTTTCAGGAGCACGTCCTCGCCGAGCACGACATCGGTCTTCTCGCCGTGGAGATGCACGCTTGCGGTCGAGATCTCGGTGGATGATTTTGGTGCGGTCGGCTGATCCGTGGACGGGATCACCGTGATTGTGGCAGTCTCTGATTCGGTCGTGTGGTAATTCCCTTCTTCATCTGCGTAGGTTGCCGTGGCTGGGTTTAGGTTGAACGTCCCGGCTTCGTTTAGCTGAAGGGTGTACTGAAACTCCCGCGAGTCCTTTGGTCGCAGGGATGTGTATGTCTTCGAGGTCTCACCGCTGACGAAAGTCAGGTCTGCGGGAATCGTGTCTGATACTTCGATGTCTGTCATCTCGGTTGTGCCGGTGTTTTTTACAGTTAGAGTTACCGTTGTGGTCTGACCTTGTTTGATGGGGTGGGGTGAGGCTGATTTTGTTAGGGCTAAGTCGGTCTGTTTCCATTCATACAGTTCTTTGATCTCATCTGCGGTTAAGGCACGGTTATAGATGCGGACTTCGTCGATGGAGCCGTCAACCCATCTATCAAATGAAGGATCCGCGCTGATAAGTAAGTTATTCCCAGCATCACTGTTGGCTGTACCTGATGGAGTGGAATATTCTGTAACTGTTTGAGAAACACCATCCACATAAATTACAGGGTCATTTGTAACTGATTGCATATCATAAACAACTACTATTTGATGCCATTTATTTAAACTAAATTGTGGAAAAGACCACCGTCCATAAGTTATACTAAATCCCTGTCCAAATATATTTCTATTTTTAGATGGTTCAGTAGAAATAAACCAGCCATTACTACTTCCTTTATTTAGAAAATGGGAGCCGGCCCCACTTCCCGTTTGAGCATTCAGATTGACCCAGAATACTAATGTTTTAACTGCAATATCATCCAAACTCGCAGCATTCCCGCAATCAACACAATCATCCACCCCATCAAAACTCAGCGCCTTCCCATACTTCCCCTCCACCCACGTCGCGCCATGAATCACCCCATCATTCCCATTCCCGGAACTATCCGCAAGAACACTCCCAGACCCATCATCGAAATGCCACTCCGCAACCAACCCATCATCAGCCCCTTGCGCCTGCACGCCCGCGGGCAGCCCAAAAAGCGCGATCACAAGCAACGCCCAGACAAGGATCCCAATTCTACGCATTCGCAATCACCTCTCGAATCGCGAGCAAATTCAGCCGCGACTGCGGCTTTATGATGCCCCTGACAGGATCCACGAACAACACATTCTTCCCGACAAGAAACGCCGTGGATATCTCATCCACGATAGTCCAATCAATCTCATCATGTACAACAAAGTGCTTCAACGCATCGACGAGTCCGGAATAGCGCACCGTGTAACTCCGGTCTTCTATGCATATCTCGCTTCCCAACTCCTTAACCCTTTTAAGTGTCCTTTTTATCTCGCCTGTTCTGAGCATGAGCAGCTCCTCCGCTTTTGCTTCCTTGTTTTCGTAGTTTGCAAGTTCAATTAGATACACCGGCTTTCCGCCAAAGTATTCCCATGCCACACTTGTCTCATCGTCAGTGAAACCATTCTTCTCCAGAAACGCGGCGGTTGTCTCACGATCAAAATCATCCACCAGCAGATACCTGCACCTCCCCTCGAGCATTGCCTCGCTATGAACATTAACAATTGCGAGCGAGTCAGATGAGATTGCAAATACGTGGGCTAAGTGCAGCTCCTTGGTCAATCGGATAAAAAAGTTAAAGAGTTTGTAAATCAGCAAACCATCCACTTTCAAGTCTCCTATCACCTGCAACTCGTCAATCACCAGCACAGGGTCTTGATCATTTTTGTAAAAAGCCCTGAAGACGGTTTCTATGTAAACAAAAGCATCTTCCACCTCTTTCTCCTTGAATAACTTTAGGAATATGTCCTTTGGTATTGGAATTCCGGAGTAGCTCTCTGGTAGAACATTCACCACAGGTTTGAGAAACTTTTTTATCCGCTCATATCTTGCCTCGTGCTCTACGTCGAAGAGAACTTTTATGAATTCGTCGTAGTTGCTGATGAGCCTCCCCCTCAGATTTATATAAAACACTTTCTGGTTTTTGGGTAGGTTTTTTATCAAATTATTGATAAGTTCCGTCTTCCCGCTGTTGATCGGTCCGTAGACAAACGTAATCAGGGATGGCTCTGCATTCAGGATACTCATGACCTCTTTCGTCTCTTTTTCCCTATTGTGAAATTCTGTGCGTCTCATTGTTACGCTCCTAATCGGTTCTCTTTGATATCACAAATGGCTTCGCCCCAAACATGCCGGCATCCTACGTCGCACCATGAATCAACCCGTTCCCTGAACTATCCGCAAGAACACTCCCGGACCCCTCATCGAAATGCCGCTCTGCTACAAGCCCATCATCCACTCCTTGCGCCTGCACGCCCGCGGGCAGCCCCAGCCCCACGAGCGCGATCACAAGCAATACCCGGACAGCGATCCCGATTCTACGCATCTGAAATCACCTCGCGTATTGCAAGCAACTCCAGCTGTGATTGTGGCTTCAGGATTTGTTTGACCGGGTCGAGAAAGAGGATATTCGCTTTAATCAAACCAAGCTTAACCGGTTTTGAAAGCTCACTTGCTTTAAGATGATCCTTGTTTTTGAACTTATCCAAACTCCTGCGTATGTGCTCCTCGTTTAGCACAATTTCCTCTTCACCATAAGATATTTTGTATCCGAATTCCCTCGCATCTTCTATGAGTCCTTCAATCTGCCCCGTTCTCACTCCAAGAAACTCTCTCATCTTCTCATCCTTTTCTTCCGCATTAGCAAGCTCAACCAGACATATTGGTTTGCCGCCACAGTGATGCCATGCAAGTTTTTTCTCATCATCACTGAACCCATAACTCTCCAGAAACGCAATTGTCGTCTCGTAATCAAAATCATCCACAAGCAGATACCTGCACCGCCCGGAGAGCATCGCCTCACTGTAAATTTGCTCGAGGAATAGCGAATCCGAAGTTGCCACGAAGATATGCGCCAGATGCTTTTCCTTTGTCAGGTCTATGAAAAAGTTGAAGAGTTCGTAAATGAGA
>Ga0209013_10005001_pt1 | contig 11537 bp, 10 predicted proteins | sample Cruoilmetagenom2_FD_187291 | JGI IMG/M metagenome (GOLD analysis project Ga0209013, IMG submission 187291) | Oil polluted marine microbial communities from Coal Oil Point, Santa Barbara, California, USA - Sample 2 (SPAdes) (version 2) | ecosystem: Environmental > Aquatic > Marine > Oil seeps ...
TTAAGAATATGTGATCAGAGTTGAGCAAGCCCCTGCTCAAGATCTGAGATTATATCTTCAACATCAGGAGCAGGATCTTTACTCCTGTCAAAACTTCTCTACTTTCATTTCAACCATTCAGGTAATAATTTGCATAATATTTACCGAGCTGCTATAGATATTCTCATTACATAAGAAAAGGAGAAACATATGGGCACAAGTGAAAACAGAGCATGGAAATTCCCGGCAACATTCTGGATAGCAAATCTTGTGGAGTTTTTTGAAAGAGCGGCCTATTATGCAATATTCATATCAATAACACTTTACCTTACAAATGTAGTGGGATTCAACGATATCTGGTCTGCCTGGATAAGCGGACTTTTTTCCGCAGGGTTATATCTTCTTCCCCCATTCGCCGGAGCTGTTGCAGACAAAATAGGATTCAGGAAAGGGATAATCCTGGCATTCTCACTTTTAAGCATCGGATATTTCTCTCTTGGATTTTTCCCCTACAAAATGGCAGTTTTACCAACTCTGGTCATAATCATGATCGGAGGCTCCTTTATAAAGTCGATAATAACGGGCACAGTTGCTGTTACAACTACAGAAGAGACCCGAGCCAGGGGTTATTCACTTTTTTATATGGTTGTAAATATTGGAGCATTCCTGGGGAAAACATTCGCAGCTCCAATTAGGATAAATATTGGCCTTAAAGCTATTAACTTCTTTTCAGGCACTATGACCATTCTCGCCCTGATCACTGTCTATTTCTTTTATAAAAATGCCATTGACAGTGGAAAGGGGAAATCGCTCAAAGAGACCTGGGAAGGATTTATCAGAATTATTTCAAACGCAAGATTGATCACACTTATAGTAATTGTGACAGGATTCTGGATGATACAACATCAATTATATGCAACAATGCCAAAATATGTGATAAGGACTGTCGGAGAACATGCGAAACCCGAATGGATCGCAAATGTCAATCCTGCAGTTGTAATGGTATTTGTAGTCCTGATAACCCAATTGATGAGGAAAGTAAAAGCAGTAAAATCAATGACCGTAGGCATGTTCATAATGCCACTTTCAGCCCTTACAATGTCTTTAAGCCCTGTTCTGGAAAAGGTGACCGGACAGTCAGTTTCTATCTTCGGTTTATTCACAATGCATCCGATAACAGTGATGCTGATATTCGGCATTATGCTCCAGGGACTTGCTGAATGTTTTATTTCACCAAGGTTTCTCGAATATTTTTCTCTTCAGGCCCCGAAAGGTGAAGAAGGGCTTTATCTCGGATTCAGCCACCTCCACTCTTTTCTATCATCCATACTTGGATTCGGATTATCAGGATATCTGCTGACAGAATACTGTCCGGACCCAAGGTATCTCACAGCTGCGGAAAAGGTCCATGCCTACGACAAAGCATATATGATCTGGTACTATTTTGCTGCAATCGGACTGATCTCGGCAATAGCCCTGATCATATTCAACATCGTCACAACCAGGATCGATAGAAAAAAGGAGATTGTCTCTGCTTGACGGACATTTCGGTTGGAACGATCAATTATTGCCACCGGTTATTCCAGTGATCTTCCTTTTGAGGCGCTGAACTCTCTTTTCAAAATCTTTCCTCTGGGTATCAGATATCTCCACAAGCTCAAGTCCTCTCTCGACAAACTCAAGAGCTCCCGAAAAATCTTTTTTCCTGTGCTCAAGATAAACTGACATTTCCCTGAATGCAAATTTATCTCCCTGGTCAGACAATAAACGCCAGAGGTCTTCTGCCTCATCGAAAAGTTTTTCCTTCTTTTTTATAAGAGCAAGTCTTTTTGCAGATTGAGCAATTATTTCATCCCTTTTTGAATTCTGGTTCAGATAACAATAATATTCTTCTGCTTCAGACAGTAGACCAGATCTCTCATTCAGCAAGGCAACCCCGAGAACTTCACCTTCATCATCCGCTAATGATACATCATCAACATATCTACACCCCAGAAGAAGCAATGCCGATAATCCTACTATGTCAAGAGCATTATGTTCAACAACCTTTTCTATCATTGAGAAATTTCCGGTTCTGAGATATTCGAAATATAAACCGGGAATAAAACTTCCGTCAACATCATCAACCCTTGAGATATCCAGAAGAATATCTCCGAGATAACCCAGCTTTCTGGATTCATAAGTATTTTTCCAAATTACCCTGGCAGGAGATAGAAAATCAAGATGCGGGAAATCCTGCAGAGGGAACCTTTTTCTATTTAGAACATATCTTGTCTCCACAAGAGGATAATCAAAAGATTTTCCGTTATACGTTACAACACCTGATATATCAAGTGATTTCAAAAAGCCGTCAATTTCATCAAGAAACAATCCCTCTTTTGACAGATCATTAAGTACAAATATTTTTACTTCGAAAGAATCTGCTTCTATATATCCGAATCCAAACATAAATGGTATGGTCCCCGTGCCTCCGGAGAGTCCTGTGGTTTCTGTATCAAAATATATCAACCTCACCGGATCAATATCGATGAAAGTCTGATCATTAAAAATTGTAGGAATTATTTTTTTTTTTATGCTGTTCCATTCATTTAGTATTACTTTCCCGAATTTAGAACTCATTGGATAATTATAATTCAAAATTTCGAAATCTTTATCAAAATTTACATTTTCAGGTTTTACTTTTTTTTTTATATTCAGAGATAAATTCTTGAGATTTTTATTTACTAATTCCTCAAGTTTCTGCTTTGTTGAGGATTGATCTGTATGCACTCCTGATCTGTTTCCTCTCAGGTCTTTTTTCCCGGTTATGAAATCGAGTTTTTTTTTAAGATCGCTCATTTTTTATTATAATTCTACCACAGGAGAAAATTGATTTTTAATTATACAAAGCAGGTGTTGTTTCTTAATCAATAATGAAATTCATCGGGTTAACAGCTTTTCCCATGAACCTTACTTCATAGTGAAGATGAGGAGCAGTACTTCTTCCGGTGTTTCCAACAAAACCTATTACCTGTCCTCTCGTTATCCTGTCACCCTCTTTGACGTTAAATGAAGTGAGATGCCCATACCGGGTTGTATAACCGTAATTATGATCAATTATTATCAGATTTCCATAGTAATCCCTGTACTCTGCCACAAGGACCACTCCATTTGCGGGAGCTATAACCTTATTACCGGATTGAGTTGCAATATCCTGCCCGTAATGAAAACTCCTCTTTCCGGTCAGGGGGTGTATTCTCCTCCCGAAAGAGTTTGTCAGATAGCCTCTTGTAGGCCATATCGAAGGAGTGGAAGCAAGCCTCACTTTCTGTTTATCTATAACATTCTCAACAAATTGAAGAGCATTCTCCATTTTTTTTGCATTAAGGCTGCTGTTTCTGGACTCTTCGAGAATATCACCCTTCCGTTTCGGTATTTTCATATCAAGATTTCTTTCTACCAACTCAACATCTGTTGAAATATCAGCTATAGGTCCGCCACCCGTACCTATCTCTTTTAATGCGGAAGGAGATGTTAGTCCTGCAGCAATCAGGATCCTTTTCTTAAAATTCTCCATTTTTGAGAGGCTTCTCTGGGTACTCTCAACATTTTTCGTGAGTTCAGTGATAACCTTCGTCTGCCTCTCATTCTCAACTACAAGGTGGCCCATCTTCTGCTTGTCTATAGAAATTGTCAGATAATCAAATATTACAAAACCGAAAAGAGCTACAAGAAGAACTACTGCTATAAGTGAATTTCTGATGAATTTTGATGAAAGTACCAGTTCTTTGTTTGTAGAAGTTGCATCTGATACAATTATTATTGAATATGATTTGTTCTTTGCTCTCATTTTACCTTCGACTTATATATTATCTTATCGATAATGTCAAGTTATAGTGTGCATTTTTAAAAAAAACATATTACTTTTCTTGACATTTTTATTTAAAAAATGTTAAAAATGATGTTGAAGGGGGGATTTATGAAAAAAAATATAGTACTGGCAGACAATAGTTATACCATCCGAAGAATTGTTGAACTCTCTTTTTCTGATGAAGAGGACATCGAACTGATAAGCTATGAGAACGGTCAGGATATCCAGGATAAACTTCTCGAATTGAGGCCCGCTGTTGTACTTGTAGACATAAAACTTCCCGAGATGAATGGATATGAAGTTTGCAGATTTATTAATGAGAGCAGTGAACTGAAGAGTACAAAAGTATTCCTTATCAAAGGTGGTTTCGAACCTGTTGATGAAGAGCAGCTGAAAGGACTCAAATATGAGGACTTCATTACAAAACCATTTGATTCAAAGGCACTTGTTATCACAATAAAAAGTATGCTGGAAGATATAGAAGGTGATCCGGAGTCTTCAGAAGAGATCGTAGACATCCCGTCTTCTATGCCGGAAGAGATATCAGAGATCAGTGATATTATGGATAAGCCTGAATCTATCGATTTTTCTGATGTGAAGAGTGATATGGATTCAGATGAACTTATGGATACGATCAATGCTCCTGATTCAGAAACCTCTGTAAGAGAAGAAGTTCTCCCTTCCGAAGAAATTACACAGGGATCGGGTGTGGGGGAAACTAACGATAACCTATCTCCCGAACCACAAGAAGATATATCCAATCCTTTCAAGGATGAATCTTCTGCCACACAGGGCCACTCTGACGAAGAAGCAATAATAAAAGAAAATATAAAAATGCAGGAAGAGGAACTTGAGATTGGTTCTCTTACAATGGAAGAGATAAATATTCAGAAGGAGATTGATCAGAAGAAAGGGATCGACAGGGACATTTCAACTCCGGTCGACAATGCTCACGCTGTCGCCGAGGATCCACTGGAAAAGAAAGAAGAAATTGAACTCGATATCAAGCCGGATCCGGTAGTGGCGGAAGAGGAAGAGAAGGACCAGCTTGACCCGTCACTCAGCAATATGGACTCTTCAGATCTCGAAAATGTTTTTTCTATAAATAGTACCGGTACTGATTCGGAAGAATCTAATTCTAAGGAAGAATCAGAACCAGATGATTCTGGCACCAAAGAAGAGACAGTGCAGAAATCCGAAGAGATAAAGCAGGCCCTGGAACAATTGGAGACCAAGAATCACGATGAAGAAAAAGCCCCCGATGAGGATACATCAGAGAAAGTTATCGATAGCAGCCTTTCTGAAAAACTGGCAGATCTCACGGACTTGCAGGATAACAACAAAATTGTTGAAAAAGTTGAAGATAAGCTAACAGCATCTGTAAAAGAAATTTTATGGGAAATTGTTCCACCTCTGGCAGAAAAGATCATTCAAAGTGAGATAAATAGGTTAAAAAGTGAGATAGATAAAGAGTATTAGCTCGATTTCACCTCTTTTATTACTATTAACACCTGCCAAAGTAACAAAAACGGACTATATTAAAATTAATAAGAATTTAATTATTTGGAGATAAGAACTGATGGACAAGAATTATGACATAGCAAAAACTGAAGAGGGATGGTATGAAGAGTGGGTGTCGGCCGGATTATTCAAAGCTGATAATACCAGTAAAAAACCCCCTTTCTCAATGATACTTCCCCCGCCGAACATAACCGGATCTCTCCATATGGGGCATGCCCTTACGTTTACTATTCCCGACATCATTATGAGGAAAAAAAAGATGGAAGGTTTTAACACGCTCTGGCTTCCCGGGATCGATCATGCTGGCATTGCAACACAAATGATCGTTGAAAAAAATCTTAAAAAAGAGAAGGGAATAAGCAGAGAAGAGCTGGGGCGGGAAAAATTTCTTGAAGAGGTTTGGGACTGGAAAAAAAGATCTGAGAGCAGGATCATCAAACAGGTTTCCAAGCTGGGACTGACACTGGACTGGAGCAGAATGAAATTTACTCTGAGCGAGGAAATGACTGAAGTTGTAACAGATGTTTTTGTAAAACTTTACAAAGAGGGGAAGATCTACCAGGGGACTTATATGGTAAATTATTGCCCCTCATGCAAAACGGTCCTTTCCGATCTCGAAGTTGATCATCGGGAAGTAGAGGGAAACCTGACTTATATAAAATATCCATTGAAGAACAACCCGGACAATTATGTTACAGTTGCCACAACCAGACCTGAGACAATGCTAGGTGATACAGGTATCGCAGTAAATCCTTCTGATAAAAGATACAGCCGTTACATAGGAGAAGAAGTTATAATTCCTGTTGCGAAAAGAACTATAAAAATAATTTCAGATGAGCAAGTTGCTTCGGATTTCGGGACCGGAGCAGTAAAGATCACACCTGCCCACGACCCGGTGGACTATTCTATCGCACTGAGACATAACCTCGACAGCAGGATAGTCATAGACAAAGACGGGAAGATGACCGGTGATATCCCTGAAATCTTTATCGGTAAAAGCAGGGAAGAGTGCAGAAAAGAACTGATTAGTATATTGAATGAATCCGGAAATATAGACAAAATAGAAAGCCATTCACATAACGTGGGTCACTGCCAGAGATGTGAAACAATTGTTGAGCCCAATGTATCCAAGCAATGGTTCCTGAAAACCGAGGAGCTTGCAGGACCGGCTATAGAAGCTGTAAAGAGTGGTGATATCGAATTTATTCCTAACAAGTGGGAAAAAATATATTTTAACTGGATGAATAATATCCAGGACTGGTGTATATCCAGACAATTGTGGTGGGGGCACAGGATTCCTGCATATCATTGTGGATCATGTAACGAAGTTACAGTAGCTGTTAAACCTCCTGATTCCTGCCCGGAATGCGGTTCTTCAAAGATCGTTCAGGACCCGGATGTCCTTGATACATGGTTCTCTTCGGCATTGTGGCCTTTTTCAACTCTGGGGTGGATGACCGGATCACATGATTTCACCACTTATTATCCGACTTCATTGATGGTAACAGCATTTGATATTATTTTCTTCTGGGTGGCCAGAATGGTAATGATGGGGATCCATTTCGGGAAAGACTTCCCGTTCAGGAAAGTATTGATAAACGGACTTATAAGAGATGAGAAAGGTCAGAAGATGAGTAAGACCAAGAACAATGCGATCGATCCTCTGGATATCATAAAGGAATATGGTACAGATGCTTTAAGGTTCACACTTGCTATCCAGGCTGTCCCCGGGATGGACATTTCACTTTCAATTAACAGGATCAAGGGGTATAAGGCATTTATGAACAAGATCTGGAACGCCTCCAGATACATTGTCATGAATATGAAAGATGATGAATCGCTTGAAATAAATTTTGATAAAATTTCAGTCGCGGACAAATGGATACTTCACCTTATTAATCTCACTTCAAAAAATGTTAACACTCTCATGGACAATTATAAATTGAATGAAGCTGCCGACGCACTATACCACTTCTTCTGGCATGAATACTGTGACTGGTATCTAGAGTTTTCAAAAAATGATCTGGATAATAGAGAAACCAGAAATGTACTTAAATATACTCTCTTCAGATCACTTCAGATGCTTCACCCTTTCATTCCTTATCTGACAGATGAAATTTTTCAGAAACTGGGATCGGACAAAAAATTCCTCCTTGAAACTGAATTCCCCGAGTTTAAAAGTGAGCTGGTTTTTACATCTGAATATAAAAACATAGAGCTTCTTAAAAAAATTACAGGTGAAACAAGAAAAACCAGGACAGAGAACAAGATTGATCCTAATGCAAGACTTAACACCTATTTGAAGACATCTTCAGAGAGTGAGAAAAAAATTGTCAGTTCGCTGATTAAATATTACAATTTTCTCACAAAGAGCGGAAACACTGAGATCGTAGATGATTTCTCCGATCTTCCAAAAGGATACAGAGGGGTTCATTTAAATTGGGAGATACTTCTGCCTTTCGATACTGAATCCGACAGGGAAAAAGAGATCGAGAGGCTCGGGAAAGAGCTGCAGAAAACAATAGGGCTGATCGAGAATATTGAGAACAGGCTTAAAAACCGGAAATTTGTAGAAAAAGCTCCCGCTGATGTAGTTAACGGATTCAAGAAAACACTACAAGAATCGATAGATAAAAGAGAAAAAATTGAAAAAACTCTATCTGACCTCACCTGACCAGAGCCAACCAGTCCCTAAGTATATAAACCTTACAGAGCTATCTGCATGCAGATCTACAAATGATTATATCAATGAAAATATTGATTCACTGATCGAGAGCATACCAGTACTTGTATCTGCCGATATTCAGACAAGAGGAAGAGGAAGAGAGGGGCGAAAATGGATCCCGGTCGGCGAGGGTGGGATATATATCTCCTACCTGTTTGACATAAAGAACAGGGAAAGCATCACTTTTCTTTCCCTTGCAGCCGCGACTGCTGTAGCTGATGCTGTGTACAGGACTACGGGAATGAAAGTCCAATTGAAATGGCCGAACGATATAGAATTATCCGGATTAAAAGCCGGAGGGATCCTGATCGAGAATAAAATATTTAAAGATAATACCCTTGCAGTAATAGGGATTGGGCTTAATGTAAATGTTAGAGAACAGCAGCTGAAAAGCAAGATCTCGAAAACAGCAACTTCGTTATCAATGATTTCCGGCAGAAAAATAAATATCGGAGAACTTATTTTAAGAATCTCTGAATATCTACTCTATTTTAAAGAGAAAATTGAAGACAAACAATATGACCACATATTGGAAAGATATCTGTTTTATCTTAAACATAAGCAGGGCAATGAACTGAAATTTAAATCTTCAGGGGAAAAAATAAAAGGAACTTTTCTTAAGATTAATGATAAGGGGGGGCTGGTCCTGAAAAAAGAAAACGGAGAAGAGGAGATCTTTTATTCAGGTGAAATACTCAGGTCAGTCTGAAATAAATTCGTTCAGAAGTTTATAAAGTTCTTTTTCCTTCCCTTCCAGCATGTCCAGATGTCTTGAGACAATTTCTGATTCTCCTCTGCTGACTGGTCCGGTTAAAGCTGCATCAATTCCTTTACTCTCGATATTCTTTAATGTTTGTTTCACAAGTGGCAGCAGAATTTTATAGTTGTAATCCCCCCCTTTTTTTATTTGAAGATCGGAAAACCGGATCAGAGAGTTGAGGAAATTTGAAGAAATTACGGCACCTATATGAAAAAACATTTTTGTTTTTCGATCTACTTTAAGAATATAAGCATTAAGATCCCCTGCAATCTTTTCTGCTGTCTCCACTGCTTCAGGATCACCTTCGTAAATAAAATTCACACCTTTGAATAAATCAATATTCTCTTCAAAACCGGGAAAGGTCTGGAGAGGGGAAAATGACGCAACGATCCCTCCCCGTTCTCTCAGAGGTTCCAATACATCTGAAGTAAGAGAATTTGAACTATGAAAAAAAATCTTATCAGTAATGTCCTCAAGAGTTGAGATCTCTGACACCACATCTTTTATTCCTGACTCCTGAACAGAAATAAAAATCACATCAGATAATGAAACGATTTTCTCGAGATCATTCTCTATTTTCCAGTCAAACTGAGGATACTTAGATTTTTTGTAAATGTATTTTAATTCATAACAATTCCCGGGAAGAGCATGGATCAGGCTGGCACCCAGATTCCCGGCACCTACTACTGAATAAAAGATCACTTATCAAATATTTTCAGCCACTGATCGACCTCGCCTTCACTCAATTCCGTGTCAATCCGTTTCTGCTTCAACTCTATCCTTCCTGTTGCCCTGAAGACCCTTTTAAGCTCATAATAAAATTCAATAGAGTTAACTACCCTGGCCCCCTTTTTTTTTGCTACATCTTTCAGCTCCCTGTCGGATGTCACAAGGACTACATCCCTGAAATATGTGTACCCGTCAAGTATGCGTTTTATTTCATCATCTGCCGAATCCCCTATTGGAGGGTATTTTACAACTATTTTCTCAGTAGGATTCTCTTCATTGGAAAAAGTATCAGGTTCACCATCAAAAACGACGATAATTTTACTTTTTTTCTTTTTTTGGAATTTTTTTACAATTCCGATTATTTCTGAACGTGAATTGCTATCCTCAAGAGAGATGTCGGGTGAACACCCGATTAAATTGTTTCCATCAATTATATAAGGCATTTATAATTTTATTATTTCTCCCGGTTTGAGGATTATAACCTCGCTTCGGAATCCGACAAGAGATTTAAATTCTTCAGGTGAAGACTCAATTGCCGGGAAAGTGTTGTAATGAATGGGTACAACTCTTGGAACTTTCAGCATCTCAACTGCTTTAGCTGCAAGTCTCGGAGTCATTGTGAACCTTCCGTCAATAGGGAGAAAGGCGATATCCGGTTTATACATCTCTCCGATCAATGTCATATCCATTGTCAACCCAGTATCTCCTGCATGGTAAACGGATACGCCATCAAGCTCTACAACTACTCCGACAGCCGTTCCCCCGAGAGTCGCAGTATGAAGAGCGGGGACCATAGAAACTTTCACACCATTATTCTCGATTGTTCCACCGACATTCATCTGCTCGGCTTTTAAGCCTTCTTCTTCAGCTTTGACTGCAATTTCAAATAGAGAAACAAGTGTGGCACCGGTTTTTTTACAGATATCGAATGAATCACCAAGATGATCACCATGATCATGGGTAACAATAACAATATCACATTCCGTGATATCATCAACCGATGTTTCCGAAACCGGATTCCCGGTCAGAAAAGGATCTATCAGTACTTTACGGCTTCCCTCAAGCAAAAGGGCCGAATGCCCGATCCATTTAATTTTCATTTTTTCTCCTTAACCCGGAGGCCATGTCATTTTTCTCCCGCCTATCAGATGGAGATGAAGATGAAACACTGTCTGCCCTGCCTCCTCTCCTGTATTAATGATATATCTGAAATTTTTTATTTTATTCTCCGCTGCAATCCGGTTCCCGGTTTTAAAAAGATGTCCGATCAAAGATTCATCCTTAATATCTTTTATTGAAGTAAAATGTTCTTTAGGTATTATCAATATATGAAAAGGGCCCTGTGGCTCTATATCTCTGAAAGCCACAACCTTTTCATCTTGATATAAAAATTCGGAAGGGATCTCCCCTGAAATGATCCTGCAGAATATACAATCATTCATATTACACCTTCACGGCACTTATTTCAGCACCAATTCCGTTAAGCTTCCCCGGCATATCCTCATAACCTCTAAAAAGCTGGTAGGCATTATCAATAACTGTTTCACCCTCTGCGATCAGCCCGCCGAGGACAAGTGAAGCGGAAGCCCTCAGATCAGTAGCATTCAGGAAGGTCCCTTTAAAATCTGAAACTCCCCTGATCTCAGCAACATTACCATTTATCGCGATATCCGCCCCAAGCTTGTTTAACTCAATTACATGTTTGAATCTATTGTTAAATATATTTTCCCTTATACTCGATTTTCCGTCAACCTGAGTTAAAAGGGTCGTTAACTGAGCCTGAAGATCGGTTGGGAATCCCGGATATGGATCTGTGTTAACTTCAACCGGATTGAGCTTTGCCGGAACTTTTACCCTGATCCTGGTTTCTTCAGAAATCACCTCAACACCCATCTGTTCAAGAATCTTCAGAAGTGATCCAATATATTCCGGTATACAATTTTCAACCACAATATCATTTTCCCTGAGACAAG
>Ga0209013_10005002_pt1 | contig 11537 bp, 7 predicted proteins | sample Cruoilmetagenom2_FD_187291 | JGI IMG/M metagenome (GOLD analysis project Ga0209013, IMG submission 187291) | Oil polluted marine microbial communities from Coal Oil Point, Santa Barbara, California, USA - Sample 2 (SPAdes) (version 2) | ecosystem: Environmental > Aquatic > Marine > Oil seeps ...
TGAAATTCTTGAAACTACTAAGTTTAATGCGAGTGCTGCTAAAGCCGGCAGTATGTTACGTGCAGTGACAACTGATCAACTTGGGATGCCTCATCATGAAGCAGATATTTTTATTCGTAATAAAAGTGGGGATGTATTACGTGAAGTTCAGGCGAAGTCTAGTGACAGTCCAGTTTCTTTAGCGAGCTATATTAAAGATAAGAAGTATGAAGGCATGGATAGACTTGTAAACACTGAACATAAAGAACGTGTAAGTGAATTGATGGATAGCCGAATTAGTAAAGAAGGTATTTATGCGGATAATTATCGTGATGCGCAAAAGCATTTAAAGGGCGAATTAGAGCATGATGGTATTAAAAGTGGTGGCACAACACATGAAGATGCTAAACGAGCTGCTGAAAATCCTAATGCATTTGCATCTGAGATGAATCGAACAGAGTTCATCTCAGGCGCTAAAAATGCTATGTTAGGAGGAGCCTTAGCAGGTGCTTTTGTAGGAGGAGCTATTAGTACTGCTCAAGGTGTTTATAAAGGTGAATTCTGTGTAAAAGAAACGGGTAAAGCTGCTACAAATAGTGCTGCACGTGGAGCCGTTATAAGTGGTGTTTCATATGGGTTGAAGTACTTAGGGAGAAACAATGTGTTAATGTCTGGAAACGTAGTAACATCTCTCGCAAGCTCAGCTGTGAATATGACGGAATTAACATATAAATTCCTATCTAAAAAAATTTCAACTGAAGAATTCGTTGAAGGATTAGGCGATAACGCAGTGAGTTGTCTCTCAGGTATTATTATGACAGCTGCTGGCGCAGCATTATTTGGTCCAGTAGGAGCAGCTGTAGCTGGTACAGTAGCATTAATCGGTATGAAACAACTTTATAAAGTATTTACAAATGCCAGAGAAGATTTGAGTTTAGCTAAAGAGGCTCGTCTACAAGCTGAAACCCTATCTGAAATGATTATTAAACAGGTAAAAGAGGAAGAAAGATTATTAGTATCTTATTATAAAGAGTATGAAACTACCTTCGCTGAGCTGAAGCATCTTGTAGACTTGGCAATTATAGACGACAAGCTAACAGAAAAAGCCATTGTGTCATTAGCACATGGATTGAATGTGAAGTTTAAATATGACACTTTAGATGAATTCGAAGCATTTATGCTAAGTGATGATGTGCTAGAGTTATGAGTGGTTTTCCATGTACATCCTGTGGAGCGTGTTGTTCTTTCATAGAAGGAATAGAATTTTTAAGTGAATATAATAACAATGGTCAATGTAGTAAGTTAGTAGACAATAAATGTACTATTTATGAATCCAGACCATTGTTATGTAGAATCGACGAATCTTACGAACAGATATTTTCAACACTGATGACACAAGAAGAATTCTATATGCAAAACGCTCTAGCTTGTAATGTTTTACAAGAAAAGTTAGGGATTGATACTAGCTATAGAGTGTATATTGATAAACCTCAAAATATATAATTTTTATTATTTTGTTGTACCTTGCAAAAGAAGAGACTTCTACTTTTGTGAGGTTTTTATTTTTAAGTAATTGATGAAAGGGAAGTGTAGGGCTATTGAAGATTGAAATACTTCTAAATGAATTAAAAGGAAGCATTATCATGGTGATTATTTTTTGAAGTTATTTATAGAACTTATTCTTTAGTAAAGTGTACTGACTTATATTAATATCATTTCCTGAGCGACATTTCTTTATAAGAAAAAAATTTTTCAGAAGATAAAAGTTTCCCGGGAGGATCGAAGGGATACTACGATATCATCTTCAAGGAACTCTCTCATTGGAGAAATACAAGAAGAGCTTGGAGTATAGCAAAACTAATTAACAATTGACCCTACTCAGAACGAAAAGACCCTAAGCAATCGAGGTTAGTTCTTGACTAGAGAAAATACCGAGTTTGGGGCTTAACTAGTGTATTAAAGCATTTTGTGAAGAAGGTTTAATTACCAATAAAATAATGCTAGCTTACATAAAAGAATATTTGAGTATAGATAGTGTATGTGAGTATTTAAGAAGAATAACCTTGCTGTTATTATCAAATTTTTTATAAACCTCGAATTATAGCATGTCAGAGATGCTCTTATAGATTCTTAAAATGTCATAACTCATTATATATTTCTATTATTTCTAGCTAAGAAAGAACATGTATTTAAATAAAACCTGCTTTTCCTCTGATCATAAATCGGAAGTAAGGCAGATTTTATGTTCCTCGTTTTTCTAATGTATTTATTAAATATCCCAATCTTTACATAATGCTATCAAAGAATATGTATAAAAATGTTGATTATTTTATTAATATTTCCATATTTCCAAAGCTTCTATGGCTAAATTTGTCTGTCTCTCTTCTATTGTTGTAAAATCCCATTGAATATTATGGTTTGATATTTCTTTTGGATAAGATAAACCGGAGGTAAGATATAAAGTTTTCTTTTCTGTAAACTCTTTGTTGCTTAATTTTTGATTAATTTCACTTTCTAAAATAATCTGGTTTCCTATTCTATAGACATAATCCTTATATTCAAGGCTATCACGAACATGACTCCATTCATTTTCCCTGCCCCTTGCCTGGGAAGGTTTTTTAGGCATAATATGTTCAATGTGTTGAGAAGGTCCATGTGGCAAAGGTATAACTCCTGACATTCTTTTACGCTCTAATTCATTTAGAAGATAAAATGCTAAGGAACTTGATTTTGTTGAAAATTTAAAAAAGTTATTCCTAAATTCTTGATCACTTGTTAAACTCTTCATATATGCTATTGCGTAGTCTAAATCCCATTCTCTTTTTCGTAGAGATTTAGAAATTTTCCCTATTTCTTTTTCAAGGTTATCGACAGAATTTTTTCCTGCCGTAAAGAATCGTAAACAAAAGACAAGTGTTGAATTAACTAATCTATTAAAACTATATTCATTATTATTGTATAAAACAGATCCTGTAAGTAGTAAAGGAATTGAATGGGAAACATCCAAATTCTTAAAAGCCTGTAGTTTCTCTGTAATATTTTGGTTCCAGTATGGAGCATCGAGTAAGGTTACTCTGGCATACCACTCTGACTCTACTTTTAACTGGTCTAAGTAATTGACAGGGTCTGTAGTTTTAAGCATCTCTGAGATAACTTTAAATAATTCTACTTTTTTCACCGGTCCATTTACTGAGGCGTATTGAAATCTTAGATAATCCGTTAAATCTTCAGAATCAATATTATCAATAATACTGTCCCATTTTTCTTTTATTACATGCCTTTTATTATTTTCAACTAATTTAAAAATTTCATTTTTTATTATATCTGAATCTGTTAAATCTTTTCCGCGATTATTAATTGTTCCAAAAATAGTGTAAGCTGTTTCTCTATTTTTTACTCTAATCTCAAGCAAAGTGAATAATCGTATAAAGACACTAATAAAGCATTTTAATTTTTCATGTAAATCAAGTTGTGATAATTGTTCAGGAAACTCCTCTAAAAGTCTAGTTTTAAAAAAATCATAAGCAACTTTTAACTTCTGAGCAGATGAAGGCGGGTTTTGCTCTTTAATAGGATTAAGTCTTAAATATTCATCTCTATTAACCTGACCTTGTGCATTTAAAATGTAGTTACTAAAAAACTCATTTACAGTGCTATCAATTGATAAGCGCTGCTGAAAAGGTTCATCATAATCATTACGTTGGATAAGAGGTAGAATCATAGAAGCAATCCCGGATTTTTCAGTTTGATTTGTAAGTTGCGCAGATACTTCAAGAAGTGTTTTTAAGAAAATTGTGCTTACTGTTAGCCGTTGTTGACCATCAGTTATCTCAAAAACATCGTTCTCTGTCTCTGTTAGAAGTACTGTACCAAAGAAATGTGGTTTTGGATTAAGTTTTGTTGTGAAGTCAGTATAATAAGCATTATTATATGTACTAATAAAGTCATTCCAGAACTGTGTTAACTCAACTTCTGTCCAAGCAAAGTTACGTTGATAGTTAGGCACTGTAAGGAGCCTGTTATCAGTTGTTAAAATACTCTTAATGTTATGTTCTTTAGCAATAAAGAAATCTCTTATTTCTATCAATTAAAAAACCTCCTGAAAATCTGATTGGAAAAGATGGATAATTGTCTCAGTTACAGACTAACTAATATAAGAGAATTATGCAATTAAACTTTAGGTATTTAAGAATTGACAAATTAATAATTGAAAAAGAGTATGTTATGTCAAAGTTGATTAGCAACTTAATAAAATTCAACCGCAGTATAGAATTATACATTAGCTCTATAGAATTTCTCTATGAGCCGTACCATTTAAATTGATAATGAATTGTCAAAATATCATTAACATATAGAAGAGGTGGAAGAAGGGTGAAGGACTACTAATTTTAAGATTTTAAAACTACATAAAATGCTAAATCTCTTATTCTAAGCTAAGGATTAAAAGGTTAGCTCATGTAAATTGTTGCAGAGCTTATCGACAAAAAAGATATATAATAGTTAGAAACTCACTATTATATATCTTTTAATAACATAATTCAAAATGATAATGTATTACTTAGAAAAGTAAAGTATAATCCTGATTAAACTGGGCAAAGAATTCATAGAAGTAAAATAATTTTATTTATAGCTCTTTAAAAATCTCTAATTCTTCTTTACTGATATGTGGCGACATCGAAAATCTAATTGTATTTCTTATTTCCTCTAGAGAAAGACCAATTGCATCTAAAACATGTGAAGGCTTACTAGAACTACAGGCGGATCCAGTGGAAGCTGCAATTACAGGAGCTAGCTGTTTTAGTAATACTTCATTATTAATACCTTTGAATTGAACATTAATAATACCAGGTATTTTATTTACTGTATCACTATTAAAAACTACAATATCATGGAATTTACTTTTTAATATTTCAACAAGATAGTTTTCACTATCTTGTAGCTGTAGAATATTAGTGGTTATTTTTTCTTTAGCTAACTCTGCCGCTTTTCCCATACCTACAATATTATGAACTGCTAAAGTTCCACTTCGGATACTACTTTCTTGTCCTCCACCATGAAAGAGAGGAGTGATTGGGGTTAGTATATCGTATTGGTCTTTCTTAATAAAAACGGTACCGACACCTTTGGGACCATGAAATTTATGAGCTGAACATGATAAAAAATTAATCCCTGGATATTCCTCTAAATTAATGTCTATTTTACCAATTACTTGTGTGGCATCGGTGTGAAAAAAAACATTGTTTGATAAACATATATCTGATATTTCTTTAATATCATTTAAAGAGCCTATTTCGTTATTTCCCCAAATAATTGAGACTAAAATTGTTGTGGATTTTAAAGTGCTTTTTAATTCCTCTAAATCAATTCTTCCATATTTATCAACTGATAAGTAACTTACTTCAAAATCTTTTGACTCAAGGTAGCGACAGGTTTCTAATACAGAAGCATGTTCTGTAGAAGTAGTTATTATATGATTGCCTTTAGTAGAATAATAATCTGCAACACCTTTAATAATCATATTGTTAGCTTCAGTGGAACCACTAGTGAAAATTAGTTCTTTATTGGAAGTTCCTAATAACTTCGCAATATTTCTTCTTGCGTTTTCAACTGCCGTATGAGAATTTGTCGCAGCCGCATAATATTTGCTCGATGGATTTCCATATTCTTCTTTTAGGAAGGGTAACATCGCTTCGAAGACTTCATCTTCTATTTTGGTTGTTGCACTGTTATCTAAATAAAGCATGTAATCACCTACACTTCCATGGTTAGTAGACTTAGAAGGAATTTTTCGTAGTTTCCAGCATACTTATATTCATTATCTAAAAGAGCAATACCTCTTTCTAAATGAGCATTAAATAAGTCTGGAAAGTAGTCCTCATCAGAAATATTTTGTTTTGCATGTTGCCTAATAAGAGCTTTAAATACGTAATCATTTTCGCCCGTCATAGCATTTCTATGAATTTCAAGACCTGTTTTATCTTCTACAACATTAGGCAGAGTTGGATCTTGTAACGAAAGTGAAACAGCTAGTCTGGATAATATATTCCAAGTAAACCCAGTAGTTGATTGCAATGAGACTAGTTTTTCAGCAGTGTAAGAGGAAGTTTTTAATCTGAAATTCATTATTTAACCTCCTGAGGTGTGAAAGGAAAGTAGTTGCTTTGAATATTAGTAGCGTTTGTTTGAACGTTAAACTCTAGTGAATATTCTTTCGCTAATTTTTCTTTCAATAAATTGTAATGAAATTCATCTATTTCTGTATCTGTAGATAATATAATTGCTTGTTTTCCTGTGTTAGGAATAAAATCTCGTAGTATAGATGCTTTATGGGTCTTATCAAGTCTTCCAAGTAAAGTATCAAATATAAAAGGAACTCTACGTCCTGAACACTTAAATATTGCCCAGATAATAGCGATTAGTAAAATTTGTTTCTCACCTGATGAAAGAGTATTTTTTTCAAGGTATTCCTTATTAGTATCTAAAAGATATACTTCATAAGTTTTAGGATCTATTGATATAGATGATATATAGTTTTGTTTTCGCAGGATTTTCTTCAACATTTTAGTAGCTTCAAATTGTACTTGTTGTAACTTTTTTTGTAACTGAATCTCTCTAAATCTTCTACTTAAAGCAATAATTTTTTGTGACTCTAAAAAGGAGCTTGATGTTTTTTCTGTATCTTTCAACAGACTTCTTACCTTGTCCAAAGAAAGGTTATTAACATTGAGTTCAGTATTTAAGTTTTCTAATGCTAATTCTTCAACTTTTAATTGTTCATTCAAAGCTACAATTTGACTTTGTATTTTCTCCATTGAAAGAATCATATCTGAAAATTCATTTGTAGTATCATTTATTTTCAACTTTTCTCTAAGTTTGTACAACTCTTTTAATTTTTCATTATTTTCAAGAAGTAAAAATTTATAGTCTTCCCGACTATTCTTTTGAACTTTATTCGAGGCATTTTCTACGAGGCTACTTTCTGAGAAGGAAGCGCCATGTATTAATGTAATCTCTTCTTCAGGTTTTAGTGAACCCAATAGACTCTTCTTCAGTGTTTCTTTAGAATTGAGATCTACAGAATGAGATAATGAATTAAGTATTTTTGTCAATTGATTGTCATCTAATTTATTTTCCAATATGCTTGTAAAATGTAAAGCTTCTTCACTTGATAATTGTTTTCTTACATCTGTTAATAATTTTGTAGTTAGGTGAAGTGGTAATAAAGTAGCTACAAATTCTTTAATTCTTTCCGAATTTTGTTTTCTCTGGTGTTCTAAAATATTTATATTCTTTAGTATTTCTTCTCTAGCTGTTTTGGCTAGACCACCATTTTTTTCGAAATCATTCTTAAACTGTCTATACTCATCATTTAATTTTTCTAATGTTAATTTTAAGTGATCTACTTTTTCTTGACTAAGGAATATATCACTTTTTAACTCTTTTTCTTTTAAGTTTAAATTAAAAAATTCTTTTTCAGCTGTCTCTAATTTTTGCGGGTCTAGTTTTTGGGTAGAGTAAGACTCTAAATCAACTTCTAAAGTTTCAAATATATCAAGGTTAAAAACAACCCTAGATAACTTTTTTAAGTGATCTGATAAGAGGTCTTCATTTACAATTCTTGCTATTTCCTCTCCGTCAAACAAACAGAAGTCTAATAATTGAGGCGGCATGACTTCTTTGAGTTTAGATTGAAAATATTCTTTTTCTTGTTCGGAAAATGATTTTCCATTGGCATTTAATTCATAGCTTTCTTTTAACGAACTATTTTTAACTCTCCAACGACGATATAGTACATAATCTGTTTTTTCGTAACCATCAACTAGTGTGAAGTTTAGCTTAATATTGAAGTTGTTCTCTCCAACTTTTTTAGCTGAATTATTTAAGATGGAATTAACCTTTTTAAAATACTCACTGCTATCACTTTTATAGCCAAAACCAAATGAGCCGAATAAACCTAGCTTAATTGCGTTTAGTAAGGTAGTTTTCCCTGCCCCATTCTCCCCACCAATTAGAATTACGTTTTTCTCGTCATTTGTTCTTAGATCGAATGTGTTTATTCCTCTATATGCCCCAATATTAGTTAATTGGATTTCATCTAATATCATAATTTCACCTTAACTTTCATTAATCAAAGATGCAGGTAGTCTTCTTTTAGTGCTTTACCTATTCCATCCATTAATCCCCGTCTTACTTTGTAACCCGCATATTCTTTTTCAATTGATACTAGCTTTTTAATGGTATTAATATTAACTTTATATTGTTCAGAAAGAAGCTCCAAATCAGAAATTTGCTCTTTATCAAAGAGGGGACGATCATTAACTTCCCAGTCTAAAGAATAGCCCATAATCTCACTAAATAATGCAGGAAGTTCATCTTGCCAGTCTCCCTTATTGAACCAAACTTTTCTGATCTCTTTCAATTCTTCCTCTCTAATTAACTCAAAAGAAGGGTCATCTGGATGTTGTAAGTCCCTTTGAACAATAAGAAGTCTTCTTAAAATTTCTCTTCGTGCTTCTAAAGTGTATGGACCTAATCCAAGTTGAGAATATTTCAAAACTGTTTTTCCATCTATGGTTTCTTCAGTTTCTGTAATTAATATTTTATGATCCCCTTCAGCGCTTAAATCTATATTATTCTCTTCAAGATATGCGTTTAGGTTATGCTTTTCAATTACTGTATAATTATTTTTAATAGGAACTAAAGCTTTTGCTCTACTAGATTTTTTGGGAATTAATAAATATTCTATTCCCTCAATTTCTTCCACTTTAACATTGTTAAAATATATTTGTCCTCTCATTCTATGCTTCATACGCATAGAACGGTCGTCTCTTATACTAGCTAGCCAATTTCTAAAATCTAATAAAGGTTTCATCCAGTCATGTCCGCTTAAAATAAAACCGTTTAATGCTTTATCTTCGTTAACGACTGTACAAACCCAACAACCAAATCTACTGTTACCACATGAGCCAGCACTTTCTTTTGTGGAAGTATCAACAATTAGAGGGCATTCTCCACTATTAGAATCTTGATATAATTTGTGTAGCTCATGATTATCATCTCCCCAAGGAGATGGGTAATTTAGTAAGTAGTCCCATACGTCATCCAATGTAAAATGACGAATAGGTGCATAAACAAATGCGTTTGATAAAGTGGAGTGTTTCATAAATGTTTTCCCATCTACTGAATGAGATCTAATAGTGTTACCACGTGTAGCACTTTCGTCTTCTCTCACTCCTAATACCATTGTAACTTCTCCAAATGATGAGACTTTCTCTTTAATAAATTGATTTGCTGGATCTATTTTAAGGCGATCCGTACACCACCTAAATTGTTGGTTAGGCGATGGATATCCTTTACCGATAATATTCACCCAAAAAGATTGGCTCATAATCGGTTTGACTTTGTGAGTTTCAATAGGTAGATTTCTAGAAAGAGCTTCATCCTGAATACGTCTTAATGTTTGATTAATAGAATTTATTATTAATGGGGTTTCCACAAGTGTATCTGAAGAGATTATATAAACCTTTTTGTGTAATTCATCCGCTGGAAGTTCATCTAATGCTTCAAATACTAATTGAACAACAACTGTAGAATCTTTTCCTCCACTATAACCGACAACCCACGGACGTCCGTCCTCTTTATATGCGCGTTTAATATACTCTTTTGTATCTTTAATAAAAGATTGTTCTTTATCTAATAAATTACTAATTATTCCTAAAGTCATTTTAAAGCACCTCCACTTATAAATTTTGTTTCAAGCAGCATTTCAGCATCTGTTAAAGGTAAATCGAGTAACTGTTTAATTTTATTTGATGTAAGTTGTACAGTATAAGATGTTTTTTGAATTCTACCATTTGAATTAAATGCTCTACCTAACCAATCAGAAGTATTACTTCTACTCCAGTCGATTTGAGATAGTTTATATAAATACGACTTCCATTCTGTACTGTAGTTCTGGTTTAGGTAATATCCTAAGACTCCAATTGCTTCTATAAAAACACCATGTCCATTAATATAGTTAGCTCTAAGGTCACGGGGAGAAAGTTCTTTTTTATAAACCATGGACCATTCAATAATCGACTCACAAAGTATTTTCCAAAACTCTAGTAGAAATTCTTCCTCCTCAGGAGTTACATCATCTCCTTTGCTTTTGCCTAATAACTTTAAATTAGCATTAAAGATATGATTTAGGGCGAGAATTTTTGGTGAGTTTTTAGAAAGAGATACTCTCTCTTTATCTGTGTATCTAGATAACAAAGGAATAGATGTAATTACATCTTTGGTAATTAAAGCTAGTTTATCTCTATAGTCATAAAGAATTCCAATTGAAGAAGTTGTATTCACTGCATGCCGATTTAAATCTGAAAACATCTGCTGTGAATGCTTTAACCCAACATCATGAAAGAATACAACAGAAATGGTTTCATTACCTAACTCTGGTGATATCTTTAAAGCTTCTTCAATAGCAGCACGACGATGCTGCCCATCATTAATTAAAAATCGAGAATCTAATGATACTTTAAGATTTCCTAAATCTTTAAAAGGAGAACTTTGATCAAATGGTATAAATTCTATATCACCATCAATTGAGGCAGTAATAGATGAAAATACATAGTCCTCTTGATTTTCAATTATGTAATTTGTCATCTCTGGTATACGAGACTTATTTAAAATACGTTGCGCTCTATGTTCTGGTGGAATTTCTTCCTCATCAAAAAGGAAAATTTTTGGTATAATCCTTAAAGGACACATTACGACATAATAATCTTTATTGGCTTGAATTCCTTTAAGTGCAGGAAAAGTATAACTAAAGTTAGAATTCATATAATAACCCCTTTTTACGTACGTAATTTATCTTATTTATTATATATAAATACAGTAATAATTACAATAAATATTGTCTCGTGGGCAAAACAATGAGGCAATCTAGAATACAGTGAAGTCTCTTGTATTAGGAAAATGGATTGATTTACAACTAAAGATATAGTAGAACTATGGTAAAATTGGTAGAAAGATAATGAAATATGGAGTTGATAATGTGGAAGAACAAAATATAGGTAACTTCTTATTTGCCTTTTTAAATAGCTCGATTTTAACTGCTTCTGAAACCGCCAATAAAATGGAACAACTTATATTTGAAGATGCGTCTAGTGCAATTATTAAGGCGAGAGTGTTTGCTGAAGAAATATTGAAAGAAGTATTCAAAATTGAAGAAATTGAAATGCCATTTATCTCTACTTTAAAGGATAGGATCCTTTATCTTACTGAGCATGGTTATATTAAAAATGATATTCATTCCTCATTTGAAAATATAAGAAGATCTGGAAACAAGGCAGCACATGACGCTGAATTTGAAGATATAACAGTAGCTTTTCAATTACACAAAGAAATGTTCAAAATTGCTGTCTGGTTTCACGAACTTTACACAGGAGCTGAAATTGAGTTGCCGAAATATAAAGTTCCTAAACCAAAATTAACATATGGAAATCTTGAAGAGATGATGAAAAAACTAATTAAAAATGAAACAGCTGCAACTAGCATTACAGAGCCTTCTACAA
>Ga0209013_10005003_pt1 | contig 11534 bp, 11 predicted proteins | sample Cruoilmetagenom2_FD_187291 | JGI IMG/M metagenome (GOLD analysis project Ga0209013, IMG submission 187291) | Oil polluted marine microbial communities from Coal Oil Point, Santa Barbara, California, USA - Sample 2 (SPAdes) (version 2) | ecosystem: Environmental > Aquatic > Marine > Oil seeps ...
AAACCTGCTGCTGATAAGGCTTCTGATCCTGAATTACCAGCTGAAGAAGTAAGTGATGAGATAGGTATGGCTATCGATGCAGCTTTAGATGACCTATAGGACTTGCGTTAGAGCAGTCCTATAGCCTCTTTTACTTTTAACATCTTGTCATTTGCAATGGTTCTGGCTTTTTTAGCCCCTTGCGCCAAGATGTCATTTACCTCATCCATATGGCTGAGGTAATACTCCCGTTTTTCTCTCGCTTCACCCAACTCTTCCCATATCAACTCTTTGAGATATTTCTTAAAGTGACCGTAACCCTCTTTACCACTTTTGTAACGTACCTGAAGTTCACGTTTCTCTTCTTCATTTAAAAAGAGTGATGCCAGAGCATAGATGTTATCTCCCTCGTACTCCAACGGTTCACCCAGTGGTGTAGAAGAGGAGATGATCTTGTTACATCTTTTTTGCAGTGGTTTTTCATCCATAAAAAGGTCGATGGCATTGTCATAACTTTTAGACATCTTTTGACCATCAATACCGGGAATAGTAGCCACATCTTCCTGTACGATGTGTTCGGGAAGTGTAAATATCTCTCCATATTCGTTGTTGAATTTGATAGCGATATCACGTGTCATCTCTACGTGCTGGATCTGGTCTTTTCCTACAGGTACTTTCTCTGTATCCAGCATCAGTATATCCGCAGCCATCAGTACAGGGTAAGAAAAGAGTGCATGGTTCGCAGCAATGCCCTTGGCTACTTTGTCTTTATAACTGTGTGCACGTTCAAGCAGACCCATAGGGGTAAACTTGGAGAGTATCCAGTAGAGTTCAAGTACTTCAGGCATGTCACTTTGTACCCAGAATGTTGTTTTCTCCGGGTTCAGTCCAAGTGAAAGGTAATCTACTGCTGCGTCAATGGTATATTGTTTAAGTGTCGCCGCATTCTTAGATGTAGTAAGTGAGTGATAGTTAGCGATGAATGTAAAGAGTTCATGCTCTTCCTGAAGTTCTACCATAGGCTTCATTGCTCCAAAATAGTTACCTATATGAAGTTTTCCGGAAGCTTGGATTCCTGTGAGTACACGCATAATGATTCCTGCTATAATTTTTGCAAATTATAGCAGGAGAATTAGTAATTAGTAATTAGTAATGAGTAATTAAGGTAAGCTTTTTTTAAAAAAGCTTCTTTTGAAATGATTTTCGGTTGTTCATTACTCGTTACTCACTCTTCATACTCATCTACTCTTTGTCCACGTTTTCTGGCAACGATGTCTAAAGGTACCCCTTCAAAGTCAAACTTTTCTCTAAAGAAGTTTGCCAGGTAGCGCTTATATGAAAAGTGTATAAATTCCGGTCTGTTACTGATAAGGGCAATTTTTGGCGGCTTTGTTTCGTACTGTGTCGCAAACTTAATGTTGACAACCGCACCATTATGTGCCGGCACGTGGTGTCTTCTTATCGCTTCACGCAATGTGTCATTGAGTTCTGAAGTAGGGATGCGCTGCGTATATCGTTTGTAGATATCTGTTACCTGGTCAAGTATCTTGTTGACACGTAAGCCTGTTTTTGCAGAGATAGTGATAAACGGAGCATAGTGCAAGAACTTTAATTCATCACGAATATCATCCACTACTTCTTCATAGCTTCTCTCTTCTTTGATATCCCACTTATTAAGTACGATGAGGCATGCGAGTTTATGCTCTTCAATGAGTCCGGCTACTCTCTCATCCAATTCTGAGACTTGTGTGGTTGAATCGAGTATAAGCAAAACAAGATTTGCTTTTTTTAGCATTTCAGTGGTACGTGTAAGTGCGTATTTTTCTATGCCGACTATCTTGGATCTTCTACGTATACCTGCTGTATCGATGAAAGTGATCTCATGGTCATTATGCTCGATCGTCTCATCGATAGGATCTATGGTAGTTCCCGCAACATCAGAGACGACAGAACGCTCTTCACCCAAAAGTGCATTAAGCAGGGAACTTTTACCTGTGTTGACACGCCCGATAATAGCAACTCTGATCTTATTGTCTGTCTCTTCTTCTTTAACGGTATTAATGTCACGAACGATTTCGGCGAAAGGGTCTATCTCCTCATCCTCAATAAGTTCAAGACCTTCCTCTTCTTCCTCCGGTGCAGGAATATGCTCTTCCATCCAGGCATAAAAGTCGTTAAAATAACGGTTATGACTCACAGACATAGGGAAGGTCGCATCTGCACCAAATTCTAAAAATTCCCAGTAACGCTCTTCTTCTTTGTCATTGTCAATCTTGTTGACAACAAGTGCAAGGGGTTTGTTCATCGCCTGGAGTTTGTAAAAGAGTTCTTTGTCTTCTTCACTTGGAAGCGTTTTCCCGTCTACCATGTAGATAATAATATCCGCTTGCGCTGCTGCCCGCAGAGAAAACTCTGCTACCTTCGCGAAGAGTTCAGAAGAGTAGTCTATCCCTCCTGTATCGATGACTTCAAATTCACGGTTCTGAGAAATGGTGACGATACGCTTCTTAACATCTCTTGTGGTTCCGGACATATCTGAGGTAATGGCATCTCTTTGTCTTGCCAAACGGTTAAAGAGGGAGCTCTTCCCCACGTTTGGTCGTCCAACGATGGCTACTTTTTTTAATATTTGTTCTTGCATATTGATTGTTTCTTTCTTTATAATTATGCGTATTATATCACATTTTCACTAGGCATCTGTTCCACATAAATAGACTGTGACGGAAAGGCAAAAGATGAGCCGTTATCTTCTACTATTTTCATTATTTCAAGGTTCACATTCTCTCTTATGTCCAAATATTTTTCCCAGTTGGCAGTTTTTGTAAAAGTATAGATAAAAATGTTAAGCGAAGAATCTCCAAAAGTGTCAAAATTCACCATCAGTGAATCGTTTTGGGAAATACCCTCATGTTTTTTCAGCATTTCTTTTAGCTCTTCCATAATTTTAATGATTTGCTCGCTGTTTGTAGCGTAAGTTAAACCTATATGCATTTTGATACGTCTGATCCCTCTTCTTGAAAAGTTTTCTATAGGGTGATTTGCGACGATATGATTGGGAACGGTAATGAGTGATTTTTGAAAAGAGCGAACCTTGGTGGTTCTCATGCCGATGTTTTCTACTGTACCTTCCACACCATTGACCTTGATCCACTCTCCTATGCGTATGGATTTGTCTGCAAGCAGTGAAAAAGATCCAAAAAGATTTGCTGCCGTATCTTTGGCTGCAAGAGCAAAAGCAAGACCACCAATACCCAGTGAAGCAACGAGTGCCGTGACATTGATGCCCCAAACCTGAAGCATAGCACCCAAACCTATCCCTGCTATGAGTATCTTCCAGATAGCAAGTACAAAGTTTCCTATCTCCTTGGAAAGATCCGGATTAAATTTTCCGGTTGCAGCGTAGATGAACTCGCGCAGTGCTTCAGAAATAGAAAGTATAGCCCAAAAAACAGTATAAACTACCAGCGTATTGAGGATGTGTTTAATAGTTTCAGTATCTTTGAAAATGAGTACAAAAAAGAGATGAAGTCCTATGACGATAAAAGCAAAACTTAATGGACCTTTGAGTGCAGAGATGATCCTGTTATCATAGTAGGTGGATGTTTTTTTAGCAAGTTCCTGAAGGAAAACAGTGACAATCGTCGTAAAAAAATGACGTAAAGCTAGAAAGAGAAAAAATACTAAAGTGGCAGCTATAAGATTTGCCAAGGGGATATCTAAAAATGTATTGGACAAAAAAGGGAAGGTTTCATAGACGGGAGAGAGCAGCTCTTGTATCTTTTCAGGCATACCCATATCCAGGTTCTCCATCATGTTCAGTTGGAGGGTGCCATTGTTCTCTATCTGTAGTGTGCTATTGTTCTCTAGCGCTTGTACTGTTGACATATTTTTATCATCCTTGATGTTTTATCCATCACATTATAGTAAAATTTGATTATAAGCGCACAAGGTACTAGATAACCTGCGCATGCAAAACAAAATCTATCACCTTCTTATTGGACATTTCACAAGGTTTTAACATCCCGCCTTTCATGCTGGAATAATAATTCCCACTCACTATATCATTGGCTGAAAGGTCTTCAGCATAGATCTTTATCAGTTTTCCGTCAAGCAGTGTCTCTTTTCTAAGCAGGTAACGTCTGTTATCATAGATAAGATCATTTGCTCCATCGGGTAAAGTAAGAAGTTTCATATAAAATTCGGTTTCATTCATAGTACGCATTTTACCCAAATATGCTACACTTGCGAAAAAATTGGGATAAAGTTGAAAGATAAAATTAAAAATATGGATAGAGGCATTCTTTTGATGCTGTTGGCTTCTCTTTCTTTTGCCGCTATGGGCGGGTTTGCAAAAGTTGTGAGCCAGGCTTTGCCTCCCGTAGAAGTCACATTTTTCAGAAATATTTTTGGTGTCATTCTTGTAGGCTTTGCTATCTACAAAGTCCCGTTGAAGCAGACAGGGGGTAAACCCTGGTTACTTTTGTTTCGGGGTTCCATGGGGTTTGCCGCACTTTTGGCCTATTTCTACATAATGGCACATATCCCTCTGGGGGAAGCAGTCACTTACAATAAAACTTCACCTATTTTTGTGGCTATTTTTGCTTATCTCTTTCTAAATGAAAAGTTACATAAAAGTGCGCTATTTGCCATTATTATCGGGTTTGTTGGTATTGTTCTTGTAGCACAGCCTCAGGGGGGATCTTTTGACAAATATGACATCCTGGGTATCTTTTCAGGAATAGGTGCAGCCTTGGCTTATACTTCCATCCGTGAACTTCGAAAATACTATGATACACGTGCCATCGTGATGTCATTTATGGCAGTAGGCACCGTGGCACCGCTTTTTTTAATGCTCATTACTCCCTATGTGACTGTCTCAGAAGATTTTGACTGGATGTTTGCTGAGTTTGTGATGCCGACAGGTGTAGAGTGGGGGTATGTCACAGCAGTAGGTATCTTCGCAACTATCTCTCAACTCTTGATGACAAAAGCCTATGAGCTTACCAAGGCCGGCATAGTTGGTACGATTAGTTACAGTAATATTGTCTTTGCAGTCATTATAGGAGTGATGTTGGGTGACCCTATACCTGAGTTTTGGACAGTTTTAGGTATACTCTTAGTAATTATGTCAGGGCTCTTAGTGGCTTTCTCAAAAAAGTAAGAATACCCATGCTACAAAGGAATACAATGATTTTAATAGCTGGACCATGTGTACTGGAAAGTCGTGATAATGTGATGCGCATCGCTGAATCACTCAACAAATATCATGAAGACTGTACAAAAGATTTTTATTTTAAGGCAAGTTTTGACAAGGCAAACCGTACTAGTCTTGACAGTTTTAGAGGACCGGGTCTGGAAGAAGGTCTAAAGATGCTTCAGGAAGTCAAAGAGACCTTTGGTTATAAGATCTTGACAGATGTGCATGACTATACACAGCCTGCAGCAGCCGCTGAAGTGGCAGATGTACTTCAAATACCCGCATTTCTTTCCCGTCAGACAGATCTGCTTGTAGCCGCAGCAAAAACTTCTGCAGTGGTTAACATCAAAAAAGGACAGTTCTTAGCGCCTGCAGCGATGGAACATTCTGTTGCCAAAGTACTTAAAACCAGAGGTTTTGACGGTGAAGTGTCGTATGAAAATGCGAAAAAATACAATGTATGGCTCACAGAACGCGGATCAAGTTTTGGATATGGTAACCTTGTGGTAGATATGCGTGGACTCAAAACCATGCGTGATTTTGCTCCAGTGATATTTGATGCCACACATTCTGTACAGATGCCGGCAAGTGGTGGTGCTTCTTCGGGAGGAGACTCTTCATTTGTACCGTATCTTTCACGTGCAGCCGCAGCGGTTGGGGTGGATGGTTTCTTTTTTGAAACACACTTTGATCCGAGCATCGCTTTGAGTGATGGCCCAAATATGATAGAATTAACAAAATTAGATGCATTGATAAAACAGATCGATGCCATACGATTGATAGTAGAATAATGTTGATCTCATTGAACTGTTTTTTAATAAATGCAAACGCAAGCGTCCTCTTTGAGGATACAATGCATTTATTGAAAAACACTCCAATGAGATTTTAAATAACAGAAAAGAATAAGGAAAATAGATGACAACAGTAGAAGGTAATTTACAAGTAGACAAGAGCAAAAAAGTAGCGATAATCAATGCAAGATTTAACCACTTCATTACAGACAGACTTGTAGAAGGTGCAGTAGATGCATACGCCAGACATGGTGGGAATGCAGATGATCTGGATCTTATCCTGGTACCGGGTGCATTTGAAGTACCGTTTGCACTGGACAAAGCACTTGCTTCTGGTAAATACGACGCAGTATGTTGTTTAGGTGCTGTGATCCGTGGTGCAACACCTCACTTTGACTATGTTTCAGCAGAAGCAACAAAAGGGGTAGCATCAGTGACCATGAAATATGGGAAACCGGCAACCTTTGGTGTGTTGACAGTAGACAGTATAGAACAGGCGATAGAGAGAGCAGGTACAAAAGCAGGGAACAAAGGTGCTGAAGCGATGGTTGGACTCATCGAACTCATCAACCTTTATGAAGAGCTTGCTTAATGGCTACTAGACATCAGGCACGTACTGCAGTCGTAGGTTTACTCTATGCCTATGATCTGGGTAATGAAAATATCGCAAGGTTTTCAGATGATATTCTGGAAGAGGGTAAGATACGTAATAAACAAAAAGAGTTTTCAGAAACTTTATTTGAAGGTACGATTGAAAACCTTGAAATGATAGATACGCAGATCAAAGAACATCTTAAAGATTGGGATTATGATGCCATCGGTAAAGTGGAAAAGGCCATCATGCGCTTAGGTGCCTATGAGATACTGGTTGACAAGACAGATAAAGCGATCATCATCAATGAAGCGGTAGAATTGGCAAAAACACTGGCAGATGAAAAGTCACCACAGTTTATCAATGGTGTACTTGATGCTTTGGAAGTAGAAAAGTAAACATTATGGTAACTTCTATGACAAAACGTATGACCATTGATGAAGCTGTTGAACTCATAGAAAAAGCGGATTTGAAAACGCTTGGGAAAATGGCACTTGCCCGTAAAAAAGAGATGCACCCCAAAGGTGTGACTACTTTTGTGGTGGACAGAAACATCAACTATACGAATATCTGCTGGGTTGACTGTAAGTTTTGTGCTTTTTACACCCATGAGAAGAAAGAAGATGCCTATATATTGACCTTTGATGAGATAGATCAAAAGATAGATGAACTTTTGGCCATCGGTGGCACACAGATACTGTTTCAGGGCGGGGTACATCCTAAACTTGAGATAGAGTGGTATGAAGATCTGGTGGAACATATCTCTACGAAATATCCGCAAGTGACTATTCATGGTTTTTCATCTATAGAGATAAACTACATCGCTAACCGTTCAAAGATCACAGTTTCTGAAGCACTTTTACGTCTTAAAGCCAAAGGGTTGAGTTCCATCCCTGGTGCAGGTGCAGAGATACTTTCTGATAGAGTACGAGATATTATCGCGCCTAAAAAGCATGATAAAGATGAGTGGTTGGATGTGCACAGACAAGCCCATAAGCTTGGCATTAAATCAACTGCTACTATGATGTATGGAACAGTGGAAACAACACGTGAGATCGTGGAACACTTAGATTATGTACGTCAGCTTCAAGATGAGACGGGTGGTTTTAGAGCGTTTATCATGTGGTCTTATCAAAGTGACCATACGCAGTTAAAACGAGAGTTACCAACGATCACCAAAACAACACCTAACCAATATCTTAGATATCTGGCTGTAGCAAGACTTTTTTTGGACAATGTACCGAACGTCCAAAGCTCATGGGTTACTCAAGGTTCTTACATAGGTCAAATGGCACTACTTTTTGGTGCCAATGACTTGGGCTCTACGATGATGGAAGAGAACGTGGTTTCTGCTGCTGGAGCAAAGAATGAGATGAACCAGGATGAGATGATAAAGTTGATCCGTGATGTTGGGGAACTGCCTGCAAAGAGAAATACAGCTTACGATATTCTCGAAAGATTTTAAAGCTTATATGAAAAAAATAATCATAATTTTACTGCTACTACAAGGAGCGTTGATGGCGACATCCGTTACAGAAATAAACATTAAAGATGCAAAAGTACCTGTTGTATTTGAAAAAGGGAACTATATTCCTATCGTTTCTATTCAACTGGTGTTTACAAATGCAGGACATTTGAGCAATACTAAAGATGGTTTGGCAGATATGTCTGCAAGACTGATGAATGAAGGTACTGCAAAAGACGGGTCTGTGGGCTTTGCTACAAAGCTTGATGCTCATGCTGTAGATATAGGAGGGCATGTAGGACGCGAAAGTTTTATTATTGAAGTTTCTTCATTAAAAAGTGAGTTCCCTTATGCAGTAGAGCGTTTGGTGGAATTACTGAAAGATCCAAATTACACAAAAGAGGCACTTGATCAGATTAAACATCAAAAGATAGGTTGGCTGACACAAAAGAAGAGTGATTTTGACTATATTGCCGCCAAGTCTTTACGTGCAACACTTTTTAAAGATTCTGCTTTGGCCAGACCGTATGATGGTACATTGGAGAGTATAGAAAGTATGTCACTGGGTGAGATCAAAACATTTATCTCAACACACTTAGGGTACAACAATGTGATAGGTCTAGTGGGGGGAGATATCAGCTTTGACGAAGCAGAAAATTATCTTAAAGAGATTCTTGCATCTTTTCCAAAAGTAGAAACGAAAGAAGTAGAAAAGATCAAAGCTTCAGAGTTAAAAGAGGTGGTACTCATAGATGAAGATACGCAGCAGGCTTACATCTTTTTTGGGTCACCTTTTGACTACTCATATAAAGAAAAAGACCAGTATAAAGCAAAGATAGCAGAGTATTTACTTGGCGGAGCAGGGTTCGGTTCACGACTCATGGAAGAGATACGTGTCAAGCGCGGATTGACCTATGGCGTGTATGCCTCACTGAGACGTACCAAATCTGTCTCTTACCTGAGCGGATACCTGCAAACAAAACTCAGCACACAGGATGAAGCAAAAAACTTGATTCAGGAAGTAGTAGATACATTTGTTAAAGAGGGTATTACACAAAAAGAATTGGATGATACAAAGAAGTTTTTACTGGGTTCTGAGCCTCTTCGTACAGAGACACTTTCACAAAGACTTCATCGTGCCTATAATGACTACTATTATGGAAGACCACTTGGTTTTTCCAAAGAGCAGTTAAATAAGATAGAAACAGTGACGCTTGATGAGGTGAACAGTTTTATTAAGACACATACAGAGTTGTCAGATATCACATTCAGTATTGTGACAAAAAAAGAAGATAAACCTAAAAAATAATATGTCAATTTGACATATTATTTCCCAACTCTCTAAAACTTTTGTATAATGATTAAAACAAAGGGGAGAGGGATGGAAGAAGCAAAGCAACTCTTTAAAAAACTCAAGATTCATACGCTATTAGACTTAGCGCTTATTATCCCTACATCCTATAACGATACAACACTCTCCACAACTTTGGAACTGGGTAGGGTCCATACACTGGAAGCAACAGTAGTTGACTCCAGTATTTATGCAGGAAAACTACGTGTGACATTCAATCTTACTCAATCTGGAAGACGTCTCTCTTCCACCTTTTTCCGTGTAACTCCTTATCATCATAAACTTTTTGAAGTGGGTAGCAGCCATGTTATTCAGGGAAAGCTGGAAGAGTATAAAGGCTACCTGCAGATGTCACAGCCAAAGTCTATTAAGCAGATAGGCAAGATAACCCCTAAGTATAAAACTGTGCTCAAAGAGAGTGAGATCTCTTCTTTGATAGAAGCATATGTAAGTGAACAGAATCTTTTTAATGAAGGTTTGGACTCAAAAGAAGTGGCAACATTAATGCACATACATTTTCCAAAGAGTATGGAAGAGATATATGATAATGGCACTTTTAAACCAGATTTCTTCAAGGTATTAAAATTTATTGAAGCCTATAATCATCTTAAAAAACTACGGGGGAAAAGAGCAGATTTTCCTGCGCTTCATGCTCTCACAGGTGATATAAAACCTTTTATAGACAACTTACCCTTTATGTTGACAAAAGAACAAAATGAAGTCATCTTGCATATAAAGCAAGACTTATCCAGCGAACAAAAAGCAGCCAAACGAATGGTCGTAGGAGATGTAGGTTCGGGAAAAACAATGGTCATCTTGGCTTCAGTGATGATGGCACTGCCGTATAAAAGCATCTTGATGGCACCTACATCTCTTCTTTCTTTACAACTCTATGAGGAAGCATGCAAACATTTACCTAAAGAGGTAAAAGTGGCTTTGGTGATGCAGGGGAAAGATGAAGGGGACTATGTAGAAGCTGATTTCATCATAGGCACACATGCTTTACTTTACAAAGAAGATCTGCCTGAGGCTTCGCTGGTAATGGTAGATGAACAACATCGCTTTGGAACGAAACAGAGACAGAGTTTGGAAGCGTTGGTAAGCACAAATGAGAAAAGAGCGCACTTCATACAATTTTCTGCAACACCTATCCCCCGAACACAAGCCATGATGGAGTCTGAACTTCTTGATGTCAGTCTCATCACAACAACACCTTTTGAACGGGAAGTTCTGACCCAAACCATAGGCAAACAGGACTTTCCAAACCTGCTAACACACATAAAAGACGAGATAGCAGAGGATCATCAAGTCCTTATCATTTATCCTTTAGTAGAGCAAAGTACAGAAGTGCCGTATCAGTCTTTGGAAGAGAGTAGAGGATTTTGGGAAGAGAAGTTTGAGAATGTTTATGTGACACATGGCAAAGATAAACAAAAAGAGGAAGTGTTACTTGAGTTCAGGGGAAAAGGGAACATACTCTTAGCTACCACAGTAGTGGAAGTTGGTATCTCATTGCCAAGGCTTACACTTATCGTTATAGTAGGGGCTGAACGGCTTGGATTGGCAACTTTACATCAACTGAGGGGAAGAGTAGGGCGTAATGGTTTAAAGAGCTGGTGTTACCTTTACAGCAACTTCCCAGCCAATGAAAGACTGACTCAGTTTACGAAAACCACGAATGGTTTTGATATCGCAAAATTGGATCTGAAGTTCAGAGACAGCGGTGATATACTGGACGGCACTATACAAAGTGGTCAAAGGTTCAAGTGGTTGGATATGGCTGAAGATGAAGAGGTAGTTTCGTATGCAAAAGTAAGATTGGGAAGTTTGGAAAGTAGTTAGAGATGATGTATCCCCGGAACAATCTCGGGGATAATGGAATGCTAATAAAGTCCGAATTTCCCATCAGCTCTTTTATACATTACACGCATAAGTCCTTCAGTGTCATTAAATACAATGAATTGTCTTTTTGTCTCCGCTTTAAGTGCGTCTATCGCTTCATCAAAATCAAGTGGTTTATGTAGTTCAAGATCCATAGGAACGATCTCTAATTCATCTGCTGTATATTCACTGACTGCTTCTGCTTCTGTTCCCAGGTCTTTAAAGCTCATAATTCTATGACCTTTAATTTTATCGGCATGTCTTCTAAGCCCTTTTTT
>Ga0209013_10005004_pt1 | contig 11533 bp, 11 predicted proteins | sample Cruoilmetagenom2_FD_187291 | JGI IMG/M metagenome (GOLD analysis project Ga0209013, IMG submission 187291) | Oil polluted marine microbial communities from Coal Oil Point, Santa Barbara, California, USA - Sample 2 (SPAdes) (version 2) | ecosystem: Environmental > Aquatic > Marine > Oil seeps ...
AGCTTTTTGACATTCATACAGATTGGATGAAAAACTAGCATTTCTTCTGAGCAAAATCCATCTTGCATATCGACCAATTAAAACTTGTTTTTATAATTTTTTCACACAGATCCCATAAATTATCTATTATTCTTACTTCAACGTTTCTGTTAATTAGTTCATTAAACAAATCGTTAACCACAATCTTATTGATTGGCACTTGTATTTTCTCACTTACAAAATAACCTGCATCTCTATCTTGAACATAGAAATCTGTTGTATCAAATTCATATAAGTATAATTTTGTGTTTCTCATAACTTCAAACCAATTATGTTCAATTGCTACTACATGGTTAATAGTTTCTGATGAAAGAAAATCGTTATATCTTTCCCTGTTGTTCTTTCATTACAATGATATGTTACTCTTGGACAATTACGCGGAGTAAGATAGTTTGGTAAACAATCTTCAGTTATTGCCCAAACTAAGCCATGTCCCGGATCCAGATCCTTTCTTTTAGGCAATCTTGGTATAAATACAGAAATATTGTCTTCTTCACTTATATGGAATAACCTCATAAATCCTCCCTTCCCTTTTCCCTTAAGAGTTACGATTTAGTAAATGGTAATATTGGGCTTTGTCTATGCTTGGTGGCCTGCTCAAACGCATATGCTAGTTTTATTAATGTAGCTTCGCTAAATGCAGTACCTGCGAATGTAATACCAAAAGGTTTCCCATTATTCATATATCCTGCTGGTATTGCAATTGATGGGTATCCCGCTTTTGCACAAATAGTGGACCCTATATAAGATGGAAAAAGTATCGCATCTAGGTCATATTTTTTTAAAGCAAAGTCAATTCCCTGTTCCTGTGAATAATATAAATCTTCTAATTTGGCGACTAAATATTCTGGATTTCTCAAAGTATTAGGAAATGATTCTCTTTGCTCCAGTTTGTTCTGTCCATATTTTAGTGCCTGTTCTTTTATACCTTTATTAAACTCAATTAACTCAGTAACTGAGTGAACTGGCATATTAGATGGTAGTTGAGAAAGGTAATTATTTAAACTGTGTTTTAGCTCGTACAAAGTTACACCCCACTTCCAATTTCTATGAAAGGATGGGATCTCAATATCTTTAAATATTTCAGCACCTAAGTCATTAATCAAGTCTACAGCATCACTAAATAGTTCATCATCGTACTCATCCGAGTTAAGAAAATCACTAGACGCGTTACTAAAAATCCCTATTTTAGCTCCTTTTAATCCATTAGAATCTAAGTGAATAGAATAATCCTGTTCAACTCTACCCTCACTTTTAATTGTTGCAGGATCAAACCTATCTACACCAGTTAAAGTGTTAAGTAAAATCGTAGCATCCGCAACTGTCCTTGCAATTGGGCCAGCTGTGTCTTGAGAGTATGTAAAAGGAATAATTCCTCTTCGACTAATTAAACCTACAGTCGGTTTAATACCTACCACAGCATTTTGAATTGCTGGGCTTAGAATGGAAGCATCTGTTTCAGTTCCGACAGATAAAACAGTGAAATTTGCAGCAACTGCGACCGCAGAACCGGAGCTAGAACCACCAACAAAAAGGCCGAGATCGCCATAAGGATTTAGTACCTGTCCACCTCTGGAACTGTAACCAGCCCACATGTCAGTTGACATACCATTAGCCAACTCTGTCATATTTGTTTTACCTAAAATGACTGCTCCTGCTATACGAAGTTTTTCAACAAGAAATGCATCCTTGCTAGCAATATTATTCTCTAATGCAAGTGTACCTGCACTTGTATGCATGGAATCACATGTTTCAATATTGTCTTTTAAAAATACTGGAATTCCATGTAAAGGTCCTCGAATACCTTTAATTTTTCTTTCGTTGTCTAGCGCTTCAGCTAAGAAAATTGCATCTGGATTTATCTCGAGTACAGAGTTTAGGTTGGGTCCATCTTGGTCTAGCTTTGCAATTCTATATAAGTAATACATTACCAATTCCTTTGATGTTAATTCTCCATTACCCATGCCATCTTGTATATCTTTAATAGTTAACTCTTCTGTACAAAACTTATTAAAAATTATAGTCACTAATACTTCCCCCGGTACTAAAAAAATTATGTGAACATTAAAGAGTGAATATTGAGATATTTATAAACGTTGGTGTACCTCAAAAAGGTTATCTCCATATATCCACTTTAATCTCTCTTCAGAATAGCATAAAACCTCAATTGCAAATATAGTTGCAATTGAGGTTTTATAAATAATTGTTTTTTTATTATATAAATCTGAATTAATTATTTTGTTCAAGGAATTGATAAATTGCCATCATTTCCTGTTTATTCAACTCACGAATACGCTTGAAAATTAGAAGATCTGCAATAGGTTCAAGCTCAATGCTGTCACTAACTACATCTCTTACTCTGCCAGTTAACCATGTGTTTACATCAATGTTTTCAACATCTTCCTGAAGTCCCTCATCATTAATACCAGTTGCTTTACAACTCACACAAGGTATTGTTAGTTTGTATACCCCGTCATGTAGATTATCTTCAGATATGACTTTCTTTCCTTTACAGAATGGACATGGATGACTTTTCTTTATTTTATTAATTTGGGTAACAAGCTTTTTGTAGCCAAAAGCTTCATAAACATATGTTAGTTTTTTGTATTTCCCATTAGTGAAATACTTATCAATAATGTTTTCTCTTGTTTCATGGATATTGTCGAAGTCACAAATGGTTATCTTATTATTGTTGCTGATATATTCAATATTGTCTTGAATACTATCCCAAAATGGTAAAACATTTTGTAATACCATTTCATAACCAGCAAAACTTGCCAGTTCTAATTCGAGCATTTTAAGAGCTACTTGTGTTTCTCTATTTAATAGAGAAACATCTTCTGTCAAAGACATATCCCCACCTACAATAGCTCTCAATTTTATCAGTTCAGGTAACTCCCCCACCGTTTTCACCACTTGGTCAAGTGGTTGTTTTATAATTTCGCGGATATCGATTTCAGGATACTTAAGCTGCTTCTGATGGTTTAACACAGAACCATTACAAATTGGACATGTAATTATTTGTTTAGACTCTTTCATTTGCTCTTTAATAATCGATTTTGACATGAACATATACATCCCAATTATGTTATTAAAGCCTTGCCATGTCCTTTGTGTCTTCCCTGCTTTATCATAAAATGACTTGTCCCAATACCCATATAAAAACGTGTGCTTTTCTTGTTCTGTCATGTCATTATAGCTTTTATCTATATCATGGCCCAGTTCATTTTTTATCTCTTCAAATAAAAATTCTAATTTTGGGTATTGATAGTATTTTAATACCTCCATCACGTCGGGATGTAATTGACCATCCCAGAATGGTACGGTTTTGTCTTGAATAACTACATCAAAATCAAATTCTTCTATTACCCCGCGTCCCGAACAGCTTGGACAATGATTTTCTTGAGAATAGAAATCAAAGCTTCTCGTATCTTTATTGGTTGGATGCGTTGCAACAATATGGTTAATCAGACCGCCGATTTCATAAAGGAAACTATATTGACTATACAAGTGACGTTCTAGATCAATCGCGATGACAGGTGCAATTTCTTCTGATTCGTACTCACTGTATATCAAACGAGCCATGGATGATAAGCTTTTTAAGATTCCACCTTTATAAACATTTTCGGCATTTTTAAAATAGGCTATTTGGTTTTCTTTTAAGTAGTTAATGCCATTTTGATGATTGATCTTTGATAAAATTTTCAAAGGAGTAATTCTACTCGTACTGGCATGCTGGCGAAAGTACTCATCTTGACGAACAACATTAAGATGTTTTACAGGTGAAAGCTGTCTTTTACCAAAATCCACGATAAAATCGGAGTTTTCTAGCATATAACCGTTATGTTCAATCATGATGATGGAAACAGATTCGTCCTGTAAAATAACTCTGATGCTATCAATAAATTGATTTAAAATGTTTTGTGATAATCCTTTAGAGGGCTCATCAAAAATAAATAGAGTTTGTGGATTTCTAGAGTTGGCAAACAGCTCAGAAACTAAATGGACGCATTGAAACTCGCCATTTGATAATGATTGCGTTTTTCTTTCCAACGTTAAATAACCAAGTCCAAGTTTAATCAGTAAGCTCAAGCGTTTATGGGCGATTTCTGCGTTAGGAAGTTCGTCAATAATATCTTCAATCGAACGCTGAAAAATATCATCACTATATTTAGTAAGTTTCTTTTTAATATCAAGGAAAGTCGCCACTGTTGATCGACTGGTAATTGATTGGTTACGATTTTGCCCCACCAGTACAAGTTTATCTTTAGGATATCTCTTTATAAAATCTGTGGCTATACACTCATTAACGAGTGTAGATTTACCACATCCTGACTCCCCCGTAAAAGTAACAATTCTATTTTGGGGGATTTGAATTTCAGTCATTTGAATATTACGACTGTAAAGATCATGGAAATGGTAGTAGTCTGTCGTAATATCTTGGTTTCGTTCACCATTGATTGGCTTTGGACGTGGTGATTCTTCGACAATATTCCCACCGTATTTACCGCTCCCCGGTCCAAAGTAAACTTGCTGCTCCGTGGTGTTTAGCACTGTGTCTGAATGATCAATGAGCCAAATCTGATTTTTATAGCCCAGTTGTTTAATCTGTTCTAAAATTTTAAATAATGTTTGATGATCAAGGCCAACAGAGATCTCATCAATAATAATCACCGTATTTTCACTTGCTGCCATGAATTCTGCCAAGTAAAGTCGAGTTAATTCTCCACCTGACAAAGTACCCATAATGCGATTTATTGTTAAGTATCCTATATTCATATTGATAATATTCTTTAGAATATGTTGTTTCGCTTCACTTACTTGTAAAACTTCATAAAATGAAAGAATCGATTCAATACTTAAGTTATTAATGTCTGAAATACTAAGTGATTGATCCAATAAATCTATTTTATATTGCAGCACTTCGGGGTTATATCGTTTCCCTTCACACTTTTTACATTCAATATTCTTAGTAGTACCGCGTCCTTTACATGCAGTACACCAGCCTAATTCATTGTTAAAAGAAAAAACTTCTGGGGATAGATTAAATCTCTTAGCAAAAGAATCACGAATCTCTTTAAACACGCCAGTATGTGTGCCAATAGTTGAACGTGGATTGGAAGAAATGGATGACTTTCCGAGAAAAAGTACTAAGGGCATCTCCTTCATGTTAATAGCACTGAAATTCGTTTCCATAATATTGGGGAATAAATATTGATATTCAGCCTTAGGTAGTAAGGAAACCAATCGTTTCTTGGATTCTTCTCCTATTGTTTGGCAAAAAGTTGTTTTTCCAGAACCTGATAGACCAGCAATACCTAATGATTTATCTACTGGTAGTTCTGTATCTAATTTGTTAATATTGTTTGCAATTAATTGATTTATTTTCATATTATGATTTCATATCCATTCTTTCTATTTAGTATTGTCTTGATTGTAGAGCTTGAAACAATATATACAACCCATTATACTTCATCATCGCGCATACAATATTCTGTATGTAATGAAGTAAGTTAGAAGTCCAATTATCGGTAATGCAGCAATAGTGAAAACTGAATATGGTAAAGGGTTATCTAAGTATGGTATGACTAAAGCAAAAAATGCTAGCACAATGAATGTCGCAACAATGATTACGGAGAACGCTGCTTTGGCTGATTTCCCTGTAATTTCAGCTTCTCTTTCATCGTCGTTCAGGTTCATTTCAGGAATGACAATTTCATTCATAAGAATTCTCCCATTATTCCGTTTCTTCGAAAGATATTGTGTGAACCAGGAATTTATCACAGTTAATACCGCAAAGAATAATCCATATAAACTAGTATTAATATCATTTTTCTTATAATATTCGTAACTGATCTGCTTATTAAAAAACATATCAGAAAGTTGAATGTCTTTTACCTGCATAAAAGCTAGCAATGCAAACGAAATAATTAATAATATACGCAAAACAATTGATATCGACATATTTCTCATTATACAACCTCCTAACTTTTAACGAACATGATAGTATTTAAATTATGTTCCTAAAAAAAGATCAGTCCCAACGCCTTTATCGAAGCGGTCTTAAATTTAGATTACGGAGAATCTAGAAAATAATTGGGGATAAATATAAAGCAAGCACCTCAATTAATTGGCATATACCTCCTTATTAATTGTCCTCCTCTTTGTAGAAAATTTGTTCGATCGGTTCTTTAAATACTTCTGCAATGTTCATAGCAAGCAATAACGAAGGAGTATAACTACCTTTTTCTAGCGAAACAATTGTCTGTCTTGTAACGCCAGTTTTTTCAGCAAGATCTCCTTGAGTCAAATTAAATCTGGCTCTTAATTCTTTCACTCGATTTTTTAACAATTGGCTCCCCCCAATAATCCTATCATTATTGTATAGTTTATTTGTCATTTTGTATAGTTTGTTTTACTTTTTTACTTCGTTTGATATAAAATGTTTATTTTGATCAAATATTGATGAATATTGCAAATACAAAGATTATTGTTACTTAAATACTTTGAAAAATTGTGCATAACGGATCGCAGTCTGAATTTCTATTTGTGATTTTATTAGTTCTACCCCCTAGCAAACAAATTATAAAAGGCACCGAGATTTTATCTCGATGCCTTTTATTTAATTATCTTTAGTGACTATCGTTGGTAATGTTTATCAATTGCTAAGTTAATCATTATACTTGAGAATCCTCGTCACCTTTGTATTCTATGAGATCTCCAGGCTGACATTCTAAAGCTTTGCAAATCGCCTCTAATGTAGATAATCGCACGGCTTTCGCCTTTCCGTTTTTTAAAATAGATAGGTTTGCCATCGTGATCCCTACCCTTTCTGAAAGTTCCGTTACACTCATTTTTCGCTTAGCGAGCATCACGTCAATATTGATAATTATTGCCATTATTATTCACCTCAGCTCAGACTATTAAATCATTTTCTTCTTTTATATCTATCGCTTCTTTCAAAAGCCTTTGAAGTACAGCAGCAAAAACGGCTATCACAAGTGAAGCAAAAATAGGGATCATTCCGACTATTATTAAACCTGGAGCATCATCTACCTCAGCCATGATATAAACAAATGGTAGAGCTAAAACATATAAGCCACTAATGATAATTGCATATGTTTTAATTTTTTTAAGTGCGCTGACAGATAAATGCGAGAAAGCTTGGTTCTTATCAATGAAGCTTAAAAGTTTAAAAGATTGATACAAAGCGAAGTAAAATGGAATTGCCGAAATATACATTACTACTAAAAGTCCGTACACCACATAAGCCAATTTTGATCCTTTTTCTATTGCCTCGTTTGCTTCCCCAGCTATTTGGGGCAATAAAAAAATACACATAGCGAGAACGGGGATTCCCATAAGAATTACTGCTAACTTTAAAAAGTTTGTTGATCCTCGTTTCATAAAAAGTACCTCCTACATTTAATATATATTCATAATAGCAGATTATTTATCGATAATCAATATATAATTATTAATTTACATCATTTAATTATTGTATTTTAGGGTATGTGTTTTTTCTGTAAACATAAAAACGCCTTATGTCCATTTTTAGAACACTAAGCGTTTTATTTATATTCTTTGGACTTGTGCTATTACTTAACGAAATATTTAAAGTTGATGAAAAAAGTATAGATCCTCCTTTAAAAGCCTATTCTATAAAGTAAGTTAATAAATGGGAGGAGCCTATTATTAAACATGAAATTTAAACTATCTTTTAATAAGAAAAAGAAAAGAACACCAGTAGTAATAGATGCTACTAGAAAAGATATAGGTATGATGACTCCTTTGAGAAATGATTTTGTTCAATTTATAAAAGATGCCACACATAATCCATCTGATTTAATCGTCAAATTTATTCCCCCCAACCTTACTCTTATATATATAGACAATTTGGTAAATGACCAAGTATTAAACGATCATATCATTTCCAATCTGCAAGATAAGTTAAATGATACGCCTGATACTATCAAGGAAAATATTTCAATATCGGAGATAAATACATCGACTCGGTTAGAAGTGGCTGTAAAAGCACTCGTCAATGGATCTGTTATTATACATGTGGAAGGTTTTCCTTTAGTTGTAATAGCAAATATTCAGAAACGGGAATCCCGCAACTTATCTGCACCAGAAAACGAATCACAAGTAATTGGGGCCCAGGTCGGTTTTAATGAAAATCTTTCTACTAACGTTTCCTTAATACGTCGGTACATTGTGAGTCCAGATCTTTGTAACGAAAAGTTTACAATAGGAAAAAGGACAAATAATTCAGTAGCACTTCTTTATGTCAATGGGATTGCAAATGTGCAGATGGTTAATACATTGCGCCAAAGGATTACAGATCTTGATATAGATGCACTACTCGATAGTGCGGTTTTAGCAGAAATGATTGACGATAACTCCATGTCTGTTTTTCCACAAATGCTTCTGACGGAAAGACCTGACAGGTTTTGTGATGGTCTATTAAATGGGAAAATTGGGATTGTTGTGGACGGTAGTTCCATGGCTATCGTTAGTCCACAGACGTTTATTGAATTTTTCCAAAGTCGTGAAGATCAAAATCTCAGATGGCAGATTGCTACATTTACTCGGTTATTAAGATTTACTGCCATTCTTTTATCGGTTTTTTTGACACCAATATATGTGGGGGCGCTGACATTTCATTACGAGGTAATTCCTCAAGCCTTTTTAGTTCCACTAAGTGAATCGAGGGCATTAGTCCCCTTTCCACCAGTATTTGAAGCATTGCTTCTTGAATTCATTATTGAATTGCTTAGAGAGGCCGGTTCAAGATTACCAACGAAAATTGGACAAACTATTGGTATCGTTGGTGGTATCGTAATTGGAACAGCAGCTGTACAAGCAGGAATTACAAGTAATATCTTACTTATATTTGTTGCTTTAAGCGCTTTGGCATCCTTCACGACACCAAGTTATATGATGGGCAATGTTATTAGACTTATCCGTTTTCCAATTATTGTACTTGCTGGATTTTGGGGTTTTTATGGAATTATGCTTGCTTTTTGTTTTATCCTCATTCATCTTTTGCGTCAATCTACATTAGGTGCACCTTACTTGTCCCCTTTTTACCCTCCTAGGTTGAAAGGTATGTCAGATAGCATTATTAGGTTACCTTTACCATTAACGTCTAAAAGACCAGTCGTTACAAGAACAACTGATCAAGATAAATTCAATAAAGAACCAGTAAAACCTGATAACAGTTGAACAGAAGGTGAAAAGAATGAATAATCCAATACAACTTAGCCCAAAAGATATGATCAATGCATATTTGCTGTTTTTTGTAATTCACAGCGCACAAATTGGCGTTGGTGTACATGGCTTTCAACGTATTGTGTTTCAAGAAGCTAGACAGGATGCATGGATATCAGTTCTTCTTGCAGGACTTGCCACACATATCATCGCATTTTGTATGATTAAAACCCTAGAAGTATACGGCTCAAATGACCTCTATGGAATCCAACAGGATGTTTACGGGAAATGGATTGGAAATTTTTTAAATGCCATTTATATATTGTATTGTTTCGTGGCATTTTTTTCTGTTTTAAGAAACTATATTGAAGTAATTCAAGCTTGGATTTTTCCTGGAATAAGTACTTGGTTTCTTTCGCTTACTTTACTAATAATCATCATATATGCTTTTACGGGTGGGCTACGTGTGATGGTTGGTGTTTCTTTTTTTAGTGTCGTACTCGCTCTTTGGATTTTTCCAATGTTAGTATTTCCTATGAAATTCTCAAGCGCAGAAAGTCTATTTCCTATTTTAGAGTCGAATATTAGCTCTTTACTAAAGGGGGCACAGTCCATGACATTTACAATAATCGGTTTTGAAATACTGAACGTGATTTACCCCTTTATAAAAGATAAGAAAAGTGCTGGGAAATATACTCATTTAGCTTTGTTGGCTACAACGTTTGTTTACCTCTCCGTCATGTTGGTTTCGATTGCATACTATAGTGAAGGAAAGCTACTAAAAACTGTCTGGGCAACATTAACATTATTTAGTTTTATCAGCTTTCCTTTCATGGAACGGTTTGAATTTGTAGCGGTTTGTTTTTGGATGTTAATCATTTTACCAAATCTTTGTTTATATTTATGGGCTGCTTATCGTGGGACTATACGTTTAGTAAAAATAAGTGGAACGAAGTTTGTTTGGATTTTCTCCTTTTTGATTTTCTTAAGCACCCTGTTTATTCAATCTCGAACACAGATAGATATGATTAACACTCAATATGGGAAAGTGGCCTTTTTTGTAGTGTTTGTTTATCCTATTTTCTTATATATGATTACCATACTGAAAAAGAAATTCACATCGCAGAAGGAGCAAAAAAATGAAAAGACTTAGATTTTATTTCATTCTACTTTTTCTTCTAAGTACCCTCGTCGGATGTGCAGAGACAAAAATTTTAGATAGAGTTGGACTAGTTACTTTAGTTGCCTATGATGTGGGTACTGAAGAAAAGATGTCTACTACCGCAGTTATTCGGGAAGTGAATCCAGAATTTCAAAGTAATGTGGAGGTTATTACAACTGAAAATGAAACTAGCAAAGGTAATCGAATGAAAACCAATCGCAAATTATCTAAAAAAGTAGTGGTTGGGCAAATGAGAGTAATCTTGTTCGGAGAAGAGTTAGCTAAGGATGATATTCATCACTATATTGACTTACACCTGGAAAATGCAGCTGTAAGTAATAGTCTTTATATGGCGGTGGTAGAGGGGCAAGTTGCACCAGTTCTCGAATATGAATATCAAAATATTGATGATATAGGGCAACATATTTTTAGATTATTAGAACAAAATATTGAACAGGAAAACATGATTTCCTCTACACTCCATGAAATAGCCCACGATTATTATACAGTGGGTGAAGATATTTTTATGCCAATCTTAAAAAAAGAGGAGGAGATGGTTGAAATATCAGGGATTGCTATATTTAAGGATGGTAAAATGGTAAGTATACTCCCTCCAGAAGATGCCTTTTATGTGAAACTTATAGCCGAAAATCTTAAATCAGGAACATCTGAAGTAGTCTTAGAAAAAGATGATCTAATAAATAATTTAACAAAGAATACCAATGCACAGATTCCAATAGCTTTTGATGCTATTAGCTCAAAAAAAGAGCTAAAACTGGTTAATTCATCTACACCTGAATTTGACTTGAACATCAAAATAAAAGCAAGAATAACAGAAGTCTTTCCAGATCTTAATCTAGGAGATCCCAAAGTTGTTTCAGAACTTGAAAAAGCGATTAGTAAAAACCTGTTAAGAGATATATCGAGAGTAATTGAATACTGCCAAAGTGTTGAATCAGATGTTTTTGCCTTCGGTGAGAAGTATAGAAGCTCATTGAGAAACTCTAAACTGACTAAGGAAAAATGGCATGAAATATACAAAGACATGAAAGTCAATGTGGATGTTGATTTTACTATACTTAGAAGTGGTATCTTTGAGTGATTATGACTATATTCTGT
>Ga0209013_10005005_pt1 | contig 11527 bp, 8 predicted proteins | sample Cruoilmetagenom2_FD_187291 | JGI IMG/M metagenome (GOLD analysis project Ga0209013, IMG submission 187291) | Oil polluted marine microbial communities from Coal Oil Point, Santa Barbara, California, USA - Sample 2 (SPAdes) (version 2) | ecosystem: Environmental > Aquatic > Marine > Oil seeps ...
CCGCGTCGTGGCTGCGACGGCGTCCCCTGCGGGGCCTGGTTGCCCTTGTGCTGGCGTCGGGGGCTGCGCTTGCTGTCGGATGGCTGACCATGGGTCACCCCTTCGGGCCCTACCGCCGGCTCCACCACCTCATACCGACCGATCCCGCCCTCGCCCTACGGGTTGTCGGCGGGCTCGTTTTCGACGCTGCCGGTGGTCTCGCTTTCACCGCGCCCTTGCTCGTCGCAGCCCTGGCCGGCGCGGCCTTGTTGTGGCGGCGAGGCGGGCCGGGAGAGCGCGCGATGCTGGTCGGCTGTGGGCTCACCGTCACGGCCCTTCTGCATTCCACCGAATGGTACGGCGGCGGAGCGCCGCCGGCGCGCTATCTGGTGCCGATGCTGCCTGCCTTTGCTCTCGCCGGCGGCCTGGTGCTTGCCCGCCCGCTGCGGTGGCGGCGACTGTTGCCGGTGCTGCTGCCGCCGTCGATTGTCGCCTGGTGGGTTCTGGTCACGCGACCCCATGTGTCTGTCAACCCGGGTGACGGCGGCTACTGGCTGGCCGACGCCCTGTCACGTCGATTTGCCGCCGATGGACGCAGCTTCTTCCCCTCGTTCCTGGTGATCGACGCGGCGACCCTGTTGGTGCCTGCGGTCATGGTGGTCCTGGTGCTGCTGGCAGTGTGGATCGCAAAGAGGCGAGGCGGTGCGGCGGCCGTTCTGGGGCGCGGTTGGATCGCCATGTGGTTGGTGGCTGCGGCGGCGCTGGTGTTGAGCCTCGACATGCGTCCGGATGGCGTTGTCGAGGCGGAGGCGCCGCAGGTTCGCAAGAGCGGCGGCAGCCCGGTGCCGCGGGCCGGCACAGTCGCCCGCTACAGCCACCGGTGTGGCTGGCGTCTCGATGACGGCGATCACGTCACGGTACCGCTCAATCTGTGCGACGGCGCCGGGGTCGTGCTCGAGGGCTGGCTTCTGGGAACCGCTCAAAAGGCGGCAGAGCTCGAACTCAGCTGGGACGGCCGGGAGCCGTTTTTGGTTCCTTGGAGCGGCGAGGGTGCGACCGAGCGCCTTCGGATCCCATCGCCGCCGGGCGGCGGCCGTCACCGCCTCAGCATCACCTTGCACTCTCCTCCTTACGGGGCCGTGGTTCTGGATCGCCTGGTGGTGGAGGGTGCAGAAAACTGACATCGCGGCCGTTCTGATTCCGGCTATCGATACTCCTTTGCGCCTTTGCGTCTTTGCGTCTTTGCGTTATTTCCGGCCTGTCCCGACCGTGCTGAATCACCCCGGTCGCGAGCTGTTGCTTTCAACGCTGCCCTGAGCGCCTGTTTTTGGTCGGGTCGGAGCAACATCCGCACAGACAGGCTGATCTGAAGGCCCTTGCGGATGAGGCCCAGCCGGCCTGGATGGTGGCGGGCGGTGTAGCGCAGGAGGTTGCTGTAGTAGGCGGTGAAGAAGGCTTCGCGGCCGAGGGTGGCGACGCTCGATCCACCACCGTGGCGGAGACGCGCAGCGGGCTCGACGACGAAGCCCTCTTCGGCGGGAAACCCGGGTTCTCCGAGCCGATCGCGGAGGCGAGCACAGAAGTCCACATCCTCCCACCATGCGGGCTCGAATGTGGGGTTGAGGCCGCCCAGGGCCTCCCACACGGTGCGGCGCACCAGCCATGCAGCGGCGGCGGGCTGTGCGACGGCCTTGGGAGTTTCCGGTGGTGATGAAAACGACGGTGCACCGGACAGACCGAAGACGAGCCGCGCCATCCCCGGGAGGCGCCGAAGCTGCCACTGATGTTGTGAAACGCCGTCAAAGCCCTCCAGCAACGGCACCACACCTGCGGCTCGAGGGCGGTCCTCGAGAAGATCGACCATTAAATCCACTGCGCCCGCTTCGATTTCGATATCGGGGTTGAGGAGCAACAGCAACGGTTCCGGGCCCTCCCCAACTCCGCGGTCAGCCGCGTACGCGAATCCGCGGTTGTCAGCAAGCGCGATGACCTCGACGTCCGGGAACTCGGAGGCCAGACGCTGTGCGCCGTCGTCCCCGGATCCCGAGTCCACGAGGACCACGCGGGCGAGGTGCGGTCCGGCGTTGGCGAGCAGTGAGCTCAGACAGCGACGGACCTCGTCGCCACCTCGCCAGCGTACGACGACCGCCTGGATGATGCCCGTCATGGCACACTCTCCGGCGATCGCCCGGCGAGGACTGCGGCAGCCCGCAGAGCGGCCGGCACCAGACTTCTTCGAGTGTCCTTGGAAATCCTGGGCAGGGTCTCCACGAGCGGTTGCGCGACCACCGACCACCGCCAGTCGTCGCGGGCTTTGGTCAGCACCGCGCGACAGCGCTCCTGCGAACGATCGGCGAGCAGGAGGTCGAGGGCCGCGGCCGCCAGCTTGGCGTTGCCGGGCGGTACGACCGCGCCCCATCCCTCCGAGTTGGCGATGTCTGAGGCGGCCCCGCCCTCGCTGAGGAGAAGGGGCACCGCGGCCCACACCCCGTCGAGCGTGCGGGTGCGAAAGCTGAGGGTCGTCTCAGGACCCGGCCTATGAAGGACGGCGAGGACGGCGCTGCGGTTGAGAATGAGGTGACGCTCGGCGTAGGGGGCCCAGTGCTCGAGTGGCACGATGGCCGGTCTTTTCAGGCCGTGGCGTTCGCCGGCGGCCTCGAGGTCGTGGGTCGTCAGGTGGGTGCTGCTGCCCGGGCGGTCCGCGGTCGGTACAACCACGCTCACCTTGGCCGAACCGAGGCGGGCGCGAGCGGCAAGCAGTGTGTCGAGATCGAGCCACGGCCAGACGCCGCCCCACCAGAGGACAACCGACCATCCGGCGGGCACCCCTTCGATGGAGTCGATGTCGGTCGCCGGATCTGTGTCCGGAATGCCAAATGGAACGTGGATCAGAGGTACCTCAGTCCGCCCGGCGAGATGGGCCGACCACCATCCGGCCTGCTCGTCGCCGGCGACGAGGATCGCATCGGCGCGCGAGGCAACCAACGGTAGCCGGGCGCCGGCGGTGCGATGCCGGTGCGCGATCTCCGGCGTCGCAGGGCTGGCGGAGAGCTCGGCGAGAAGTGGAGTGACGCCGTCGATCACCAGCAGTTGATTGCCGAGGAACGCTCGGGGCGGCAGGCACCACGGCGGCGAGAGGATTGCGTCCGCCCACCGCCACGGCGGCTTTGTAACCACCGGCGGCCCGTGTCCCTCGGGATGCGAGGACCCGACCGCGGCTCCAAGCACCACCTCGTGGCCGGCGCCGAGAAGGACCCGCGCGAGCTCCCAGGCACGGAGAGCGGATCCGGCCATGGACGGCCCCACCAGGTCGTCGGTGAGAACCAGGACCCTCATCGAGGGACTTCCGGAATCGTGTCGAGCCGTGGGCCCGGCGTCTGTCGTCGCCAACCGCCAGCCACCAGCAGAGGAAAGACAGCGGCGACCGCAGCGGCGGCTGGCAGCGCCCGCCAATTGCTACGACCAAGGGTCCGGACGGCTCTGATCTCGCCGCGCAGCAGACGCGGCAGCGCCCTGAGCAACGCGGATGGGCTTAAATTGCCGGCAAGCGCCCGCCACCGGTTGATGAGCACCCACCACGGGTGGCGCCAGCGCAGCGAGGGACCGCTGGCAGATCCGAAATGCTCGGCCCGCGCGCCGCCGACCCACTGGGCGCGCCACCCCAGACGGTGGAGACGGAGACCGAGATCGAGATCTTCGTGGTAGCAGTCGAAACGCGGGTCGAGGATCTCGGAGTGAGGCAGGGCTGCTTGATGCAACGCGTCCATGCGATAGAGACCGGCGGTGCCGGAGATCGCGAGGACCGGCCGCTCTCCCTGATCGTCATCGATGGCCAGGCCGCGGTCGATCTGTACCGGCAGTCCCCAGCGATCGAATGCGATGCCGCGACCATCGATCACGGTGTGGGAATCGGTCACCACGGTGCCCTGGACTGCTGCCAGCTCGGGGTCGCGTTCGAAGGCGCGGGCGAGGGCACCGAGCCACCCCGGGTCCGGCAAGGCGTCATCATTGAGCACGGCCACCGACTCGATGCCCCTGGGCAGGACGGAGATGCCGGCGTTGACCGCCGCCGCGAAACCCAGCCGATGGCGGTGGCGATGTACGTCGAAGCTATCGGACCGCACCGGAGCGACCGCGCCTCCCGACAGCACGAGGACCCTCACATCGGGGGCCGGGTCGAGCGCGGCAACCGCATCGAGACAGCGCTCGAGGTGCGGTGCACCGAGGGATGGAATCACGAGGGCTGTTCGCATCGGCATCAGTATAGCCAGCGGAACAAGTTAAGAGTTAAGAGTTGAGAATTAAGAGGTAAGAGTAATGAGTTAAGAGTGAGGGTAGACGATGAGCTGGTGTCGAAGGATACCGAACTTTTTCACTCCTGACCGTAACTCAAAACTCTAAACTCTTAACTCCTAACTCTTTACCTTTCAAAGCGGATCGGTGACGACCACCCCATCGGCGCGAGCCGGAAGCCGATGCCTTTCAACGCTACAATGGCCGCATGGCATTGCGTTTGGCCCTGGATGGGCGGAAACTGACCGACTTCGGTATCGGCACCTATTTGCGTGCTCTTCTGCGTGGCCTCGATGCGCGCACGGACGTCCATCTGACTGTGTTGACGCGTTCCGGCCACGAGGAACGGGTGGCGGCGCTCGCTCCGAGCGCGCGGGTGATCACGACCTCGGCCCGCGGTTATAGCGTTGCCGAGCATGTCCAGGTCCCGGCGGCCCTGTGGCGGGAAAAGGTGGATCTGGTCCATTTTCCCCACTATGTGGCGCCGCAACTCATACCCCGTCCAATGGTTGTGACGGTGCATGATCTCATTCAGCTCTTTTACCCGCCACGCGATCGGCCCCATCTGGCACGACTATATATGCGGCTGATGATCGGATCCGCGCTGCGGCGCGCACGGCGGGTGATCACCGTTTCGCGCTCGTCGCGACGAGACCTCATCAATCTCTTTGCCGCAGACCCCCAACGGCTGATGGTTGTCGCAAACGGTGTTGATCCGAGCATTGCCCAACGCCCGAGCAAAGAAGATCTGGAGAACCTCAAGGCCCACTACGGACTGCGCTCACCCCTCATCCTGGTGGTCGCCAACGACAAACCCCACAAGAACCTCGATATGGTCTTGCGCGCATACCACCTGGCGGTGCGCCAGCACCGGGTTCCAGGTCAGCTGATTTTCCTGGGCGGCGCCGACGCTGAAGGTCGGCTCGCCATTCGAGCCGAGCGTCTCGGCCTCGGGAGTCGCGTGCGCTTTTTGGGGCGCGTCCCCCGCAACCACCTGTACGCGTTGTACCATGTGTCCGCGGTGCTGCTGCACGTTTCGCTCTATGAGGGTTTTGGGCTGCCGGTGCTCGAAGCGATGTGCGCCGGTCTGCCGGTGATCACCTCCAATCTCGGTGCGATGCGCGAGCTCGGTGATGGCACCGCCAGGTTGGTCAACCCGCTCGAGGTGGACGAGGTTGCCGAGGCCATCGAGCGGGTTCTGGTGGATGATCCGTTGCGAAGGCGGATGATCGAGTCAGGGCGAAAGCGGGCCGAAAACCTGAGCTGGGAGCGCATGGTGGAGGAGACTGTAGCCGTCTACCGAATGACCCTCGGGGAGGTTTGAGTGCGGGTTGCTCTGGTGCACGATTGGCTGACCGGCATGCGGGGTGGTGAATGGGTCCTTTATGACATTGCGCGCCTCTTTCCCTCGGCGCCCATCTACACGCTGGTGCACCGTGCCGGCAGTGTTGCACCGCTTCTCGAAGAACATCCGATCAAGACCTCGTGGTTGCAGGGTCTGTCTTTTGGTGGCCGGCGTTGGCGTTACTTGCTGCCGTTGATGCCGGCTGCTGCTGAGTCCTTCGCCTTTGAAGATTTCGATCTGGTGATCTCGACCTCACACGCGGTCGCCAAGGGCGTGATCCCTCCGCCGGGAGCCTTTCACCTGAGCTACGTCCATACCCCGATGCGCTATGTGTGGGATCAGAGGAACCAGTACCTCGACCCGATCCCGAGGTTGTTGCGACCGATTGTGGAGATGCGCTTTGCTCGCCTCCGCCAGTGGGATATGGTGTCCTCGGCCCGCGTCGACCGTCTGGTCGGCAACTCGCGTCTGGTGGCATGGCGAATCAAGCACTACTGGAATAGAACGGCAGAAGTCATTCCACCACCTGTTGCGACCGAGTATTTCACCCCTGGCGGTGAACGCGGGGACCATCTCTTGACGGTCGCCGCTCTGGTTCCGTACAAGAGGGTGGAGGTCGCGATTGCGGTTGCTCGGAAGCTCGGTCGAACCCTGGAGATCGTCGGCACCGGTCCGAGGATGCGGGCGTTGCGCCGCCTCGGCGGGTCTGATGTCCGCTTCCTCGGTTGGTTGGAGCGTGACGAGCTACGCGAGGCCTACCGGCGCGCAGCGGCCCTGTTGGTTCCCAACGTGGAGGACTTCGGCATGGCATCGGTGGAGGCGCTGGCCTGCGGCACACCGGTCGTTGGTCTTGCCCATTCCGGCACCGCCGACGTTGTTCGGGGCGGCGTCGAGGGCGAGCTCGCCGAAGAGTCGTCGGTCGATGCGCTGGTCGAGGCCACAGACCGCGTGCTCGGTCGCGCCTGGGACCCGAATCAACTCCGCAGTCGCGCCGACCTGTTCTCGCGCGAGCAGTTCCGAACCCGTTTTGGCTTCCTGCTCGATCGTCTGGGTTTCGGAGAGACGCCACAGTGATTGAACGCCGACGGCAGATCCAGGTCCTGCTGCAACTGTTAGGCGACATTCTCGCTACCGCTGTGGCAGTCATCATTGCCTACTGGCTGCGGTTCGAGGTCCAGGTCCAGCCGGTCACCAAGGGCTTGCCGCCATTCAATATGTACCTTCGCCTCGTGCCTGCGGTTGTGGTGCTGTACCCGTTGGTTTTCTATTTCCAGGGCCTGTATCAGAGGCGACGGATCCGTTCGCGTTTCGACGAGTCGATGCGGGTTATGGTCGCAGTGCTCCTGGCGACCGTACTCCTGACGGCGGGACTGACCTTCTACCGGCCGCCGGACTTTACCTACTCGCGACTCTTCCTGGCGATCTTCGCCGCCGTCGACACGGTCCTGGTGGGCCTCACCCGTTGGGTCATCGGAGTCACCCTCGCTCGCATCAGAAGGTCCGGAGGAAATTTGCAGCGGGTGCTGGTGATCGGCGCCGGCGATCTCGGGCGCAAGGTTGTCGATCGTCTGCAACTGCACAAAGAGTACGGGTTTTTGGTCGTAGGCTTTCTCGACGACGATCCTGGCAGGCAGCAGCGTGACATCCAGGGCGTGCCGGTGCTTGGCACGACCGGCGAGCTGGAACGAATCATCACCGATGAACGTGTCGATCAGGTGATGATTGCCCTCCCGTTGGAGGCGCACTACCGCACTGTCAAGCTCGTACGGCGGGCAGGCAAGCTTCTGGTGGACATCAAGGTGGTGCCCGACGTTCTCCAGTACTACGTCATGCGTGCCGGCATCGAGGACCTCGATGGCCTGCCACTGATCAACCTCACCCAGATCCCGCTCCAGGGCTGGAACCAGATCGTCAAACGCGCCTTCGATATTGTTGGCTCGACGTTGCTCCTGCTGGTGACCTCGTGGCTCTTCCCGATCGTCGCCTGGCTGATCAAACGCGAGGACGGCGGCCCGGTGTTCTTCTCCCAGGTGCGGACGGGCCTGGACGGACGGTCGTTCCGGCTCTTCAAGTTCCGCTCGATGCGGGCAGATGCGGAGGGGGACGGCGAGGCTCGCTGGACCCGAAGCCGCGACTCGCGGGTCACCCGGATTGGCGATTTCCTGCGCCGGACGAACCTCGACGAGCTGCCTCAACTTTACAACGTTCTTATCGGCGACATGTCGCTGGTCGGCCCCCGTCCCGAGCAGCCGAAGTTCGTCGAGAGGTTTCGGAATCGTTACCCGACCTACAATACCCGCCACCGGGTGCGTTCTGGCCTTACGGGGTGGGCGCAGGTCAACGGGCTGCGCGGCGATACTTCGATTCGCCAGCGAGTGGCCCACGATCTCTACTACATCGAAAACTGGAGCCTCGGGCTCGACATCAAGATCCTGTGGCGAACGTTTCGCGTTGCGTTGCACGACGCACGCGCGTGACGCGACGATTTAGGAATGAGGAATTTCCGTCCGCCCACGCTCCGTCGTGATATTTCCGACGTCGAGGTGGCACGTACTTCAACGCTCTTCCCGAGAGGATGCCAGGCACACCGACGTGACGATGAGGACATCGTCACATCGGGAGCCAGGCACCTCCGCTGAATATCGTCCACCCGCCCTGAATGCGAAGACGACCATGCCCTGGGGCAGGGTGAGTGGGAATTCAAAACTCAAAACTCAAAACTATGCGCGGAACTCGTCAGCGCCTTCAACGGGCAGGCCGGCGGCGTCGCGCAGAACCTGGGCGGTTGCCTCGGCGGCGCGATCCCACGAGAACTTCTGCGCCCGCTCGCGGCCGAGAGCCACCAACCGGTCTCGGTGCTGGGGGTCGCGGAGGAGGGCCGCGGTCGCGGAGGCGATGCTGTGCGGGCTTTCGGGATCGACGTAGACCGCGGCCGGACCGGCGATCTCGGGCATTGCCGCGGTACCGGACGTGATCACCGGCGTGCCGCAGGCCATGCTTTCGATCAGGGGCAGGCCAAAGCCCTCGAGCCAGGATGGGAAGAGCAGGGCGTCGGCGCCGCCGTACAGCGCGGCGAGCTGGGGACGGTCCACATAATCGAGGTGGCGGATGCGATCGTGGACCGGCGACGATTCGAGCTCGTCGCGGATCGCGTCAGTCCGCCAGCCCCAGCGGCCGACCATCACCAACTCACCCTGATATCCCCACTCGACCAGGAGGCGGAAAGCGCGCAAAACTCCAACCACGTTCTTCCGAGGTTCGAGGGTGGATACGAAAAGCAGGTAGGCGTCCGAAATGCCGGATGGTGGCTCGGTTGCCGCACCATCCGCAAAGCCCGGATCCACACCCTCATGGATCGTTCGGGTCGAACGGGGACTGACGCCGAGGCGATCGACGAGATCACCGGCAGTGGCATCGGAAACAGCGATCAGAAGGTCTGCGTGGTAAAGGGTCCGCGGCAGGTATCGTTTGAGGCCCTCGAGGGTCGCCGGCGACACCGTATCCGGCATGGCCGCGAAAGCGAGGTCATGAACGGTCGCCACCTGTGCCTGCCCAAAGGGTTCCTGGTCTCCGTGAAGGAAGAAGTTGGGCGCAAAGATAACCTGATTGCCGTCTAGGATCCGCAGGAGGGGCTCAACGATGTTTCGCAACAAGAACAGAGTCGGTCGGACGGGCAGCAGAAAACCGGGTGGTATCTGGTGGATGCGAAGCCGCATGGTGCGGTTTCCCGGCATCTTCGGCGGCGGTGGATCGTCCGGGGCGAGAAAGGTGCGGGCGTAAAGGTTGTAGGCGATTCCGTCGTCACGACGGTCAAGGGCGGCGAGAAGGTTCCACTCGTACCATCCGATACCTGTCATGCGTTCGAAAAACGGATAGACATCGACCCCGACAGCGGCCTCCTCACGGTTGTGGACGACGCGGGCATGGAAGCGTCGCCAACGGGCGCGCAGGGTGCCAGCTAGGTCGCGGGCGATATCGACGAAGAAACCGGATGTGGCCGTAAGGCGGTGGAACATGGGGGACAATCTTACCGTAGCTCGCGCTTCGGGATCGGGATCGGGATCGGGAACGGGATCGGATAGCGTTAGGATGGGCACAATGAAAGTCGGGGTGATTGCCGCCGAGATGGAGGGCCGCACGACCGGTGTCGGCCGCTACCTGGAGGGGCTTCTCCAGGGCCTCGAGCTGTGGGATCACGGAGTCGAGTGGCATCTGTTCTTTCAAGGGGATCCTTCGCCGTCGCTGCCCTTCCAGGATGGCCCCATCCATGCGCACTATTCGCGCCACCACGGAAGTCGGGTCCTGTGGGAGCAGGTGCTGGTCACGCGCGAGATTGAGGCAGTCGAGCCCGATGTCGTCTTTGGGCCTGCCTACACCCTGCCCTTCGGTCTGCGGGTGCCATCGGTGGTGACCATCCACGATCTCAGCTTCGAGGTATTGCCGGAGGAGTTCGGCGTGCGTGAGCGGTGGCGGCGACGGTTGTTGGCAAGGCGTGCGGCACGAGTGGCGCGCCGCGTGATCACAGACACCAGATTTCTGTCCTCTCTGGTGGCCGAGCGCTACGGCGTGGTCGACGAGCGAATGGCGGTGGTGCCTCTCGGGGTCGATAGCAAGAGCTTTTCGAGACCTGCACGTGACGATGACATCCAGGTTTTGAAGCAGCTCGGGGTGTGCTCGCCGTACGTGCTGTTGCCGGGCACAGTGCTCGAGCGGAGAATGCCGCGTCAGGTTTTGGAGGCATTCGCCATTGTCAGAGGTGATCGCCCGAAGCTCGAGTTGGTGATTGCGGGCGCCAACCGCATGCGGCGGCCCGAGAAACTCGATATGTGGATCAAACAGCTCGGGCTGGAACACGCCGTACGTCGGCTCGGGTGGGTGGAGGAGACGGCCCTCGCTCCTCTCTACCGCGGGGCGGAAATGGGGATTTATATCTCTCGACACGAAGGGTACGGCTTGCCGCCGCTCGAGTGCCTGGCCTGCGGGACGCCGGTGGTGGTCAGCGCCGGCCTCGGTCTGGACGACGCCTGGCCGGACTACCCGTTCCAAGCCCCAGAACTCGACGCGGAGAGCATCGCCGGGGTGATGACGGAGATCTTTGGAAATGAGGATCGAACGGCCCGGGTGATGGAGAAAACGGGATCGGTGTTGGCCCGCCTCGACTGGGAGCAGAGCTCGCGCCAACTGGTGGCCGAGCTCGGGCGGGCTTTGTCGCCATGATCTCGGTGATCATCGTCAATCACGATGGTGAGGCCCATCTCGGCCGCTGCCTGGAGAGTCTCGACGGGTCGGGGGCCGAGGTGCTGTTGGTCGACAACGCGTCTCGCGACGGTTCCCTGTCGCTGGTTCGGGAGCGATTCCCAGAGGTGGAGGTGCTTCCGCAGGATGAAAACCTCGGGTTTGCCGCGGCCAACAACCTGGCCGCTGCGAAGGCGAGTGGCGAGGCGCTTCTACTGCTCAACGCCGACGCCTGGTTGGAGGCAGGCGCCCTCGACCTGCTCGCGGCAAAGCTCAGCGGTCGCCCCGATGCCGGACTGGTCGCACCGCGACTGCGTTACCCGGATGGCCAACGCCAGTTCTCCTGGTCGCCTGCACGTGGGTTCGTTGGCGAAGTTCTGCAAAAGGCGCGCAACCCGTTCGAGGCGCAGGCCTGGGCGCATGGCTCGCTTGCCCGTTGGCTGGCGCGGGTGGTTGGACCCGCCTGGTATACGGCCGCATGCGTGCTGGTCCGGGCCGAGGCATTTCGAGCGGTTGGGGGATTCGACGAGAGATTCTTCATGTACTTTGAGGATGTGGATCTTTGTCTTCGTCTCGAAGCTGCCGGGTGGCGCCTGGCCCACGAGCAGCGGGCTGTCGTTTGTCACGCCGGCGGTGTTGCGGGCCGGAGCGAGGGCGACGACCTCTATCGGCCGT
>Ga0209013_10005007_pt1 | contig 11513 bp, 12 predicted proteins | sample Cruoilmetagenom2_FD_187291 | JGI IMG/M metagenome (GOLD analysis project Ga0209013, IMG submission 187291) | Oil polluted marine microbial communities from Coal Oil Point, Santa Barbara, California, USA - Sample 2 (SPAdes) (version 2) | ecosystem: Environmental > Aquatic > Marine > Oil seeps ...
AGACTTTGTAAGTGTAGTGACCGCCGGCATTCGCGGCGGTACCAACGAATGCGATTGCCATGGCGAGAGCGATCGTACGGATCATAACTAGCCTCAATTGACTGTAGTTACCAAAAGGGACGGGCGAAGCCGTGCCCGGTCATGTTGAATCAATTTTGGACGCCAAAACCGCAGCAGGGGCATCCGACATAAGAGTTTAGCCAAAATGTAAAAAAAAGGGATCTGCAAGTACAAAAATAGCTAACCAATTGCCCTTGCGCATCGGGCGCAGTGACTCGGCTGCCGAAAATCGCATGCTCAATCGAGTGCCCAATCGAGGGTTCAGCCAAAACCCATCGGCGTTTTTTTCGCTTCCAGAAGCAGCAAACCGACGGCCACGGCTGGCGCGTGATGCGTCGCAGACATTATAAGCGCGCCCTCGAGCCCCAAGATTTGACCGAAGCTCTCACAGGTGCGGCCAAGCCGTCGCGAAACCTCCGCCGCTTCATGCGCCCCAATGCCAGCCGTGACGACGGGCGAACTATCGGGCAGCGACCTACTCGATAAAACCAGGCATGCACCGTCGACGACAGAGCCCAATTGTGCCTCTCGGATGTAGGCGGCACTAACGCGCCATGCCGCTGGAGTGGCCGCATCGCTATCGCTGCCAAACAGGCGTGCCAGCCTGACGAAACTTGCCTCAAGCGACTTATCGCGTCCGTCGGCGGTGGCGTGAACGTCGATGCCTTCAAGATCGTCGCCGAGCACACGGCGGACGTCGGCCATCGTCGCGAGATGCTCCCGCGCCAGTCCCACCCATTTGCCATGTAATGGTGCCGTCGCGGCGACCCCCATCACGGCGGTGCGTGTCAACCCGGTGTAGACCAGTTCACCCGTGGCTTGCCGTTCGGCATCGCTCAAACCCAGGGTTTCAGGGACGCCGCTTCGAACCGCAATGATGTCGACGGTGGTCGATCCGAAATCGATGAATAGCGCTGTATTGCGGCGGCGCCCGACGGCTTGTGCCGATGCTAGAAAGTTCATCGAGCCGGTGTCATCGGGATAGGTCTTCGCGGTATGCGCATCACCGAAACCGCGTTGCCCGACAAAAAAGCGTGCCTTGTGTCCAAACCCGGCAGTGAGACTGTCGGCGAGTACCTTGACGCCCTTTTGGCGGCTTTCGAATAAATCCGATAATTCGCCGGTCATGGTGACGGCCACCTGTTCTGCACCGGCGAGCAGTGGCACAGCCCCATTGAGGGCAAGTCCGAGATTATCGAGCCCCTTCCACAGCGGACATGCGAATTGGCGCACATCGATCAGCGCATCGTTCTCAAACCGGGCAACCTTCAGGTGAGCCCCACCGACGTCCAGCCCAACTGTGATAGTCATGTGCTACTTCCTCGCTCGCGCAGCGCTTGGTCTCAGAGGGAAGCTATCAAAAAGGCCGACGAATTTGCATGTGATCCCCGTCATTGATTTAAAGTCTGGCGTCGTTGTTCGCGCAGTTGCCGGCGATCGCGCCAATTATTGGCCAATCGACACCCCATTGGCTCCGGCAAGTTGCGATCCCATCGACGTCGTCAAAGGCCTCACAGCGTTCTGCGATGACTTTGAGTGGCTCTACGTCGCTGACCTCGATGGTATCGAAGGGCGTGGCCAAGACCGTGATACCATTCAACGCCTCTGCGATGCGTTCCCGCAGCTTCGATTTCTCGTTGATGATGGATCAGCAACTCTTCGCGACATCGCAGCCTTCGCCGGTCACCCGCGCATCACACCGGTGATCGGTTCGGAATCGTTGCGGAGTTTACAGCAGCTTGCGGCGATTACGGACCGTCTGCGCGGCGAAATGGCCTTGTCGTTGGATTGGCGCGCTGGTCGAAGGCTGGGACCGGATGAACTGTTCGACGACAGCTCGCATTGGCCGAATACGCTCATCGTCATGAGCCTTGACCGTGTCGGTCTCCGCGAAGGTCCCGATCTTGATCGCTTGAATGAGGTGAAAAGCCGTGCCGGTGATCGGCAGGTGCTGGCCGCCGGTGGCGTACGTAATGTCGATGATCTTCGCAGTGTCCATCAACTCGGCTGCGGTGCTCTCATCGCCTCTTGCCTGCACGACGGAACAATCACGCGCGGGAGCCTCGCTACTCTGCTCGGCCTCTAGGGTGTGATCGTTTGTGACGGAGGCGGAGGCTTTCGTTGAAAATGTAAAACACGCGTTCTTAGGCTCGGATGATGAAAAATGAGAAGGGCCGGCACCGCTTAGCGGATACCGGCCCAATTCTTGTGTCTTAGCCTTTCCAGCGGCCTGAAAGCAGATTACCCAATCGCTGCAGCAGACCCCCCTTCATGGGAGGGGCATCGTTTGTGTTGTTATTGCCCTGCTCAGGACGGTTTCCGCTTCAAGACTTGGCAGCGAACGGATGCTCAGCGGTTTCGCGCTGTGCGGTCACTTCGGCAGCCGTCGGCTTGCCAGCTATTGCACGCTCAAGGGCTTCCTTGGTAGCGGTGTAGTTGTATTCCTGGATCTTCGCGTCGTCAGCGGCTTCCCAGTGGATGAACACACCGACAGCGATGTAGAGGTCGTCAGCCTGATCAGCGGAGATGGTGCCTTCAGCGACACAATCCTGAACGGCCTTGGCGACAGCGTACTGTGCCGGACCGAACATCTGAACGGCCTGACGGGCGTCTTTGATGGTAACTTTGTTGTAGAGAATTGTGTTTGGTTTGCACGGCAGGTTCGGAGCAACCACGGCAAGCAATGTGGTGAATCCGTCTTTGTTATTGGTCAGCGCGTTGCAGAATGCCGTTTCAGCAGCCGAACCGCGGGGACCGATGATGAGGTCGATATGGGCGACTTCGTTGCCATCGCCGACGAGCGATTCGCCGACCATAACCTTGTCGATCTTGGCCATGATGTAACTCCTCCCAGAGTTTACCCAACAATTGAAACTCCGCCCGGATGGGCGGTGCCCAGAAGAAAGCTTCGGGCACACTATCCCAGTTGTCAGCGAACGGGAACGAACCCGATCCGGTTGCCAGATAGCAGCGCCGACGCGCACCGCGTTGATAGCCCGAGGCACCGGTCTAAGACAAGAGTCTTAAGCGCTTATCGGAGCACCAACTTTGCGGATAAGTCCTGCAATGAACAATGTTGCAACCACGAAGTCGGCGGTCGTGCCGGGATTGAGGCCTCGGGCTTTAAGCGAAGTGTCGAATTCCACGAGCTCCTGGATCGCGTCCGGAGCCACGACGGGTCGAAACAACGGCGCCATTCTACGGGCTTCATCGCGCAGAGCATCCGCGGTTCGAGAACCGTATTTACGTGCGACATGGGTATCGGAGACGGTGGCCAGCAGGCTCATATGTAAAGTCGAGACGGCCAAATCGGGCGTTGCGGCCAATTCGCGCGCTTGCTTCAGTAGTGGTAGAGCGAACTCGAAAATATCGCCGTAGTCAGTCACATAGGCCAAGGCAATCCGATCTCGGTCAGCGGCCAACGCCATTGCTTCGCGCAGCGTCATGTCGGCTGCGGTGTGCACGTCGCCCTTTTCAGCGGTGCCGAGCCCTCCAGGTTCAGCGTGCGCGATTGCCGCAAACGTTTCCGTTGCATCGGCTGTATCTAAATCGGCGAGCACGTTTGCCAGGCGGTTTGCAAGGTTAGCTCCAGCAATCACTTCTTCGGCCGCGTATGCCACAGGCGCGCAAAGCAGCACGATGCCGAGGTTGGCATTGCAACCAGCTGCTTGGAAACTGGCTTCGACAGCACCCCGTATGCGATGGCCGACGCGCGATCCCCTTTGAGTGATATGCGGAGCTGCCGCCAGCGCGGCGCGCTCGAAGTGCTGCGTATCCATCTTGTGGCCGCCGGCATGGACATGAACATTGCCAGGTTTCAGTGCTTCAAGCTCGGCTCGACAGGCTGCGAGGAAGGCTTCCGAAACCTGTTCTTGTGGGAGCGGAAACTTCATGCGCCGTGTGCCGGTATCGCCGTGCGGACCGCGTTCAAAAAGTCTTCGGCGAGCGTCGCGGCGATATCCCGCTCGCAAATAGATTGCAGACCCTTCCAGGCTGGGTTGGAATTGATTTCCAACACCATCAGACGTCCTTCCCCATCGCGGATCAGGTCAACGCCGGCATAATCGGCGCCGACCGCGGCAGCCGCAGCCAATGCCAGTTGGCAAGCCACCGTATCAAGTTCAACAGCTTGCGGCTGCCCACCCTGATGTACGTTCGTGACCCAGTTGGGACCTTGCCGGGCCATGGCGCCGACGATGCGGTTGGCGGAAACAAAAACACGCCAATCGGAAAACTCACTGGCATCTGGGGCCCGCAGGTATCGCTGCAGATAATAAACGCCGCGCACCTCGTCCTCGGTTGGCATGCCACTAGGCTCGTCGAGCCGGCGGACGCCATTACCTTGCGATCCAAACAGAGGTTTCAGCACGAGTGGGTAGCGCGTTTCCGCATAGCCGAGGGCACGCTCGCGCCCTTCGGCAACCCGTGTCGGTGGCACCGGCAGGCCGGCCTTCTGAAACAAGAACGTCGCTGTCGACTTGTCGACGCAGCGCTCGATCACGCGCGCATCGTTCCAGACCCTCACGCCGCAAGCGTCGAGCGCGTGTAGAATACCCAGCCGCAGGGTAATCTCCTCCAGAGATCCCTTCGAAATGGCGCGCACGAACACTCCGTCGGGCAGCTTACCGTCGAGGCCTGGGATATCGATGCCGTGCGGAAAGCTGGTGTCGAAGGCGCAGCGTTTGAGAGCCGTGGTAACGACTCTCCCTCCGCCTTCCTCGATGGCCTTCCGCAACCGGAGGGCATGCCAATCGCCACTGTCTTCTTCAACAAAGATGACGATCGAGCAGTCAAACACTGGCGTGCTTTTCATCTCAGGCAAAGCTGGCGTCGACGATATCAGGGGCGAGTTTTCCAGCATGGAACGAGCGACCGGTATCGAGATTGGAGACAGTCACGACCGCTGGCGAGAACAGCATTGGATCAATCTTGTAGAAGTCGCCTTCGACCTCCGCGAAGATCTCGGCAAACGGCTTGCCATAGGCCGCTGACCCGGATGAGGGAAGTTTCTCCGCCAACTCCTGCGCTTGCTCATCGCCACCAGTGACGAACAGCTGCACGCGCCCACCATAGATGATGCCGTCGTTCGTGCGCCCCATCGACTTGACGAAATCAGGTATTGGCGGTGCCAGCGGTGCGATACCGTAACCGTCCTTGATGTTGTCCAGAGGGAAGTGCAACTCGTGTGCCTTGTGCAATGCAACTTCCAACACGCGTGCCCCAATCTGCACCGTGCCGGCCAGACTCCAGGTCGGTGCGAATAGGATTGTCAGGTCCTTGGTCGGGATCCCGCACTTTTCCGCCACGAGGCGCGCGACGCTCGACGGCGGCGCCTTGTCACCCTCGATAACGAGAACGGCTTCGTCATGGTGATCGGCGTAGCCCAGCTCCTTGTAGAGATCCTCAACGCGCGATAATGCCCGCGCTGGACCGGAGCCGAGAGCAAAGAACCCGCTCGCCTCTTCGCTGATGGTCCAGCCCGCATACTGACTTCCCAGGCAGGAAATCACAGGGTCGGTTGCGTGCACAACGACGGATAATGGCCACTTCTCAACCGGTGATGCCCCAGCAATCTGAACGGTGCCAAGACCGCCCATGCAAATCTCGCCGAGCAATCGACCTAGCTCCAAGCAGCCGGTGACGGCGGCGCCGCAATCGATCCGGCGTTCCCCGCCATCACCGATTGAAACGTCACAGCGCAGCGCGTCAGCTTGAGATACGATCCGTTGAACGATGCGGCCAGCGTTCGCGTTTACGCTGAGGCCGGCTCGTGGCGCAGCTTGCATCTTTGGCGTTCCCCTTGGTTGATTTTTTTTATCCCTATAGCACAGCTTGCAGCTCGGTGATCCGCTGATGGCATTTCTTTACAGCCTGCAATGGTGTTGCCGCTTCCGCGTGGACCGTCGCGACCGGCCCGCCGGTTTCGATTTCGGCCCCCGCGGCGGGCCTATCGCTAACCCACTCAGGCCACTCGGTGCCGGCAACCGTCAGCGGACCTCGGTCGGCATAAAGGTATGCTGCCGCGCGCGGGCTTGGCCGCCAGGATTGGGAGAGCAAATCAATAAAATCTTCCCCGCGGCATGCCGCAACATGTGCGGCAAACAGCGTCCCATGCGCATCGTCCAGCACGTCGAGCGAGGCGCCTGGCCGAGGGTTGACCTCGACCAGAAAGGCTTCATCCGCCGTGACGATAAAGTCGAACGAAACCAGCCCGAGCAAACTCAGGGGTTCGATCAGAGCAAGGCAGGTGTCGACCAGGCGGGCTTCAAGATCCTCCTCCAGGCCGTCAGCGCTAACCGATCCGCCATAGCGGAATGGCTCCCGACCAAATGGTGCGTTCCATGATTGGGAGAAACCAAACGCTGAACCAGCCTCACCGACGATCGCAAGCGCGGATAAATTGTCTCCGCTGATCTCCTCCTGGAAGTAGCGCCCGGGGCATGCCGTAGCTGGTTCCGACAGCCTGCGAATATGCCGGCCCCCGCATCCACCGACCCGTTTGGAAATCCAACCACCTGAGTTTTCCGGCGGCTTCTGTGAGGTCTGCGGATGTACGATTCCAAGCTCACCCAAGAGCCCGAAAAATCGCTCCGGATCTTTGCTCTGCGCGATGCTCTCCGCCGGACAACCGAGCAATGTAAATCGTGTCTGCAACTCGGCGACCACGTCGACGCTGTCTTCGAACCCCGGCCCCAGGATGAGACCGATGACGTTGTCTTTGGCATTCTGAGTCATCTCGTCCAGTGCTTCGACGAGTTCAGGCACCCGGAAGCCACGCCGCAGCGCGCCACGGAGCCGACGCGAATCCGCTGCGAGCGTGCGCGTGTCCTCGTCGCCAAAACAATCGGCAACAAGAGGCGTATACCCGGCACGCCGCGCCGATTGTGCGAGACTCCGCCCAGACAGCGCGGCGATGAGGACACTTTCGTTGCTCAAGCGACAAACGACCGTGCGAGTGTGAAGGCGTCACGGAAGTCGAGGTGCACCGGTTCGGTGGACGAGATCATCCGTTTGAACAAGCCAGATTCTGTTTTGTACTTGATGTCGCCGATCGCCAACGGTCCGACACCGAGCGTCTGCTGGCAACCAGGCAGCGGCTCACCGTTCATGAACAGCTCCATGCCTTCGACACCAGCCGGTGGCACGGCGTTGACGTCAGCGGTGACCAGTAGCTTGTCGGCCGACTGGATCTCCTGCGCGCTGAGCACCTGAACGCCCGCTGCGGCAGCTGCGAACACCACCTCGGCGCTTTTTATGATTTCCGATTTCTGCTCAGGCGTTTCACCGGGGGCCGGCTCGAGTTCGACCCCGAAGCGTTCCTTGGCAACTGCGGCAGCCTTGACCACTCGTTCCACGCCGCGGTGGGCGACCATACGAACTCTCGCGCCTTCGAGAGCAGCGATCACGCTCGAAGCAAAGCCGACGACGCCCGTTGCACCGAACACGGCAACGGTGGTGCCATTGAAGTCACGTTTGTGCTTTTGCTTCAGAAGCTTTTCGACACACGCCACCATTCCTGCAGCGGTTGTGAAGGACCCGGCCGGATCAGCAAAAACGGAAAGCTCGAAGGGTGGGACGAGCGCCTCTTTGGCCGCTTTCATCATATCGAGCGCGAGCATTGCGTCCTTGCCGCCAATGAACACGCCCGTCCGAATACCATACTCGGGAGGGCGCGAAAAAATAGCGTCCTGGACCAGGCCCGTCACCTCCCCCAGATCGACGTTGCTGTAAGGAATGATCACCTTGAACCCGGCATCGGCGGCCATGTTCACATCGAACGGGCTCATGTGTTTTTGCGGTGCGAACATATGAAGAATAGGCGTGGCCTGGCTCATTGGCGTCTCCTTGCCGGCTTGTTGTGTTTGGCGGGCGTTACGGACCGCCTCCGGGCCCTTATAGAGTCACGGCAGTCGGCCTGGCCAGTGCGATCTTACACCAAAGTCGAAATGGTCGTCGTACGGCTATCCGAATGGGTAGGTGCGCGATGCCCCGTGGTCGGATTTTGGCGGTAGAGCTTCCGCGCCAAGCAGCAAAAGTGGCCTACCCAGAGGTGGCGCTAAGCTGACCTGCGACAACGCATTCGACACTGGCACCCTGGTTACGCCCCCGGGCGATCACCACGCGCAATCCGGCTTCGGCGGCTTCGCCCGCGATGGCATCGAGAATCCGCGCGGCCTGGGTCTGCGACGGTACGAAGGCAAAGCCCGTAGGTCCCCAAGAGCTCTGACCAATTCCGACGGCGCCAAGTTCCGCCATCCGCTTGACCAAACGTGCCACACCATGGCTTGACCAGATGCCACCACCCTGAGCGCTGGCGAAGTACTCACCGTTGAGACGCTGCACGACACCGACTGCGGCGCCGAAGGCTTCGATGTCGAGTTCAGCGAGCGCCGGTAATAGCTGCATCAAGGTGACGCGGCACATCTCCGCGCTCACCGCCTCCTGCATCGCTGCCAATGTTTCGAACGCGGCGATTTCGCCCTCGCCGTGAACTCCAACGCAGTCGGGATCCAAAACCAGCAGAACCCGCCAGGCGGATGGAAAGCTGGCCCTGGCGATAATGGGTGCAGCGGTCTCGCGTCCCCCGCGGCCGCCATCGACAACAAAACCGCCGTGCTCGAACGCCGCCATTCCAATCGCCGAGCGGGCACCGCGATTTTGCATTTCCCCAAGAGCACGTACTTCGGTTTCAACACCTTCAAGGGCGGCAAGTCCCGCACCAACGGCCATTGCCAATTGCGTTCCCGACCCAAGCCCGGCATGGGAGGGGATCGAGCTGTCGACATTCAACCGGTAGCAGCCATCGAGGTTGAGGAGTGCCTTGAACCGCTCGAGCATATGCCGCGCCCTTCGCGGCTCGAACCCCTTGACGAGATCGGCCGGCGCGCGCTGCAGGGTTAATTTGGTTGCTGGTTGGTCGATAGCCAGGCCAATTGATCCGAATTTCCGGCCCAGCCCGCCATGGAGGTCGAGAAAGCCCAGATGCAGCCGGGCCGGAGCGCTGACGCTCACGAGTTTGCCCCCAAGCCCCGTTTCATCGGGCTTCGATGCGTCTCGGTATGGGCTCAACGGCATTTGCCTCTCAAGAGTATCGTCGCGTAGGTTGAGGTTATAGTCCGGTCAATGTTGAACAAACATTTGGAGAGAGCAACATGAGCGAACGTGAAAAGGCACTTGCTGAGACCGAGGTGACAGCCTGGCTCAGTGACAATCTGCCCAAGTGGAAACTGGAAGATGGTTGGGTACGCCGGACTTACAAGACCACCAGCTGGAAGAGCACGCTAATGGTAATCAACACCGTCGGCCACCTGGCTGAAGCGGCCTGGCACCATCCCGATCTTACCGCCTCTTACGCTTGGGTCGAGGTGCGTTTGCAGACGCATTCAGCCAAGGGCATTACCATGAAGGATCTCGAGTTGGCCAGGAAGATCGAGGACGTCGTGGCCTGGCAGCCTGGCGCGGAACAAGGCGCGCTCGAAGGAACCCCACAAGGCGACCTGCGCTTTTCCTACATCAAGTACGATTGAGCGAAGGACCAGATTGGAGACGCGCGTTGAACGATAATGACAAAACGTCGGACGCTTTCATCGCGTTGGGCTCAAACATCGGCGATAAAACCGTCAACATCAATCACGCCATCACTTTGCTGACCGGGCACGACGACATCCGCCTCCTGGCGCGCTCGAGTGACTACCGTACACCGCCTTGGGGCAAAACCGATCAGGATTGGTTCGTAAACGCCTGCATCGGTGTTGCGACAAGCCTGAGCCCCCATGAACTGCTGAGGCGTTGCCTTGAGACCGAGGAGGAGATGGGCCGCAAGCGGGCCGAAAAGTGGGGTCCGCGCCTCATCGATCTGGACGTTCTGCTCCACGGCGATGCGGTCTTGTCGGATGCCGAGTTGATATTGCCCCATCCGCACATCACAGCCCGTGCATTTGTTTTGGCCCCGCTGGCTGACATTGCACCCAATATCCTTATCGATGGAAAATCGGTGCTGCAGTGGCTTGAGCAAATCGATAAGGCCGGCGTTGAACCGATCGAATGAAAAACGCTGCGCTCGGCAAGCCGTGCGCAGCGTTCTTTAAGAATCAGGTTCGCGCTTCGCGGAACCTTAAGTCATTGATGCGGGCTACTCAGCCTGCTTCCCGTCAGCGCCGAAGGTCTTTAGATAACCGATCAGGTTCACGCGCTGTTTTTCTTTCTTTAGCCCACTGAAGATCATCTTGGTGCCCTTCACCAGGTCCTTCGGCTTGGTGAGGTACTTGTCGAGCGTTGCATCATCCCAGGTCAGTTTCGAAGCCTTCATCGCCTTCGAGTACTTGTAACCCTTAACGGTTCCGGCTTCACGGCCGACCACACCATTGAGCTGCGGGCCGACCTTGTTTTTCGCCTTCTCCCCGACAGCGTGGCAAGCTTTGCACTTGCGGAATACCTTTTTGCCTTTTTTCAAGTCGACGTCGGCGACAGCCAGGCTTGGAACGGCGGCAATCATTGCGACAGCTAGAAGTGTCCTCAACATTGAAAGACTTTCTCCCTCACTAGGTTTACATGTTTGTTGCGCAGCTTATGGCGATAGCACAATCAACTACTACTGTGGCAAGCTCTTTGTGAACCATGCGTGAACCGAGCGCACCCCTCAAACGACATCATTCGACTTTTGTTGAACATCCAAAGTCTAATGCCGCCGGTGATTGTCGCGGGGCAAGTGATTAACCAGTTGCCGCTGGGCCGCTCTTGCCCATGCGCCGATAGACGAACTCGGGGGCCGGCTTATGCGATTCCTCTTTCGCCACCCCGGCCCAATCCTGGTGCAACGGCGATAGCGAGCAAGCCGGGTCGGTATTGGCCGCATCACCGGTGAGCGCGTAGGCCTGGCAGCGGCATCCGCCAAAGTCGATCTCTTTACGCGAACAGGACCGGCAGGGCTCCTTCATCCACTCCGTCCCGCGGAACATCTCGAAGGCTTGTCCTTTGAGCCATATGTCCGCCAGCGGCCGGTCGCGCACATTCTCGAATTCGAGGCCTGGCAGCGACTCTGCGGCATGGCACGGCAGGACACGTCCTGACGGTGTGACGTTCATGACGCCGCGTCCCCAACCGCCCATGCAGGGTTTGGGGTATTTGGCATAGTAGTCGGGCACCACGAAGTCGAACACCAGGATGCCCTTTAGACGTTCTTTCGCCTCGTTGACGATCTCAACGGTCTTCATGAAAGCTTCTCGCGTGGGCATCAAAGCGGCGCGGTTTTTCAGTGCCCAGGCGTAATACTGGATGTGCGCGACTTCCAAGCGTCCGGCACCCACCTCGACGCTGTAGTCGATGATTGCCGGCAGATTGTCGATATTCTGCCGATGCAACGGTGCGTTGATCGTCAGCGGCATATCCAGTTCTCGCACCCACTTTGCGACTTCGCGTTTCTTATCCGAGCCGCCTTTGTAAGCAGCAATCCG